>Ga0207976_100110_pt1 | contig 79592 bp, 75 predicted proteins | sample LakWasMe94_HOW11_2_FD_183916 | JGI IMG/M metagenome (GOLD analysis project Ga0207976, IMG submission 183916) | Freshwater sediment methanotrophic microbial communities from Lake Washington under simulated oxygen tension - Sediment Metagenome... | ecosystem: Environmental > Aquatic > Freshwater >...
GTACACTCACAAGCTAAACTAAGTGCAGTGGCTAGACAGCTAAATGAGAGACCTCGTAAAACATTAAATTACGAGACCCCAGCAGAAAGATTCAAAACGTGTGTTGCATCGACCGGTTGAACTCACAGGATTTATCTGACATACGAGAGTTAAGCAACACATACTTTTTTGGCTAAACTTATTAGATTAACTCTTCAATCATAACAAACAAAATTTTATCACGCACCTAATAATACTAGTGCGTGATAATTGGCTTTGTCTTATGATAAAGATTGATTTCTTGGGTTACGTAAAAGTGCACCTTCTATCTTTTTATCTGTCTTGTACTGACCTAATGCAAACACTGCCCATATAGCAGCTGGTATCCAACCTATAAGGGTGACCTGCAGAAATAAACATACAAACCCCGCAAATGGTCGACCAATAGTAAAAAATGAAATGAATGGTAAAAATATTGCCAGTAATAAGCGCATAAATGTTTCCTTAAGTGATTTAAATATTTATTAGAGCCAACCTATTAATTAGCCCGTAAATTCAAAATATCAAAACATTTAATTAGTGCAACCTTTACTAAAAATTAAGACTAACAAGTTATCTGCATACTTAATCTTTAACATGGTTACCAAATGGTAACGCAGATCTAACGCCGTATTTATAGAGTGTTTCTCGAGAAATATTTAACTCTTTGGCAACTCTGGATAGAGGTTCCCCATTTTTAGTCCTGGCTTTAGCTTTTTCAATAACTTCATCAGTAACTTTACGCCTCCCGCTATACTTACCATCTGCCTTGGCAATCGCAATGCCTTCCAGTTGGCGCTCACGAATAAGTTCACGTTCAAACTCGGCAAATGCAGCCAGCATGGTGAGTTGCAGCTTGGCCATATGGTCTTTAGAGTCTGGGGAGAAAACCAGATTGTTTTTATTGAAACTGACGGTCGCCCCCTTTGCTAGAATCTGTTCAACCAGATTGAGCAAGTCTTTCGCATTACGTGCTAATCGATCAATAGAATGTACATGCAATGTGTCACCTTGCCTGATGTAGGAAAGACATTCATGAAGTATGGGGCGCTTTGTGTCCTTACCTGACAATTTTTCAGTGAATGTCTTGTTAAGACTGATACCATCCAGTTGCCTGATGGTATTTTGATCAATACTGGAAACCCTGATATAGCCTACATGTTGTCCTGTCATGACTTTTATATTCCTTAATAGTTAACTGCCTATTAAGATCTATAGCATGCATTTACATCCTGTCAAATTTTGCCATTTCAATTTCATCTGACAATCAATCATGATATTTCAAGGTGTCAGTTAAGGTAGACTCGAACTGACAATGAGTGATAAGTCATTATTTAAAAGTCCTATTAAGACAAAATGATTCGGTGTCATGATATGACATCGGCTTTCTGGGGCGGAGTAAATGAGATAATTGAATAAATTCAATCAGGCAGAAATATCCGCAAAGCTGTCGGTCAACAATAGCAAGATAAGCGACTGCCACCGGCCCACAGCGGACATTCATATTGTAGATTTAGCAGAGCCTAGTTTTGAAACTGACCTGGAAAAGGAATCACGAGATTTTTTTCTAAAAACTCAATGAGAACTTTCGTTTTAGTCGGTAAATGTCTACGGGAAGGATAAACTGCATATAACGTTTGGTCTCTTCCTGGTGCAAATTCTGGTAAGGCTAGAACGAGTTCACCCGCTTGCAGCTCTCTATGCGCTTGCCAATAGCAAATCATACCGAGACCTAGACTATCTTTAACCGCCTCTATTAAAGCTTCGCTATAGTTTGTTTGAAAAGTGCCACTCACGCGCTGATGTATGATTTTTCCACCAGCTTTAAATTCCCAGTTGTAATTTTCGTTTAAAACAATGCAGTTATGATTGGCCAAGTCTGCAGGTGCAGTCAAAGGCGGAGCTTTGGTAAGATATTCTTTGGTGGTACAGAGCACTTCGGGCGACGGGCCTAACTTTTTTGCTACCAGCGTAGAATCGCTCATTTGGGTGCCACGAATAGCCAAGTCTATTCCTTCCGCCACAATATCCAGCACTTTGTCTGAAAGCTCAAAGCTAATTTTTATTTTTGGGTATTGCTTCAGAAATTTCAGCATCAAAGGCGTTAAATAAAGGCGGGCAAAAGAGGCTGATGCTGTGATGCGAATTAACCCTGCGGGCTCAGTTTTTTCGCCCCAATCCATTTCATAATCATCGACTGTTTCTAATAAATGCTGCGCTTGTGAATATAGTCGATGCCCCTCATCCGTGTGCTGGATAGTTCGGGTAGTTCTATGAAATAAGCGTACGCCGAAATCCTTTTCGATTTGTGTTAATCGTTTACTGATTACCCCTGGTGTAGTCCGGTTTAATCCAGCGACTAAGGTTAAGCTTTTTTTCTCAAATATTTGTACAAATATCCGCAAATCATCTAAAGAATTAAACAAGTTGACTCCACCTATTATTTCCAAAAAAGCACAAATAATATTCTATAACGAGCATTTATTCCAATATAAAAACAAGTCATCATGGCGTCTAACTTGAGGAGATCCATATGTCAGTGACCAACATGAGTGATTACGAAGCCATTACTAGACTAGTTCAGCATTATATTGATGGTGCGGTTTCTGGAAAGGGAAGTGATATGAAACCTGCCTTCCACGACGATGCCACAATTTTTGGTTATGTTGGGCCGGACTTATTTGCAGGCCCGATTCAAGGTCTTTACGATTGGAACGATGAAAACGGACCAGCCAAGGGTTTAATTTTCCGTATTGCGAGTATTGATATTGTCGATACCATCGCAAGTGTGCGCGTAGAAACAGATAATTGGACCGGACATCGATTTACAGATTTTTTTAACGTCTTGAAGTTAGACGGAGAGTGGAAAATCATGAATAAGATATTTCATTTACACCAGTAATTTCCCAACATACAAACCCGGAGGCAATTATGGCATCGTTATACTCACCAGAACATCGTGCATTACAAGAGGAATTTAATACAACGAAATTAGCCGATTTATTGGATAACGGTTGGATACACGAAAAGATTTCCGAGGATGAAAAGAATTTCATTAGTAGTCGCGATATGTTTTTTCTTTCAACTGTTGACCCTCATGGTATGCCCACGGTTTCTTATAAAGGTGGACCAACGGGATTCGTAAAAGTGTTAGATGAGAGTACTTTGGTATTCCCCGGCTTTGACGGCAACGGAATGTTTTATTCAGTTGGTAACATTGAAGCGCAACATAAGGTTGGCATGCTTTTTATAGATTTTGAAACACCGCATAGAGTCCGTGTACAGGGCACAGCAAAGTTAATAAGAAAACATGAACTGATGGAGGAGTACACAGAAGCCAAATACTTAATCATGATCAGCGTCACTAAAATCTGGGTAAATTGTCCACGCTATATTCATAAATACAAAAAAATCGACCAATCCAAATATGTACCTGAGCCTTGCAAGGTTACTCCCATACCCACATGGAAGCGTCTGGATATTGTGCAAGATGCAATAACTCCTGAAGAAAAAGCGATCGCTGAATCACAAGGGCTTGTAGACATTAATGAATACGAAGCGAAGGTGAAACGTGGGGAAGGTTAATATTTTGAACAGCTGTGAATAAAGTGCATGACTGCTTTGGGCCGATAGATGAAAGCTAAAAACCTTAACTTAACGGCAGCTTTGTCCCCCTGTTATGCCGAAGGCGTGTTAAACGCGAAATTAAGACTAGCTTTCCGTAATATTAATGTCTTTAGAGCACTGGCATCAGGATTAAATTGGTCTAGAACAGCATTTTCCAACTCAATGCAGCAGTCAAATCAGCATCCTGGCCAGCACTTGCAACAAAGCTACTCATGCTGATTAGATTAGCTGGGTTGACTCTATAATCAATCTCAGCACCGAGACGCGCCCAGTTCTTTTGAACTTGATTCCCATCCTGACGGAAACCTATACCCACGCCAAGGGCATTAATGTTGCCTTGTATAGTGGCCACTTTATCATCAAAACGATGGGCAATTTCAGCATGCCCCAGCAGGGTTACTTGCTCGCTCAAAAGATACTTACCGGTCAATCCAATACGTAACTCTTTAGCTGTATGGTTTTGGTCTTGGAAATTTGCCGGAGCAGACCCACCAATCTCTCTATACCCATCCACCTCAGTTTTCATAAGGGAGTAAGCAATACGCGGACTGAAAGAGACCTCTCCCAAAGAGAACGCATCTTGCCAATCTATTCTGGCTCTCAGGCTATAACCCGTGATATCCGTTTCACCTTTGGATCGAACTGTACCTGCGATGGCATAGCCACGTGATAGGTTGGCATCCCACTCACCATAAACACCTAATACAGAAGCGAGTAGGGTTGTGTTTGGAATATACCAATTGACCTCAGCTACACCATATTGTCCATTGATACGACTTTTACCGTTGTTCGCTAAATCAAGATTGGAGAAGTTGCTACCCACACCAAAACCTATCATCACACCCTGATTAGAGAATTTGTGACAGGCACCCACTTCAGCAGTACCGATTGTCCCATTGGCTTGACGCCAAAGACGACTGAGATCACCGCTTACCCAACCACAACTCTGACCATTCTGTAGAGCGATCTCGGACAATGTCCTGTGATGCGCACCATTCAGTGTGAGCGAGGTAAGACCTTCCATCTGGTTACTAACGGCGTGCGTTTGCGCCATGCTGTTTGCCAAATCTGTCAGGCCGATGATGCCGTTGCCACCGCCCGTCAAATCAGGTTCGACACGTGCAATAAAAGCCTCCCTGCCATTTACAGATTGCCCATAACCGACCACAGTGTGACCATCACCACTTATGCCACGGGCTTCAGTCAACTTTGTAAATCCTACGGCGCTGACACCTGCATCTGCTAACCAGTCCTGCACTCGAATCATGCCGCCAGTCTGTGTCCAGCGGAACGCTTCCTGACCACTGGCACTAACCCCATAACCGACAACCACCGAACCATCGCTATTGACCGCATTTGCCTGACTAAGAAAACTACCCCCTGCCAGATCGCCCAGCCCCACCATGCCACCGGCCTGTGTCCAGCGAAAGGCTTCTCGACCAGCGGCACTATTCCCGAAGCCCACTACTACAGAGCCATCGCTATTGACCGCTTTCGCCTCACTAGAGAAACTTCCACCTGCTAGGTCTCCCAGCCCCACCATGCCACCGGCTTGTGTCCAGCGGAAAGCTTCGAAACCACTCGCGCTATTTCCTAAGCCAACCACTACCGAACCATCGCTATTGACCGCATTCGCCTGACTATAAGTACTTCCACCTACTATGTCCCCCAGCCCCACCATGCCGCCGGCCTGTGTCCAGCGGAAGGCTTCTCGACCAGTGACAGTATTCCCGTAGCCCACCACTACCGAACCATCGCTACTAACCCCATATGCCTGACTAGAGAATGCTCCTCCGGCCAAGTCTCCAAGCCCCACCATACCGCCGGCCTGTGTCCAGCGGAAGGCTTCGGTACCACTGGTACCATTCCCATAGCCTACCACCACTGAACCATCACTACTCACAGCATTTGCCTGACTCTGGAAGTAACTGCCAGCCAGATCTCCAAGCCCCACCATGCCACCGGCCTGTGTCCAGCGGAAAGCTTGAAAGGTAATACCACTGTATCCCACCACTACCGAACCATCGCTACTGATCGCATTTGCCTCACTATAGAAAGTTCCTCCCGCCAACTCACCCAAGCCACTGAAAGTGTCCGCGGCATAGGCTGCTGGAGAGATGAGCGGTATTGCAGAGAGCAGAGCGAGCAGGATTGGCCTGATACTCATGCCTATTGGCCTTTGGGATTTGTAATACTTAGTATTCTTAAGAAGAGAAGTTCTATTACGGGATGGTTGCACATTTTTTTTATTCGTCATTATTGAAGCTTTTTTGATGTTATTTGATTGCTTTAGTGTTTCTAATATATAACCCAACTTAAAAATTGAAATTATTAATTTAGAAAGATGGTAAAAGAATTTCCCTACTTACGTAAATGGGGGGCAGAGAAATAACGAAAGAAGTTTAAGAATCGCAGAGTTCCGCGACAGAAAGACGCACCTCTGGACTGATACCTAGTTTACATAGGTATGAAGATTTGCGATCTCGCTGTCATAGAGCAATATTTAAATTATTCCTTAGACCGGTAACTTTGCGTCCCCGCTTTTCAGTCGGGTATACCTTTTATATTAAATTCAGTCTACTCTCTTTGAAATCGGAGTCAATAAATCCAAACTAATAAAATTAACAACAATCAAAGTGTCATGTCCTATAAAGGCAGGTTTCTTCTTGCCGCCTCCCATAGCTTTAGTTTAATGCATAGACTGGCAGCTTTGTCCCGCTAATATGCCATAGTCGTGTTAATCCGCAAAGCTGACGGTCAACTATAGAAGCTAACCGACTGTGATCAGCCCAAAGCGGACGTTCAATGTCTGAATTAAGCTGTGCCGCGAAGCGGCGTCACGCATGAAGGAATCGTCATGTGCTACTGAACAACTTCTATACTAACGTTTATCACACCAGAAGATGGGTTGCCAATACTAATAAATGCAGATTTTGAAAGATCAATAACTCGGCCTTTTGCGAATTGGCCACGATCATTTACTTTTACAACGACGCTTTTGCCATTATTCTTGTTCGTTACCTTTACGCTTGAACCGAAAGGGATTTTGTTATGAGCCGCTGTTTTTAAACTATGGTTATACCGCTCTCCGCTAGCAGTTTTTCGATTCTGAAATTTATCAGCGTAGAAAGAAGCTTCTCCCGATTCGGTATGTCCTATCCAATTGTCGCGACCACCACTTGGAATGCTGCTACAACCGGACAAAGCCAGTAAAAATGCGAATATCAATAACGTTTTCAAAATGAGTTCCAATTATCATTTCTATTTTTTATCATACATAGTACGTTCAAGTAATTGCAAAGAGTTTTTTTTAAGCGTAAAATTGATCCGTGAAGTCCAAAATAATTAAATTCATTACGCTATTCATTATGCTGATATGCCTCCCTGTAGAAGGCATGGCAGCAGTAGCTATGCCTAATTGTCAGATGCATGATACCCAGCAAATGCAGGTGAATGCTGACATGAGCAATATGGATGATATGGCTCACTGCGATCACCATGACAGTGCAAAACCAGCTAAAAATGTAACATGTGACAAATGCCTGCCCTGCCATTTAAGCGTAGCACAGGCAATTATTCCATTTAACACCCCTCTGGAATTTAGTGGTGCATTACCTATGTACTCCACCGATATATCTGAAGTTCCGGATACCGTTCCACCCTCACTTTTTCATCCCCCCAGACAAACCTTCGCATAGTGCCGAAGGTCGTCTTGTTTTAAACGGCTCTCGAACTCAGATGCTTATCTGAGTACTTGATCGTACCCAACACACTTCTATTTCTTCGGCACGTATTCCCGGCGGTGGTTTTATATCCGTTCGAGGTCTAGCGTATGGCTGTTTACGCCTATACATAACCGCGCACGACTGCTGAACCACCTCTATGCAATTGCAGTGACTATAAATTGTCTAGGAGTATTTATCATGAAGAATCAAACCATTTACAAAATGATTGCAACACTTGCTGTCTGTAGCATCAGCTTTCTATCTGTGTCCGCGATTGCTGCGCAGGATGAATTTCAAAGGCAGATGACTCAAAAAGTTATGCAAGCCAAGCAGAAGCTTAAAGCAGCTGAGGCCGCCAAAGGCGATGAGCGTAAAAAACTTATGGGCGAACACATGAAAATGATGCATGACAACATGGGCAAAATGCAGGCTATGAAACCGAAGTCAGGCATGACCATGCAGGAACATGAAGAATGGATGAGCGAGCATCAGAAACTCATGGATGAAATGATGAGCCAGATGATGGACGAGCATCACATGATGATGAATATGGGTGGCATGTCTAAAGGGTCAGGTGAAATGGACTGTATGTCCAAAGGAACTGACAATACACACAAGCATTAATTTGTGAATCGGGCGGGCAACGTCCCGCCCAGATTCAATCAAACATTAAAGGATCAAAGAAATGAAAAAGTTATTAATTTGTATGTTCGTTGCGGTATTGAGTATCGCTGCTGCTCCAGTCTACGCCAACGATGCCCATCATCAGACTGCAGATAATCAAAAGAGTTATTCAGCAAAAGGTGAAGTCGTTGCCATGGACAGTGCATTAAGCAAGGTTAAATTGAAGCATGACGCTGTTCCGGAGCTTAAATGGCCTGGTATGACCATGTTTTTTAACGTTGCTGGCAAGGCTCTGCTGGACACAGTAAAGATTGGTGATCAGGTTGAATTCGAGTTCGTTAAAGTCGACGGTAGTGGCCCATTGATTACAAAAATCAAACCAGTTAAATAAGGAATCTGGGCTAGCCGCAATTCAACGTGGTAGCCATACAGATGACTACAGGTATGAAAATGAAAACAAATAATTCAAAAACAATGCTCGTCCTGACCTTCACAGCACTTATGTTGCCAGGCCTTTCCTGGGCGGAAGACGTCGCTTCCGGCAACCCTATCGGTGCCAATGTACAGGAATTACTAAACTGGGCAGACACACATAACCCTGAGCTTACGGCAATGCGATATGAGACGGATGCAGCAAGCGAGCGAATCGCACCTGCAGGCGCTCTACCTGACCCTTTGCTGCGCGTTGAATTTATGGATTTTGCTGGGCGTGATGCGCCTGATGGTTTTAATCCTTTTCCTGGCAAAGGAAGTGGAACTAAATACACTCTAATGCAGAGCATTCCACTTTGGGGAAAGCGGGACTTGCGTAGGGAAGTGGCTACTGCACAGCTTGAGCAGTTTAAAGGACGCAGGCTCATCGGTGTTGCCGAAACCCACGCCCGAATCAAAAACGCTTATGCCCAGTATTTTCAGACTGTTGGCCTCAAGAAGCTTAACGAGGATATCTTAACCTTGCTAGGCGATCTTGAATCGGTCACTCGCGTTCGCTATGCCAGTGGTTTAGTGCCGCAGCAAGATGCAATTCGCGCTCAAGTTGAGAAGACCACCTTACAGTCCGAGATTATCAGCCTGGAGACCGATCAGCAACAGGCTAAGGCGCGTCTTAACGCGATACTGGGGCGGACACAAGGTGCGCCTCTTTCTGCGTTACCAGAGTTGCGTCGTCTGCCGCTAGAAAAGCTGGATACAGTGGCCTTGCAACAAAAGGTGGTACGAAATAACCCACTACTTGCTACACAATCAGCACAAATATCAGCGGCAGATGCTAACAAGCGATTGATAGAAAAGAATCGTTACCCAGATCTAACGCTAGGCATTGCGCCTACTCAACGTGGTAGCAATATCAGTAGCTGGGAGGCGATGGTAGAGGTCAATATTCCTATCCGCTTTGATACGCGCAGGTCCCAGGAAAGTGAGGCTGCCGCTATGCTAGATGCAGCCAAGGAACGTCGTAGCGGAGTAGAGAATCAGGTGATAGGCGAACTTCAGGAAAACCTGGTCGCTTTCGAGGCAGCAGAAAAACAAGGGCGCCTTATTACTTACACATTACTCCCGCAAGCAGAGTTGACCTTCCGCTCGGCATTGGCAGGTTACGAAAACGGTAAAGTGGACTTTGCAACGCTGCTGGATGCACAAAAGGCAATCAGGCTTGCGCGACAAGGCCAGATAAAGATGCGGGTTGAACAGGAAGTCCGCCTTGCAGAGATTGAAAGAATGATTGGGGAAGATTTATGAAGCGCTTTGGAATATGGATTGCACTGGCGCTAGCTGTTGTTGCTGCGGCTGTAAGTGGCGGCTACTGGTGGGGATTGCAGCAGGTTAGCCACCCGTCAGTAGAAATGCCTGCGGCTATTACAGCACCGGCTGAACGGAAGATACTCTATTACCGAAATCCTATGGGATTGCCGGATACATCTCCAGTGCCTAAGCAGGACTCTATGGGTATGGATTACACCCCAGTGTATGCAGATGAGGAAGTTTCTAATAACCAGGTCAAGATCAGTACCGACAAGGTACAGAAGCTTGGCGTAAAAACTGAGCCAGTGCTATCGCGAAAAATGGTCAATACGGTGCGTGCGGTGGGGCAGTTCCAATTTAACGAACAGCGTTTCTCAACAGTCACCACCAAATTTGAGGGATACATTGAAAAACTCTATGTCAATTCAACCGGGCAGCCGGTAAAACGTGGGCAGCCACTGATGGAAGTTTACAGTCCGGAACTGGTATCTGCGCAGGAAGAATACCTGATCGCCTGGAATGGCCGACAGTCATTGAGTAACGGCACCTCGGAATCATTGCTTGGTGTTGGTCAACTGGCTGACAGCGCGCTTAAACGTTTACGTAACTGGGATATTTCAGATGCTCAATTACAGCGTTTGAAAAAGGACGGTAAAGCGACACGTACGCTTACGATGTACTCGCCGGCAAACGGCGTGGTATTGGAGAAAACTGCTGTGCAGGGTATGCGCTTTATGCCGGGCGAACTCCTGTTCAAGATTGCAGATCTATCGAGAGTCTGGCTGCTGGCCGATGTGTTCGAGCAGGACATCGCTCTGGTGCATGTTGGCCAGACGGTGAACATTACTGTCAATGCCTATCCAGGTAAGGAGCTCAAAGGCAAGATTGATTACATCTATCCAACAGTCACCTCTGAGACCCGCACTGCCAAAGTACGGATAGTGCTGGCTAACCCAGACGGAATTCTAAAACCTGATATGTATGCCAGCATTCAACTGATGTCAGGTCATGATGCCAGCGTATTGGCGGTTCCGGATTCGGCTGTGATCGACAGTGGTATACGTCAGGTTGTGCTGGTTCAACTCACAGAAGGGCTGTATGAGCCACGTGAGGTCAAGCTTGGTATGCGTAGCGATGGTTATGTTGAGGTGGCTGAAGGATTAAGTGAAGGTGAGAACGTGGTAGTTCGCGCCAATTTCCTGATTGATGCTGAAAGCAATCTTAAAGCCGCACTAGGGAGCTTTGGCGAGCACAGTTCACATTCAAGCAGTTTGCCGGAACCTGCGGAAACCACTCCTGCACCGGTAACTGGGCACGAAGGGCACTGACATGTTGGAAAAAATTATTAACTGGTCAGTACGCAACGTATTTCTTGTCTTGTTAGCCACGTTATTTACAGTGGGTGCCGGTGTTTATTCGTTGCTAAAAACGCCTCTGGATGCCATCCCGGATTTGTCCGATGTTCAAGTGATAGTCTATACCGAGTATCCGGGGCAGGCGCCACAGGTTGTAGAGGATCAGGTGACCTATCCACTCACTACCTCGATGTTGTCAGTACCAAAATCAAAAGTCGTGCGTGGCTTTTCGTTCTTTGGTGCCAGCTTTGTTTACGTGATCTTTGAAGATGGTACTGATATTTACTGGGCACGTTCTCGCGTACTGGAATACTTGAACAGTGTGACTGGCCGATTGCCACGCGGCGTTACGCCAACGCTGGGTCCGGATGCTACTGGTGTAGGCTGGGTTTATCAGTATGTGGTATTGGCAAAAAATCGCTCTCTTGAGGAATTGCGCGCAATTCAGGACTGGTATTTACGTTATCAGCTGACCAAGGCGCATGGCGTAGCAGAGGTTGCCAGCGTTGGCGGCTTTGTTAAACAGTATCAAGTCGTTCTTGATCCACGCAAGCTGCAAGCCTATGGTGTATCACCATCGCGTGTTACACAGGTGATTCGCGAGAGCAATCGCGATGTCGGCGGACGCGTAGTCGAGATGACGGAAACCGAATATATGGTGCGTGGCAAAGGATATCTGCGCGGCATCGGTGACTTGGAAACACTCGTAGTCAAGGCCGATAAAGGTACACCGGTATTGCTGCGTGATTTGGCAAGGGTTGAATTGGCACCGGATGAGCGACGCGGCATTGCCGAGCTCAATGGTGAAGGCGAAGTGGTCGCCGGCATTGCCATGTCCCGCTACGGTCAGAATGCACTTGAAGTCATCCACAACATCAAGCAAAAACTCGTTGAGCTTGCGCCTGGCTTACCACCGGGCGTTACGGTGGAAACCGTATATGACCGTTCCGATTTGATTCATCGGGCGATTGATAATCTCAAGACCACGCTGCTGGAAGAAAGCATCGTGGTCGCATTGGTTTGCATGCTATTCCTGATGCATGTGCGAAGTGCGCTAGTCGCGATTGTGATGTTGCCGGTTGGTGTTCTGATTGCATTTTCGCTGATGCATGCGTTAGGTCTCAATTCCAACATCATGAGCTTGGGCGGCATCGCGATTGCCATCGGCGCTATGGTAGATGCTGCCATTGTGATGATAGAGAATGCCCACAAGCATATTGAACGGGCACCGCCTGATGCGCCTCGATTGCAGCTTATTATTGATGCCTGTAAAGAGGTAGGCCCTGCGCTATTTTTTAGCCTGCTGATCATTACCGTTTCCTTCTTGCCTGTATTTACGCTGGAATCGCAGGAAGGCCGCATGTTTCAGCCGCTTGCATTCACCAAGACATTCTCGATGGCTGGAGCAGCACTGCTTTCGGTAACGCTTGTACCAGTACTGATGCTGCTGTTTGTACGAGGCAAAATCATGGCAGAAGGTAAAAATCCGGTAAATCGCTTCCTGATCTGGATTTATCGTCCTGTCATTGCATTAGTGATGCGCTGGAAAAAAACTACCATCCTGCTTGCGCTGCTTGTGCTTGGTATCTCTGTCTATCCTCTGACTAAACTCGGCAGCGAGTTCATGCCCACCCTCAACGAAGGCACCTTGCTCTACATGCCAGCCACCTTGCCCGGACTATCTGTGACGAAGGCCGCAGAGATTATGCAAACCCAGAACAAAATCATTAAGAGCTTCCCGGAAGTAGCCTCGGTTTTTGGCAAGGCAGGTCGCGCTAATACCGCTACGGACCCGGCGCCTATGGAAATGTTTGAGACAGTCATTAATCTTAAACCGGAGAGCGAATGGCGTCCTGGCATGAATATCGACAAGATTATCTCGGAGCTGGATAAAGCCGTGCAATTGCCCGGTGTGAGCAACGCCTGGACGATGCCGATTAAGGCACGTATCGACATGCTGTCAACAGGTATCCGCACACCAATCGGCATCAAGGTATTCGGCAGGGATTTGATTGAAATGGAAAAGCTCGCCAAATCTATCGAGGCTGTAGTTAAAAACGTACCGGGAACCACGAGTGCTTATGCAGAGCGTATCACGGGAGGTTATTACCTGAATATTGAGCCGGATCGGATGGCACTGGCTCGCTATGGTCTAGCCGTGGGCGACTTGCAGGATGTGATCAGCAGCGCGCTTGGCGGGGAAGTAGTTACCACGACGGTTGAAGGACGAGAGCGCTTTGGGGTAATCACGCGTTATCCACGCGAACTGCGTTCAGACCCGGATGCTATCGCGCGTCAGGTATTAGTGCCTGCCATGAACGGAGCATTGATCCCGCTAGGTCAATTGGCGCACATTTCCTTAGAGAAAGGGCCGCCTAGCATCCGTACCGAGAATGCATTGCTATCCGCTTATATTTTTGTCGATATTCGCGATAGAGACATCGGCAGTTATGTAGCCGATGCGCAGAAAGCGGTTCGTGAGCAGGTTAAATTCCAACCTGGATATTACGCAACATGGAGCGGCCAGTTTGAATATATGGAACGCGCTAAAGCCAAGATGAAGATCGTGATTCCACTTACATTGCTCATCATCTTCGTGCTGCTATATCTAAACTTCAAGCGCTTAACAGAAACCTTTATCGTCATGCTGTCAGTGCCGTTTTCTCTGGTTGGCGGAATCTGGCTGATGTATTGGCTAGGCTACAACATGAGCGTTGCCGTTGCGGTTGGGTTCATTGCATTAGCTGGTGTAGCTGCGGAGACCGGTGTGATTATGCTGATCTATCTCGATCATGCATACATTGAGCTCAAAACAAAGCGCGAGTCCGAAGGCAAAGTCTTCACTGTCGCCGATATTTATGAAGCCGTGATGGAAGGTGCGGTAGAACGTGTACGACCAAAGATGATGACTGTAGTGGCCATCATGGCAGGTTTACTTCCTATTATGTGGGGAAGCGGCACTGGGTCTGAAGTGATGCGGCGTATTGCTGCGCCTATGGTAGGCGGTATGGTTTCTTCAACGGTATTGACGCTTATCGTGATCCCGGCAATTTACGCACTTATAAAACAAATATCACTCCAAAGAAAAGGAGCTCCGAATGCCTGAAATAATTCCTAACCTGCATCCGTTGATAGTGCACTTTCCAATTGCACTTACCACGGTGTCAGCTTTTTTTCATATTGCGGCAGCTGCAACGCGAGGGAAGCCAATTTTCAGCAACTTTGCCACTCTTGCTCGCACTCTATTGTGGCTAAGCGCATTATCAGTATTGCCAGCCGTGTTTTTTGGCTGGCAGGCTTATAACAGCGTAACCCATGATGATGCCAGTCACGCTGCCATGTTAATCCACCGCAACTGGGCGTTAGGAACATCGATAGTATTAATCATTCTGGCTAGCTGGGATGGTTGGCGCAATAAGATAGATTCACCTCCTGTTTGGTGGTTTGTAGTTGCGGTGATTGGCGCGTGGAGTATGGTCGCCATCACGGCATGGCATGGTGGAGAGCTAGTCTACCGGCATGGCTTGGGAGTCATGTCACTGCCAGTTCCACAAGATGGTGTTGGACATGGTCACTACAGTGACACTGCGACCGACATGAGTGAACATTCCCATGCGGATACAGTGCCAGATGATCAAGTTCATGAGCATTCGCAGCATGAGCATACACACTAAATTTAAGGAGAATCATCATGAAAACAGAATTTTTAAAAGTAACCGGCATGACATGTGGCGGTTGCGTAAATAGTTTAACGCGAGCACTGAAATCTATTAACGGTGTTGATGGAGTGCAGGTGGAGTTATCAACTGGCGATACTCAGGTTCAATACGACGAGAATTTTACTACCTCGGATCAGCTTAGATCGGCTGTGAAAAACGCTGGGTACGGTTTGGTTGGTTAGTTAAGCTACATTAATAATCGAAGGAGTAGAGCCCGTGGATATGCATAACAATAACTCTGAGCAGTTAAAAGATCCGGTATGTGGAATGAGTGTTACTGAACAGTCTCCACATTCTTTGCAGCATTCAGGCAAAATGTTTTATTTCTGCAGTGCGAGATGTAAGGGTAAATTTACAGAAAATCCTTCTCAATATCATCAATCTAATCCTGTTAATACTGAGCCGGTAACTGCCGAAATTAATGCCACAGGTACAATTTATACCTGCCCAATGCACCCCGAGGTACGTCAGGACAAACCTGGTGCCTGCCCTAAGTGCGGCATGTCTCTGGAGCCGGAAATGCCGACTCTGGAAGAAGGTGATAGTCCCGAATTGGTGGATTTCAAACGACGTTTTATTTGGACGTTGCCACTCACCATCATCGTCACAGTCTTAGCGATGCTGGGTCACAGATTACAGTGGTTCGAAATGACAACACAAAGCTGGATCGAGCTCGTTCTTTCATTACCGATTGTATTATGGGCAGGCTGGCCTTTCTTCCAGCGGGGTGTGCAGTCAGTCATTAATCGCAAACCTAACATGTGGACTCTGATTGGTCTGGGTACTTCAGCAGCATTTGTTTACAGCGTTGTTGCTACGGTAGCTCCTGATGTTTTTCCCGAGTCGTTTATGGCGATGGGGCGTGTGGCAGTCTACTTTGAGGCGGCTGCCGTAATCATTTCCCTGACCTTGCTGGGTCAGGTGCTTGAACTGAAGGCACGCTCACAGACATCTGCTGCAATAAAATCCTTACTGGGATTGGCACCTAAGACTGCCCGCAGGATTAATGCTGATGGCAGTGAAGAGGATGTGCCTTTGACGCACGTTCATGTCGGTGACACGCTTCGCGTTCGTCCAGGTGAGAAAGTGCCGGTAGATGGTGTCGTGATTGAAGGCGGAAGTGCAGTAGATGAATCCATGCTAACGGGTGAACCTGTTCCTGTAACAAAACGTGTCGGTGATAAGCTGATTGGAGCAACGCTAAACATAAATGGTGCATTAATGTTGCGCGCCGAGAAGGTAGGTGCTCAGACTGTGCTCTCTAGTATTGTGCAAATGGTGATGCAGGCTCAACGTTCCAGAGCTCCAATGCAGCGTATGGCTGATCATGTGGCTGGCTACTTTGTTGTCACCGTTGTCGTCATCGCGATACTGACATTTTTTGCATGGGGAATATTTGGCCCAGAGCCTAGTTGGGTCTATGGTCTCATTAATGCTGTTGCGGTGCTTATTATTGCCTGTCCATGTGCATTAGGATTGGCAACGCCGATGTCTATTATGGTTGCTACGGGTAAGGCGGCTTCTCAGGGTGTGTTATTCCGTGATGCTGCAGCTATAGAGAACTTCCGAAAAATTGACACCATTATTGTCGATAAGACAGGGACGTTAACAGAAGGCAAACCTAGATTTGACCGTATTATTGCTAACAAAGGGTTCACCGAGGATGAAGTGCTGCGTCTGGCGGCTAGTTTAGATCAGGGAAGTGAACATCCTCTGGCAGATGCTATTGTGCAAGCCGCGCGAGAAAAGGGGCTTGTACTGGATAAGGTAGAAGCATTTGATTCAATTTCTGGTATCGGTGTTAAAGGGATTGTGACCGGCAAAGCACTTGCGTTAGGCAATACTGCACTGATGACGCAAATTGGTGTATTTGTAGAAGATTTGAAGCCACAGGCAGAAGCATTAAGAGCCGAGGGGGCTAGTGTCATGATATTGGCGGTAGATCGGAAAATGGCCGGATTACTAGCTGTTTCTGACCCAATTAAGGCAAGTTCATTAGAAGCATTGAGCATTCTCAGATCGTTTGATATTCGGGTAATCATGGCAACCGGAGATGGTCTTGCAACAGCAAAATCAGTAGCTGCCAAACTTGGTATTGATGAGGTCTATGGCGAAGTCAGGCCTGCTGACAAATTAGCGCTGGTAGATAAATTACAACGTGAGGGCCGTTTCGTTGCAATGGCGGGCGATGGTATCAACGACGCACCTGCGCTAGCTAAAGCGAATGTAGGTGTCGCAATGGGGACTGGAACAGACGTTGCAATGAATAGTGCCCAAGTGACTCTTGTAAAAGGTGACCTGCGCGGCATCGCTCAAGCGAGAGCAATCTCGGAGCAGACGATTATTAATATGAAGCAAAACCTTACCTTTGCCTTCGTTTACAATTCGCTAGGTGTACCTTTGGCAGCTGGTCTGCTTTACCCACTGACTGGATGGTTACTATCACCGATGATTGCAGCTCTCGCCATGAGTTTGAGTTCTGTATCAGTGATTACCAATGCATTACGTTTGAGGTAATACAATTATTCAATCAATATCTAGTGTATTTTGAACGTCTGCTTTGGATAGTCTATAGAGATCAATTCACAAAAATGGAATAGCCGCTTTGTCCCCCTTTGCAGCCAGCCAGAGAGCAAATAGCAAAATAACTAGTTAGTTAAACTAGCTATGACCTATTACGGCCATTAAAGCAGCAGATAGACTAAAAAATCATAGTAGTCCATATGCTGCTTTGTTTAAAACATACCTGTAATTTAGTTATTTATACGTTTAAACAAACTTTCAGCATGAGTTCTAGCCAAAACATCATCCTCTGGCTCTATTGGTGGCAATTCGACCCCACCCTCACCAGCAGTAAATAATGCTCCTCCCACATCATCGTCATACGACGAACCATTCTCATGAATTGCATAATATCTATCTTGAGTAAGGTCGTTACCTAACAGCTGTGAAAGATAGATCCAGGTCCAACTGCGAAGATTATGATTCTTATCATAAGATTCCATTAGCTCTCGCATCGCTCTAATGTTCCCAGACTCTGCAGCAGTGGTCAGCCAATGATGATGGTCATCATATCGACGTAAGCTATAAGCAATCTCAGCGACTCTCATTGGGTCAACATCAACATCACGATGTTGATCATTAAAGAATGCATGGTCCTTAAATTTTTCAGCTAGATCAAGTTTTGCTAAATCATAGCCAAGCCGAGCCGCCTCACGAAGATGGAACTGATATTTTTTCTCTTCAGCAAGCTGCTTAAAATAATCTAGTGCAAACTCTTTTTCTGCACCATTCAACTCTCGCCCTGACTGCATTTGTTTATACCAATAATCATTACTTATTCCATCATCATCGTCTTCATCGGACTTCTGAAGATGTAAAGCAAGCGCGTAATGAGCAAGTGGATTTTCCAACTTCGCTGCTGCCTCTAATGCTTGCAATACTTCTGGTGTAACTTCCTGATATGAATAATCGGACTCCCAGTCATAATCTTCTGGGTAATCTTCATTTTTTAATTCAGCAATTATGTCTGCAAAGGTTAATGCGCCAATGTGATGTTCGTCCATCACTAAGGGTAGTGTTGAAGACAATATGCTTTCATATCCAAGCGCTTCCACACGTTTTTTTATTAGAACTCGATTGAAAGAGCTAACCTTACCCGGATTCTTGCGTTGAATAAAAATTGCTTGATGGGTTAAGGATGCATAGGTGTTAAAACCCAAAGCGGCTGCCAGCAACTCATAAAAATGAGATCGCTTAACATGAGTTTGAGCTAGTTGCTCTAGTGTTTGATGCGCTGAGTAAATGATGTTCTTGATTGTCATGATAAAACTACCTTTATAAATGTGGACTCTGGGTAGCGCACACGTTTAAAACCCCAGTGTCGATTTACAGGGTTAGTTTTACATCATTTAAATCAAGTAATTTGAAGTGCCGATTTTTACTCGTGTGCAAGTATGGCTGGCGCCTTATTTAGATAATAGCGCACCAGTTTGGTTTTTGTCTATGGTGCCACAGTTAATTTGATTGAACTTACACCCTTCAGTAGGCATTTCACTTCAACTTTCTAACTACTTAAACATCAACGTATCTCATTCAGAAGCTGTTTTATCTGCAGATGGATCTTGCTGACTTAAATTTTGATACTTATATTAGAGAAACCGTAACTAATTTTAGTCATGTCAACTTAATATATAGCCGAACTTGCGCTAAATAATTTTCATGATAGCTTATACATTTTAGATATAAGGAAACCTTATGGAAAAGCCTTTAATTGCTGGGCTTCTAATTATTATTGTATTTTTAATAATCACGCCGTGTTTTATTTGGATCAATAATCGCTTTAATAACTATGAAGAGTTCGATGAGCTAGAAGAGAGCGCTCTTGTAATACTGAGAATAAAAAAGCAGCTATTACATGAGTTACTTAATTGGGTAAAAGACAACAACTTGAATGCAAAGCAGATCCAGGAAAGGTTAATGGTGAGCCCTAAGAGAGCTGCAGATATCATTTACCAGAGAATCGATCAATTCACGGTTGACTCTCTAACCAACTTTGTTCTCAGAACTGGTAAGACTGTGACAGTTACAATACGGGACAAATAATTAATCTAAAGCATCTCTGTATAGCTGCAATAACATCAATGTCAAAAAAATTACAATAATTGAAGGCAGACGTGATGCAATTGAGCGCAACTTGTTCATCGCATTATAAAATGAATAAATTATCTGCTCAGCTTGAGGTTATTGCGGGAAAGTCTCCATCTGAGTTAAGTGTTCTACCAGACCCATTGGCGATCGATTATTCATTAAATCAAGGTTAAATTTGACAGATTAATTTTCTATGAGAAAGTAATTTTATCGCTTACTTTTTTATGGAAACAAATATGTCACAAAATTTAACCATGATTGATCATGCAATTAAAGACTGTCGCAGTATATCTGCAATGTTACATGATGCTGCTGATGGAAGGGCTTTGGCATGGCAATCTTTTGAAGAATTACATCCAAACATTTCTCAGGAAGAGTTAATGGGAAAATTTAGAATAGAGGCGCGATATGGACATATTCATATTAAAAACAAGCAGTCTTTTTTTAAAAAGTATATTTTTCCATTAATTGCATTTTTAATCATAGTAGCCTGCTAAACCTTGGTATACCTGCGGAAACTACGGGACATCTAGACAGGGCGGTACGTTGACAAAATTCTATTAATATTACAAGGTCAAATTATGCAAAACTACCTAGTTATATATGACGAAAATGGTGAAATTGTGAATTTTGAATTCATCAAGAAAACCCTATCTAATTTAAATCGTTTTAATGAGCTTCTTCCGGAAACTAGAGGATTAGTACATAAATTAATTAATGATGGTTATAGATATGAAACAGAAAGACTGAAAGTTATATCTGAAGATTTTTTTGGTGCATGGCAATTGTCCAGCACAGAATTAATCAGCCATACCAGCAAAGAAATTTGTATCGAATACCTTATGCTATTTAAATCTTTATGGGTTATGGCATGGCCATCAACTTCTCTAGATATTATAGAAGAGTACGGAACTGACTGGGAGCTAGAAATTTTTCGGGGTGAGTCACCATCTCTTGAGGAAAAAAATATTCAGGGAATTTCTTGGACTTTAAGGAAGAGTGTTGCCGAAGAGTACGCAGTTAGGTACCACGATGGCGTTGTTCTGACTGGTAAAATAAAATGGGATGATGTTTTATGGATTTCTCCTGATGAGGATGAGGTGATTGTGAGTTCATCTTGGCGGAGATAGACTGGCTCATAAGGCTTAATGATTGCGTAAATTGCATGTCAACATGGAGTTATATTACCAAGCTAGCACCATATTTACGTAGCCATTCTTTACGCTCAAGATAATCAGGCATCACTTTATCCACTTCATTCCAGAATGCATCTGTGTGATTTGCCTGATGCAAATGGCACAACTAATGTACCACAATGTAATCAATAATTTTAGGTGGTGCCATCATGCACTTCCAATCGAAATTCAGAACACCATTGACTCCACAGCTTGCCCATCTAAATCCCATATTTTTGACTTTGATGCCTGTTATTTGTACATCAACTTTGAGGGGGAAATAAGCTACTCTGTCTTTAAATCGTTCCTGACCTTTATCTGTAAATAGGCCTCAAATGCATGTTCGGCGGCTTCAATCCCATCTTTTTCAATTAATGTCCTATCCAGACAAAAGCGACCTTTTTTTAAAAGTAATGCAGCCCCTTGATTTCTCACCAAAGCCAGCCGATAAGAGCGACCCAGATATAAAAATGTTTCGCCATTGACCCATTCACGGGCAACCACACTGGCATTTAAGTCTTTCCACTCGGCCAAGTTACGGTAAATCCACATGCGCTTACTTTCAACCACAGCATCTACCATTTCGGGGCTATATACCTTGTGCTTGGAATTGATTACGTAGTTCTTCCTGACGCTGGTCGAATAAGTCACTGGCACGCTTAAGGAATAATATGCCGAAGATGTATTCCTTATATTCGCTGGCATCCATGCTGCCGCGCAGGTCATCACAGGCGGTGAGTAAGAGATTTTCTAAGCGGGGGAGCGTTAATTTAATTGATAAACCTTGTTTCTTATTATTATTTATTACGGTAGCCAACAATTGAGTGGTATTTATTGCAAAATCATCCAGAAGGAAGAGTAGCAGGGTGGTAGGAAGTAATCAATGTAATCGCTTATAAAAGGCTGGATTTTATCTTTGTTGAAAGAAAATGAGGTGTCGATGTTCTGATTGAGGTAAGTGTGCACTTAATTTTTTAAGGTTTGTTTTGTTCGATGTGTCACACTTCAAATTCAGATAAATATTTATATAAAACATTAGGTTAAATTATTGGTTACTGAAGTTATACACAACAGCCAAATTAAATACTGCGCGTTAAAAAAGATCACAATGTCGGAAATAATAAAAAACTGTTGGGTATAAGCTAAAACGGGATTGACCTAAAAATAGAATGATAGTAAATTTTACACACCGTATGAGATATACCACGTATCGTCATATAGCGTCACCAGATGACGCATTTCAAAATTTGTGGGCTTTTCTTTCATGGCTTTATTTTTGGAAGTTAAAAGCAGCTTAGCAGTTAAATTTTTACAGTAACAGATTAGGAGACTTGGTTTTTCCTAGATCCTGTTCGCCTGAATATTTTAAACTGCATCAAAAAGATATTAGTTTTAGAAAAATACCTCAATAGTTGTGCATACAGAGCATTCACAACTTTGAGTATTTCTTTTGATCGTCTCAAGTCTTCAAAACAGCAAACTCATTCTTTGCATAGTCTCCAGCAAAACATTTTCAAGATTTTCATTTAGATTCAGCCTCCCAAATCTTTTTGATAATAACTAAGGGGGAAGTGTTGCGCGTTCATGCGTGGTGCGGTTGTTGGGTAGGGAATTATTTTCCCAGCAATGCAAGAATCTTACATGTTAATCAACAATTTTTTTGGAGTTTTTTATGCTTAGCGATACAAACGAATTTTTGCAGTGCTTGAGCCAGTATGAAGAGCAATTAGCTAATGATAATCACAATTCAACAAGAACCAAGAGATTAAGAAGGTCAAAACTCGAAGCTTATCGGCTTGAAATTTTGCAAAAGAAAGTTGCTGGCAAGAGCTTTCAGCAGATTGCGGATTACCTGTCGAATACACATAAAGTTGCATGCAACAGGACAACTGTCTTTGACTTTTACGTTCGCTGCATCAGTGAGTAAATATCATGGCTAATGAGAATGAGTTTATAAAGCGTGCACGTCAACTTGTTTTGCGGCGCTTACGCTATGGTTTGCCACGTAAAATTGCAAAAGAAAAAGGGTTTATTGCTTCACTTGGAACGGCCAGAGATTATTGTTCATGCATAAGTAATTATCTCGAATGGATAGATGACAATTATATTCCGGTTCATGAACAGGATCACAGGCAGCACATGGTTGCCTATATTCAGGAATGTGCAGAAATCTATAGTCAGAGTACTTTGAACCAGCACCGGCAGGCACTAGCCAATTTGTTTCAAATAAAGAATATACCTCAGATAAGAGCATTAAAACTTAGAGATTATTCGTCAAGAAGCTATACCTGGAGCGAGGTTAAACAAATTATTAAACATCAGAATGATAAAAACTCCCTTTCCACCTTGATTGCATATTCTGCAGGTCTCCGTGCCCATGAGTTAGTCACTTTGAGGTTGGTGTTGGAACTCCCGCGTTCCGATAGGCGCGCATGGCGACAGGATCTATTTTCTGGGAGTGTTGACTCGGTAATTTACGTGGCGACAGGTAAGGGTGGATTGCGGAGGTATGTTGCATTGCCGCGCTATCTTTCGATTGCATTGGAAAGAAGTCGTTGTGAGCCAGTAACTGTTTTTGACCGTGGAATAAAGTATACCAAAACTTACAATATAAACTTTGGACAAGCATTTTCACAATCTTTCACACGAGCTTCAAAAAAGGCTTTAGGTTTGAGCCACGGTGCCCATGGCTTAAGGCATAGCTATGTAAAACGTAGGGTTAGTAAATTACTTGAACTTGGATACAGTCTTTCTGACGCCATGCTTGTTGTGAGCCAAGAGGTAGGTCATTTTAGGCCACTTATCACAACCTGTTACATGAGGTAGCTGATGATGGGGTCAGTGCTTATTTTGCCAAGAGTAATACGTGCCTCAGATGCTCCGGCTTACTTGGGGATAGATAAAAACAAATTCAACAAGATTGTGAGACCTTACATTTTGGCTGTCCGCTTAGGTGAGCATTCAATCGGATATGATCGGCTTGACTTGGATCGTTGGTGGGAGGATTATAAGCATCGCTACGGACGGTCAAATGCTGAACAATCAGAAGGAGATTTTCAGATATGGCCAAAAGAAACATACCTGGTCTCCAGTTCCGTAAAGGTGTCTGGCACGTCGATAAAGTTATCGACGGCAAACGAATTTGCCAGAGCCTTGGAACGGGTGACCAGCAAGAAGCAGAAACAATCCTAGCGCAGTTTATTTTTGAAAGTAGAAAAGCCAAAATTTTTGGCGTAAGACCTAAGCGCATCTTTAGAGAGGCTGCGATCAAATATCTGGAAGAGTCTGAAAATAACTCTTCCATTGAAAGTGATGCATGTCACCTAAAAGCCCTTGATTCATTTATTGGCGATTTGCCATTAAACCTCATTCATGATGGGACGCTGGCCCCGTTTATTAAGGCTAGCAAATATGTAACTACCGTCCGTCATGAAAATGGCGTTGCAATTGAAACCAAACGATTACGCAAACATAAAAGCATCAACCTTGCGTTATCGGTCGTACGGCGAATATTGAATCTTTGTGCACGCAAGTGGCGGGATGATGATAATGGGTTAACGTGGCTAGAGTCGGCTCCATTAATTACTTTCTTGGAGACCTCAGATGAGCGAAAGGCTTATCCTGTGTCTTGGAAGGAACAAAAGGCGTTGATAGCAGAGTTGCCAGGACATTTGGCATCCATGCTGTTGTTCAAGGTCAATACAGGATGCAGGGAACAAGAAGTCTGTAAGCTGCAATGGGATTGGGAAGTGGAAGTGCCTGAACTTAATACATCAGTATTTATTGTTCCCGCAAAATTTGGTGGGCGCAATGGAAAGGGGGGTGTTAAGAATCAGGAAGATCGTGTTGTAGTTTTGAATCGTGTAGCCAGTTCAGTCATCGAAGCGCAGCGAGGTAAGCATCCAATTTATGTTTTTCCTGTTGATGGGAAGCCAATGCATAGAATGAACAATAGTGCTTGGGACTCAGCAACTGCAAGGGCGGCAGAGAAGTTGGCGCTAGAAGAAGGTAAGCCTGTAAATGAGGAGTTTTTTCATCTTCGGGTGCATGATATAAAGCACACTCTTGGGCGGCGACTCCGGGCAGCAGGCGTTTCTAATGAAACACGAAAGGTTTTGTTAGGACATACGAACGGAGACATTACGACTGACTACTCTGCTGGGGAGATTGGTGAGTTGATATGTGCTGTTGAAAAAGTGTGTGATTCGGGTGTGAACTTGCCAACATTGACGCTATTAAGGTCGGCGAAAATGAATGGTCACGCAAAAGTCACGCACAAAAGAAAAATGGGTTAGATGAAATTCACCTAACCCATTGACTTATATGGTGCGCCCGAAGAGATTCGAACTCCTGACCCCTTGGTTCGTAGCCAAGTACTCTATCCAGCTGAGCTACGGGCGCGAAAGCGTGCATTATACTCGAAGCTGAAAATTTATCCAGCAAAATATTCACACTTTTAAAACTTGGCGGAGCGAGGGATTAATAAAACTATTCCCAATGCTTATCCTAAGCCATTCTGGCTAAACTTAATATTCAACATATACGAAAATATATACAGAATTTAAAGTTTGTTGAAAGAAGCTTTGCTTCATCAACGGCGCGCATTATAGCAAATAAAAATGAGTCAGGGTGTCTATTTGAACAACTAATAAAATATAAGCACGATTTTTGTACGTTATTGTTGATTAGCAAGAGGAACTAAAAAAAGCATAATTGAACCACTTAGATATTGGGAGGAGAAGATGGAAAAAAGTAAATTAATGAAGTTAGACGAAGTTTTAAGTGAGACCCGCATGGGAAAGACTAAGCTTTATAAGTTAATTAAGGAGGGACGCTTTCCCTGTCAGATTCAGCATGGAGATGGCAGTGTGGTTTGGGCTAGGTCTCAGGTTGAAAGGTGGATCGATAATCTGATAGGGGAAGGTAAATGAGTCTAAAATCAGTTTCGACGAAGGAGTTTAGTTTTTGGTTTGGCGGCCATGATTTGTACTGGCCTGGAAAGCGGTTGATAAGTAAATTAGAATTTGCTGAAACAAAAAAAAGGGGGTGATAGTGAATTATTCTGCCAGCACAGCTGGGAATAGCCTCATCGAAAGAAGCTTTACACTTAAATTTACTGGCTTTGATAAAGTGATTGAGCTCTTTGAAGGTATTGACTCTGAAAAAGATTTGATGAAGTCAATGTCAACAATGGAAGATTTTTATATTGGTGAAAATCTACTGGTTGACAACTATTTCCCCAAATTCTTCAATTTTGATTATTAGAAAAGAGATTTGAAAATGGAGTCACCATTGACTACTCTGCTGGTGATATTACTGAGTTGATATGTGCTGCTGAGAAAGTATGTGATACTGGTGTGAGCTTGCCAACATTGACGCTATTAAGGTCGGTGAAAATGCAGATTCACGCAAAAGTCATGCACAAAAGAAAAATGGGTTAGATGAAATTCACCTAACCCATTGAGTTATATTGTGCGCCCGAAGAGATTTGAACTCCTGATCCCTTGGTTCTTAGTTTACTATTTTTATCTTAAGTGATTGATTATATATACTTTATTAATGACCCCACATTCCCTTCAACAACTGTATTTTAGTGTTATAAATGCTTTATTCCCTTCAAAATCCCTTCAAGATTTTGTTTACACTAGGTGTGTCGGGGTAGTAGTAGGATTTCAGCCTTAGTCGGATAAAAGACAAGTTTAGTGAATGCTTTTGCGTCCAAAATATGGTTACTAATGAATGCAATAAGTACGCACCTTACTTTTGATAAATCTGATCAAATATAGCACCATCAGCAAAATGTGTTTTTTGTGCTTTCGACCATCCACCAAATAGATCATTTACGCTGAATAGCTCTATTGCTTTAAAGCGAGTTTTATACTTGTTAGCAACAACTGGCAAGCTAGGTCTTAAGTAATGGTGTGCTGCAATTTCTTGGCCTGCCTCTGAAAAGTGATACTCCACATAAGCCTGAGCAAGTGCTTGGTTCTTATGTTTAATCGCAAATTTATCGACAACGGTAATCGGATTCTCCGCCAAAATGCTAGTAGATGGATAAACAACATCAAATTTATCACCCAGTTCTTTCTTAATTAAATTTACCTCATTTTCAAATGTAAGCAGTGCATCGCCAATTTCGCGTTGTGCAAAAGTGGTGGTTGCTCCGCGTCCGCCGGCATCTAGCACGGGTACGTTTTTAAATAACTTTGTGACAAAGTTTTTAGCTTGCGCCTCATCGCCACCTTTCTTAATGACATAACCCCAAGCAGCCAAATAGCTGTATTTACCGTTGCCTGAGGTTTTAGGATTAGGAATCACAACACTAATGCCTGGGTTTACCAAGTCATCCCAATCTTTAATCTGCTTTGGATTGCCTTTTCGTACAAGAAATACGGTGGTAGAACTTGTGGGCGAGCTAGCATTTGGTAAGCGCTTTTGCCAATCTTTAGGGATAAGCTTTGATCGATCATATAAAATATCAATATCTGGCGCTTGGTTCATGCTGATGATGTCAGCCTCTAAACCATCAGCCACAGATCTTGCTTGTTTACTAGAGCCACCATGTGATTGGTTGATCGTGACTGTTTCCCCAGTTTTCTGTTTCCAATAATGGATGAAAGATGGATTGAAGTCTTTATAAAACTCTCTTGTGACATCGTATGAAACGTTGAGTAGCGCAGCATCAGCAACCGCATGCGCTGTGAATAGTAGGCTACTTATTGTAAATAAGCCGGCAAGAATAGATTTTTTGTACATAAGGTTACTCTAGGTAAATATTGAAGATTGCTTACGTTAATCATAAACATAAATAATGTAAAAGAATAAAAGGCTATATGTATATAACTTATATTACATATGTAGAAATATTTATTGCGGCTACTTTTTTTAATACTAGGAGTGGTGTATATTCCACAAATCAGCAAGATGACAACATGCATCTTGCAGCCTATTTTTAGTTAGCGAGTGCTGACCGGACAACCGGAAGCCAGTGTGTCGAGAGACCACTGGCTTTTTTTATTTTCTTTTTCAGGGGTTGATATGTCTGATTTAAACACGGTATTGCCCAATGAAAGTTTTGATATTCCAAGTATCGTGCAGGCCTTGCGAGATGTCAGGCTTACATCACTTGAGCATCGACATCGACGCAATAAGCCACCAAAGCTGCCTTCAAGAAAGTCATTACAGAACGTTGTAGATGGTTTAAGCGCAGCACTGTTCCCAAACCGTCTAGGCGCACCAGGGCTAAAAGAAGAAGGAGTCGACTATTTTGTTGGCTTTACTTTAGACACGGCCTTACGTGAGCTTAACTCCCAAGTTCAGCTAGAACTGCGTTATTCAGCGGATACCGAGCATGATAAAACCGCTAGCGTAGAGGCTGCACTCAATAAAACGCGCTTATTTGCACAAGTGCTGCCAAACATTCGACGTTTGTTAGACACGGATCTTCATGCTGCTTTTGAAGGCGATCCTGCTGCTCATAGCTTGGATGAAGTGTTGGTTTGCTATCCCGGTATTTCAGCGATTATTCACTATCGACTAGCGCATGTGCTGCATAAACTAGGTTTGCCCCTTATCGCCAGAATTATTTCTGAACTTGCCCATTCTGCCACTGGCATAGATATCCACCCAGGCGCAACTATCGGTGAAGGGTTCTTTATTGATCATGGAACTGGTGTCGTGATTGGTGAAACAGCCGTGATTGGTCGACATGTACGACTTTACCAAGCCGTTACTTTAGGTGCAAAACGCTTCCCTACTGACGAGCATGGGCAACTTGTTAAAGGTAGCGAACGGCATCCTGTGCTTGAAGACAATGTGGTGATTTATGCAGGAGCCACGATTTTGGGACGTATCACCATCGGAGCTGGATCTGTGATTGGCGGTAATGTCTGGCTCACACGCAGTGTGCCGCCTAATAGCCAAATCACGCAAGCCAAAACACAAGCCATAACCCCAGAAGGTGCAACGGTAGATGTTGCACAGTAGTAATCAATTTGAATTTTAACGAGGAGAAGTAAATGACTGATATTCATCAAGCACATACCGCATTAGGTGATGTTGCCGCACGTACGCTATCGAACGCAACCAAAACTGTTCCAATGATGGGCACCATTACGCCACGCTGGTTAGTACATCTAATGCAGTGGGTGCCAGTTGAGGCAGGTATTTATCGTGTGAATAAGGTGAAAGATCCAAGTGCGATTGAGGTGGATTGTTCAGCAAAAGATGAGCGTGATATTCCTGCAACTTTTGTAGATTATGAGGAATGGGGCCGTGAGTACGTATTGAATGCGGTGAACACAGCAGTAGATGTGCATACCCGTGTTTCAGATTTGTACAGCAGCCCACATAATCAAATTAAAGAACAATTGCGCTTAACCATTGAAACGGTGAAGGAGCGTCAAGAGAGTGAACTCATTAATAACAAAGAATATGGTTTGTTAAATAACGTGGTCGACTCACAAAAAGTGAAATCACGTACTGGCTTCCCAACTCCTGATGACTTTGATGAGCTACTTTCAAAAGTATGGAAAGAGCCAGCATTCTTCTTGGCGCATCCACAGGCGATTTCTGCCTTTGGTCGTGAGTGTACACGCCGTGGCGTGCCACCACCAACAGTAGCTTTGTTTGGCTCACAATTTATCACATGGCGAGGTGTGCCGATTATCCCTTGCGATAAATTAAAGGTGACGAATGGTAAAACCAATATTTTATTATTACGTACAGGTGAAAGCCGTCAGGGCGTTGTTGGTTTGTATCAACCCAACCTACCAGGCCAACAAAGCATGGGCTTATCAGTACGCTTTATGGGAATTAACCACAAAGCAATTGCGTCATACTTGGTTTCACTTTATTGCTCACTAGCAGTGCTGACTGATGATGCAATTGCCGTATTGGAAAATGTTGATGTAGGCAACTACTATGATTACAAGTAATGGATATTCATCAAGATTAGGTGACTTATCATCGTTTGAGCCAGAAGTTATTCTGGCTGCTGTCCCCGGTGAGCATCCACGTATGGCTGCCAGCCTAGCGTTGGGTAGGCAGGCAAGTGAGACGGGACACTTTGATGTTGCTGAGCTAAGTCGGATTGTGAATGAGTTGTATGCTGAAGGTTTTCCAGCGGGCTCGCCTTTTGCTGGTAAAGAAAGCTTTCCCTCTAATGCTTCACTTAACCCGTTAGCAGTGAATACTGTGGTCCCTAGTGCTAATGTTGTGACTGATCCTGCACAGGCGGCATCACCATCAGGTTTATCTGCCATTTCTAGTGTTGCTTCTGGCGCGCTAAATTCTAACCCCAGAGATGTTGTGAATACTGGCTATGCTAATCAGCTTCCTATCACTGGGATTATGGATGTCAGCCATGTAATAGGTGGGATGGATGACCCTTATCAGGCTGAACTCAATCAACTGTTAGGTGATCTGGGAGGTAAAGTGGATGTTAATAGTGCTGGCACTAGTCAACTAAATGCTAACGAAACAAATGCAAGTCAAGCAACTGCATTGCCTTATTACTTCTTGCAGGGAGCATCTCATCCACAGGGTGCAGTAGCAGCTACTGCACATCCCCCATTTGATGCGCATTTGGTACGTAAAGATTTTCCTATTTTGCGTGAATTGGTAAATGGGCGTCCTTTGATTTGGTTTGATAACGCCGCTACTACGCAAAAGCCACAGTCGGTGATTGATAGGATTTCATATTTCTATGCACATGAAAATTCAAATATTCACCGCGCGGCTCATGAGTTGGCAGCGCGTGCAACAGATGCCTATGAAGGTGCGCGCGATACCGTAAGGCGCTTTATCAATGCATCGTCAGTAGATAATATCGTTTTCGTACGAGGCACTACTGAAGCAATTAACTTAGTAGCCAAAACTTGGGGGAAAAAAAATATTGGAGAGGGAGATGAGATATTAATTTCACACTTAGAACATCATGCGAATATCGTCCCTTGGCAGCAGCTGTGTCAAGAAACTGGAGCGAAGCTGAAGGTTGCGCCCGTTGATGATAGTGGGCAAGTGTTGTTAAATGAATACCAAAATATGCTGACTTCACGGGTTAAGTTAGTGTCATTCACCCAAGTGTCAAACGCATTGGGTACGGTGACACCAGCAGCCGAGATGATACAGATGGCACATCGTATAGGTGCCAAAGTGTTGCTGGATGGCGCGCAGTCTGTGTCACACATGCGCACAGATGTGCAAGCACTAGACCTTGACTTTTTTGTATTCTCAGGACATAAAGTGTTTGGGCCTACTGGGATTGGTGCATTGTATGGCAAGCCAGAGGTGTTGAATGATATGCCGGCATGGCAAGGCGGTGGCAATATGATTCAAGATGTAACATTTGATAAAACTGTCTATCATGAAGCGCCTGCAAAGTTTGAGGCTGGCACTGGCAACATTGCGGATGCTGTAGGCTTAGGTGCTGCACTTGAGTACGTCGAGCGTATTGGTATCGATAATATCGCACGCTATGAGCATGACTTATTAGTGTATGCCACCGCTGAGATGCAGAAAGTGCCAGGTTTGCATTTTATCGGCACAGCCAAAGATAAAGCCAGTGTCTTATCTTTTAAATTGGATGGGTTCAAAAGTGAGGAAGTAGGCGCCGCATTAAATCAGGAAGGCATTGCGGTGCGTTCTGGACATCATTGCGCGCAACCAATCTTACGTCGCTTTGGCGTAGAAACCACGGTGCGGCCATCACTTGCTTTTTATAATACGCCAGCTGAAATAGATGTAATGGTTAGTGCTTTAATGCGGCTAACCTCACATCGTACGCCAACTAGTTTGTAATTTAGATGGTTTAATCGTTAAGATGATTTAAAAAAGTAACCCTGCATATGAAGTATATGCAGGGTTACTTTTTCAAGAGGTTATTAAGTCTTGTTATTTTGTGGAATAAATTGATTTACTTTGCTTAATTTCTACTAAGCATTAAAAGGCCACCAGCTTTTTTGACTAAATGCAGCATCAAGAGTTGGTTTCAATTCATCTTTCTTAATGATATCGAACATTCTTTCCCTAGATGCATTCGGGGTATACAGCACTTTAATACCGTGCTTCGTGGCGTGTTTTTTTACTTTGTAAGTGATGGAATGATTTACCCACTTTGTGACCAATACAATCACTTTGGTATTTTGTGGAATCACTTTATTACCGTCACCACCATTTCTACCTGACCAATGGTGAATATTGCTAATTCCATAATTACCAAGCACCTCTTTAATGCCATCGACTTGGTCGCCGCCTACAATTAATACTGAACTCATGATAAGAGCCTCCTGTTTGGTCGCAGCGCTAAATTTTGTTTAGTGATGCTATTAGCTAGCTAAAGTGTTTTTTTGTGACTATTGGCTTGATTTAATCTTGTGGAAGCCTGATTTTTTCTCTTTTTTCAATCTGAGTCACACGACCTTCATGTAGGATAATTTCTACTGAACCGTAGCCAGAACCTTGCTTCAGCTCATCAACAGCACGCAGAATGTTTTCTGATAAATCGTTGCTTTTTAGTGTATGGATGCTACTAGTTTTATATGAAACTTGATTGAGTGACATGATTTCTCTTTACTGTAAGTTATTGCAATGTCACAAACTCTACCTTGCTTCTATAACAATTAAAAATAATTAATATTTATATTTTAATATCTTTAAGTTATATAGTGGGATGTGAGACCTTGTTGTTATATGAGGCTTCTTAAGTGCAGACTTAATCTTTAAGCTAAAAATGGAAGGTGATAGGGCTAAAGCATTATTGATGGGTTAGTCTGTCAATAGGGACTGCTAGCTTTGACTTAAGCATATGCTATGAACATAGTGGGGAGTCATACTAAATACTATCGCTTGATAGTCAGTAAATAGATTGCCTAAAATTGTTTCAATCTGTAGTTAACTAAATAAGTTAATCACTTTGCGTTCAAATGACCTGCTGAGTTGTTTACACCAGACGCATTTGATTTTAGCCAGCATCATGTTGCTATTTTTGCACTTCAATCTTGAAATTTCCTATATTTTCAATTGGTTGTAGCTTTTTATAAAGGTACTATGCAAGCTTTCGAAGGCTCAGAACAAGACAAAAGTTATGCTGAATGGTACTTGATGATTAGTGTTTATATTTTCTGGTATGTATTGGCATGCGTGTCAGGATAATTAATTTTTAGTTATAACCATATAAATTTTAATTATTAAAAATTATAAAGCCTCCGTTATATTATCGTGACCAATTGAATTGGAGCACATTATGGGACACATAGCATTTAATGATTACGGCGAGGCAGAGTACAAAGCACTCAGTGGACCATCTGTCATCACTTTTAAAAATCCAAGTCAGGTTAGTTTATCAATAAGAGCAAGTGCGTTAGTTTTTGAAGATGTAGAGTCACGTAAGCTGCTTTCACTGATTGAGCGCGTTGCTCCAAGCGATGTAACCGCATTTATTATGGGTGAAACTGGCACTGGTAAAGAACTTGTTGCACGGCACTTGCACGCATTAAGCCCAAGAAAAAATGGACCATTTGCTGCGATTAATTGTGGTGCATTTTCTGAGTCATTAGTTGAAAGTGAATTGTTTGGACATGAAAAAGGTTCTTTTACAGGAGCTATCGCCAGTAAACAGGGCTGGTTCGAAAGTGCAAACGGCGGAACATTATTTCTTGATGAAATAGGGGACTTACCCTTATCTACACAAGTTAAATTATTGCGAGTGATTCAGCAGCGGGAAATTGTGAGAGTAGGCTCTAGGAAAGCTATTCCTATTGATGTCAGGTTGGTTGCTGCGACAAATGTAAATTTAGAGGACGCAGTTAAGGCGGGACGTTTTAGGGAAGACTTGTACTACCGGATTAACGTAGTGCCTATTCAAATAGCGCCTTTGCGGAATAGACTTGGTGATATTTTGCCATTGACTGAGCACTTTTTATCAATTTATAAAAACAGATTACAAACGAAGCAGCCTATATTAGCCGCTGAAACTATCCAGTTACTGCATGAGTATCCATGGCCTGGCAATATTCGTGAACTTGAAAATGTGATTCACAGAGCACTATTGGTGAGTGATGGAAATGAATTGCGTCCACGTGATTTGAATTTACCCTCTATTAGATTGGCTTCTGGAAGTCATGACACTGGGCTTAGTAATTTCGATAGGTTTAATAGGTTGAGTGATCAAGAGTGCTCTTTAGATAAAGTACTTACTGAGATTATTCAGCAAGAGCCTGAGAACTTGTACGATACCGTTCATCGTAAGCTAGTGTTAACAGCCTATGAACATTGCAGACAAAATCAAGTGCAGACGGCAAAGGTGCTTGGCATTAGTAGAAATGTATTACGCACACTGCTGAAGCAGTTTGGCATTATTCAATAACTTAAATAATTACACTGTTTGCTATGCAACACCGCTGCTTCTAATCAAACAGCGGTGTTTTTTTATAGCTGTTAATTAAGCAATATATGCTGTTTTTATCCATCATAAGCAGGCATGAATCGTGCTGATATAGATTCAGGTATGTATTACTTAATTGACACAATTTTGCATAAGGATTGAAAATGAAAATAGTTGGAATCTCAGGAAACATCAGCACGCCATCACGGACTAGATTTTTGGTTGAAAGTATTCTTAGTAATGCTGCGCAAAAAGCGCATAGTAAATATACGCTAATCGATATTTCACAGTTTGCCAGTGAGCTCGGAAGTACGGTTAATTATGATAATTTTCCGCAAGTATTATCAAACGCATATCAAGCAATTACCGAGGCGGACTTAATCGTGATTGGATCGCCAGTTTATAAGGCATCTTACACAGAGTTGTTAAAACATTTCTTTGACTTATTAGACCCCAAGAAGTTGGTTGGAAAAGTAGCAATACTTGCAGCAACTGGTGGTACAGATCAACATGCTTTAGTGTTGGAGTACCAGCTAAGACCATTAGCGAGTTTCTTTGGTGTTGCAACAGCACCTACCACTATCTATGCTCGAGATAACGAATTTATTGATTATCGTTTGCATAGTGAAGCAATTGATGCGCGTATTAATAATGCGGTGAATCAGGCGTTTAATTTAATGGATCACAATGTGACAGAAGCACTTGCTGCTTAGTACCATTACCTAGTCAATATTAAAAAGGCCCATGCACTTAGCATGGGCCTTTTTGTTAGGTGCTTTTTTGTTTGACGTTAGTTTGATTGTGTTAGCACTGCCACTTTAGTGATACCTGAACGTTCAATTGCAGCCATTACTTTGGCTACAGATCCGTACTTAACAGATTCATCTGAACTTAAGTGATAAACTAAATCAGGGTTGTTTTGATATTTCGATTTTAGTGCTGGCTCCAATGCTGCAATTGTTACTGCTTGTTTGTCGATGAAAACATCACCCTCAGCATTGACGCTGATTGTAATTGGTGTGCCAGGTTCTGGCTGATTGGTAGTCGATGTTTTCGGTAGGTTTACCTGAATCGCGTTATTTAATAGAGGTGCCGTGACAATAAATACCACTAGCAGTACCAACATAACATCGACTAAAGGCGTGACGTTAATTTCGCTTAACACATCATCACCATCGCTTTGAGATGAAAAGGCCATTATGCTACTGCTCCTTTAAGATTATGTACTACCGCCTTTTCACTTTGAGTAGCAACAGGCTCAGTGCTTTTCCTAAAAGTTGCTCTACGCGATAGTGTGATTAAGTCTTCAGCAAAATCATCTAGATTATTGCTACTGGTTTTTAATCTACGCAAAAAGAAGTTATAGGCTAATACAGCTGGTACAGCGACAGCAATACCTACTGCTGTAGCGATTAAAGCTTCACCAATCGGACCGGCAACGACATCCAGACTAGCTGAGCCAGTTTTACTTATTTCAGTGAGTGCATGCATGATGCCCCAAACTGTACCAAATAACCCTACAAATGGCGCTGTGCTTCCAATACTGGCAAGTACTACTAAACCGCTTTCTCTAGTGATGCGTTCTTTTTGTATTTGCTGACGTAGTGCACGCTCTAGAACATCTTGTCGATCGCCAAAATGTTGTAAGTCATTAGCTGAGTTTGAATCAATATCTTTTAAAGCATTAAATCCAACGGTAGCAACTCGATAGGCAGGGCCATTGTGGTCTTCAAGGTTAGCTGCTGATTGAAAATCAGGAGCGCTCCAGAATGCAGCTCGGAATTTAACGTTTTGTTTTCGAATAAGCCAAACCTGTAAGGACTTAGCCAGTATGAGTGTCCAAGTGATTGCCGAACCTGCAATCAGTGTGAATAGTACGCCTTGTACAACAATAGATGTGGTTGAAGAAAAATTAAACATGTTTATATCACCTTTATTTAGCTAGTTTGAATTCAATGGGGACTGTCGCCCAGCCATCAATGGCTGTATTGCCACGTTTGGATGGAATGAATGTCCAGTTTTTGACGGCTGTCAGTGCAGACTCGTCTAATGTTTTGCGGCCGCTGGATTGTTTTATTTCTACCTTGTCTGGCTTGCCGTTTGCTAGTACATGCACACGAAGCAGCACATTGCCTTCCCATCCCTGACGTTGCGCAAAAGCAGGATAATCAGGTGATGGGTTATTTAAATACGCTGCATTACCAGTGGCTGCTGTGATGGTTTCCTCTACCTTGGATGTTGGCACCTCTGGTGGAGGCGGTGCCGCAGCAACAGGTGTGCTAGTAACCGGTGCTTCATGATTCTCCTGTATTTTTACTACATCAGGCGCCACGTTATCTTGCGCAATTGCCGTCCTTAACGCAGGTGCTGGTTTAGTCGCTGGTGGTGTTTGCTTGATTACCTTAGGCATTGGCGGTGGTGGTTTAGGCGGCTCTATTACTTGAGGTGGGGTTGGCTTAATAAACTCAATTTCCACCTTATTAATTTTTGGTGTTGGTGTAGCACTGTTTTCGGGGTAATTTAAATACGCTAACGTAATGGCACCGTGCAGCAGTAACACAACACCTGATAGTGGCCATAGATGGTTTATAGATGCGCTGGTGTCAATGATTGGTTTAGGCTGAAAGTGCAGCGTATGTCCATGATGTTTCGTGCTTGTGTCTGGCTTATATGACACAAGCACTGCACTTTGCAGATCAAGGCTTGGAAGCCTTAATGAAGTACTTGTTAAAGTTGACATGTTATCCCTCCTGCCAGATGTGATGGTTAAGAATAGGCATTACTCAACCTCAACCATTGCAAAGTCAGCCAAGACATCGGCTTTAATACTTTGAAATAAAGCAGAGGTTCTATCGCGAGGACGCTCTAGTGGTACTGGCAGAATTCTTTTGATTCTGCCAGGGTGAGATTCCATGACAACGATACGATCACCAAGAAAAATAGCTTCTTCAACATCGTGTGTGACTAGGATGGTGGTTAATCCTTCATGCTCCCAAAGTCGCTGTAACTCTTGTTGTAGCTTAAGGCGAGTAAGTGCATCTAATGCACCAAAAGGCTCATCTAGTAGCAAAAGCTTAGGTCTTAATACTAGGGCTCTAGCGATAGCAACACGTTGCGACATGCCGCCAGAAATCTGGTGTGGGTAGGCTTTTTCAAACCCGTTAAGACCTACCACGTTAATCTGATTTGCAACACGTTGCTTGCGCTCTTCTTTAGCTACGTTGGTTGCAGAGAACGCTAGAGCAATATTTTCTTCAACAGTTAGCCAGGGAAATAGTCTGTGTTCCTGAAATACAATGCCACGGCTTAAATCTGTGCCTGTGATTGTTTTTCCCTGATATAAGATTGAGCCGCTATAACTGGTATCTAACCCAGCGATTAATCTTAGCAATGTCGATTTGCCGCAACCACTAGCACCAACTATCGAAAGAAATTCACTGGGCCTAATGTCTAGATTAATATTATTCAGAACATTTAAAGACGCATCATTTAGCTTATAGCTTTTACTTACATTTTTAATAAGTAGAGACTCCTCATGAATTTCATGGTTAATTTTCTTAATAGTTACACTCTCCTGATGATGCACATCTGAAGGGTAATCTGTTGCTATATTGAGCTTGCCTAAAGGTGCTGTCCTTTTTATAAGGTCAATAGCGAAGTTATATGTTGTCATGCCTTGATTTCTCCATACAGGTAAACAATTGCCATCAATGGCTCTGCCTAGATACAGCAATAGCCGTGCCAATTAAATTTTATGTTTTAAAACATTGCGTTACGTATTAACTATCGATTTTTATTTACTTTTATGTTGTTTAAGCAACAGGAGATTTACTCGAATTGTTTGATAAGCAGCATTTAGCTGAAATTGCTACAGATAAGGTGTCTGTTGGCTGAACAGCAGTGTTGCTGCTCTTTGTGCATGCCGGATGCTTTTTATTCAGCAGAATATGCAACCATGTCCTAAATTAAATCATTAAGTGTCTGATTGTTATTGAATTTATTTATTGGCATGAAGTGTGCTGATACCTAGATACAAATTTAGGCTAGATGCCGCTTTTTATATATTTAGGAGAAATTCATGAGTAAAGCATTAGATACACTTTGGTATACACGTTGCCCAGTGCCGACTGGATTAGGTATTGCCGTCCAGCAAGGTTGGTTGGAGGATAGTTTTCGTAGCCAAGCTACCAAAATTGAATCGCTACGTGAGTCTTCGGATAAATCTGTTCGTGAATCGCATTTTGATCACACGCTTGTTAACTCGGTTAGACATGGCGGCAATATTCCTGCGATATGGGCGCGTTCTATAGGTCGAGACACTAAGGTGATTGGTCTTTCGTGGGCAGATGAAACCCAGTTAATCCTGACATTGCCAAACTCAGGTATTCGCAATGTTAAAGATTTAAAAGGCAGAAAGTTTGGCTTGCCTAAGTGGGTAAATGTGCAGATTGATTTTGTGCGAGCACAAGCACTGCGTGGTCTTGAAAATGCACTCAGCTTAGAAGGGCTTACTGTGAGTGATGTTGAGATTGTTGACTTTGAAATTAGCAACGGTTATAGCGACACGCCGGCAAAAAAAACCGAGGATGGTAGTTATCTATTTGGTAGCCAGTCCGGTAGCAGGAATGAAGAGTTGCTTGGTTTGCTACGAGGGGATGTAGACGCAATATTCTTGAAGGGCGCCAGTGCATCAGCATTAGCTGATCAGCTTAACTTAGTGACTGTAATAGATACTGGTATACATCCTGACCCGCTAATTCGCGCTAATAATGGTACACCACGTACGTTGACGGTAGATTCAAACCTGATTGAAAACTATTTTGATGCGGCAGAGCGCATCGTTGAACAAGTGCTTCGTGCAGAGGATTGGGCACATGCGCATCCAGATGAAACCCGTCGCTTTTTAGCCAAAGAAACTAATAGCAGTGAGTATTGGGTAAGCGTTGCGTATGGGCAGAATGCTCATTTGCGCCTGCGTACCGACTTTGCCAAGGAGTCTGTCGATGGACTGCAGGATTTTGTTAATTTTCTGCATCGCTGGAAATTTATCCCCAATCAATTCAACGTAAATGATTGGATCGATACTAGACCATTTGATGCTGTTATCAGCAAGCGTCAGATTAACGCAGCTTAATTGATTCAGGCCCGCATTTTTAGGCCTGATCTTGTTTTTTAATGTGAGAATAAAATGAACTTTAGTTTAAAAAATAATTTATTGGAAGCCTCTTGGTTGCTGGTGGTTCTTTCTTTTGTGTTTGGATTATTCACCGATGCTAATGCAGCGATTGCGTCACCAAAAGAAGTGAGAATAGCAACAGTTGCTTATAACGTGAATGGAAAGATAGGTTTCAATGGTAGTGCTGCCATTATTGAAAAGCAGGGCTGGCTAAAGCATGAGTTGAGTAGACAAGGGGTTAAGCTCGTATGGGTACCTGTAACCGCACAATCTGTAGGTGTCACAATTAACGAAGGTTTTGCTAATAAAAGTATAGACTTTGCTGGGTATGGTGATTTGCCTTCGATTATCTTGAACTCAGGTGGCATAGAAACGCGCATTGTGGTGCCTGGAGGTCGTGGAAATAACGTATATCTGGTTGTGTCACCTAACTCATCAGCAAAGTCACTTATAGACCTTAAAGGTAAGCGTATTGCATTACATCGTGGACGTCCTTGGGAAATTACTTTTGCCCGATATGTTGAAGCTAGTGGCTTAAAATTCTCAGACTTTAAGATATCTAATCTAAATCCAGGGGCTGGTGCTGCAGCTTTGGCAGCTGGAAATGTTGATGCGTTTGTTACATTGAGCGATGCGTTTCAGTTGGAGGATAAAAAAGTAGGAAAGATTATCTGGTCAACCAAAAGTGCAACACAAGACTGGAAAATGCGAGCTGAATTGTGGGGAGCTAAGGATTTTATTGCTAAGTACCCAGAAATTACACAAACCATTGCAACTGCTTATGTAAAGGCTGCGCACTGGTCATCTCAAGATGCTAATTTTGCAGGCTATCTAAAAGTTGCAAATCAGAATGGACAGCCAGAAGATGTTTATAGACGTGAGTATGCGGATGATTCTGTTTCATGGCAATCACGCTGGACACCTTTGTTTGATGATGTAGTTGCTGACCATTATTTAAAGGTCGCGCAATATAGCCGTCAAGCCAATCTAATCCGCAAGGAGGTTAATACTACGCAATTATTTGAACCAAGATTCTTAAATGCTGCGCTTAAAGAACTAAAGCTTGAAAGCTACTGGCAGCCAAGAAAAATAGCGATCAAAGCTCCTTGAAGCGAGATTTAATCATGATAAATGTACAGCATATTTACAACGTCTTACGCACACATTCGGTATTTTTTATATCGCCGATATTGCTTCTAATCTTATGGGCATGGGTATGTAGTGCAGGTATTTTTCCTGAACAGGTTTTAGTTTCTCCGCTTGGGGTTTATGAAACGGCGCTTGAGCTTTGGGCAAGTGGTGAGTTGCCCATGCATCTGCAAGATAGCTTGTACAGATTAGCGTGGGGGTTTGTGATTGGTTCTCTGTTTGGGTTGTTGTTTGGGGTGTTAATGGGCTTGTTTAAATCAGTGGATACATTTTTTGCGCCATCGTTTAATTCAATTCGCCAGATACCAACCATTGCTTTTATTCCTATGCTTATTATGATTTTTGGCGTGGAGGAAACATTCAAAATAGTGGTGGTGGCTAAAGCCGCATTTTTCCCAATCACGTTGGCAACTTATGATGCGGTGAAAGGGATACCGCGTACATATTTTGAGGTATCAAAGGTTTATCAGTTACCAACCTGGCATTTGATTACGCGTATTGTGTTACCTGCCACTACGCCACCCATCTTGACTGGATTTCGCTTGGCACTAGGTCGTTCATGGATGGTGTTGGTAGCAGCAGAATTAATTGCTGCCGACAGTGGTATTGGACAAATGATGGAAATGGGTAGGCAAATGTTCAGAATCGATATTGTGCTGGTTGGAGTTCTGATTACCGGCTTGATAGGTTTCTTGTTTGATCGTGGTTTGCGTTCGGCTGAAGCCCATTTGGGTAAATGGAAATATAGATGATATGCAAAGAGATAATAATGAAAAAAATTAGTCAGTTTTTACTTAGATTGCCTAGATTTTACGGACTCTTACTACCAATATTGGTCGCTATAGTTTGGGAAATCATGTCACGTCAGGGAGATGCTTACGCATATACATTTGTCCCTTTATCGCAGATATATGCTGGCCTTTTAGAGTTGTTTAATAGTGGAGAGCTCATCATAAACTTGAAAGCTACATTACAGATCACTGTGATTGGTTTAGTGATTGGTGGATTTTCTGGTTTGTTTGTTGGTGGTTTAATGGCAGTTTCTGCTACGGCAAATAAATTAATAGGGCCGTTGTACCATACCTTTAGGCAAGTACCGTTGTTAGGTTTGATTCCGTTGATTGCGTTATGGTTTGGCAATGGATTATTTTCAAAAATATTAATCGTAAGCTTGGCGTCATTTTATCCAATCGTGTTAAATACTTTTGAAGGTATGCGTGGTGTAGAAGAAAAGTATATTGAAGTAGCTTCTGTACTAAAATTTAACCGAATACAGTTATTCTTTGTTGTATTACTACCAGCGGCTATGCCGTCAATTATGACGGGTGTGATGCATGCCTTAGCTTTTGCATGGATATCTACTGTAGGCAGCGAGCTGTTATTTTCGACAGGACCTGGTCTTGGTGGGTTGATGCAGGTTGCTCAGGAAGCATCAAGAATGGATATCGTAATTATTGCAGTTGCCAGTATTGGTTTAACTGGCCTGTTGATGAACATTGGTTTATCTCGATTTAGCCAATATGTTTTGCGATGGCGTAGCGTTAGATAAAGTTGATTCAATAAACTTATCGTTTTTTAATTGTTTAATTACGGCGCATTTTAATGCGCCGTATTCACATATGGATATGTGCTCATCAATTTACTTTACCTTAATTTCTAATCTCAAACTTCTAATTTCAAGCTGTTTCTAAATTAACAACTGTTTATCTCGCTGCTGCTTATACAGCACTAACTTCAATATTAATAGAATTATTATTTGAATAAATATAATTAAATCAATAGGTTGTTGTTTTATTGTTGATTGGCATGGATTCTGCAATATCTCTTATGTTACGACGCCATCAAGCGCCATGAATAATTCATTAACAGTAAAGAGAGTAATCAATGAGAAGTGAAGAAACAATTAACTTACGTCAACAAAAAAGTAAGTTTCGATTAAAGCCTTTAGTTAAATATGTATCAATTGCACTAGCAATTGGATCAAGCACAGTGTTACATAGCAGCTTTGTTTATGCAGAAGATTCTGCACCTATTCAATCCGAAGATAAATCAAAATCAGATGGTGTGTCATTGCCTTCTGTGACAGTTACCTCACAAAGACGTGAGGAAAGTATTCAAGAAGTTAAGACAGCAATTACGGCAATCAGCGGTAAAGAGTTACTGGATGAGGGGATAGGTCGATCTGCAAGTGAGGTCTTGAATTATGTGCCAAACGCATCTGCTGGTACTCAGTTGCATGGCCGCCCACGTTGGTGGATTCGTGGGGTTGGTGCTGGTCAGCAGCAGTTTGATCTTGCTAGTCCAGTAGGCTTTTATCTGGATGAGGTGTATATCAGTAACGCCAGTGCTACTGGCTTTCCACTTTTTGACTTAGAGCGTGTAGAAGTGCTTCGTGGCCCGCAAGGTACTTTATGGGGTAAAAACACCACAGGTGGCGCAGTTAGCATTGTCTCAAAAAAACCATCATTTAACGCGGATGCTAAAGATAATTATGTCAAGGTTGATTATGGCAGCTATAACGATAGAATAGTTCAAGGTGGTATTGGAGGCGTGATTCTTGATGAGCGCTTAGCCGGGCGCGTATCGTTCCATCAAGAAGATCAAGACGGGCGCTTAAAGAATGATTTTAACGGTACTAAAGATGGCGGTCTGACAGATGGTGCTATTCGTGGGCAATTGTCAGCAATTTTGACTCCTAATTTAGAAGCATTGTTGAATGTGCATTATCGTAAATATGAAACAGATGGCGCTATTACCACTACAAAGAGTTATTCACCAGATGGCGTTGTTCGCAATGGATATGCACCAAGTAAAAGTATTACGCATGTAAGTACTAATGCACCAGATTCAAGTGATGCCAGTCAAAATGGTATTAATTTGAATTTAAAGTGGCAGCTTGGCAAATTTGCACTGACATCGATTACTGCCTACGAAGATTATAAAAATGAAATCCTGACTGATAATGATTTTACGCCATTAGAGATTTCCAGATCACATACTGATGCAAAAAGCAGGCAGTTCACTCAAGAAATAAGGTTAGCTTCACCTAAAGACAATCGTTGGAACTGGATAGCTGGTGCGCACTACTTTAATGAAACTGTTGATTTTGATACACAAGGTGCTAAGTTACCTTCTGCTTCAGTGCCAGGTCTTGCAGGTGCTCCGCCGGGAGCGACATATAATAGTTCAGTCCTAAATCATAAGGCAGAGAGCTTTGCATTGTTTGGTAGTAATACTTACAACTTTACGGATCAGTTAAACGCTACTTTGGGATTGAGGTGGACTAGAGAAACAAAAGAGTATTGAATCGCCACCAATTTTATAGACACTAGTCAGCCGTTTTCTTGAATTGATTTTCGTAGTCTATCGGAGATAGCAAGTTATTGGAATTGTGACGTCGTTTTGAGTTGTAGAACAACTCAATGTAGTCAAAGATATCCTGCCTTGCTTCATCCCGATGATTGTATATTTTTCGTTTAATCCTTTCTCGTTTAAGAAGTTGAAAGAAGCTTTCTGCCACAGCATTATCGTGGCAGTTGCCGCGTCTGCTCATGCTTGACTCCAAGTTGTGTGCTTTTAGAAATACATCCCAATCCTCACTGGTATATTGACTACCTTGATCAGAATGTATCAGCACCTTTGATTTAGGTTTCCTACGCCATACCGCCATCAGCAACGCATCTAATACTAGCTCTTTAGTAATTCTTGATTGCATCGACCATCCCACAATACGACGAGAGAATAAGTCCATCACCACCGCCAGATATAACCAGCCCTCATGTGTGCGGATATACGTAATATCTGTCACCCATGATTGGTCTGGCAGTGTTGGGTTGAATTGCCGATTCAACGTGTTCGGACTGGTTAAGTAAGGTTTGCCACCGTAATGCCTTGGCTTACGGTAACCTACCTGTGCTTTTAGTCCATGAGCATGCATCAAGCGATACACGCGATTCATGCCAATACGCTCACCCAATGCACGCATATCGCTATGCACTTTACGATAGCCATAAACACCACCCGATTCAAGCCAGCATTGCTTAATCAATCCTGTCTGGCGTTGATCATTTTTATAGCGTATTGAATGTGGCTGTTTTAACCAGGCATAAAAGCCGCTGGGATGCACTTCTAACATCTGGCAAAGCCATCTTGTCGGCCAACAGTCCCGGTGGTCTTTAATGAAGGCATATCTTACTCGGACTGCTTTGCGAAGTATGCCGCGGCTTTTTTTAACAGATCACGTTCTTCTGTGACACGCTTTAGCTCTTTGCGCAGTTGATTTAACTCAGCTTGCTCTGCACTTTTGGTTTGATACGCCGCAGCATCTGGTCCATATTTCTTGACCCATGCATAAAGGCTATCTACTGTCACATCAAGGCGTCTTGCCACCTCGGAGACTGCATATCCACCTTCTGTGATTTGACGCACTGCTGCTAATTTGAATTCTTCTGGATAACGTTTCGCACTCATTTTATACACCTTTTTAAGTTGCCATTATTACGGCTCAAAGGTGTCTAGTAAACTAGTGGCGATTCATATGATTTAAACAGAAGGGCGTCAACCGGTGTTGGTTCATGGAGTAATTTATCGCAATGGTGGAACTCTTATACGGGTGCGTATGCCGCAGCTGGGACATTGGGATCAGGTACATTTAGCAGCAAGGACTCTAAAACTTGGAATGCATTTACCTACGACATTACGCCAGAGTACAAAATTACCCCGCACGATCGTGTCTATGCAAAGTACTCACATGGCGTAAAGTCAGGAGGCTTTAATACAGCAGCTACTAGTCTTGCTGCTGTAAATACAGTAAAGCCTGAGCAATTAGATGCGTATGAGCTTGGTTATAAATCAGAATGGCTTGATGGCAGGTTAAATTTTAATACAAGCCTATTCCATTACAACTACGAAGATGTGCAGGTGAATGTTGTTGGATTTAATGCCAATGCGGGTGCCACTGTTTCATATTTGCAAAATGCTAAAAAAGCGACGGTTAACGGTGCTGAGTTTGAGGTGGAAGTATTGCCGACTGAGAACTTACATATCAATGCTAGCTTAGGATTACTAGATACTGAGTATGACGAGTTAAATGTGCTAAACGGTGGTGCTGACTTGAAAGGACGTTCGTTAGTTCGCTCGCCGCATGTTACTGCACAATTAGCAGCTGATTATAAGATTCCTGTGCAGTTCGGCAAGATTGTTATCGGTGCTGATGCACGCTATCAAGGCAAGCAGTATTACTTTATTGATCCACAATCTTCTGCCCGTGAGCATTTAAACCAAGATGGTTACACATTAACCAACGCTCGGGTTTCATTTGCAACACACAATGATAAATACGTGTTTACAGGGTATGTGAATAATCTGTTTGATAAAGAATACAAAAATCACTCACTACCAGCGTTCAATCAGGCCAATAACGTCAATGGTGATAATGTTTATTGGGCAGCACCAAGAACAGTCGGCGTGTCAGTGACTACTCGATGGTAATTATTTAGCCACGTTGATTAACGCCAGATTTACCTTAGGTAGTCTGGCGTTATTTTTTGTCATCAATTTAAGTTTAATAATTCGGTAATCTACAAATTATTAAACACATCATTCAGAGTTCATCAATATGAGCAATTACAATACGCTAACTCCGCAAGGCCATTTATTAGCGACGAATCACTTCACACTTGCATTTGTAGGCTTAGCGCTAATGAGCGGCATTACAATTGGCATGAATAAGATTTTAGTAACACTTCTAGCACTACATCTTAATGCAGAGTCATGGCAGATTGGTCTGCTAATTGGCGCTGAGAGCTTATCTATGATGCTAATGTCATTGCCGGCAGGGATATTTATCAGCAGATTCAGCGCTCGCTGGGTATATGCATTATCCAGCATAGGCGCCATGGCCTTATACCCTTTAATCGGTTATTCAAGCTCTTGGTATCTAGCCGCTTTATTTTTATTTATCGCCGGCATTTGTATTCCATTTCGTGTTGTAGCGATGAATACTTCATGGCTTGAGCGGTTGCCTGAAGTTGGTACCAGCAAGGGCGGTTGGTATAGAGGTACATTAATGCTAGGAATCGGCTTAGTTGGTCCATTACTAGGTAATATGGCAACTAACCATTTCGGTGTACACGGCAGCTATTGGATTACCAGCATATTGTTTGCTGTGATGTCGTTATACGGGTTTATTATTTTGTCGCGAACTCGTGTTGCTGATAATACCAATAGCGTTAGTAGCGGTGTTAAAGAGATGCTCAAATATTTGACTGATCCTATGGTGAGGCAGGTATGTATTTATGACGGTCTTGGCGGCATGGTGCGTGGGTTCTTTGGCACGTTTATCATCATTATTGCAGTGCGGCAATATCATTGGAGTACGCAACAAGGTATTACGCTAATGGTGGTTGAAGGCGCTACTTTTGTGACCGTACTGTTACTGCTTGGTCATTTGGTTGCAAAGCTTGGCGAGAAACATACCTATAACCTAAGTCACGGTAGTCTGATTACTGGTTTGTTGTTTCTTGGTCTGAGTGGTGGTGTGATTGGGTTTTTGATAGGTGCAGTTTTGCAAGCAATCGGTCAGGCGCTTAATCATCTCGTCAATATTTCGCGATTAGCACACTCTGGTAAAAATATGGGTCATGTTTCTGGCTTGTTTACCATGGTGGGCATGGCGGGTGGTTTTGCTGGCGCAACCCTAGGTGGTTTTCTCAGTGAAGGTTTTGTGCTGCAAGATATATTTTTACTTTGGATTCCCATCTGGCTTGCCGTATGCCCAGGATTTAGAGCGTTTATCAGAAGCTTATTCAAGAAGTAAATCTAAGCATTAATTATTTTCTCTAGTTTTATTAAGTTTGCAAAATCAACACTGCTGTTTATGAGCTTGTTGATTTTGCAGCAATCATTTTCTAGCGAATTAAAAAAATATCCTTTATTTTTTAATATTCCTATATTTTTCAATTAGATATATATTTTTATATTCAATATTAATCTTGGCATGCATCCTGCAAATTAATAGACATATCGCTACATATTTAAACGTAGCTATAAATTCTGCTTAATTTAGGGAGTAAATGTATGACTACAGAATTTTTATGGCAATTACCAACGAGTGGTGATGGTCGCTATGGAAATAGTAAAAAAGAACGTCGTGGTGAAAGGAACTCATCCAAACATCCCTATTCTGAAGGGGTAACAGATCCACGTGGTTTAAATTTTAATTATTTTGAATATTTACACCAGGTTGCGCGCGCTGCCGATCTTGCTGGATTTGATGGCATACGTATCCCAGAAGATATTAATGGAGACGAGCCATGGATTGTTGCAGGTTACGTTGCTCGTGGTAATCGCAATTTAAAGCTGTTAACTGAGTTTGATGCCTCTCGTGGTTCATCTGTGTACGCCGCAAAAAATACTGTGAGTTACCAGCGCTTTACCGATGGTCGTTTTGCTTGGCAGATTAGCTCAGGTGGTGATGAACAGCATCGTCGCGCACTAGGAGACTTTGTTGCTGATAATGAAGTTAATCCGCGTATTGAAGAGTTTGTTACAGTTGCCAGAGGCGTGCTTACACAGTCACCCTATTCATTTAAAGGTAAGTACTTTGAAGTCTTGAATGGCGGTTTTCAAGGTGCGCTAGCTAATCACAAAGTTCCACCTATCTATCTTTCTGGTAGCAGCGACGATGCATTAACACTATCTGCCAAAACTGCTGATATTCATGTTTTTGATGCAGCTAGTGTGGGTGATATTAAGCAGAAAGTTAAGCACTTAAGTTCACTTGCAACACAGCATGGCCGTGAGCTTGGTTTTGGTCTGCGTATCGATATTGTAGCGCGTGAAACAGAGCAGGAAGCTATTTTTGACGCCCGAAGGTTTTGGCAACAATCAGATAAAAAATCCGGTAATTATGATGATTTTTTTAAAGATAGTTTGTGGACGAGTCTTTCAACCGACACAACTGGTGCAAAAGCTACTTTGGTAGGTAGCTATGAGCAGGTCGCGCAGGATCTTTTAGATTACGCAGCAGCTGGTATTACAAGCTTCCTGTTGTCATCCGTCCCACATTTTGAAGAGGCGTACCGATTAGGTGAGTATGTACTACCTGCTGTGCGATCACAAATTGCAAATAATCAACGCCAAGCGGCCTAACTAAATTAAGGAAAATTGTATGACTATTGATGTATTTTGGCGAATTCCAACGCATGGCGAACCAAGTTCACACCGAAATCGTACTCCACACCGCGGCGACTGGTTCCCTGGTGATGATACTAGAGCAAAGTCTGGCAGCGTAGGTGGTAATAGTAATGGATCTAACTACATCGACTATATCGCCGAAATTGCGCATGCCGCCGAAATTTCTGGATTTCAGGGTGGTTTGATTCCATCTTTCCCAATGACTGATGAACCTTGGGTAATTTCATCATTACTTGCACGAGAGACTTCTACATTTAGATTCATGATTCCATTTCAACCAGGATTCCTAAATCCAGTGGTTGCTGCAAGAATGACAGCAAGTTTACAACGTGCAACAGGTGGTAGGGCTTTGTACAACATCATTACTGGAGGAGGAGGTCCAGCACAGTTGTGGTGGGGTGACTCAGCATCTCACGACGATCGCTACGGGCGAACAACGGAGTTTTTAGATGTATTGAAAGGCGTATGGGGTGGTGGTCCATTTTCATATCAAGGGAAGTTTTATCAGGTAGAAAATGCTGGCCTTGTAAACCCATTATCCAAAGAAGAGTACCCAGAAATATACTTCTCAGGTTCTTCCGATGCAGCGCTTGCTTCAGCATCTAAGCACGCAGATTATTACCTAACATGGTTAGAGCCATTTGAACAGTTACGTGAGAAATTTGATCGTGTTAAAGCGCGTACTCAAATTCTTGGACGTAAGATTAAATGCGCTATTCGTGTGGATATTATTGCTAGACCCACTGAAGAAGAAGCATGGGCTGAAATTGAAAAAGGATTTAATAGCTTAAGTCGTGAAGCTTTGGATAAGTTTCAGAATCCTGATGCAAGTGATTCTGTGGGCGCGGCACGCCAGCGTGGTAACCGACCAACCACTATTAATAGCTATAAAGATTTGATTATTGAGCCAAACGTGTGGTCTGGATTTAGCTTACTACGTGGTGGTCAAACTAATGGCATTGTTGGAAGCTACGAGCAAGTGGCTGAACGGTTAGATCAACTAGTTGCACTTGGTGCGGATGCTTTTATTCTGGCAAGTACTCCACATTTGGAAGAGGCTTATCGTGTAGGTGAGGAAGTTTTACCACTATTACGTGGGAAGACTGATACAGCCATTTTGCGTGCAGTAGGTTAATTGATATGTCTTATCAAACATCAATTAATCATATGTCTGTAGCAGATATAAAGGAAATATGGTTTACGCGCTGCCCAGTACCAACGGCAACTGGTTTAGCCTATAAACTTGGGTGGCTTAACGACGAGTTCTATGCAGACGGAATATCGATATCTACAATTCAGGAAGCTCCAAAATCATTACTCAAGCACCACTATGATCATGAAATTAACAGCTTGATTCGAGAAGGTGGAAGTTTGTTAGCACTCGCTGCAAAAGCACAAGGAGCTAAAACCAAACTGATTGGATTGACTTGGATAGATGAATGGCAGGTTATCTTGGTGCGTCCTGATTCTGGCATTCGTAAACCGTCTGATTTAAAAGGTTTGCGTGTCGCATTGCCCGCATATGTCGATCGTGAAATTCCTGCGCATATTCGTGGCAGTAGTATTGCTCGTGGCATGAGTTTGCAGGGGATGAAAGGCGCATTGGCACATGATGGACTAACGCTAGATGACGTCACTTTTGTAGAAGTTGGATCTGGTCAACAAAGCAATAATGGTTTGGGTAGCCTTTGGGAGGGTTTAGAAAACCTAGCTCGTGGTGAAGTTGATGCAGTCTATGTCAAAGGTGCATCAGCAGTAGATGCCGCAAAACAACATGGTGCTGTCGTAGGTATTGATATCGATAAGTTTACAGATCCTCAATATCGCGTCAATAACGGCACACCTAGGCCAATTACCGTTCATGAAGACTTTATCGAGCATCACTTTGACTTGCTTGTCAGGTTCCTTGGACAAACCCTACGTGCTGCAGATTGGGCTTCTTCTAACTTAGATGGCGTTCTTGAAATTTTGAAAAGCGAAACACGTTCAGGGAATGAGGGTGTAGTCACGGCTTACCGTAATGATTTTCACACTTCATTACACCCAATATTATCCAAAGAGCTATTGAATCTATTCAAGGTTCAAAAGAAGTTCACATTGATACATGGCGTACTTGACCGTGATTTTGATTTGGATGCATGGGTTGATCCTCGCCCACTTGCTGCTGCTCGTGCATGGTTGGATGACTATTATCAAACGCAGATAAAAGCTGCGTAATTTATTTAATTATTTTAAAGGAGTTTTAACATGGGAAAAATCGATACAGAATTAGCCGCGGATGTAACAGCATTCGCACAAAGCGTTAAACGTGATGCTGAGCATGCATTTCGAGTATTGCGTGACACTGATACCACTACGGCCTATGGCACTGTAGGCTTTGTTGTCCGGGTACCTGGACATGAAAAATTAGTGGTCGTTAACGATCCGGGACCATGGGATCGAGGCAGTGAGATTACAACAGCAATTATTGGATTTGATGGAACCGTACTTGCAGGTAACCATAGTGGTGGTAAGCGCTACAACAAGCTGTTTATAGAGCATCCAGATGTCAATATTATTTCACATGTCCATACTTTGTACTTAGCAGCTTGGGCACAAACTCATCGCACTTTCCCTATTAATTATGTAGCCTTGAATCGACATCACTTAGTACGTGAGATACCAGTTTATATTAATCGCCTTCAACCAGAGGTGGACTTTATCGTTGAAAAAGTCAACGAAAATCCACATCACTTTGCGATTGTTGAAGCTAATGGTGGTTCGACTGTTTGGGGTAAGGGTGGCATTCGTGAATTGACAGACACCATCATTCTTCTTGAAGAGGCTGCGCGTTTACAACTGCTTGCAGAGGCTGTAGGTGGGTCGCGTAACTATGGTGCTGGTGCTTTAAGGCAAAACTGGAAGATGACAGGTCTGTTTGATCAAGCCAAAACTCTTGGTTTGCTACCAGTTACGGATTTATAAATTTAATTTTTCATTAAACAAATTGCTTGTAATTAACTTTAAAGGTTTTCTATTCGTAAAGGCTGATTTTCTTAGTAATAATGAAAAGATGGTCGATAAATATGATTAATCTAGATAATCTCATCAGGTGATGTAATAGACAAAAGGCTTACAGTCGTTAAACTGTAAGCCTTTGTTTTATATGGTGCGCCCGAAAAGACTCGAGCTCCTGATCCATTGGTTCGTAGGGCGGGTGTTGGAAATTAATGTTTATATAAATTAGCAACTTACGACGTCTTCAATCTTAAAATGTAGTGGAATTTAGCGGTATTGTCAGCATGTTTCGCTGTGTTTTGTGACAAATTTCCTACAGTATATTCATGCTTACATGTGTCTTCAAATAATCCACTGTAGCTATATACAAGTTATGGATCATGGGTGGCAACATCTCAGAAGTCTCACACTTTCAAGGTGAGAATCGGTTACTTTAATTGTGATTTTGGCAATTAAATAGCAGATAGTCTCTCTACAGTATCGGGGTAACGTGTAACCATGCGTATCAAAACTGCTACTTGGGCATTTGGTTGTGCGCGGCATTGCTCCAAGTTTTCTAGTGTCCTTAAATTGGTTCGTAGGTACCTTGTAAAAACACCGCGTGATAAGTGAAAGTTCTGACGAATACTGAGTAGCTCTTCTGGGTTGATTGATGGAGCTGCTTTTTTCTCAATCGCATGTGTGCGCAGAGTGATTTTCTCTTCACGCGCATCCTGAAGGGCGGAAAAGCCCTCTTTTAATTCATCAAATAAATTACGTTTCATGTTGATCTCCTAACATCTAATTCCTGTTTGATTAACTCTTTCAGAATTTTCTTCTGAGCGGGAGTTAAGTCATTCTTCTCATCATTAATATAGATATTAAATAACCAGAACTGTTTCCCAGTAGACCATCAATAGTAAATGACTCTAAGCCCACCACATTTACCTTTTGACGTCCAAAAGAAGTCCTTTCGGACATCTTTTGGACAAAATATATTTTCTTACACCTATCACTCTATTCTGATTTTTATTGTGGAGTCCAAAAGGACTTCTTTTGGACGTCAAAAGACACCATAAATTAAGTTGAGAGTCTATTTTATAGCGCTTTATCAGAAAGCACAGAGCTAGAGATTAACCTAACTTGTCAATTTTTATATCTAACACCCTGCTATTTAATTAAGAAATCAAGGCTTTTTGATAGATTTAGCAAACATTTAGACACAGAGGAAGACCTACACCTAGTAAACATGCGCGTGCCACGTAATAAATAGATACAAATTGATTACAGATTCAAAAGTCTAAGCTTGACACTGAGTAATTTATTAGTTTAAGATTTGCCCATCTTGTAGTTCTTTACAAGACATCGCCAGCAGGTAGCGATTAAAAAGATTCCAGCATTTAAATCAAAAGTCTTAACGAGAATTGCTTCCGCACTCAATGCGAGTGAGTTTCAACGCTTATTTAAGATGCTCGTCCAGTACGACACCCAAGTAGTAAAACGGAACCCATCTTTCCATTCAAAGGGCCTAGCCCAAAAAATTGCAGTATCTACCCAAGACTAGCAGAAATCCTTATATGCTGGTCTTAGCTGTATCCGTAGCTTTAGTATTTCAATACCCCGTGTCTTAACAGGACAGCGTTAATCACACGTCTGATGGTGGCGAGAGAACGAATACTGGATACGTCATGCCTTGGTGATGAACCGAGGGAAATGGAATGACAAGCGAATGGGACTAGCAGAAGAGTATTTCTCTAGCGTCTTATAGATACATGCACCGCAGTAGAAGCACCCAACGATAGCGAAGTACGAAGTACGATTTCACTGTTCCATCTCCAGTTAGATGTAAAACTAATAGACAGAGCGTCTGTTAGAGAAGGTGAAGTGAAGATGCAAGTTAATCACCCTTATGGTAGCAGTAAGGGATTGGATGATTAATTCGTTGGTAGACATCAAAACACAATCCTGACACATGCGCAGCATCGGTCAGCCAATCGACTAGATTGGAATATCTGCAGACAGAAATGTCCAGCAAGTATTGAACGCCACGTTATTCAAGATAACCTGCTTATCCATACCATATAGATTCACCGTCTCCAAAAGATAAGACGGAGTAACAGAATTACTCGTAATACCTAACACCAAAAAAACCTGCAAGAGAGGCAAGGAGCAAGAGTATGAAAAAACAACTGAATAGGAGTTCCCGTAGTAAAGGCATTAACCTGCAGGGGGTGTAAATAATTTTGTGTAAACCTCACGCAGCATTCATATCTATATCTATGCTATGGAGTGCCGACACAATAGGTTTGCATTATCTATTGGTATGTACGCAAGACATCATAGGTATGATATTGATAATCTTAGCTATGCGTATTATGTCATGACAACGGAAGCCTGGCATGAGCGTTTGGGTATTACGACAGCATATTCTGGGAAAATTAATAAAGTGCATAAACCACTTGATTGAATGATTAAATCAAGTGGTCTCTCACCACCATTAAAATAACTCTCCGCCCGTAATACATGCTCAACATAATCAATGCGTTTTGGGTAAAGCCATAAGTAGCTGCGGCAAATGGACCGGCTAAAAATACAAACTCTAGTAAATACAACATATAAAAAAACCTTAATATCTAATTAATGTTAGGAAGCTAAGTGCTGGAATAAGTCCAATCAGTTTTTAACTGCTGACACGCTTACTATCTCCGCCGCCTGACCCGTTCAGCCAATGGATCCTGATTACTCTTTTGCTGTTGAATGTTTTTTTGGTTTACTTCCACCATGTCTTCATGGGCCAAAAGTCGTTTTTTCTGGAAATAATTGAGAACGTTAATGATGAGTTGCTGTGCATGTAAACATTCCTCCGGGGGAAAGCCGTTCGGGCATTTATAGTTAAACAATCTAATCTCCTTTGATGAGTGTGATTGCAGCATTCAAATGGTTGAGGCCAACTTTAAAGTTTTTGGATTCACCCGTGGAAATGGCTTCATTCACCGCGGATTGCAGAATCTCACCGACATTAGCCAGAGACTCGCCGCTTAATAAGTTAACAGCGGTATAAGCAGTGAAGTCATCTGCCAAAGGAGCCTTGGTATTTGCAATCCATTTGTTGACATATTCATGCAATGCCTCGTCTCCAGGCACATCAAATGCGACTTTCTCAGTGAAGCGGCCGCCACGCAACATCGCTTCATCAATCAAGTCCGGTGCATTTGTGGCAGCAATAAACAGAATGTCTTTGGTTCTGCCACTGGCGCCATCCATGATGGTGAGCAGCTTGTTGGTGACATCTTTTGAGATAGCAGAACTTCTGCGATCTGCCAGCACATCATCTGCTTCATCAATGAAGATGATGCATGGACGGATGTCCTTGGCTTGCCGCATCATGTCATCGATTTTTGCTGGGCTATACAATAAATCATGACCACTGGTTTTAAGGAAAGCCCACCTGGACTCTTTAGCCAATGCCATTGCTGCAATGGTCTTGCCAGTCCCAGCTGGGCCATGAAACAGCACGCCTGCTGGCACGCTGCCACCCATGGCTTCAATCTGATCGATATTAACCATGCGGTTGGCCAATTTGCGCAGGCGTGTGCGCATCTCAGGCTCAAGCACAAGTTCTTCAATACTCAGAGCATTCTCAGGAATGCGATCGCCTTGGGTGGCATTCAAAGCGCGAAGTGCTTGTGCCAGTTCGTCAAACCCGATCTTGGATATTTTTCTCTCATTGAGTCGATCCAATACTTCGGCTGCAATAGCGCGAATACGTGAAACTGAGAAGCCTTCCCAGCGTTTGGCAGCGCGATCCAAACCATCGGTGTCTATCAGTTGGGCAACTGGCTTAAGACCGTTTTCTAAAAGGAATTTTCTGGCTTCGTGATCTGGTGGCAATACTTCTATTTTGTAATCGAAACGTCCTTCACGGATCGATGCCGGATCAATCTGGCTAATATAGTTTGTGGCGGCCACTACTACTACTTTCTTACGACGGATATCTTCTAGGCGCTTCAGCATTGCAGCGACTGTTTTAGGTGCTTCCTGGTCAGAGCCCTTGGTTTTGGAACGGTCGACGAGTATTGCCTCAATTTCATCTATGAACAAGAGGCACGGCGCCTGGCGTTCAGCATCATCAAAGACCTGCATCACTTTTTGCGTAGTCTCACCAATCCACATGCTGACAAAGTTTCCAAAAGCAACATCAATGATTGGTAACTTCAATTCGCCGCCTAGTGCTTCTGCGATAGAGGTCTTACCATTTCCAGGTTCGCCAGTTAACAAGATACCGTTACGCGCACCTTGATTATTGATGATTTCATTACCAGCTTTAGCCAGTTTAGATTTAAGTTCATCCATGCCCGCAACATCTGCAAAAGTACGAGTAGCCTTCCGTGTTGGGAACATAATTCCATTAGAATACGCACCGGCAGCATTTGCACCGCTCCCAGCAAGCTGTCTAGCAAGGGATTTGGCGAAATAATAAGCTATCCAGTCATCAAAGGTGTCTCCGGTGGCATATAGATAAGCCATGACATTGATGGCGGCCATCACAGCCATGACAATAAGCAGTGAGTAGCTGAGTTCATCAAGGTCTTGCGCTTTAAGTAGGAAGCCTGTTGTAATAAATAGGGCATAAAGACCGTGATAGGCTTTTTTGCCGGTGGCTAATGACCATAACATCCATGCAACCGGAAGTACCAACGCGAACTGAATCCAGCGAACGGTATGTGCGTTAAATTGAAATGGGAATATGCTGGCCGATAGCTCTGCCATATATTTCCCAGAAACACCGGGATAACAGAAGAGTTGACCTGGTGGCAAAATCAGTACCGGCAGAATCCCGATGACCAATGCCATCAGAGGTAAGTAAAAAAAGCTCTTCGCTGAGAATTTATACATGATTATTATTTCTTGTTAGCTTCGATCGTGACTGATCTGATTTCGATGGTGTTACCAAATTGTCTTCTGACATGCCAGGGGAGTGAATCAAGTAAAGCGGTGTAGTCCTGCTGCAGCGTTACCTGATTGATAGATTTGATTTGCCTGTAGGGCATGTTGAGTTTGGTGATGAGTTTCTTCTGTGCTGGATCAAACTCATTTGTCAGTGTGAATTCACTGCAATACTTCTCATTATGGCAGGTGGCTTCTTTGAATAGCGCAAATACGCCGCCTTCTTCTTCAAACGCAATACGATTTTGTGTGTACTGGGTAAGTAAATAAAAACTGCTAAAGGCGATGCAGTAACTCAGGAGCGAATACCAAAACAACTTGCCAGCTATCGTAGTTAAATTGATTTTATGCATTTCAGAAATGACCTTTTTCTTATTTGTTTAAATTCAATCTAGCATGAAGTCCGATTCACGCAACTTTTGCCATTTTTTAGCATATGACTAACGCGGAAGTGCCTTTACGGCCACATTCAACCTTGTATTGTTTAATTGTTAATTGGTGATGAGTGCTAAAAACATGATTATGCTACTTAAAGTCTGTAGCCGTAAAGTCATCATCTGCGCGATGCTTCTTTTTAATGACTACTGCTTCAAAAGAAACCTCGGCACGACTGATATTCGCATCCAGCCTGCGAAGGTTGAGGCTTGAGCGCGGTCTGTCTCAGGAGCTATTTGCGGAAATGGCCAATGTGCATAGAACTTATGTCGGTTCGGTAGAACGCGGTGAGCGCAATGTGTCTATCGACAATATGGAAAGTTTTGCCAAAGCGTTGAATGTGAATCTGCGCGATATGCTCTAATGCTTGCCGGTCAAGCCACGATAATTGCAAAGGTAATCAATGCTGCGAAGTATTTTCTGGACGAAATGCCAAATAACCTGCGCTTGGCAGCAATACGGCCATAGCGCGCTTTAAGTCTGAATTTTTCCATTAACTCTACTTGAGTAAGTTCAGGTTGTGCGTCTTCAAAAGACTGCCACGATTCCTCTCGACCATCACCGGTGCCGCGCAACATTGCTGGCACACTGCGTTGATCTTTGGATGCGTGATCCATCATGATTAAATCGACTGGCATAGTATTTTCCATAAAAATAAACGATGAATTTACTCTCTCATAAAAAGTCATTCTGTCAAATTTAGTCCTGATTTAGCTGGATACTAATTATTTGCTGATTTGATAGAACTCGTAATCGAGTTGGATACTTTTTAGCAATGGCATTAAGCTGTACAGATAGCTTTTCTACTTCAGCAGTATCCCCTTCAAACAATCCGATTAATAAGTTGCGCTCGATTTCGTCACGACCGCCCTCAATCATTGTAAATTTTTTTGGTGTTATTGCAGCCGTGCCGAGATGCGTCACTTTAATTATTTGTCATGTACTGAAACTGTCACAGTCTTACCTGTTCTCAGAACAAGGTTGGTTAGTGAGTCAAGCGTGAATTTATCCATTCTTTGATAGAAGATATCTACTGATTTGCTATTGGTAACCATCAGTTTTTCCTGAATCTGCTTTGCATTCAAATTGTTGTCTTTTACCCAATTAAGTAACTCTTGTAATAGCTGCTTTTTTATTCTCAGTATTACAAGAGCGCTCTCTTCTAGCTCATCGAACTCTTCATAGTTATTAAAGCGATTATTGATCCAAATAAAACACGGCGTGAGTATTAAAAATACAATAATAATTAAAACTCCTGCAATTAAAGGCTTTTCCATAAAGTTTCCTTATATCTAAAATCTATAAGCTATCATGAAAATTATTTCGCGCAAGTTTAGCTTTATATTAAGTTGAGCTTACTCAACATAATGGTGGTGTGTAATATCAGGGTATTTCCATCGAAGAATCGCCCAGAATAGAAGCTGCTTCTGTTCTGGTTAACTTAAACAAAACGCTCTCTATCAGAGTATGGGAAGTCCAACAAGCAAGGTTAGGTGTCCTCCATAGCGTGGTAAGTCCAAAGCTTTTAAGATGCTTTTGTTTATCTGATCTTTGCTGTGGTTGCTCTAAGCCCACATTGGTTTTACATACAGCATGGCATCGTATACCATGCTGTCATGAGACGATTACCCCCTAAACTCCTTTCTGGCTTCGTTGGTTTTTTTGTTTTTATCGTCTCTTTAACTGTATGGAGTGCTGATTTTGTTATCTCACGCGCTATCTTAGAAGATCCTTCTAGCACACTTACTATTGATGATGTGATTGATGCTGATTTTCAGCCTATGGGTGAATTGCTATCCAAGGGCTATACCAAATCAGTGCATTGGATTCGTATCCGGGTCAAGGCTACCAGCGCGCCTTCATCTTTGGAGTTACGGATTCGTCCAACTTTTCTGGATGAAGTGAAGCTTTACGAAGCTGACCCTTTGCACGCAGGCCGTTGGATAATGCGTGTCACTGGCGATAAGCAGCCTTATGTTCAGCGTGATCGCAAGGCTGTGACTCTTGGTTTTTTGGTAAGTATGCCTGCGCAAGAGGCTACATATTATTTGCGCTTAAACACGACTAGTTCTTCACTATTAAATGTTGAGGCTTTAAAACCTGAAGAAGCGAGGGTTAAAGATGTTAGGCTTGATATGTTTCAGGCGCTATATCTTGGCTTTATGTTATGGCTTCTTTTCTGGGCGGCGAATGATTATGTGCTAAATCGACAGCGTGTAGTGGCGCTGTTTCTGATTTGTCAGGTGGTCTATAGCTTATACGCTCTAGCTGTGATGGGGTATTTTGCTTTACTTCTGCATAATCAGTTGGCTGCTTATGTTGATAAAATCACTAGCGTGCTTGTCTGCTTAGCCACTGCTGCTAGTTTAATCTTTCATCGAAGCCTTTTAAGTCTATTTTCTCCCCCGCGTATTACTTTGCACATCCTTGATGCACTGGTGCTGTCTGGATTTGTAGTATTGATCATGTTGCTGTTTGGATATAGTCGCCAATCACTGCAGTTGAATGCATTTGTCATATTGTTGGCGGCTCCAGTTTTTGTTGGTTTGGCTTTTTTGTCGAGACTGAATGTATCTCCCGGGTTGGTTGTGATTCGAGTCATTTACAGTCTCCAAGCGATTTCGTTGCTTATTTCAGTATTGCCACTTTTAGGTTTTGTCAGTGCTACGGAGTGGAACTTGCAAGCTACACTTATCCATGGGCTTATTTCAGCATCTTTGATGTTTTTACTACTCCATATTCGCTCTCGAGACCTAGGTCTGCAGGCTCGGCAGGCAAAGTTAGACATGGAGTTAATGCACCAGAAGTTGATGATTGAGCAGGTGCAGAGGCAACAACAAGAGCGTTTTGTTGCGATGCTAACGCATGAGCTTAAAACGCCTATATCCGTGATTGGTCTAGAACTTGCAACGATTCAATCGACAGCATCTGCAAAAGATAGAAGCTTAGAGGCTTTAAATGACTTGAATGCAATTGTGGAGCATTGTCAGCAAGTCGATCAATTGGAGCGTCAGCAGGTGATGATGCGTTTGTCACCTTGCCGTATCGAAGAGTTGCTTGATGAGTTAGTGGTAGCAAGTGGTGGGGCGCAGCGTTTCTTAATAAACGCAAAAGCGTTACCCGTTGTGAGCACGGATAGACAACTATTGCGCGTGACGCTGAATAATCTGATTGGTAATGCCCTTAAGTATGCTGCAAAAGAAAGTGTGATTAATATCCGTGCGTTACTCCATCAGCAATCAGGAAAATCAGGTGTGTTAGTAGTTGTTGCCAACCAGCCCGGTGTTGCAGGTCTGCCAGATGCGGAAAAGGTCTTCAATAAGTACTATCGTAGCCCAGGTGCGCATCGCAAGACAGGCTCTGGATTAGGCTTATATTTGGTAAAAAGTTATATGGATTTACTTGGAGGTGAGGTTTTTTATCAACTGACGGACAATCATGTGGAGTTTTCAATATGGTTACCTTGTTAAATATTGTCGTAGTAGAAGATCATGACTCGCTACGTGAGTCTACCGTTGAGGCATTGTTGGCTCAGGGTCATCATGTGGTTGGGTTAGATTGCGCTGAAGCGCTACCTGAGTTAGATGGTATGCGTATCGACTTGATGATTATTGACCTTAATTTACCAGGTGAAGATGGTGTTAGCCTAGCTAGACGGATGCGAGAGGTTCAGCCTGATATCGGTATTATCATGCTCACTGCCAGAATGAGACTGTCTGATAAGGTGGCAGGTTATGAAAATGGTGCAGATATTTATTTGACTAAGCCCACCTCGCTTGATGAGTTGTGTGCTGCAATTCAATCATTGGCGCGTCGAATGAAACCGCTGTATTTTGATGCGTCAGTGTTGTCTTTAGATATGGCTCATTTAAGATTAAATGGTCAATTAAGCACGATTGGCCTAACCAAGCAGGAGTCAATGTTGCTGTCTGCCTTTGTGCTTGCCCGAGAGAAAAAGCTGGAGACTTGGCAGTTGATGCAAGTCTTGGGTAAATCTGAGGAGGATTATCATAAGTCTGCGCTTGAGTTGATTATAGTTAGGCTACGTAAAAAAATGATTGAGGCTGGTTCAAGTCCGAAACCTATACAAGCGATTCGTGAGTATGGCTATCAACTTTGTGAGCATGTAAAGTTGCTCTAGTTTGTATCTTGAGTTGCTTTCTAGGCATATGTGCCTCAGTTTTTTGCTTAACCATCAGTTTTAGACAAGCTCAGCGTTGTTGATTTTTCTATTATGAATTAGCACTGCTTTTCGGGCTTAATGCTATATCCACATTATGCTGAAGGTTTTTGAAGGAAAGCTTCTCTTGATTATGATTTAATCGGTTCATACCAAATAAATCATTGGAGCATTCCATGCGTCGTGCCTCACTTAACCATACTTATCGCCTAGTTTGGAGCGATATTGCCAATGCCTTTGTTGCTGTATCTGAAACGACCAAGACGAATGGTAAGAAGAGTCGAGCTGGTTGTGCCATAGCAGCTTCATTAGGCTTTCTTTTGGCTGCTTCACCTCTTCATGCAGCGGAGCTTCCGACAGGCGGACAGATTGTTGGAGGTGCGGGCTCGATTAGTCAAAGCGGTAATGTGATGACGGTTCATCAAACTACTGCAAACATGGCCGCAGACTGGCAAAGCTTTAGTATCGGTGTTGGTCATACAGTTAACTTTGTTCAGCCTAGTGCCAGTAGCGTAGCGCTGAACCGCGTACTGGGTTCAGATGTGTCTGTGATTCAGGGGGCGCTCAATGCTAATGGGCAAGTTTTTCTTATCAACCCGAATGGTGTGTTATTTAGCCCAAGTGCCCAAGTGAATGTTGGCGGCATTGTAGCTTCTACACTTAGTATGAGTACCTCCGACTTTATGGCGGGTAATTATAAATTTTCAGGTGCTAGTAGCAGCGCGATTATTAACCAAGGCAATATCACTGCTACTAATGGTGGCACTATTGCGCTGATTGCCGCCAAAGTTAGCAATGAAGGCATACTGACTGCTAGCCAAGGAAATATCTTACTGGCGGCGGGTAGCCAAGTGACTTTAGATATGGGCGGCCCTGTTAAATTACAGGTGACACAAGGTGCTATTGATGCGCTTATTCAGCAAGGTGGAGCGATAAAAGCAGATGGCGGTTTGGTTTATCTTACGGCTAAAGCGGCAGGTGATTTGGCCAGCGCAGTCATCAATCATACAGGAATGCTGGAAGCTAGCAGTCTAACGACTAAAGGCGGTAGCGTTATTCTTGAGGCTGATGACATTACACTAGCAAGTGGCTCTGTGATCGCTGCAAATGGTGCCGATAGTGGTGGCACAGTGCTGGTTGGCGGTAATTGGCAGGGTAGTGGCAGTTTACATCAGGCAACAGATGTGACTATGGAAGCTGGTGCTCGCATCTCTGCTGACGCTATGCGGTTGGGTGACGGCGGTACAGTCGTGCTTTGGAGCGATATACATAACGTTAATAGTACAACTCGTGCTTATGGTGAAATATCAGCTAACGGTGGTATTGAAAGCGGTAATGGTGGGCATATAGAAACCTCCGGGCATTGGTTGGATGTGAATGGCGTTTCAGGAAGCGCTGCCGCACGTAGCCTTGTTGGTCAGTCTGGTGAGTGGCTATTTGACCCTTATAACGTCACGATTACCAGTGCGACAGCTAATAATAGTGAGTCAAGTGGTAGTTGGACGCCTTCTGCAGATAACTCCACTATTGATGTTGCCAGTATCAATGCCTTACTGAATGGGGGCACTAGCGTCACAGTGACTACTGGTAGTAGCGGGTCACAGATAGGTGATATTACCGTGGCAAGTGCGATCACCAAATCCAGTGGTGCAAGTGATGTCTCGCTCACGCTGCGCGCAGCTAACTCTGTTGTGGTGGATCAGGCAATTAGTCATGGAGGTGGAACTGGTAAGCTGAATGTTACCTTAGATGCAGACAATGACAATGGTACTCGAAATGGAGGCGGTATCGTTATCCTGAATAATAACATCAGTACAGGAGGCGGTAACCTGAATTTTGGCACAGGCGATACACTCAACATTAATGGTGTTACTACCAAGGTGGGCGGGGATTTGTACGTAGCTGGTAGTGGGGTTCGTAGTATCAATACCAACGGCGGACATGTGAATGTCAATGGCGAAATGATTATTGCCAATACGAGTGGGTTAAGCATCAGCACCAATAATGGCAACGTCATATTAGGTGGGCTGATTAACTCTGGTAATCAGTATACGTTTGTAGATAAAACTGGCTCCTCTGGTACAGGGTCTTGGGATGATGCACGTACTGAAGCCTCAGGTGTTGCGGATAGCTATTTGGTAACAATTACCTCGCGTTTGGAAAACTCTTTAGCAATGCGTAGCACAAATTATGTGGGTGCTTGGATTGGGGCATATCGTCCCGACCAGACGAGTGGGGCATGGACTTGGGCGGATGGCCCTGAAAGTGGGCAAACATTTTTTAACCAAAACTCAGGTGGGGGTGGAAGCACCGTCAGTGGCTTTTATTCCAATTTCGATAGTGTTGAACCCAACGGAAGCTTCGTATCGTCTCCAACTGTAACAGAAACTCGTGGGCAATTTTTTGGTACCCAAGGTTTATGGAATGACTTGAGTAACGCAACCACTTACTCTGCGGGTGGTCAATATAGCGTTTATGGTTTTGTACGAGAAACCAATCTTGCCGCATCACCATTAACCGTCAATGCGGGTAGCGGTACGGTCACCTTTGGAGGGGCTGTGGGTGTCAGTAAGGCTTTGTCATCACTTAATGTTACCGCTGGTACTGTTGCAATTAATGGTGGAGCTGTGACGACATTAGGCCTGCAAACTTATAACGGTAATGTGACTTTGGGTGCGGCCAGTACAACGCTGAGCCAGACTAATGCTGATACTGATTTCACCTTGCAGGCTGGTAAGAGTATTACCAATGCTACAAACGCGAATGCAAGTTTGCTGATTAAAACTACGCGTGATGTTCATATGGCTTCAGGTAGTGCTATCAGCTCTGGTACTGGTGCGTTGGCGGTCACACTTAATAGTGATAGCGATGCGACTGACGGCGGTGGGATTTGGCTGCAGACTGATGGAGGAACCGCCGCAGGTGCTACCATCAGCTCGAATGGCGGTAATATCACACTCTCAGGTGGTACTGATGTTACAACAGGGTATGCACAAGGTCGCAATGTTGTAAACGGTAATGGTATTACGCTAGATGAAGCAACCCTGAACTCGGCAGGAGGTAATATTTTGCTGCGAGGTAAAGGGACTTCAGGTTCTGCGACTGCGATTGCCTCTAAGGATGCCGCTTCCTCGGTTAACACTGATGGTATTCGCCTCCATGGCAGTAATACCATCAACGCAGGTGCTGGCACTGTCATCAGCTATGGGGTTGCAGAGGGTTTAGGCGCAAGTAATGGCATAGAGTTAAGTCAGACTGGTACAACGACTATTCAATCCAGTAACGCGACTGCTAACGCCATTCTGTTGAATGGTAGCTCAACTTCTAATTCTGTTTCTACCACAAACGGTTTCGGTGTCTATACTTGGGGTAACTCTTCGATATTAGCTACGAATGGTGGTGGCATCACGCTCAGTGGCACAGGCACAAAAAATGCAGGTGTAGTAGTTGCTAGCAATGGTAATGTGCTTGCCAATAGCGGAAAGATCACAATCAGTGGAACAGGCGCTGGTACAGGAGGAAATTCGGGGGTAGTGGTGGCGGGAACTGTAGGGCAGAAAGCATCTACTGCCGTTACTAGCTCCACTAGTGCAATTGATATCGTCGCAGATACGGTCAATATTACTGGTACGTTACAAAGTAGTGGTGCGTTAACCATCAAACCAACATCTACCAGTACTTCAATTGGCATCGCTGGAGCTGCAGGTACATTGGCATTGACCGCAGCTAATTTCAGTACAAATTTTGTCAATGGCTTTTCTGGTATCACCGTAGGTCGTAATGATGGTACGGGTAAAATCACAACTGGCGCGTTCGTTGTCAATGATGACCTAACGCTACTCAATACCACTGGTGGTGTTGAACTGACTGGTGTGCTGAATGCTGGTAATAATACGCTTACACTGAGTAGCTCTGGTACGGTGACAGATACAGGGACAGGTGCAGTTGTTGCTGGAGGTTTGGCTTTGCTAGGCACTGGTGGAAGCTACACCTTAAATAGTACTAGTAATAACATTACTACGCTTGCAGCCAACACTGGGAGTGTCAGTTTCTATGAGTCTGACGGCCTGACTATTAGCTCTGTCGGTGCTACTAACGGCATCAATGCGACAGCTGGCAGTATTTTGGTGGAAACTGGTACAGGTGATATTAACATTACACAAAACTTGACTGCGTCTAATACAGGATTGTCAGCCATTATTGTGAATGCTAGTAAAACAGCTGCTGCAGGCACTGTTAGTGGTGGCAATATTGTTCTCAGTGGTACACGTACCTTTACAACTGGCTCAGGCGGTCGTGCTATTTTGTACTCCGGTAGCCCAAGTGATAGCACAGGGCTTACTAGCTTGGTGAATAACGCCTCAGGCACGCTTACTTATAGTGCAGACGAGGCGACCACGCCGACACCTAATAATGGCATACATGCAATTTACCGTGGATTAAACCCTGTCGCTCCTGTCACGAGTGATCCTAATTCTAGCCCTGCTCAACAATCCGCTATCAGCAACTCACAAAATACTGCCAGTCAGTCTACAAACGTCATTACCAACCAGACTAATGCCAGTGGACAAGTAGAGCTTCAAAGCTCGAATGGTTTGGAGTTGGTGAGCCTTACGCAGAGTGGAGATGATCAGTTACCTGAAAACCTAGGCAATGATGGACAAAACGGATTGATGAAAGTGTTTGTCGTGAACGGAGGTATTCATTTGCCTAAACTGCCATATAGTCTGATAGAGGATGAAAACAGACAAGAGCTGAATTAGCAAACAGTAGGTTTGATTTAGTATCTAGGCTGAGTGCTTTAATTGACTATATTTGAATGTAACAAAAGAGAATATTAATGAAATCTGATTTTAACTTTTACCTTTCTGCGTTAACGCTGGCATTAGTAAGCTTGCCAGCTTTCGCTGCAGAGGCACCAGATGCTGGTCGAACTTTGCAAGAGACTAAGCCTGTACTTGCACCTCCGCGTGTATCGCCTGATATTGATGTAGAGTCACCAGCACCGAGTGAGGCATTGCCCGGAGGTGCTACTGTCACTTTGCAGAGTATTACGCTAAGTGGCAATAGTATTTATGACACAAGTACTTTAAATGAGGTGTTAGGTGACGTTGCAGGAAAGTCATACGACCTTGCTGGACTGAAAGGGCTTGCTAATTTAATCACCAGTTATTATCGTGAACATGGTTATCCATTTACTCGAGCCTTTATTCCAGCTCAACCCATGAATGATGGCAATTTGAGAATGGAGATTGTTGAAGGTAAATATGGGAAAGTCACTGCCAATGGCGATGAAACGCTGGCGGTTAGTGCCCAGCAATTTTTGACTCAACTTCAGTCAGAAACTGTTATTGAGAGCAAACGATTAGAACGTACCACGCTGATATTAGATGATTTGCCTGGTATCAAAACCACTCCTATTATTCGCCCTGGGCAGATGATTGGTACTGGTGACCTTGATATCAAAGTGGAGCGTGACAGCCGCTTTGGTGGAGAGGTGGGTTTGGATAACTATGGAAATCGTTACACCGGCCGTAATCGAGCAAGGGTCAATTTGCATGTAGATAGTCCATTCATGTTAGGCGACCAACTGACAGTTGGTGGGTTATATACTGAAGAAGATATGTGGCTTGGTAATCTCGGGTATAGCATGCCAGTAGGTAGTACCGGCTTGCGTGCGAACGTCGGCTATGCCCATACCTACTACGAGCTTGGTCAGGAGTTTGCCAACCTCAAGGCAAATGGCACGGCTAAAATCACGAATCTAGGGTTGACCTATCCGATTATCCGCTCACAACAAACCAATCTTACTGTTTCTGCAAATTATCAATATAAAAGACTGAACGATCAACAGGATGTAGCTGGCACAGATAACAGTAAAAGTAGTAATAGCCTGCCAATCACACTTAACTTTGACAATCGAGATGGTTGGGGTGGCGGAGGAGTTACCTATGGTGGTATCAGTTGGACGCATGGTGACCTAAGTCTGGACAGTGGCCTGAAAGCTACAGACCGCACTACTGCAAGGACCGCAGGTGGCTACGATAAAATCAATCTTGATTTAGCGCGTTTGCAAATGTTACCTGCTAACTTCACTTTATATGGTCGTGTATCTGCACAATGGAGCAATGAAAATTTAGACTCCTCTGAAAGTTTTGGCCTAGGTGGTGCGAATGGTGTTCGAGCCTATCCAAGCGGTGAAGGTTATGGTGACGAGGGATGGTTGACACAATTGGAGGTGCGTTATAACACTGTAGTCAAAGATGTAACACTAACCCCATATGCATTTTATGATAGTGGTCGCGTCCGTATCAATCATAATCCATGGGATACTGCAGACAACTATCGCAGTGTCAGCGGAACAGGGTTGGGCTTACGTGGTAGTTATTTAAGTGTCACAGCGGATGCCAGCCTTGCTTGGCGTTTGTATGGTGGTGACCCGCAATCAGATACTAAAGATTATAGCCCGATGGCATGGTTTAATTTGGCTTATAAGTTCTGAGTTGATTATCCTATCGTTAGTTTCAGGCCTTATTGGGCTTAATACAGTGAGGACGACCTTAATGTGTTTTTTTAATGGGACGACTCAAAAGTAGGAGATATGTTTGAGATGAATTGGGCTATTTTGGTATTAGCTGGATTGTTAGAAGTAGTGTGTGCGATTGGTTGCTGGGAATAGCCATGAAAACACTTCCTGTTTGCACTGCTTATGCCGTATGGGTGGGGATAGGTCCGATTGGTATGGCAATATTGGGCATATTGCTCTTTTCGGAATCAGCAAGTTTTGGCCGTCTGTTTAGTTTGTTTCTAATTTTTGCGGGCATTATCGGGCTGAAGTTGTTTACGACATAAAATAAACACTCTGTCGGCAGAGTGCTAAATGCAACTTTTGATTATTCTTGCCGTATTTGTTCTGTAGTTATTTTTGGCATTCGACTTAGTTTTGATCTGGAAAATGCTGCTTTAAAAATTAGGGTTACAAAAGACGATATTGTGGTGATTGGTCCTGGTAAAGCTAGATTTTCTAGAGGCAATTGATGTTTGTGGCTCTATCTCTTCTGCAGCCAGACAAATGAAAATATCCTATAAACGTGCTTGGGATTTGGTTGACGTCATCAATAAAAGTTTTAAGCAACGTTCAGTGACAACTTCGCCAGGTGGTAAGAATGGTGGGGGCGCTAAGCTTACTAAGTTTGGACGTTTTATCCTCAATAATTACAGAAATTTAGTGGTAAAAACTTATAGTGCTACTGACGCTGAGTTAACTAACATTATCTCGAACTTAACTTTATCTGAATAGCATTATGGTTTGTTTTAAGTATGGTGAATTTACTCTAAGTTAAATATTTTATTTGTAGCACGAGAAAGTCAGTTAATGCTCGATTTAAACACCCTAAGACTCGTGTCTGCTTTAAGTTTTGCCTGCTTTGCATTTGAAACAGTGCTACTTTGGCGTTTAGTGCCTCATGAGTTTGCATTAAAAGATTGGGCTAAAGCAACTACATTAATATTCGCTGCACTCCTTCTACTTGGTTTGCGTAGCTTCATTCCGGATTTCATTTCCATCACTATTGCTAATAGTTTAATGACACTCGGTATCGGTTTTTTATACGTTGCTACTCGTAATTTAATCAATATCCGTACAAATCATCAATGGCACTGGTTAGCAGCTGGCGTGGCATTTTTGATCTGCCTTTCCCCTGATGTTTCTGTGCGGGTTGTAGGAACATCCATACTTCAAGTCCCATATTTTGTTGCTTGTGCTTGGATGTTTTGGCACAGTAAGGACGAACACCAATTATTTGCGATTAAGCGTATCAGTGCATTAATTTTTGCGCTTGGTACAGTGATGTTTATTGCTAGAGTCGTCAATCCACCATCAGCATCAACGTCATCGCTTTACATTAATACACATAGTTGGATTGAGGTAATTCCTTACTTTTATGCAATAGCCTTTAGCATGTGGCTTTCACTTACCTTGTTGCTATTAGTTAGTATCAGACTACAAAATCAACGCACAGAAGTATTAGCTAAAGCCGAAGCAATCAATCAGGCTTTAATAGAAAGAGAATCGTATTTACGCACAATCCTTGATAAAGAGCCTGATTGTATCAGTGTCATTGGCTCCGATGGAATCCTCATAGAAATCAATCCTGCAGGGTTAGCGACGTTTGGAGCAGAATCAATAGCGCAACTCTCAGGCTCGCACTTGCTGAATGCGGTTACCCCAGAGTTTCGTACAGATTTAATCGATATGCATAAACATGTGCTTGCTGGTGAGTCAGTGCAGCTCGAATTTGAGGCTGTTAGCCTGAAAGGTAGGCACTTATGGTTACATACTAATGCTGTGCCAATGCAAGCCAATGGTGAGACAGTGCTACTCGCAGTTACGCGTGACATAACCAAGCAAAAAATTGCAGAGCAGACACTTATTGAATCTGAAAAGATGTACCACAGTCTTTTTGATACAACGAGTGACGCAATGTTTATGCTAGATGAAAGTGGTTTCTTTGATGGCAACAAAGCTGCACTTGAGTTGTTTGGGATACAGTCTAAAGATGAGTTGCTTCAGTACCATCCAGCGCAATTATCCACGCCCAAACAGTCATGTGGCATGGACTCTTTTATTTTAGCGGAAAACTATATCAAGCTGGCTCAGCAAAGCGGAACCGCACATTTCGAATGGGTACATAAACGCGCTGATACGAATGAGCCATTTATCGCAGATGTTTTGTTAAGCGCATTTATTATTGCAAACAAACAAGTGTTGCAGGCAACAGTGCGAGACATTACTGCCCGCAAGAAGTCTGAAGAGCAAGTTTTGCAACTCGCTTTTTATGACACGCTAACCAAACTGCCCAACCGCCGTTTGCTCAATGATCGCTTAAGTCAACTGATGGTGGCCAGCAAGCGAACTGGCAGTCATGGCGCTTTAATGTTCCTCGATTTGGATAACTTTAAACCTCTGAACGATACTTATGGCCATGAGGTTGGTGACTTGTTGCTAATGGAGGCTGCTAGCCGTATTACAAACTGTATGCGTGAGATGGATACCGTAGCTCGTTTCGGTGGGGATGAATTTGTAGTGTTGCTCTGCGAGCTTAGTAAAGATAAGTCAATGTTAAGCTCACAGGCTACTGTTGTCGCAGAAAAGATTCGGGCAGTTTTGTCTGAGCCATATGTATTTACGATAGCGAATCGTGGAGAGATTGATTTAAGCATAGAACACCGTTGTACAGGGAGTATTGGTATTGTCATATTCAACGGTAGTGTAGACAGTCAAGAAGATATTATTAAATGGGCTGATACTGCGATGTATGAAGCTAAAAGTGCCGGCCGAAATCAAATCAGGGTTTACCTGAATTAAGTCTGTATTTAAAGATGCTCATCGTTTAGCTATATCAGCAAATCTTTTCTAACTGCAAATGTACCATTAGAGGCGCTCTAAAATATAAATCCCTTTTAGTCTTACTATTTTAGCGATTAAATGTGCCCAGTGAAAAAAGTGGCTATTCACTTTTAACTTAAAAAAGAATAAGAGCTAATTTGGAATGCTAATAATTGGTTTATGGAACGTCTGCTATGCGGATATTGCTCACAAACTAAATTTCTTAAGTAAACTCAATTGCCAATCAAATCTTAATATTGATAGCGTCTTATCAAGACATTGCCATGTCTTGATAAGACTTGATGCAGACTGATTAGTTATTGTCAGATTGAGTCTACCTTAACTGACACCTTATAATTTTAAGATTGATTGTCAGATGAAATTAAAATGCTTAAATTTGACAGGATGTAAACGCATGCTATAGATCTTAATAGGCATTTAACTATTAAGGATTATAAAAATCATGACAGGGCAACATGTAGGCTATATAAGGGTTTCCAGTATTGATCAAAATACCATTAGGCAACTGGATGGAATCATTCTTAACAAGACATTCACTGAAAAATTGTCAGGTAAGGACACACAGCGCCCCATACTTCACGAATGCCTTTCCTATATCAGGCAAGGTGACACATTGCACGTACATTCAATAGATCGATTAGCACGTAATGCGAAAGACTTGCTCAATCTGGTTGAACAGATTCTAGCAAAGGGGGCGACCGTCAGTTTCAATAAAAACAATCTGGATTTCTCCCCAGACTCTAAAGATCATATGGCCAAGTTGCAACTCACCATGTTGGCTGCATTTGCCGAGTTTGAACGTGAACTTATTCGTGAGCGCCAACTGGAAGGCATTGCGATTGCCAAGGCAGATGGTAAGTATAGAGGGAGGCGTAAAGTTACTGATGAAGTTATTGAAAAAGCTAAAGCTAGGACTAAAAATGGGGAACCTCTATCCAGAGTTGCCAAAGAGTTAAATATTTCTCGGGAAACACTCTATAAATACGGCGTTAGATCTGCTTTACCATTTGGTAACCATGTTCAAGATTAAACATGCAGATAACTTGTTAGTCTTAATTTTTAGTAAAAGTTGCGCTAATTAAATGTTTTGATATTTTGAATTTACGGGCTAATTAATAGGTTGGCTCTAATAAATAATTAAATCACTTAAGGAAACATCTATGCGCTTATTACTGGCAATATTTTTACCATTCATTTCATTTTTTACTATTGGTCGACCATTTGCGGGGTTTGTATGTTTATTTCTGCAGGTCACCCTTATAGGTTGGATACCAGCTGCTATATGGGCAGTGTTTGCACTGGGTCAGTACAAGACAGATAAAAAGATAGAAGATGCACTTTTACGCAACCCAAGGAATCAATCTTTATCATAAGACAAAGCCAATTATCACGCACTTGTATTATAGGTGCGTGATACTATTTTGTTTGTTATGCTTGAAGAGTTAATCTAATAATTCTAGCCAAAAAAGTATGCGTTGCTTAATTCTCGTATGTCAGATAAATCCGCAAAGCGGACGTCTAACTATAGAAGTTGAGAGGCTATGATAAGTGGTTGACGACAACCATGGAATACGATTTTAGGTGAACTAGTCTCAATCTCATCTGGCAGACACTCTAAAAGTCAGCTCTGGTCTGAGCTTGTACAACTTGGAGATACTTTTTTGAAGTTTATGAACAACTGACCCAATCCACAGCTCACTGGAGATTGGGCCTTAAAGTTCGGACTGATTGACTGGGATGTCGATAAAAGTTATCTCCGCTTTAGATTCATTATCAATCATCTCAAATGACTTTTAAGATGGCAAAAGAAGCAAAGACTCTTTTGCCCTCGCTCTGAGTTGTGAGCTTTTAAAGTTCTGAGTATCTTCCAACTTAAATATACTTACCACTCGATTCATCTCTTCTGATTGCTCCATAAGAGACTCAGCTGCGGCTGCAGCTTGCTCAACCAGTGCAGCATTTTGTTGAGTAACTTGATCCATTTGCGTCAGAGCTATATTAACCTGATCAATTCCGGCACTTTGCTCTGATGAGGCAGCTGAAATCTCAGCCATGATATCTGTTAGTTTTTTTACAGAGGTTACTACCTCTTTCATGGTATTTCCAGCATTTCCAACAAGCCTAGTTCCCTCAGAAGTTTTTTCTACTGAGTCTGAAATTAGCTCTTTAATTTCTTTTGCTGCAGAGGCTGAACGTTGCGCAAGATTGCGGACCTCGCCCGCGACAACGGCAAACCCTCTCCCTTGCTCACCAGCTCTTGCAGCCTCAACTGCGGCATTAAGCGCAAGAATATTTGTTTGGAACGCAATTCCATCAATGACAGAAATAATCGCTTCAATCTTTTGTGAGCTTTGATTAATCATAGTCATTGTACTTACGACCTGCTCCATCACATCTCCACCTTTAGCTGCAACAGTAGAGGCTGTCATTGCCATTTGGTTGGCTTGTTTTGCATTTTCAGCGTTTTGCTTTACAGTTGACGCCAGCTCTTCCATACTAGAAGCAGTCTCCTCAAGAGATGCGGCTTGCTCTTCTGTACGCTGAGATAAATCAATATTTCCTTGTGCAATTTCTTTGGCCGCAGTATTAATTGTCTCCACAGACGACTTCACTGTAACAATCGGCGACACAATCAACTCTAGCGTGCTATTGACACCCTCTATAATCTTTCGGAAATCGCCTAAGTGTTGAGCTGCATCTGCACGCACTGTAATGCGTCCTTCAGCTGCCGCTGCTGACAACATCTGTGCATCGTTGTTTAAAGCTTTTAGATTTTTACGAACGGCTTCAATTGCTTCATTAACGAAGATTTTTTTGCCTGGGAATTTTTCCAAAGGCACATCAAAATCACCTTCACCAAAACGAGATACGACACCAAGTGCTTTTCGCTTGACGTTGAGATGACCAGCCACCATTTGATTCACCCCATCAGCCATATCAGCATATACACCTTGATATTTCTTTTCGTCAATTTTGACATCAATATCCCCTAGGTCATGCTGCTTAGCCATTTCGTTGATGTCAGCGATGAATGCTTTAATGTTGCTGCGAGTATTCTCAACCGCTTCGTTAATTAGCGCTTTTTTACCGGGGAATTTCACTAATGGAATATCAAAGTTTCCGTCACCAAAGCCTTTTACAACACTGATAGATTTGTTGCTGACGTCAATATGACCTTGAACCATGTTATTAACGCCATCTGCTAATTCAGCATAAGCCCCCTTATATTTTGCAACGTTAATCAACACATCAACGTTACCAGCATCATGCTCTTTTGCCATATTATTCATATCAATAATGAACTGTTTAATGTTGTTACGTACTTGTTCAATACGTTGATTGATACTCGCTTTTTTACCTGGAAACTTTTCTAAAGGTGCATCAAAATTACCTTCACCAAATGCCTGTACAACCGCCATGGCTTTTTCGTTCATTTCAATATGGCCTTCTACCATCTTATTGATGCCTGTCGCCATTTCCGCATAACCACCGCTGAACTTCTTAACATCTACTCGTTCATCAATATCACCAGCATCATGTTGAGCACTGATCGTCTTTAGCGAGATGACCAGTTCGTTCAATGTAGATTGTAGAAGCTTAATTGAGCTAGCAATACTAGTTGTGTCATCTGCCTTTACATCAAACTTGGTATTGAGGTTGCCTTCGGCAAAACCTCTAGCAACTACTGCCAAATCAGCAGGCTCTGCGCCAATTGCTCCCAAAATAGCATTCTTGGTTAACACACCTAAAACAGTGATGACTAAGAGCAGCAGAATTGATATTGCTAGTGCGATCCAAACTGCAGTACTCTTACCAGCTTCAGCAGCAGCAGCACCCTTATTTCCCAACTCAATATTGTATTTTGTATGCTCTTCAAACTTTTTAGCAATGGCTACACCAATAGCATCTATGCGCTCGAGCTCTGCTCTAATATTGGCAGTGAGAGAGACTTGGTTTGCTGCCTCCTCAGGGCTTAATAGGACAACACTTCGCGACAGTTCAAAAATTTTGGGAACTTTACTAAAGTAATCCTCAAGCAATTTTTTTTCTTGGTCATAAAGTTCATTATCTTTACCTCCAACCAAGGTGGTTTCATATGTTTTAAATGCTTTAAGTGAGAGTGCTTTACGGTCTTCAAAGGCAAGCTCTAACTTTTGTTTTGCTTGAATATCCGTAGCTGTTGTATGTCGTATGAGATTGATTCGTGCTCGCTGGAATAGACTATTCGCCTCTCCGAGAGACTCTAAAGCAGGAACAGTATTAATCGTGCTAAAGTTAGCTTTCTGAAATACTTCATTGATTAAATATATATTTGCGCCAACCAGTAAAATTAGACCAAGACCTGTAGCCAAAATTAGCAACGTAATTCGCTTTGCGACAGTAAGATTCATCTGTTACCTTCCAGTTCTTATTTTAAAAACAATTGAGAGTTAAGTTAATGCCGCTGATTATTTACAAATTACTCTACTAATTAATCACTCTTTAAAGAGATCAAATCTATAATTAGAACCAATAAAACCTATTTATTACTCCCTAAATTCAGAGTTTTCAAAATATTGTTTCACGTCGTTTTTACCTATGATAAAGAATTTCAGTTAATTATCATATTTAATGTTGAGCATTCTTCTCGAATTGAATGTCATTTCTATACACCTGTCAACTAAGCCCTCTAATATCCAAAAGACTTGTTAATCCGCAAAGCAGACCGTCAATGTCGAAGTTCAGCGGACGCCAAAAGCGCAGCTTTTGACGGTCCGCTTGAACCTTTTGTTAGGTGTGCCTCAACTTTAAGAGGCCTTCCAGAATTTCTGCTGGTTTCCAGAGCTTTTTCCACTAGTTGTAACTCCAACAAAATCGCCACGCTCCACTTGATGTTTAAACCGTTTTCCAAGAGCCTGCCTTGTGGCTACTGGGATTTCTGACCATTGCTTCTGGCCAAAAAGCTCATTTAGGTAAAAATCGCCCATTCCGCGTGCTTCTACTGCATTGCGAATGAATTTTTCATGCTCTTGGAGCTCTTCTTCTCGACCGCCTTCGATCTCGGAGTCAGACTTTTCGCTGTCAGTTTCGTGACTTGTGGGTTCGCCTTTTTCTAGATTTTCTATGTGTTGGTTCAAGGCTGAGATCTGATTATTGAGGCTGTCAACCTCGTTTTGGTGCTTCGACTGCATCTGCCCTAGGCGCCGGTAGAGTTCTCGTGATTCTTCGACGCTGAGAAGTCGTTGATCATCTTGCGCCTGTTTTATCGCCCGCAATTCCTTCTGCTTCTTCAAACTATGCGCATAGACCGGTTTTGCAAGAAGTGGATAAACGTAAAGATAGATGAGTGCTATAACGACTGGCACGAGTGCCCCGTCTATGATTCTGCCGCTGATCCAGAAGCTCGCATCACCAATCCTAAAGGTGTAGGGACCAAAAAGAAGATCGATTGCCTCAAATTTGTCCGTGGGAGTAGGCAACCCGGCAGAGAACATAACAACAAAAAATCGGTAATTCCACACCGACCATCCGACGATGAACGCCCCTATCAAAGGGCTAACCATCCGGTCGTAGAGATACGCTTTGATTGAGGTAAATATGTCTTGCATAGAGTGTTCCTGCCCGAATGACACTAAGCCCCTAACGTTTGAATTAAGATACCGTCTTACCTGTCAAGCCTTCTTAACAGCATAAGTTAATTTTTAGTGATAGTAAATGCATGTTCTTTAACACCCCAAGATAAAATGAGCTTGCAGGCAAATGCAAAACAGGCAACAAAGGTTGCAACATTTAGAACGAGCATAATTAACACATAAAAAAATGTGGGGAAACCAAGGAAAGCTATCCTTAATGGGAGGTTTACAAAAACCAATGGAATAATGCTAATTAATGAACCGAGAGCTAAAATCCGAAAAGCAAAGTGCATGTAAACGCTAAAGTTGATGTTTTCTTTTTGTGGTGCTTCCATTTAATAATCCATTTTGCTCTAACGTTTGAAGTAAGGGGCTGGCGACAATGGTGGCTCAACCCTCGTTATTAAAAATTGTATCATCGAAGTGCGCTTTCGCCAGTCCCGCTTGACTGATGGGTTAGGTTTCATGACTGGAGTACAGCAGCCGTTTCGTTGCTGGCTCATAAAGAATTACCTCGGCTCCCTCGATTCGTGACCTGCCAAGAAGATGGATAGACCATACGTAGGCCAACACATTGCTAGTGTTTGGTTTTGCGTCTTTTGAAAAGCACTGCTCATATTGCCCAATGCCTGCTGCGGTCTCAATTACTTTGGCAAGTATGGGGTCTGCTTCTGGTCCAGCACTCCACTCTGTTTTTTGGTTTGTATCGAAAGTAAAGTTGGCGAGTTGTATGCAGTGGTAAATGATATGGTCACCGTTCAAGGTAGGGGGTGACTCGTAACTATAAATGACCGAATATTTTTGGTTTTTATCAATGCCTCCCCAGTTGAGTACAAACTCGACATCTTTAGGGCTTGCCTTAGAGGTATTCTCTGGCTGAAACAGGGCGAAGACAGCCATGCAAACAAATACAACACAGAGTAGCAGAAATAAGGCACCGAGCCATTGTAGTATTACCTTGATGGTTAGCATGCGCGCTGAAACCTAACGTTTGAATTAAGGGGCGCCGTTAGGCGTCCCGCTTGAATGATGGGTTAGAGCTATTAGCAAGCTGTAATATGCCAAATACAATAAATGAGATTGCTAGAAATATTGTTGGCAAATAAATATGATTTTTTTTCTGTTTTAGATACTTTTCTCTTTGCTCTTCATAAGAAACAATCCTTTCTCCAGCTACATCTAGTTGCAGAAGGCGTTTATCGAGAAGTGGGCCAAAAACATTTGCTTCATACCACCAAACTTTAGCATGTCTTATATTTTTAGAAGTGTTTGATTTAACTGTGAAGGATCTATTACTCAATCTTGTACGATCATAAAACCTAGAGTCATTAATTGAAATACATTCGGTTTTAACTCTTGTAGCAAGACGACATCTAAATTCAATCGATTGAAAAGAGTTGTTGGAATTTATTAAGAGAGAGACTATGTCGCCACCGGAACCGCCCTTGCCCCCTGTTACTCGTTTAATCTTAAGAATGCCTTCGGTTACTTTCAATTGATCAAAAGGAGGAATCCTAAGTGTGTAAGTTCCATAATCATCTAACGATAGAAGAAGAAAAAAAATAATTACATACAAGCACCGTTGTTTTTGTTTGTTATCTATCAAACCAAAAATAAATTTATTGAATTTTGATCTCATAAATTTATTGAGCTCTAACAGTTAATATAGAGACCCATGGGTCCGTATATTAATAATTGAAAATTCGTGATACATGGCTGGGATCCCTTGTCTTTTCTTCGTTTTATTGTTTCTCGGTCTCTATATTGAAATATTAATATAGAGACGCAGCATGTCTGACTTGATTGTAATTTAATTTGAACAATTATTGAATTAAACTGAATAAATGACCGGCAGTTTTGTCCCGCTTAGGAGACGATTCTACTATTTCACAAATTAACAATTAATGGCTAGCCAAGATAATTATTAGTGGCTCCTTTAAAATAACTTTAGGTGGCTTTTTTCACTGGAATACTCATTTGCCTAGTGAGTCTAAATAGTTTGACCAATCTTGCATCATTTTAGCGCGTTGCGGTAAGTACAATGCATGGTTGTATGCAGCCGAAACAGCATTTCTTTCAGTGTGAGCAAGCTGCAATTCAATGTGGGCATGATCATAGCCCTGTTCGTGGAGTATCGTACTTGCTAATCCTCTAAATCCATGGCCAGTCATCTTGTTTTTGTAGCCCATTCTTTCTAATGCTTTAAGAATAGTATTGTTGCTCATAGATTTTCCTTCGCCTTTTGTGCTTGGGAAAAGCAGTTTATTGTCTCCAGAAATAGCTCTAATGCGTTCTAGTATTGACAGGACTTGTTTTGATAATGGCACGATATGAGCACTATCCATCTTCATGCCGTATATTTTCTTACCATTTTCATCATTAATTCTGGCTGGAATTTTCCATTGATTTTTATCAAGATCAAAATCTTGCCAGCGCGCACCTATTAGCTCACTCGTCCTAACGAAAGTGTTATACATAAGCAACATGGCCAATCTTGTAATCGGAGTGCCTGAGTAATCATGAATAGCGCTTATTAACTCAGGTAAGTCTGCCTCATCTATCCTCGCATAGTTCTCTTTCCTTCTGGGTGGAATAATATCACCAGGGTTAATGTCGTTGGCGGGGTTGCGCGTAGCCTTACCATGTGCGATTGCAAATCGGAATATTTGGCTAATAGTTTGATGGCAGCGTTTGGCAATATCGAGCGCACCTCTGTCAGCAATCGCTTTTATAACACCTACTATCTCTGGTGCCTGTATTTGGCTTATTGCTCTATTGCCAATGGACGGGAATACGTCTGCCTCTAGTCGGCGCATTACATAGTCTGCATGACGGCCATGTTTATTTTGCCGCCAATGTTCATACCATTCTTCTGAAACTTGTTTGAACGAATTGGCTTGTGCTTCACCCCGTGCAATTTTAACGTCTTTTCTATGCTGGCTGGGGTCAATGCCATTGGCAACTAATTTGCGTGCTTCATCACGCCGCTCACGCGCCTGAAGAAGCGATACATCTGGATATTTTCCGAATGAAATTAATTTTGGCTTATTTTCAAATTGATATCGAAAGCGCCAAAGCTTAGATCCCGTAGTCTCAACTTGTATAGAAAGCCCCAGGCTATCTGTTATGTTGTATACCTTCTCTTTTGGCTTCAAAGCCTTTAGTTGCGTGTCATTAAGCATTATTTGTATAGATTTTTATAGTATTTTAAAAAAGTATACAATTCCTATACAAAAAATGTAAGGTTCTATACAAATCAGAAAGAACTGGTATGTGCAAAAATAAACGCTAAGTTGTTGAAGTAACGTGTAGAATGAGGTCTGGGTTGGACTGAATAGGACGAAAAAAATCCCCAAAAAAGGGGATTGTGGCGGAGAGCGAGGGATTCGAACCCTCGATACAGATTTAAGCCCGTATGCTTCCTTAGCAGGGAAGTGCCTTCGACCACTCGGCCAGCTCTCCGTTTACTTCAATTACGCTTCTTACGAGGGCGTG
>Ga0207976_100112_pt1 | contig 77107 bp, 73 predicted proteins | sample LakWasMe94_HOW11_2_FD_183916 | JGI IMG/M metagenome (GOLD analysis project Ga0207976, IMG submission 183916) | Freshwater sediment methanotrophic microbial communities from Lake Washington under simulated oxygen tension - Sediment Metagenome... | ecosystem: Environmental > Aquatic > Freshwater >...
CAGGGAGGCCCGGTGATGAAAAAAAAGCCACCGCTGGGCGGCAGGCCCTGCGGTGGCTGGTGCACGGGCGCTGCCGTTGTGCGCTTATTTGGTGCCAAAAATGCGGTCACCCGCATCGCCCAGGCCCGGCAGGATGTAGCCGTGGTCGTTCAGCTCGCGGTCGATGGCGGCGGTGAAGATGGGCACGTCGGGGTGGGCCTTCTGCAGCGTGGCCACGCCTTCAGGGGCGGCCAGCAGGCAGACGAACTTGATGGAGCGGGGGTTGAGCTTCTTGAGGCGGTCCACACAGGCTGCGGCGGAGTTGCCAGTGGCCAGCATCGGGTCCACCACGATGATGTCGCGCTCGTCCATCTCGGACGGCATCTTGAAGTAGTACTCCACGGGCTGCAGCGTGGCCGGGTCGCGGTACAGGCCGATGTGGCCCACGCGGGCGCCGGGCACCACGTTGAGCATGCCGTCCAGAAAGCCGTTGCCCGCGCGCAGGATGGAGACCAGCACCAGCTTCTTGCCATCGATCATCTTGCCGGTCATGGTCTCCAGCGGGGTTTCGATCTGCACATCCTGCAGCGGCATGTCGCGGGTCACTTCGTACGCCATCAGCGTGGACAGCTCGCCCAGCAGGCGGCGAAAGCTGTTGGTGCTGGCGTCTTTCTTGCGCATCAGCGTGAGCTTGTGCTGGACGAGGGGGTGGGTGATGACGGTGACGTTGCTCATGGGGAACCTGAAAGGAGAAGGGCAGAGGCCTTTGCGCTGATGAACAGGCACGCTCTGCCGCGCGGTGAGTGAAAAAGTGGGGGCTAGTCTGCCAGAAACCGTGCCAGGCGCGACAAATCGACGTTGCCGCCGCTGATGAGGATGCCGACGCGCGCTCCGTGGATGTCGACGTTGCCATGCTGTGCCCCGGCGAAGGCCAGGGCGCCTGTGGGCTCGACCACGATCTTCATCCGTTCGGCAAAAAAGCGCAGGGACTCGACCAGTTGCTCGTCGGTGGCGGTGACCATGTCGTCGGCCAGGCGCTGGATGATGGGGAAGGTGAGCTGGCCCAGCGCCTGGGTTTGTGCGCCGTCGGCAATGGTGTGGGGCGTGGGGATCTGCACCACATGCCCGGCCTTGACCGACTGCTGGCCGTCGTTGCCCGCTGCGGGCTCCACCCCTACCACCCGGCATTGCGGCGCCAGGGCCTCGGCGGCCAGCAGGCTGCCCGCAAGCAGGCCACCGCCGCCGACGCAGACGAACAGGTAGTCCAGGTCGGGCACTTCTTCAAAAAGCTCCTTGGCCGCCGTGCCCTGGCCCGCGATCACATGGGGGTGGTCGAACGGGGGGACCAGCGTCATGCCGCGCTCCAGCGCCAGGCGGCGGCTGATGGCCTCGCGGTCTTCGGTGTAGCGGTTGTAGGTGACGACCTGGGCGCCATAGTCGCGCGTGGCGGCCATCTTGGAGGCGGGGGCGTCCTCGGGCATGACGATGGCGGCAGGCATGTCCAGCAGCCGGGCCGACAGTGCAATGGCCTGCGCGTGGTTGCCCGCCGAGAAGGCGAGCACACCGCGTTCGCGCTGCTCATCGGTGAACTGGGCCAGGGTGTTGAACGCGCCCCGGAACTTGAACGCGCCGGTGCGCTGCAAGTTCTCGCACTTGAAGAACAGCTGCGCGCCCAGCCGCTCGTCGGCGGTGCTGGAGCGCAGCACGGGCGTGCGGTGCGCCATGCCCTTGAGCCGGTGCGCGGCAGCGGCCACATCGTCGTAGGTGGGTGGGGTCAGGCTGGGCAGCGTCATGGTGGCGGCATCCTTGTGGACAGGGCTGGAAGACGGCCAAACCCCTTAAGGCCTGATGATAGCCCTTTGCCTCGCCATTTCAAGCAAAAGGGCTTGCAAGCGCTAGTGCAGCATGCCTGGGCAGCTATACATTTTGATGTGGCACATGCCCGTGCGCGCACCGCAATCCGGGCCGCATGGCGCGGCCCGGCGGCGCTCAGCCCAGCTCGCTGAACCGTTGCAATGGTGTGAGCGCCGGGAACTCGCCCGCGCGTTTTTGCTTCATGGCCGTGACCGATTCGCGCACATGCTGGTTGCTCCAGATGGCGCCCTGCAGCCAGCCCATCTGGCGCAGGCTGTCTTCCACGCTGTGGTCGCGCGCGTAGTTCACGGCCTGCTTGGTGCCCCAGATGGCCACCGGGGGTTTGGACGCGATCTCCTTGGCGCACTGCAGCGCAGCAGCCAGCATGGCCTCTTGCGTGTCGAACACCTCGTTGACCAGGCCGTAGTTCAGGGCCTTGGCGGCGCTCAGGCGGCGGCCGGTGTAGGCCAGTTCTTTGACCACGCCCAGCGGAATGAGCTTGGGCAGGCGCTGCAGCGTGCCCACGTCGGCCACCATGCCGATGTTGATCTCCTGGATGCAGAAGAACGCATCCTGCGTGGCATAGCGGATGCAGCCTGCGGTGACCATGTCCACCGCGCCGCCGATGCAGCCACCGTGGATGGCCATGATCACGGGGATGCGGAGGTTGTCGATGCGTGTGAAGGTGGCCTGCATGTCAGTCAGCAGGTCGAAGATGGCAGCCCGGCCCTCGGGGCTCTGGTCGTCCATCGTGATGGCGCCGCCAAAGGTCTCCAGCGCCATCCCGGCGCTGAAATGTTTGCCGGTGCTGCTGATGACCAGCGCCCGCGCCTCGCCCGCCTGGTGCAGCTGGGCCAGCACCGTGTCCAGCTCGCGCCAGAAGGTGGGATGCATGGTGTTCATGGCCTCGGGTTTGTTCAGAACCAGATGGGCCACGTGGTCAGTGATGCTGAGGGAAAAGCAGGTGAGGGTGTTCATGGGGTGCCACTGTAGACCGGTGGGTGCAGGCCCGGTCGTCGCCTGGGTGACTGGGCATGATTTCGGGCCATTTTGGCTGCATGCGCTAGTGCATCATGCCCGGGTAGCTATCAAAAAGAGAGTGATTGGGGCTGGCGTTGTGCCGCCAACGGGGGCAGTTGGGCCGGTGGACCAGGCGCTCAGTCCCCGCCGCCACCACAGCCGCCGCCGTCGCCCCCGCCATCCCCGCCGCCGTCACTGCCTGCATCCGAACTCTCGGCGCCGCCAAAGTCGCCCGAGCTGCCGCTGTAGCTGCCGTCCGAAAAGCTGGTGCCGCAGTAGCTGTCGCCGCCGCTGCCGCCCGCATCGCTCTTGCGGGCAATGTCGGAGCAGTCGGGCACGTAGCTGAAGCCTCCGGCAATCGCGAACTTGGCGTCCAGTGCAAACAGCAGGGGCAGGCGGCTGGGCGCCTTGGGGTCGATGGATTCTTCCTTGCACACCCAGTACCAGCAGCGGCGCAGTCCGTCGTTGTGGCGCGCCTTGTGGCCCAGCGCCTCGGCGGGTGTGTGGTGCAAAAAGAAACCCAGTGCGTTCTGGCACCACAGTTTGTACGCCTGGGTGTGCAGGATGAATTCATGCCACAGCGCATCGACCGCCTTGGAGGGCATGGCCACAAACTGCTGGTTGCTGCGCAGGCAGGCCATGAAGAACTGGCGCAGGCCGCGTTCCACCAGTTCACAGTCGCGGGCGCTCAGGTGGGGGTAGGTTTCGCGCAGCTTGCGCTGCAGAAAGCGGGGCAGGGGAGCCTCGCGGATATAGCGCTGGCGCACTGCGTTGGTCCACTGGATCACCAGCGCCGTGAATATCACGGTGGCCATGAAGTACAGGACCCAGGGCCAGCGCAGGCGCCAGGCGCCTGCAAAGATCCCGAGGATGGCTGCCACCCACACCCCAATGGCCAGCAGCATGACCTTGCCGCCCCAGCGCAGCAGAACGTTTTCAATGCGTGTCATCGTCCCTCCTTCTTTTTGTTGTTGTGTAAGGCGATTTCACGGCGGTCATGTGACTGATTTGTGACGAATCGCAGGGTGTCGTCAAAAGGTCACAGGCGCCGTGTTGTGCGCTTTCACAGGGAGGCGGGCCAGTGGCGGGAGGGGCGCCGCCGGTCTATGACGCCGGGCGCCGTCCCAACGGCGTCAGCGGCGCTTGCTGCCGCCGCCAAAGATGCCGCCGAGCACGCCCCGCAAAATCTCCTTGCCGATCGTGGTGCCCATGGTGCGCACGGCGGACTTGGCCATGGTTTGCGCCAGGCCGTCGCGTTTGCCGCCGCGCGGCCCGGTGCTGCCAAACAGCACGTCGTTCAGCCCGCCCAGCAGGCCGCCGCCTTCTTCGGCGGGCGCACCGGTGGCCACCTTGCCGTTGCCTCCGCCGGCTGCGTTACCCGCCTGCCCGCCGGCTTCGGCGGCGCGGCCCTTGAGTTTTTCGTAGGCCGACTCGCGGTCCACCACCTTTTCATACACACCCGCGACCAGAGAACTGGCCATCAGGGCCTGGCGCTGCTGCGGGGTGATGGGGCCCAACTGGCTGCCTGGAGGCAATACAAACACGCGCTCGGTGACGCTGGGGCGGCCCTTGGCGTCCAGAAAGCTCACCAGCGCCTCGCCCACGGCCAGCTCGGTGATGGCGGTTTCAATGTCCAGCCCCGGTTTTTGCCGCATGGTGGTGGCCGTGGCCTTCACGGCCTTTTGGTCCCGCGGGGTGAAGGCGCGCAACGCGTGCTGCACGCGGTTGCCCAGCTGGGCCAGCACGCTGTCGGGGATGTCGAGCGGATTCTGGGTGACGAAGTACACACCCACGCCCTTGGACCGCACCAGTCGCACCACCAGCTCGATGCGCTCGATGAGCACCTTGGGCGCCTCGTTGAACAGCAGGTGGGCCTCGTCGAAGAAGAACACCAGTTTGGGCTGCTCGGGGTCGCCGATCTCAGGCAGCTGCTCGAACAGCTCGGACAGCATCCACAAGAGGAAGGTGGCATACAGGCGCGGCGAATTCATGAGCTTGTCGGCCGCCAGGATATTTACCACGCCGTGGCCGTCCACGGTCTGCATGAAGTCCTGGATGTTGAGCATGGGCTCGCCAAAGAACTGCGTACCGCCCTGCTGCTCGATCTGCAGCAGTCCGCGCTGGATGGCGCCCACGCTGGCGGCGCTCACGTTGCCGTACTCGGTGGTGAAGTCCTTGGCGTTGTCGCCCACATATTGCAGCATGGCGCGCAGGTCCTTCAGGTCCAGCAGCAGCATGCCGTTGTCGTCGGCGATCTTGAAGACCAGGTTGAGTACGCCCAGCTGTGTTTCGTTCAGGTTGAGCATGCGGCCCAGCAGCAGCGGGCCCATGTCCGACACCGTGGCGCGCACCGGGTGGCCCTGTTCGCCAAACACATCCCACAGCGTGGTGGGGCAGGCCAGCGGCGTGGGCAGGTCCAGGCCTCGTTCCTTGAGCACGGCGGCCAGCTTGTCGCCAATCTTGCCGGGCTGGCTGGCGCCCGTGAGGTCGCCCTTCACATCGGCCATGAATACTGGCACGCCGATGCGCGAGAAGTTTTCCGCCAGGGTCTGCAGCGTCACAGTCTTGCCCGTGCCGGTGGCTCCGGTGATGAGCCCGTGGCGGTTGGCCAGGCCGGGAAGCAGGTGGCATTCAATCGTGTCGTGCTTGGCAATCAGCAGGGGTTCGGCCATTTCGGGTTTCCTCGGGGGTACGGGTTCGGCAAAAAGTAAAATCCACCGACTAGATTAAATCAATACAAAAGGACTTCTCGTGGCAGGACACAGTAAATGGGCGAATATCCAGCACCGCAAAGGGCGCCAGGATGAAAAACGCGGCAAGATCTGGACCCGCATCATTCGTGAAATCACTGTGGCCGCCCGTGCCGGTGGCGGCGACCTGTCAGCCAACCCCCGCCTGCGCCTGGCGGTGGACAAGGCCAAGGCGGCCAACATGCCCGCCGACCGCATCAAGTACAACATCGACAAGGCCACGGGCAACGCCGAAGGCCTGACCTACGAAGAAATCCGCTACGAAGGCTATGGCATTGGCGGCGCAGCCATCATGATCGACACCATGACCGACAACCGCGTGCGCACCGTGGCCGAAGTGCGCCATGCGTTCAGCAAACACGGTGGCAACATGGGCACCGAAGGCTCGGTGGTGTTCCAGTTCAAGCACTGCGGCCAGCTGATTTTTGCCCCCGGTACCAGCGAAGACAAGGTGATGGAAGTGGCGCTGGAGGCGGGCGCTGAAGACGTGGTGACCGACGAAGACGGCGCGGTGGAGGTGCTGACCGCCCCAGCCGACTTTGAAGCGGTAAAGAACGCGCTGGAGGCCGCAGGCCTGACGGCCGAGGTGGCGGGCGTGACCATGCGGCCCGAGAACACGATCGAGCTGACCGGCGAAGATGCCGCCAAGATGCAGAAGCTGCTGGATGTGCTGGAAGACCTGGACGACACGCAAGAGGTCTACCACAACGCGGCGCTGTGACTTTGCATCCGTTGATCACCGCTTTTTTCTTGCCCTGACCTGTTTTCCGACTGATATTCCCCCGAATCCCGCCCAGCAGCGCAGCTGCTGTGGGCCGGATTCACAAAAGGTTCCTATGAAAGTACTTGTGATTGGTGGCGGCGGCCGTGAACACGCGATGGCGTGGAAACTGAGCCAGTCCCCCAAGGTGACCAAGGTGTTTGTGGCACCCGGCAACGGTGGCACGGCCCTGAACCCCAAGCTCGAAAACGTGGCGATCTCCGATGTGCGCGAACTGCGCGCGTGGGCCCAGGCCGAAAAGATCGCGCTGACGGTGGTGGGCCCCGAGGCCCCACTGGCGGCCGGTGTGGTCGACGAGTTCCGTGCCAACGGCCTGCGCATCTTCGGCCCCACCAAGGCGGCAGCCCAGCTCGAAAGCTCGAAGGCCTTCTCTAAGGCCTTCATGCGCCGCCATGGCATCCCCACGGCCGACTACGACACCTTTACCGACCCGGTCGCCGCCCACGCGTTTGTGGACCGGCTGGGCGCACCCATCGTCATCAAGGCCGACGGCCTGGCAGCGGGCAAGGGCGTGGTCGTGGCCATGACGCTGCAGGAGGCCCACGACGCGGTGGACTTCATGCTGGTGGACAACAAATACGGTGTGACGCACAACGAAGGCGGCGCGCGCGTGGTGATCGAGGAGTTCCTCGAAGGCGAAGAAGCCAGTTTCATCGTGCTGTGCGACGGCAAGAACGTGCTGGCCCTGGCCACTAGCCAAGACCACAAGCGCTTGAAGGACGGCGACGAAGGCCCCAACACCGGCGGCATGGGTGCGTATTCGCCCGCGCCCGTGGTCACGGCCGATGTGCACGCCCGCGCGATGCGTGAAATCATCCTGCCCACCATCCGGGGCATGGAAAAGGACGGTATTCCCTACACCGGCTTCCTGTATGCCGGCCTGATGATCGACGCCAAGGGCCAGCCCAAGACGCTCGAATTCAATTGCCGCATGGGCGACCCCGAGACGCAGCCCATCTTGATGCGCCTGAAGAGTGACTTCAGCGACGTGATGGCCGCTGCTGCTGACGGCAAGCTCGACCAGATGGAACTGCAATGGGACCGCCGCACCGCGCTGGGCGTGGTCATGGCCGCCCATGGCTACCCGGAGAACCCGCGCAAGGGTGACCCCATCACTGGCCTGCCTGCTGAAGCGGACGATGCCGTGGTGTTCCATGCGGGTACGCAGCTGAAGGATGGTGTGGTCAGCGTGACCGGTGGCCGGGTGTTGTGCGTGACGGTGCTGGCCGACAGCGTCAAGCAGGCGCAGCAGCGTGCGTATGACGTGGCACGCGGCATCCAGTTTGATGGCGCGCAGTACCGCCGCGACATTGGCTTCCGTGCCCTGAAGAGCTGATGGCAGACGCTCAGACCTTGAACTCCTCCGACACGGTGACCCGCGTGCGCGGCTACTTGGTGGGCCTTCAGGCCCGCATCACCGATGCGCTGGAAGCCGTGGAAGCCGCTGAAGGCGAGGGCGGCGCACGCTTTCTGGCCGATGCCTGGAGCAAGCCGCCCGGCGAGCCGCTGCAGGGTGACGGCATCACCAAGATCATGGAAGGCGGCCGCGTGTTCGAGCGCGCGGGTTGCGGCTTCAGCCACGTACGCGGCCCGCAGCTGCCGCCTTCGGCCACGCAGCACCGGCCCGAGCTGGCGGGTGCGCCGTTCGAGGCCATGGGCGTGTCGCTGGTGTTCCACCCGCGCAACCCGTATGTGCCCACGGTGCACATGAACGTGCGCATGATCGCCGCCGGCCACCCCGGTCAGGCGCCCACCTGCTGGTTTGGCGGCGGCATGGACCTCACGCCTTACTACGGGTTTGAAGAAGACGCGGTGCACTTTCACGGCACCTGCCGCGATGCGCTCAGCGCCTTTGGCGACGACAAGTACCCCCGCTTCAAGCAATGGTGCGACGAGTACTTTTATCTCAAGCATCGCAGCGAGCAGCGCGGCGTGGGCGGCGTGTTCTATGACGATTTCTCGGAGCTGGGCTTTGAACAAAGCCTGGCGATGACGCAGTCGGTGGGCGATGCCTTCCTCGGCGCCTACCTGCCCATCGTCGAGAAACGTCGGGGCATGCCCTACGGCGAGCGCGAACGCGGCTTCCAGCTGTATCGCCGGGGCCGCTATGTCGAGTTCAACCTGGTGTGGGATCGGGGTACACACTTTGGCCTGCAGTCGGGCGGGCGAACCGAGTCCATTTTGCTGTCCATGCCGCCGCTCGTGTCTTGGTCTTACCAGCGCTCTGACGCAGCCGATTCGGCCGAAGCCGACCTCACGCAGCGCTTTTTGGTGCGGCGCGACTGGCTGACTGAAGGCCTTGGCGCAGCGCAGTCAATGGCCTGAAAAACGCAAAAGCTATAATTTCAATAGCTGTCAGCGCTTTTCACATGAGCGCAAGAGGTCAAAATCACCTCATATTGCTGCAGCGCCCCAGCACAACACCCGCGCAACACTCAAGGCCCAGCCCGCTGGCTGCGCGATGCGTTGCACGCTATATTGATTCCATTCCCTCTCTATTCACCGCCTGATGACCACCTCCACCAAATCGGAAACCGCTGCCAAAAAAGACGTCACCAAACTCCAGCGCGCCATCGTTGATGGCCTGGAAGACGTCAAGGCGCAAGACATCCAGGTCTTCAACACCGAGCATCTCTCGCCGCTGTTTGAACGGGTGATCGTGGCATCGGGCACCTCCAACCGCCAGACCAAGGCCCTGGCCGCCAGCGTACGCGACGCGGTCAAGGAAGCTGGATTCTCCAAGCCCCGCATCGAAGGCGAAGACAACGGCGAATGGATCATCGTGGACTGCGGCGCGGCTGTGGCGCACATCATGCAACCGGCCATCCGCCAGTACTACCGCCTGGAAGAGCTGTGGGGCGACACCCCCGTGCGCCTGAAGCTCGGCGCAGCCAAGCCGGTGTCCAGCGCGGCCACGGAGTTGGCCGAGAAGAAGTCGGCCCAGAAGGCGGCCAAGTCTGACGCCAAGGCGGCAGGCAAGGCGCCCGCCAAGAAGGCGGCGGCCCCCACCGTAGCCGCCCGTTCGGGCAAGGCCACCGTCAAGGCGGTCGCCAAGACCGCTGCGAAGACTGCTGCCAAAACAGCCCCCAAGCCCGCTGCAAAAACTGCGGCCAAGGCTGCACCTGCCCAATCGGCTGCCAAGACAAGCACCGCCAAGCCAGCCAGCAAGACCACTGGCGCAGTTGCCACCAAGAAGCCCGCAGCCACCAAGACCCCTGTCAAGACGGTGGTGGTCAAGCCCGGTGGCGCCAAGAAGCCTGCGGCCAAGAAGTCGCCAGCTGCCAAGTCCCCTGCGCGCGCAGCTGCCAAGCCAGCCTCCGTATCGGGCTCCAAGCCCGCGGCCAAGAAGGCACCTGCTCGCAGCAAGGGCTGATCCGTTTCAGCTGCCGCGCGCTCCATCGCTTGCGCGCGGCAGCGGTGACTCCCTCACGCATCCAGGTTGATCCATGAAGCTGCTGATAGTGGCGGTCGGTCAGCGGGTGCCCGACTGGGCGCAGACCGCGTACGACGATTACGCCAAACGTTTTCCACCTGAACTCAAGGTCGAGCTCAAGGCCGTCAAGACCGAGCCGCGCGGCTCCAAGACGCTGGAGACGCTCTATGCCGCCGAGCGCGAGCGCATCGAGGCGGCCATCCCGCGCGGCACGCGCGTGGTGGCACTGGACGAGCGTGGCACCAACCTCACCACCAAGGCCCTGGCCGAACGGCTCAAGGGCTGGCAACTGGGCGGTGACGACGTGGCATTGGTCATCGGTGGCCCCGACGGGCTGGACCCGGCCTTTCGCCAGGGTGCGCACGAACGCATTCGCCTGTCCGACCTGACCCTTCCCCACGCCATGGTGCGGGTGTTGCTCATCGAGCAGCTGTACCGCGCCTGGTCGGTGAATGCCGGGCATCCTTACCATCGTGAATGAAGCAGACCCTTTGCGATGATGGTCTGTGCTACTCCTGTTTTCATAGCTGCTAGCGCTTGATGAATAAGCGCTAGAGCCGATTTTTATTCAAAATCCGTTCATGCCCGACTTCATCTACCTCGCCTCCCAGAGCCCGCGCCGCCGCCAGTTGCTGGAACAGTTGGGCGTGCGCCACGAACTGCTGCTGCCCAACGTGGATGGCGACGAGCCCGAGGATGCCGAGGCCATCGAGGTGGTGCTGCCTGGCGAAGCGCCCACAGCGTACGTGGAGCGCGTGACGGCGCTCAAGCTCGACGCGGCCGTGGCCCGGCGCGCACGGCGCCAGTTACCGGATGCGCCCATCCTGTGTTCCGACACCACCGTGGCCCTGGGCCGCACCATCTATGGCAAGCCAGACGATGCCGCCCATGCGACGCGCATGCTCACCGAGCTGGCAGGGCACGAGCACCGCGTGCTGACCGCCGTGGCTCTGCAGGTAGGCACCAAACGGCTGACGGCCCTGTCGGTATCGCGCGTCACTTTCGCGCCCATGGCACCTGCGCAGATCGAGGCGTATGTGGCTACGGGCGAGCCGCTGGGCAAGGCAGGCGCCTACGGCATCCAGGGCCGGGCGGCGGCTTATGTGGAGCACCTGGCGGGCAGCTATTCGGGCATCATGGGGCTGCCGATGTACGAGACCGCGCAGCTGCTGCGCGCAGCGGGCTTTGCGATCTGAGCGACGCCAACCAAAGACAACAACAACGCCATGCAACAAGACATCCTGATCAATTGGTCCCCCCAGGAAACCCGGGTGGCCGTGGTGGAGCACGGCGCCGTGCAGGAGCTGCACATCGAGCGCACGCTGGAGCGCGGTCTGGTCGGCAATGTCTATCTGGGCAAGGTCTCGCGCGTGCTGCCAGGCATGCAGTCGGCCTTTATCGACATCGGGCTGGAGCGTGCCGCCTTCTTGCACGTGGCTGACGTGTGGCAGCGCCAGCCCGATGGCGAGCCGCCCGCATTTGCCCGCAAGAACGAGCCGCAGGTACCGATCGAAAAGCAGGTGTTCGAGGGGCAGGCGCTGATGGTGCAAGTCATCAAGGACCCGATCGGCACCAAGGGTGCGCGGTTGTCCACGCAGATCAGCATTGCCGGTCGCCTGCTGGTGTTTTTGCCGCAGGACGACCATGTGGGCGTGTCACAGAAGATCCCTCCCGCCGAGCGCGATGCGCTGCGCGCTCGGCTGCAGGCGCTGGTGGGCGACAAATCCACGGGCGGTGGCGGCGGCTTCATCCTGCGCACCAACGGCGAAGATTCCACCGATGCCGAGCTGGCCGAAGACATCGCCTACCTGCGCAAGACCTGGGCGCGCATCAAGGAGGCATCGCTCAAGCTGCCCGCCATGTCGCTGTTGCACCAGGATCTGGACCTGCTGCAGCGCGTGCTGCGCGATCTGGTGGGCGACCACACGCAGACCATCCGCCTGGATTCGATGGAGCAGTTCCAGCGCCTGCGCGCGTTCGGGCAGGAGTTCATGCCCGCGGCGGCCGGCAAGCTGCAGCACTACAAGGGCGAGCGGCCCATTTTTGACCTGTACTCCATCGATGAGGAAGTGGCCAAGGCGCTGGGCCGCCGCGTCGATTTGAAATCGGGCGGCTACCTCATCGTGGACCAGACCGAGGCGCTGACCACCATTGACGTGAACACCGGCGGCTACGTGGGTGCGCGTAATTTTGACGACACCATCTTCAAGACCAACCTGGAGGCCGCGCAAGCCATTGCGCGCCAGCTGCGTCTGCGCAACCTGGGCGGCATCATCATCGTGGACTTCATCGACATGGTGCGGGACGACCACCAGCAGGCCGTGCTGTCGGAGTTCAAAAAGCAGCTGGCCCGCGACAGGGTCAAGACCATGTCATCTGGCACCTTCTCGCAACTGGGTCTGGTGGAGATGACGCGCAAGCGCACCCGCGAATCACTGGCACACATGCTGTGCGAGCCCTGCGAGGTGTGCCAGGGCAAGGGCAGCGTCAAAACCGCGCGCAGCGTGTGCTACGACATCCTGCGCGAGATCCTGCGCGAAGCCCGCCAATTCAACCCGCGCGAGTTCCGGGTGGTGGCCTCGGCCCGGGTGGTGGAGCTGTTCCTGGACGAAGAAAGCCAGCACCTGGCCGGCCTCTCGGACTTCATCAAAAAGCCCATCTCGCTGCAGGCCGAAAGCGCGATGGGGCAGGAGCAGTACGACATCGTGCTGCTGTAGCAGCACTCTTGATCGACTGAGGGCGTCAGGCCTCGATTTGCATCGCAGGGCGCGCCTGCACCCGCGCCAGCCAGGCCTGCACATGCGGGTGTGCATTGACGGGTGCACCCAGGTACACGCTGTAGCCCAGCACCGAGCCCACCACCAGATCCACCAGCGAATAGTCCGCGCCCAGCATCCAGGGCTGGGCGGCCAGGCGGGCATCCAGCAGGGCGAGCAGGTCGTTCAGCCCCGCTGTGGCTGCCTGTGCATGGGCAGGGCTGTGCAGCGCCTCTTCGCCCTGCGTGGCCAACTGCAGGCGCACCAGCACCGTGCCATAGGTCACGTACGCCCAGGTGCACCACGACAGCGCCTGCAGCGCCTCGGGCGTGCCGGCGGCAGGCCACAGGCCACGCTCGATGCCGTAGCGATGGCCCAGCCACAGGTGGATGGCCAGGGCCTCGAACATGGGCGCACCGTCCACCGTCAGCGTGGGGACCTTGCCATTGGGGTTCAGGGCGAGATATTCGGGGCGGCGCTGCTCGCCGGTGCGGATGTCGATCTTCACGCGCTCGTGGGGCACGCCCAGCTCGGTGAGTGCGCAGGCAATCGGGGTGGCGCTGGACATGGGGTGCCAGTAAAGGACGATGGACATGGAAAACTCCTTGGTCGTGGTGGAAGAAAAGGTGAAGTCACTGTAAGAACCATTGCGGACAATTTCAGTCCTCGATTCAACGTACAGTGGCGGCATGCTCAGTTCTTCCACACGCCTGTTGCGCCTGCTGTCCCTGCTGCAAACCCGCAGCCACTGGATGGGCCCCGAGCTGGCCGAGCGGCTGGAAGTGCATCCGCGCACGCTGCGGCGCGACATCGACCGCCTGCGCCAGCTGGGCTACCCGGTGCAGGCCAGCAGTGGCGTGGCGGGCGGCTATGCCTTTCGCGCGGGGCAGGCGTTGCCCCCGTTGCTGCTCGACGATGAAGAAGCCCTGGCCGTATCGATTGCGCTGCGCACCGCCACTGCGGGTGCCGTGGGCGGCATTGAAGAGCCCGCCTTGCGCGCCTTGGTGAAACTGGAGCAGGCCATGCCCCTGCGGCTGCGTGAGCAGGTGGACGCGTTGCGCTCCACCATCCTGCCGCTGGACCGTACCGGGCCGGTGGTGGAGGCCACGTTGCTGGCCACGCTGGCATCGGCCTGCCGCGACCAGTTGCGGCTTGGCTTCTCGTACGAAGACGGCAAGGGGCGCGCTACCCAGCGCTCGGTGGAGCCACAGGGCGTGGTGCACACTGGCATGCGCTGGTACCTGGTGGCCTGGGACTGCGACCGTGGCGACTGGCGCACCTTTCGCATCGACCGCATGGTGGCAAAGCCCGAAGTCGGCGCGCATTTTTCACCGCGCCCCGGGCCGGACGGCGGCGACTTCAAGGCGTATGTGTCCCGCTCCATCACCGCAGCGCCGCACCCCGACCAGGCGCGGGTGGTGCTGCATGCCCCTTATGCAGAAATGGCGCGGCGCATTCCGCAGTCGGCCGGTGTGGTCACGACGCTGGCCAACGGGCAGCAGTGCCAGCTGGAATGCGCGGCCAGCGATGCCCTGGTGTTCTGGCTCATGGCGCTGGACGTGGAGTTTGAGGTGCTGGCGCCCGCGTCGCTGCAGGAGCGGCTGCGCGTGGCGGGGGAGCGGGCGTTGCGTTGCACTGGTGCACGCAGTTCGTGAGTTGGCGTCAGGGTACGAACCGGTACCCGATACCCGCCTCAGTCCGCAAGTGCCGGGGCATGGAGGCGTTGTCCTCCACCTTCTTACGCAGGTTGGCCATGTGCACGCGCACGTAGTGCGTGTCCTCGGCATGGCCTGGGCCCCACACGGCTTTGAGCAGCTGGGCGTGGGTGATGACGCGGTCGGGCTGGGAGGCCAGGTAGGTGAGCAGCTTGTATTCGATGGGCGTGAGGTGCAGGGCCTCGCTGCCATCGCCTTCGCCATTGCTTTGCGTGCGGCGCTCTACCGTGCGGCGGGCCAGATCCACGGTGATGTTGCCGAACTGGATGACGGGTATCGCCTCTGGGCTGGAGGCCCGCTGGCTGCGCCGCAGCTGCGCGCGCACGCGTGCCATCAGCTCGCCGGAGCCAAAGGGCTTCACGAGGTAGTCGTCGGCCCCTGCGTCCAGCGCCGCGATCTTGCTGGCTTCGGCGCTGCGGGCCGAGAGCACGATGATGGGCATGGCCGACCAGGTGCGCAGGTCGCGGATCAAATCGACGCCATCCCCATCGGGCAGCCCCAGGTCCAGCACCACCAGGTCGGGGCGGCGGGTGCCGGCTTCGATCAGGCCGCGCTGCAGGGTCGCGGCCTCGTGCACGGTGTGGCCTTCGGTCTCCAGCGTCAGGCGCACAAAGCGGCGGATATCGGCTTCGTCTTCAACGATGAGGATGTGCGTGGGCAGGTCGGTCATGGCATGGCATGGCATGGATGCAAGGGTGTCAGGCGTCGGCGTCATCGCCCAGGTCGGTGGGCGGTGTGCCGCGTGGCAGCAGCAGCGTAAAGCGCGCCCCGGCAGCCTGGCCTTGAGCGTTCAAGATCGTATCGCCCCGGATGCTGCCACCATGCGCCTGAACGATGGCGCGGCAAATCGCCAGCCCCAGGCCCACACCGGGCGTCGCGCTCTCGCGGGCGCCGCGCTCGAACTTTTCAAACAGCAACTCTTCGCGGCCTTTGGGCAGGCCGGGGCCTTCATCGGTGAGGGTCAGTGCCACCGCGTCGCTTTGGGGCTGCGCGCTGATGTGGATGGTGGTGTCTGCGGGTGTGTACTTGGCGGCGTTTTCCAGCAGGTTGACCAGCACGCGCTCCATCAGCACGGCATCGATCTGCAGCAGCGGCAGGTCGTCGGGTAGAGTCACTTCGACCCGGTGCGCAGCGATGGCCGGGGCGCTGGCGGCCAGGGCGCTGCCCACCACTTCTTCCAGCGGCTGCCAAGCCTTGTTGAGCTGCACTGCCCCGGCCTCCAGTCGGGCCATGTCCAGCAGGTTGTTGACCAGTGCGCTCATGCGCTGGGCGGATTGCTGGATGGCGCTGGTCAGCTCCTGCTGGTGCGCGGGCAGGGGCGGTTGCACCATGGCCAGCGATTCGGCCAGGCCGACCAGCGAGGCCAGCGGCGTGCGCAGGTCGTGCGAGATGGCCGAGAGCAGCGAGTTGCGCAGCCGCTCGGACTCGATCTGTACGGTGCTCTTTTGCGCCACGTCGATGTAGTGGATGCGTTCGAGCGAAATGGCCAGCAGCGAGGCGCAGGTCTGCAGCAGGCGGCGCGGTTCTACGCCCGGCACCTGGCCTTGCGGCATCGCCACCACCAGCACGCCACGGATGCGCATGGGCGCCTTGAGCGGCAGCACCAGCGTGGGGCTGGAGTGCAAGGTGTCCGTGCCCCGGCCTGCGGGCTCGCCGCGCTCGAATGCCCATTGCGCCACGGCCATGTCCACGGGGGCGGTGCCTCCGGGCAGCACTTGCAGGCGGTTGTCATCGTCGGCCACCACCAGCGTGCTGCCTGCGCTGAACTCGCCCGTGATGAAGCGTGCGCCAATCTCGGCCACCTGTTCGGGCAGCAGGGCGGCAGACAGGTCACGCGCCATGTCGTATAGGCTGCGCACACGGTGCTCGCGGTCGGTGGCGGCCTCGGCCTGCACCTTGAGCCCGGCGGTGAGCTGGCCCACCACCAGGGCCACCACGAGCATCACGGCGAAGGTGACGACGTACTGCGCGTCGCTCACCGCAAAGTTGAAGCGGGGCGGCACAAAGAAGAAGTCAAAAAACCCCACGCCCAGGAACGCCGCCATGATGGCCGGGCCGCGCCCAAAGCGCAGCGCCACCCCCACCACCACCAGCAAAAACAGCATGACGATGTTGGTCAGCTCCAGCACGTTGGCCAGCGGTGTGGCAATGACGGCGGCAATGCAGCAGGCCAGGGCGGCGGCGATGTAGCCGGGCCAGAATGCAGCGCGGGGGGCTGCGGTGCTGGTGCGGGTGGTTTTGCGCTCGGTGGTGTCGGCGCTGCGGCTGGGCAGTGTGCCCACCTGCAGCAGGTCCAGGTCGCTGGCACTTTGTCCGATCTGGTCGGCCAGCGTGGCCTGCCAGGGCCAGCGCCGGGTGCTGCGCCCCATCACCACGCGCACCAGGTTGTGCTCACGTGCGTAGCGCACCAGGGCTTGTGCGGGCTGGGCTGCGGGCAGCACGGCGCAGGCGGCGGCGCCCAGTTGCTGCGCGATCTTCAGCGTGCGCTCCACCTGCGGGTGCAGCGTGGCCAACTGGCCTTGCTGCTCGGGCGTTTCCACATGCACGGCGTGCCAGGGCAGGTCGAGCTGTGCGGCCAGGCGGGCACAGCTGCGCACGACTTTTTCGGCGTTGTCGCCGGTGCCCACACAGGCCAGCAGGGCTTCGCGGTTGGGCCACACCGTCTCCGTCGTGGTGGTGCTGGCGCGGCGGTAGGCGCGCATTTCGTCGTCCACCCGGTCGGCGGTGCGGCGCAGGGCCAGCTCACGCAGGGCCAGCAGGTTGCCTTTGCGGAAAAAGTTGGCAGCGGCGCGCTCTGCCTGCTGGGGCAGGTAGACCTTGCCAGCTTTCAGGCGCGCCAGCAGCTCGTCGGGCGGCAGGTCCACCACCACCACTTCGTCGGCAGCGTCAAAAAACTGGTCGGGCACCGTCTCCCACACGCGGATGCCGGTGATGCCGCTGACGATGTCGTTCAGGCTCTCCAGGTGCTGCACGTTCATGGTGGACCACACGTCGATGCCAGCGGCCAGCAGCTCTTCGGCGTCTTGCCAGCGCTTGGGGTGGCGCGATCCGGCCACATTGCTGTGGGCCAGCTCGTCCAGCAGCACCAGGCCCTCGGGGTTCGCAGCGCCCCAGGCCAGGGCGGCGTCCAGGTCAAACTCGGGCAGGGTGCGATCTTTGTAGGGCAGGGCGCGCAGCGGCAGGCGCGGCAGGTGTGCGGTCAGCGCCTCGGTGTCGGTGCGGCCATGCGTTTCGACCACGCCGATGGTGACGGGCAGGCCCTGTGCCTGTGCCGCCCGGGCGGCGGACAGCATGGCAAAGGTCTTGCCCACCCCGGCGCAGGCGCCAAAAAACACCTTGAGCCGCCCGCGCTGCTGCTGGGCCCGCTCTTGCTGGATGCGCTGCAGCAGCGCGTCGGGGTCGGGGCGATCCTGCATGGGCACAGTGTATCCACCAATTTGATGTCGAATAGGCCTCAAGCGCTAGTATCAATTGCGCTGATGGCTATTTATTTGATAGCGAATCGAGTGCCAGATTCAAGGCCAGAACGTTCACACGCGGCTCGCCCAGCAGGCCCAGCCAGGGGGTGTCGGTGTGCTGCTGCACCAAGGCTTGCACTTGTCCCACGGGCAGGCCTCTGGCACGGGCCACGCGTTCGCTCTGGTAGGCGGCGGCTGCCGGGCTGATGTGTGGGTCCAGCCCGCTGGCCGATGTGGTGACCAGGTCCACCGGCACGGAGCGGGTGTTGCCCGGGTCGGCAGCACGCAGGGCTTCAATGCGCGCCTTGACGGCATCGGTCAACGCCGGGTTGGTGGGGCCCAGGTTGGAGCCGCCCGAGGCCGATGCGTTGTAGGGCATGGGCGCTGTGGCCGATGGGCGGCCCCAGAAGTGGCCGGGCTCGCTGAACGACTGGCCGATCAGCTCGGAGCCCACCGCCTTGCCACCCTGGGCGATGAGGCTGCCGTTGGCTTGGTGCGGGAAGGCCGTTTGTGCGACACCGGTCACGGCCAGCGGGTAGAGCAGGCCGGTGACGAGGGACAGCACGATAAACAGCGTGAGGGCAGGGCGCAACAGGCCGCCTGGGCTGGCGGGCACGTCGTCGCGGGGAATACGGATAGGCATACGATTTTCCTTGTCAGTGATTAGGGCGCTGTGTTGGCGAATGGGCAGCGATCAGATCAACCCGGCTGCGGCCAACACCATGTCAATCAGCTTGATGCCAATGAACGGCACCACCATGCCCCCCAGCCCGTAGATGGCCAGGTTGCGGCGCAGCAGCGCGGCGGCACCCACGGCGCGGTAAGCCACGCCCTTCAAGGCCAGCGGGATCAAAAAGATGATGATCAATGCGTTGAACACCACGGCCGACAGGATGGCCGACGAGGGGCTGGCCAGGTGCATGAAGTTCAGCGCCGACAGCTGCGGGTAGGTGGTGACAAACGCCGCCGGGATGATCGCGAAGTACTTGGCGATGTCGTTGGCAATGCTGAAGGTGGTAAGCGAGCCGCGCGTCATCAGCATCTGCTTGCCGGTCTCCACGATCTCGATGAGCTTGGTGGGGTTGCTGTCCAGGTCCACCATGTTGCCCGCCTCCTTGGCGGCCTGGGTGCCGGTGTTCATGGCCACGGCCACGTCGGCCTGGGCCAGGGCGGGCGCGTCGTTGGTGCCGTCACCGGTCATGGCCACCAGCTGGCCATTGGCCTGGTAACTGCGGATGAGCTGCAGCTTCGCCTCAGGCGTGGCCTCGGCCAGGAAGTCGTCCACACCCGCCTCGGCCGCGATGGCGGCGGCCGTGAGGCGGTTGTCGCCGGTCACCATCACGGTCTTGATGCCCATGCGGCGTAGCTCGGCAAAGCGCTCCTTGATGCCGCCCTTGACCACGTCCTTGAGCTCCACCACGCCCAGCACGTGGGCGCCGTCGGCCACCACCAGCGGGGTGCTGCCACGGCGTGATACATCGTCCACCGCCGTCTGCACGGCGGTAGGAAAGCGCCCGCCCAGTGCCTCCACATGTTTGCGGATGGCATCGGCCGCGCCCTTGCGCAGCAGGCGTGGGCCGGGCAAGTCCACCCCGCTCATGCGGGTTTGCGCCGTAAAGGGCACAAACTGGGCCTGCAGGCTGGAAAGGTCACGTTCGCGCAGGTTGAACTTCTGCTTGGCCAGCACCACGATGCTGCGGCCTTCGGGGGTTTCGTCGGCCAGCGATGCGAGCTGGGCGGCATCGGCCAATGCGGCATCGGTCACTCCGGGCGCAGACACGAACTGGCTGGCCTGGCGGTTGCCCAGGGTGATGGTGCCGGTCTTGTCCAGCAGCAGCACATCCACATCACCTGCCGCCTCCACCGCGCGGCCTGAGGTGGCGATCACATTGGCCTGCATCATGCGGCTCATGCCCGCCACGCCAATGGCGCTGAGCAGGCCCGCAATGGTGGTGGGGATCAGGCACACCAGCAGGGCGACCAGCACCACCAGGCTCACAGGCTCGCCCGCGCCGCTGGCTTGCACGCTGAACAGCGAGAACGGCAGCAGCGTAACCACCACGCCCAGGAACACGATGGTCAGCGCCACCAGCAGGATGGTCAGCGCGATCTCGTTGGGTGTCTTGTGGCGTTTGGCGTTCTCCACCATGGCGATCATGCGGTCGACAAAGGTCTCGCCGGGGTTCACGGCCACGCGCACCACGATCCAGTCGGACAGCACGCGAGTGCCGCCGGTCACGGCCGAGAAGTCGCCGCCCGATTCGCGGATCACCGGGGCCGATTCGCCCGTGATGGCACTTTCGTCCACCGAGGCCACGCCGTCGATCACCTCGCCATCGGCGGGAATGGTGTCACCGGCTTCCACCAGCACCACATCGCCCTTGCGCAGGTTCGCAGCCTCCAGCGGCAGCCAGGTCAGCTCGGAGCGTGGCGTGGTGCGGTCAAACTGGCCGTCGAGCTTTTTGGCCCAGGTCTGCTTTTTCAGCCCGCGTAGCGAGGCCGCCTGGGCCTTGCTGCGGCCTTCGGCCATGGCCTCGGCAAAGTTGGCAAACAGCACGGTGAACCACAGCCACAGCGCCACGGCGGCGGTGAAGCCCTCGGGCTTGCTGGCGGCCAGCGCGGTGGTGAAGGCGCTGCCTACATACACCACAAACATCACCGGGTTGCGCCATTGCACACGCGGGTCCAGCTTCTTGAAAGCCTCCAGCAGCGCGGGGCGCACCAGGGCAGGGTCGAACAGGGTCAATGTTTTGCGGGTCATCACAATCTCCCAGCCATTTCTTAACGGGGTGTGAGCACGAGATGCTCTACCACCGGGCCCAGCGCGAGGGCGGGCACATAGTTCAGCAAGCCCACCAGCAGCACCACGCCCGCCAGCAGCGCCACAAACAGCGGGCCATGGGTGGGCAAGGTGCCATCGGTGGCGGTGGCGCGCTTCTTGGCGGCCAGCGACCCGGCCATGGCCAGCACCGGCACGATCACGCCAAAGCGGCCCAGCCACATGGCCACGGCCAGCAGCACGTTGTAGAAGGGGGTGTTGGCCGACAGGCCAGCGAAGGCGCTGCCGTTGTTGTTGGCGGCGGAAGACAGCGCATACAGCACCTGGCTGAAGCCGTGCGCGCCAGGGTTGGAGAGGCCTGCGCGGCCTGCCTCGCTCATCACCGCCACGGCCGTGCCCAGCAGCACCAGCAGGGGCGTGACGAGGATGGCGATGGAGACGAGCTTCATCTCATGCGTCTCGATCTTCTTTCCCAGGTACTCGGGCGTGCGGCCAATCATCAGCCCGGCGATGAACACCGCCATGATGGCGAACACCAGCATGCCGTACAGGCCCGACCCGACACCGCCAAACACCACCTCGCCCATCTGCATCAGCACCATGGGCACCATGCCGCCCAGGGGGGTGAAGCTGTCGTGCATCGCAATCACCGCGCCGCAGCTGGCGGCCGTGGTGATCACTGCGAACAGGGCCGAGGTGGCGATGCCAAAGCGCGTTTCCTTGCCTTCCATGTTGCCGCCTGCCTGCAGGGCGCTGGCTGCCTGGTCCACACCCAGCGATGCCAGCAGTGGGTTGCCTTGCTGCTCGAAGGCGGTGGTTGCCACTACTGCGACCACGAAGAGCAGGCTCATCGTGGCCAGAATCGTCCAGCCCTGGCGCTCATCGCCCACCATGCGGCCAAACACCAGGCACAGCGCGGCGGGGATGAGGAAGATCGCCAGCATCTGCAGCAGGTTGCTGGCGGCCGAGGGGTTCTCGAACGGGTGGGCCGAGTTGGCGTTGAAGAAGCCGCCACCGTTGGTGCCCAGCATCTTGATGGCCAACTGCGAGGCCACGGGGCCCATGGCCAGCGTTTGGGTGGCTTGCGTGGCGGGTTCCGTCACCGGGGCGCCCTGGGCGTCCAGCACCGGCTGGCCCGCACCATCGAGCTTGGGCGCGTCGTAGTGCACGGGCTCAAGTGTCTGTACTTCGGTGTAAGGCGACAGGTTCTGGATCACGCCCTGGCCTGCAAACACCACGGCCAACACCAGCGACAGGGGCAGCAGCACCCACAGCGTGGCGCGGGTCAGGTCGGCCCACACATTGCCAATGGATTGTGCTGAGTGCCTTGAAAAGCCACGCACCAGCGCAATGACGACGACCAAGCCCGTGGCGGCAGACAGAAAGTTCTGCACCGTCAGCGCCAGCATCTGCGTGAGGTAGCTCATGGTGCTCTCGCCGCCATAGCCTTGCCAGTTGGTGTTGGTGACAAAACTGATGGCCGTGTTGAAGGCCGAATCGGGTGCCACCGCAGCCATGCCCTGAGGGTTGAGCGGCAGCACCGCTTGCCAGCGCTGCAGCGCATACACCGCCAGCACGCCCAGGCCGTTGAACACCAGCAGGCCCAGCGCGTAGCGCAGCCAGCCGGTCTCTTCATCGGGCCGCACGCCAGCCAGTTGGAACAGCGGGCCTTCCAGCCGCCGCCCGAGGGCAAAGCGTCCCGCCATCACGGTGTCGATGTAACGCGCCAGCGGCCAGGCCAGCGCCAGCAGCAGTGCGATAAACACTGCCAATTGCAGCCAGGCACCGGTGCTCATGAAAAGTCCTCCGGCCGCAGCAGCACGGCGATCAGGTACACCAAAAGCGCAGCGGCGAGCACGGCCGCCAGAATCATCCAGCCGCTGGTCATGACCGTCCCCCTTGTGCTTGGCGTTGCAGCAGCGCGCAACCCTTGGCCAAGCCATAGACGGCCAGCCAGAGCAGGCCACCCACCGCCATCAATATCCAGTCCATAGCGTCCTCCTTGAGACATGGACCGATGCTAGGAACGGCTGCATCAAGATGGGCGCAAGAGTGCGGTGTGGGGTATCAAGATCGCATCAAGATGCGCGGGCGCCAGGCCTGGCTGGCAGAAAGATGTATGTCAATTTGCTATTGAATTTATAGCTGTATGCGCATGATATTCAAGCGCTACAGGCCATTTCTATTCAAAGTTTTGCCTTGTAGCGCGGGTTTGCCGGTTCTCGCACTGGTTTCGGGCGTCAGCACGCTCGGCAGGTGTGGCGCCCCTTGAGGTCTGTCCCTTCTTCCAACGGGTCATTAGAGAACGCTCACATTGGCCTGCAGCAAAAGCGCTCGCAAGCTGCGATCATCCCCACCCTGCATCACGCTTCTGTTCTCCATGACCCAGGCCACACCGCTCCGTCCCAGCGCTTCCAGTCCGCTCGATTCCCTCGTCCCTCTGCTGTTTGTGGCGCTCTGGAGCACCGGCTTTATCGGCGCCAAGCTGGGGCTGCCCTATGTGGAGCCGCTGACCTTTCTGGCGCTGCGGTTTGCCATCGTGATCGTGCTCATGCTCGCGGTGGTCGCCGTGGCGCGTGCGCCGTGGCCGCCGTCGGGCAGGGCCGGGCTGCACATCGGGGTGTCGGGCCTGCTGGTGCACGGTGTGTACCTGGGCGGGGTGTTCATGGCCATCGGGTACGGGCTGCCGTCGGGCATTGCAGCGCTGGTGGTGGGGTTGCAGCCGCTGCTGACAGCCCTGGTGGCCGGGGCTTTGCTGGGCGAGAAGGTGCGGCCTGCCCAATGGGCGGGCCTGGCCCTGGGCTTCACCGGCGTGGCGCTGGTGGTGGCCGGCAAGGTGGCTACCGTGCCGGCGGGTGCTTTGCTGGGCATGCTGCTGCCGGCGGTGGTCGCGCTGCTGGGCATCACGGCGGGCACGCTGTACCAGAAGCGGTTTTGCCCCTCGTTCGACTTGCGCACGGGCTCGGTGATCCAGTACCTGCCGTGTGCGGTGGCCATGGCTGCGGTCGCCTACGCCACTGAATCAATGGCCATATCGTGGACCGGCGAGTTTGTGTTTGCGCTGGGCTGGCTGGTGCTGGTGCTCTCACTGGGGGCCGTGAGCCTGTTGAACCTGCTCATCCGCCGGGGCGGCGCGGTCAATGTGGCCAGCCTGTTCTACCTGACCCCGCCCACCACAGCGCTGATCGCCTGGGCCATGTTTGGCGAGACGCTCAGCGGCTGGGCGCTGGCGGGTATGGCGTTGGCGGCGGCGGGTGTGTGGCTGGCGCGGCAGACGAAGTAAGAGCCCTGGAGGGCCCTGCGGATCAGAGCTTGCGCAGCCGCTCCAGCGCGGCGCGCAGCGTCTCATCCTTCTTGGCAAAGCAGAACCGCACCACGCGCTGGTCAAATCCGTCGCCATAAAACGCCGACAACGGAATCGCCGCCACGCCCACCTCGCGGGTGAGCCACTGGCAGAAATCGGCCTCGTTCAAATCGCTGATCGCCGAAATGTCCACGCACTGGAAGTAGCTGCCGGTGCTGGGCAGCAGCTTGAAGCGCGAGCCCGCCAAGCCCTCGCGGAACAGGTCGCGTTTGGCCTGGTAGAACGCGGGCAGTTGCAGATAGGGCGTGGGGTCTTGCAGGTAGGCCGCCAGGCCATGCTGCACCGGCGTGTTGACGGTGAACACGTTGAACTGGTGCACCTTGCGGAACTCGGCCGTCAGTGCGGCAGGGGCGGCCACGGTGCCGACCTTCCAGCCGGTGACGTGGAAGGTCTTGCCAAAGCTCGACACGATGAAGGCACGCGCGGCGAGGCCGGGAAAGCGCGCGGCGCTCTGGTGCTCGACACCGTCGAACACCATGTGTTCGTACACCTCGTCGCTGATGAGCAGGATGTCGGTGGGGGCGAGCAGGTCTTCCAGCTGGCGCATTTCCTCGGCCGTCCAGATGGTGGCGCTGGGGTTGTGCGGGCTGTTGATGAGGATGGCGCGGGTGCGGGGTGTGATGGCCGCGCTGATCTTGGCGAAGTCGGGCCGGAAGGTGCCGGGTGTGAGCGGTACGCGCACGGCCTTGCCGCCGGCCAGCTCGATGTTGGGCACATAGCTGTCGTAGCACGGGTCGAGCACGATCACCTCGTCACCCGGGTGCACGATGGCCAGGATGGCGGTGATGATGGCCTGCGTGGCACCGGCGGTGATGGTGATTTCGGTGTTGGGGTTGTAGGCGCGGCCATGCAGTGTCTCGATCTTGCGGGCCACGGCTTCGCGCAGGGCGGGCACACCGGTCATGGGCGGGTACTGGTTGTGGCCGGCTTGCATGGCGGCGGTGACAGCGTTCACCAGCTCGGGCGCGCATTCAAAGTCAGGAAAGCCCTGGCCCAGGTTCACCGCCTTGTGTTCGGTGGCCAGCGCCGACATCACGGTGAAGATGGTGGTGCCGACGTTGGGCAGCTTGCTGGGGAAGGCGGGTGTGCGGGCGGTGGTGGAGGTCATGGCGCAGCAGCTTGGAAAACGGGGGAATTCTGGAAGAGTCAGAAGGCTTCTGGTGGAGAGCGCAAGTCAGAGTTCGTAATCGTTGACGTGCCCAGTCATTGCACGGGCAATCAGCTCGCGGCTCAGGCGGTCGCTGAGCAGCTCGGCAAACTTGTAGACAAAGTTGCGCAGGTAGGCGCCGCGCTTGAAGGCCACGCGGGCCACGCTCTGCCCAAACAAGTGACCCACGGGGCGCACGGCCAGGTCGCCCACCGGGTCGTCGCGCATGGCCATCTCGGCCACGATGCCGATGCCCAGGCCCAGGCGCACATAGGTCTTGATCACGTCAGAGTCGATGGCTTCGAGCACGATGCGGGGCGTGAGCTTGCGCGCTGCAAAGGCGTGATCGATCTTGCCGCGCCCGGTGAAGGAGGGGTGGTAGGTGATCAGCGCTTCGTGCGCAAGGTCGTCCAGACCGATGCGTTCCTTTTGCGCCAGAGGGTGGTCGTTGGGCACCACCAGCACGTGCTGCCATTCGTAGCAGGGCAGGGTGACAAGTTCGGGGTAGTCGGCCAGGGATTCGGTGGCCATGCCGATCTCGGCCACCTCGTCGATGATCATGCGGGCCACTTCGTGCGGTGTGGCCTGGTGCAGGCTCACGTTGACCTTGGGGTAGGCCTCGCGCAGGCGGGCCACAGGCATCGGCAGCACGTAGCGCGCCTGGGTGTGGGTGGTGGCGATGCTGAGGGTGCCGCTGTCTTGCGCGCTGAACTGCTCGCCAATGCGCTTCAGATTGCCTACCTCGCGCATGATGACTTCGATGCTTTTGAGCACATGCTGGCCGGGTTCGGTGATGCGCTTGAGGCGTTTGCCGTGTCGGGCGAAGATGTCCACGCCCAGTTCTTCTTCCAGCTCGATGATGGCTTTGGAGACGCCTGGCTGCGAGGTATGCAGGGCCTTGGCGGCCTCGGTCAGGTTGAGGTTGCGGCGCGCAGCCTCTTGAACGAAGCGGAATTGGTGCAGATTCATATCGAATATCGCCTAAAAGATTGCATCATTATGCTGTAATCGTCTAAGCGAATGAACCGCACCGCAGAAATTTCAGAGCGGCGGGCTTTCGCAGGCGATCTCTGCCATCAAGGCCGTCATGCGTGGATCCTCCCCGATGGCGGCCTGGACGTGGAATTGCACGGCGGGGTGGGCGGTGCGCAGCTCCTGCACCAGCAGGGGCAAATCCTCCCGCGCGTGTTTGCCGGTGCCCAGAAACATCGGAACCACCGTGACGGCGGTGGCCCCATCGGCCACCAGTTGCCGGACGGCGTCCGGCAGGGCTGGTTCACACAGTTCCAGGTAGGCACAGATGGCTCGGCGGCCCGGACTTTGCGCTGCAATGCGCGTTGCGACTGCCTCCATAGGGGCGCGCCACAGGGGGTCTCGGGACCCGTGGGCAAACAGGACGATGGCGTGGGTCATGGGGCGGGGCGGGGCGAGGTCAGGGTGTCAGCGTCTCAGCACCAGCCAGCCAAAGGCCGCCAGCGAGAGCAGGGAGTAGATCAGGCCGGGCGCCGCCGCTGTCAGCCATGGCGACCAGTTTTGCAGGTTGCCCGCATAGCCAAAGACGTTGTTGAGCAGGAAGAAGCTGATGCCCGCCATCACGCCGCCGAACACGTAGCCCGCGATGCCGCCCGAGCGGAAATGCAGGTACGCAAAAGGCAGCGCCAGCACCACCATCACCAGACAGCTCAAGGGGTAGAACACCTTGCGCCAAAACTCGATCTCGTACTTTTGGGCAGACTGGCCGTTGGCGTTCAGGTGCCGGATGAACTGAAAGAGGTCCAGAGTGGCCATGCGGTCGGGCTTGAGCAAAGAGGCTGCCACCATGTCGGCACTGATCTTGGTCGGCCACTGCAGGGAGGGGCTTTCCAGGTGCTCCACGCGGGCCTCGTTCTTGTCGCTTTGCTGTTCAAAGTGACTGCGCTGCACCTTCTCCAGGGTCCACGCTCCATCCGAGCCGAACTGCCCTGACGCGGCCCGCGTCTGCGACGCCAGACGGCCCTTGTCGTCAAACTCGAAGATGCGCACGTCCAGCATGCCGCCATTGGGGGTGAGCGCGCGCACGTTGACGGCAAAGGAGTGATCTTCCTGCCGCTCTTTGAGCCATGCGCCCGTGGCGCCTGCTGTCAGCCGCCCCAGGTAGCGCACCTTGATGAGCTGGGCGGTGCGGTCCGTCAGGGGGGCCAGGTAGTCACCGACAGCAAAGGTCAGCAGCACGAAGACGCCACCCAGCGTGAGCAGGGTGCGCAGCGCCCGCCAGGGGCCCATGCCGCTGGTGCGCATGATGGTGAACTCCGAGCTTTGGGCCAGGCGGGCCATCACAAAGATGGTGCCGATCAGCACGGTGATGGGCAGCAGTTCATACAGATGGCTGGGAATGCTGAGCACCACAAACAGCAGCGCGTGCGATAGCTGGTAGCCATCCTCCCCCGCACGGCCCACCCAGCGGAGCTCATCCACCAAGTCAAAAAAGAAGAACAGGGCCAGAAAGCCCACTGTGACGAAGGTGACGGCGCCCAGCGCCTCACGGTGGATCAGGCGGCGGATGGTTTTCATGCGGACTGCCCTCCGGCGCGCACGGACTGCCATAGCCGGCCCATCGTCCATTGGTTGTGTCGGACAGCAAGCACCAGCAGTGAGGCCGCCAGCATGCCGCCATGCAGCAGCACCATGAAACTGGTCAGGCCCAGCCGGTCCGCGCCCACCCAGCTCTGGCCCAAGGTCATGAGGTTGTAGTACACGATGAAGGCAAACAGCGCAAACACCATGCTCGTGCTGCGCGCTGCGCGTGGGTTGACGCTGGCCACAGCCAGACCCAGCAGCACAAAGTTGAGCGCGGCCAGTGCCAGGCCCAGCCGCCAGCCCAGCTCGGCGCGGTAGGCCGGCAGCGGCCGCATCACGAGGTCGTAGGTCGTGCGTGTCTTCACCGCCAGTTCTTCCGCCGCACCTGGGGCTGCACTACCGATGCGGGTGCCGTACAGGCTGAACTCGCTGATCTTCACGCCAGGCTTGTCCCGCGAGGTCTCCAGGCGCTGACCGTCGCTCAGCAGGGCCATGCGTTCACCGCCCTGGGTCTCCAGCCGGGCGCTGCGGGCGGAGGTGACGGATTCGCGTTTGCCGTCATTGGCGGCAATGAAGACGTTGTTGGCGGCCTGCGTGTCTGGGGTGTCCTTGTCGATGAAGAACACCCGGCTGCCGTTGGACGACTCCTGGAACTCGCCCGGTGCAATGCGGTCGATGTCGCTGCGCTGCTCGTAGCGGGTCTTGAGTTCCTGGATCTGGGAGTTGGCCCAAGGCCACACCAGCAGCGACAGTACGGCAATCACCACCATCACCGGCCAGGCAAAGCGCAGCAGGGGTCGCACCAGACTGATCAGGCCGCGCCCGCTGGCGAACCAGATCACCATTTCGCTGTCACGGTACATGCGCGACAGCGTGCCGACCACCGCAATGAACAGACTGAGGCTGAGAATGGTGGGCAATTGCCCCAAGACGGTGAAGCCCATGACGAGCATCACGTCGGATGGGCTGACACTGCCCTTGGAGGCCTGGCCCAGCGTGCGGATGAGCATCATGGTCATGACCACGGTCACCAGCACCACAAGGGTCGCGCCGAAGCTGCGCGCCAGCTCCTTGCGGATGGATGAATCGAATAACATTGGCTGGAAGGAAAACACCAATTATGAACTTTGATCTCAAGACCCTTGAACTTGCTGCGGCAGCCTCGGAGAAATGCGACCTGCTGATCGTCCTGCTTCCCGAGGGCTTCAAGCCGGGCAAGGACGCGCTTTCTGCTCTGGCGGCCTTGGCACTCAAGAACGGAGATCTGACCACCAAGGCGGGCAAGCACCTACAGCTGTACCAGGTGCCTGCCGTTGCAGCCCGCCGCGTGGTGCTGGTGGGGTTGGGCGATGGATCGGCGCGCGCAACGCGCCAGGCGCTGCAGGCACTGGGTGGTGCCATCAAGGCGCCCCAGACCAAGCGCGTGGTGCTGTGTTTTGCCGGCGCAGCCTCGGCGGCGTCTGTCAGCGCTGCCGTGCAGGCGGTGGCAGACGTGAGCTATGTCTACACCACCACCAAGACCAAGGCGGAGGCACGCAGCCTGAGTCGCTGTGTGGTGGGTGTGCCCGATGCCGCCGGTGCGCATGACGGGTTTGACAGCGGGGTCGCTCTGGTCGCTGGTGTGGAGTTTGCGAGGGAGTGGGGCAACCGCCCAGCCAACCATGCCACCCCCAGCCAGCTGGCGGATGCGGCCAAAACCCTGGCCAAGCTGCCACGCATCCAGTGCAAGGTCCATGGCCCGGCAGAGGTGGCGCGTCTGGGCATGGGCGCCTTCATGGCTGTGGCAAAGGGCTCTGAAGAGCCCCTGCGTTTCATCGAGCTGCGCTACAACGGCGCTGCCAAGGACCAGGCACCCATCGTGCTGGTGGGCAAGGGCATCACCTTTGACACCGGCGGCATCTCGATCAAGCCCGCGCCCGAGATGGACGAGATGAAATTCGACATGTGCGGCGCTGCCAGCGTGCTGGGCACCTTCCGCGCGCTGGGCGAACTGCAGCCTGCCATCAATGTGGTGGGCCTGATCCCCGCCTGCGAAAACATGCCGGACGGGCGCGCCGTCAAACCTGGCGATGTGGTCACCAGCATGAGCGGCCAAACCATCGAGATTTTGAACACCGACGCGGAGGGGCGCCTGGTGTTGTGTGATGCGTTGACCTATGCAGCGCGATTCAAGCCTGCTGCCGTGGTAGACATTGCGACGCTGACCGGCGCCTGCGTGATCGCCTTGGGAGGCGTACGCAGTGGTTTGTTTGCCAATAACGACGGTCTGGCGGAGTCCTTGCAGGCAGCTGGTGAGGCCGCGCAAGACCTCTGCTGGCGCATGCCGCTGGACGATGACTACGCAGACGGCTTGAAGACCAACTTTGCCGATATGGGCAACGTGGCGGGGCGTGCGGGTGGCTCCATTACCGCTGCCAAGTTCTTGCAGAAGTTCGTCGGCGACATGCCCTGGGCTCACCTGGACATTGCGGGCACTGCCTGGAAGGGAGGCGCGGCCAAGGGTTCCACAGGACGCCCGGTCGGCCTGCTGGTGCACTATGTGCTGGAGCAGTCCAGGTCGCAGGTCCGACAAGCCAAGGCACCCAAGTCCGCGTCACGCTCCGTGACCAGGACGGCCACTGCTGGAGCTGTGGGTAAGCCAGCCGCCAAGCGGTCCTCCAGCCCCAAGGCTGCGTGACACGTCATGACCGAGGTGGCCTTTCACTTCAACGCACCCGACAAGCTGGCCTACGCATGCCGGTTTGCGCGCAAGGTGCAGCGCAGCGGGGCTCGTTTGGTCATTGCCGCGCCTGCGGATGCGCTTCAGGCGCTGGACCGCATGCTCTGGTTGTTGGCCCCTCAGGACTTTGTGGCCCATTGCCATGCCGACTCGGACGAGGAGCTGGTTCAGGCCTCTCCGGTGTTGCTGGCGCAGGATGTACGCCTGGCACCGCATCACGAAGTGCTGTTGAACCTCAATACGGAAGTCCCGGAAGGTTTTGGTCGGTTTGACCGTCTGGTCGAAGTGGTGAGCGCCCAGGATGAAGCCGACCGTGCTCAGGCGCGTGCGCGTTGGCGCCATTACGCGTCCCGGGGCTACGCCATTACCCGCCATGATCTGGTGTTGAAAGCGGGCTGATGGCGCTCCCACCCAAAACCCCTCCACGGTTTGTACCCACGCTCACCGAAGTGGTGCAGGTGCCTGGCGTGACGGCCCTCGCCCCGGGGGCTCCAAATCCGGCGGTCCGCACCACCGTCCTGTCGCCGTCGCAGTCTGTGGCGTTGGCCAGGCCTGCATTGCCCACTGCGCGACCGGCTGGTGCGGCGCAGGTCGCTGCGCCCCCTGCCACAGAGCGTCCTGTGGCCTCCCCGGTGGCTGCGCCAATCCCTGTGGCTGCTCCCCTGGCATCACGTTCTCCGGTATCGCATGTCCAACCTCGCCCGGCGGTTCATGCTGCCACCCCTGCTGGCCCAAAGCCAGGGGCTGCGCCCGTTGCGGCCCGCGCCTTGCCAGATGGGATGGAGGAGTACATGGTGCACCGCGTCATGCAGCGCGTGGATGTAGTGCTGGACCAGCGCTTGCGCGAAGCAATCGCCACAGTGGTGCAGGAGCAGACGCGGTCAGTGCTTCCGCGTCTGCGCGAAGAGATCGAATCGGTGGTGCGGCATGCGGTGTACGAGGCGGTGGCGGACGAGCTGGCGAGTGGTGCGCCCCCTGTGTCCAAGGGATGACAGGGTATTCCCCTGTGGTTTCTCTTGCGTTTAATCGTGTTCCCTAATGATCTGGCCCGTAAATTGCGATATGTTCGCCTGCGTTGAGACACAAGAAGATTCTCAGCGTTTATCTTTACTGGAGATTTGATATGCAATTGAAGTTGAAACTGACCGTGGTTGCTGCTATCGCGGCTGTTGCTGGTGTGGCCTCTGCACAAGAGCAGGTGGTCAAGATCGGCCACGTGGCTCCGGTTTCCGGCGCCCAAGCCCACTACGGCAAGGACAACGAAAATGGCGCCCGCATGGCCATTGAAGAGCTGAACGCTCAAGGCGTCACCATCGGCGGCAAGAAGATCAAGTTCGAGCTGCAGGCTGAAGATGACGCTGCCGATCCAAAGCAGGGCACTGCCGCCGCACAAAAGCTGTGCGACTCCAAGGTCGCTGGCGTTGTCGGCCACCTCAACTCCGGTACCACGATCCCCGCCTCCAAGGTGTACAACGATTGCGGCATCCCCATGGTGACGGGCGCTGCGACCAACCCCAACCTGACCAAGCCTGGCTACAAGACCACGTTCCGTATCATCGCCAACGACAACGCCCTGGGCGCTGGTCTGGCCTTCTACGCTGTGGACACCCTGAAGCTCAAGACCGTTGCCATCATCGATGACCGTACTGCTTACGGCCAAGGTGTTGCCGACGTGTTCAAGAAGACCGCTACGGCCAAGGGCATGAAGGTGGTGGACGAGCAGTTCACCACCGACAAGGCCACTGACTTCATGGCCATCCTGACGGCCATCAAGGCCAAGAACCCTGATGCCGTGTTCTACGGTGGTATGGACCCTCAAGCCGGCCCCATGCTGCGCCAGATGGAACAGCTGGGCATGGCCAACGTCAAGTACTTCGGTGGTGACGGCGTCTGCACGTCCGAAATCGCCAAGCTGGCTGCCGGTGCCAAGACCCTGGCTAACGTGATCTGCGCGGAAGGCGGCTCCTCGCTGGCCAAGATGCCTGGCGGTACGGCCTGGAAGGCCAAGTACGACGCCAAGTACCCCAACCAGTTCCAGGTTTACAGCCCCTACACCTACGACGCCACGTTCCTGCTGGTGGACGCTATGAAGCGCGCCAACTCCGTGGACCCCAAGGTGTACGTGAACGAACTCGCCAAGTCCAACTTCAAGGGCGTGACCTCCACCATCGCCTTTGAGCCCAACGGCGAAATGAAGAACCCAGCGATCACGCTGTACGTCTACAAGGACGGCAAGAAGACACCTCTGTAATTGGAGTGTTGCTTTCTGCTACGGGCATTTCGGTGCCTTGCAGCAATCGTCAAAAAGGCTTCCCTCGGGAAGCCTTTTTAATTGCGCGGTGTAGTCAGCGTTGCCAACGCCGCAACGGTTTGATCTGTTAGCGCCTGACTTGTAGCGAGCCTGGATTCACGATGTTGGTAGGCGTGCCTTTGATGAAATTCACCACATTGTCGAAAGCTGCACCAAAGTAGAGCTCGTAGCTGTCCTGCTCCACGTACCCGATGTGTGGCGTGCAGATGCAGTTTTCCAGGCGGAGTAGGGCGTGGCCTTGCAAGATGGGTTCGCTCTCAAACACGTCCACAGCCGCCAGGCCCGGGCGACCGCGGTTGAGTGCTGCGATGAGCGCGTCGGGTTCAATCAATTCTGCACGTGATGTGTTGACCAGCAGCGAGGTGGGCTTCATGCACGAGAGGTCTTCAAGCGAGATGATGCCGCGCGTTTCGTCGTTCAGGCGCAGGTGCAACGAGATCACGTCGCACTGCGAAAAAAACTCTTCGCGCGTGGCGGCGGCCTGGTACCCATCCGTCAGCGCCTGCGCGCGTGAGGCTTCACGCCCCCAGATGCGCACGTTCATGCCAAACGCCCGTCCATAGCCTGCCACCAGTTGTCCGATGCGGCCGTAGCCCCAGATACCCAGTGTTTTACCCCGCAGCACGCTGCCGACTCCGAAGTTGGGGGGCATGGACGCGGTCTTGAGACCGGACTGCTGCCAAGCGCCATGCTTGAGGTTGGAGATGTATTGGGGCAGGCGGCGCATGGAGGCCATCACCAGGGCCCAGGTCAGCTCGGCGGGAGCCACAGGGGAGCCGACCCCTTCTGCCACGGCGATCCCCCGCTCGGTACATGCCGCTACATCAATGTGGCTCCCAATCTTGCCAGTTTGGGCGATGAGCTTGAGCCGCGGGAGCTTTTCAACCAGTTGGCGTGTGATCTGGGTCCGTTCGCGGATCAGCACAATGATGTCGGCGTCTTTGAGTCGCACCGAAAGCTGCCCCAGCCCTTTGACCGTGTTGGTGTACACCTTGGCGGTGTATGCGTCGAGCCGAGAGGCGCAATGCAGCTTGCGCACTGCATCCTGGTAATCGTCAAGGATCACAATATTCATGCCGACATTGTGCCTTGACGGGCGCAGGGGAATGCCACAGGGGCCGTGCTGGGCATACCAAAGCCTGCGGTTTTTTGGTGACTGAGTGCTGCATGGGCCCCGCAGACGTACTTCTTGCCCTGCGCGTGCACGGAAGTCCGGACTCAGAGAGTGCCATTCACCACGACTGCTGCAGCCTGGTGCTAATTTTTGGACCTACCGGTGCCCCGGTGTTAGATGTTTGCGGATCGAGCACTGCCTGACAGTGCCTCAGCCTTGGTGCGCGGGGCGTAGAAGAGGGCTTGGCGCTCGTGCCGCCTGCTGCGCTCTGCGAATCAGGCCCGGAGCGCCTCGGACGCTGCCAGGCGGTCCAGCTCTGCGCACACATCGGCCATGCGGCCAGCAATTACCAGGCGGCAGGTGCCTGTGTCAGAGGCCCGACGCAGCACCCGGGTGGATTGTGGTGGGCAGTGGTCTGCACCCACCGACGCCAAGAAGGCCTGTCGTTTGCTACCGGCCATGTGTGTTGGCAGGAAGGAGCGGTGGGTGGCAGAGGGTCTGGTCGGGCTCTCTGGCGTTCGTGCTGGAGGTTTGGCGGTAAAGGGCCAATTTCCGCGCAATGGACGTTGCGCCTGTGGCTCTGTGGAGTTGCTGGGAACCAGGGCTTGAGCTTCATCGCTGCGGGAGGCCAATGCTGGGGCGTTGCCTGGCTTGGCACGTCTCATGCCGACTGGCTGTGCCAGTATGTCCAGTCGGTCTTTGGGTGCACCAGTTGGGTTGGCAAGCAGCTTTTTAAGACTGCGAAAAGGGTTCTGCACAGCAGACAGGGTGAACAAAGCAATTCCCATGTGAAAACTCCGAAAGTCGGGGGTTGAACATAGGCAGGATTGCAAACTGGTCGAACGCCATTGCAGACAGACGCAGTGCGAGTTGATCCCTCGACAGTGCAGCCAGCTGCTCCGCCGACCCATCAAGCATTGCCTGAGAGGCCTTGGCATTCAACGGGACCTGCACCGCAGGGCTGGTGAATCGGTTGTATCCGTTCACCAAACGCCCGCCACCCACGGTGCGGCCCCTGGGGCACACGCTACATCAGCATGGTGTTGCGGATAAGTCCCACTGCCAGTCCTTCGATTTCGAAAGGCTCGCCGGGCTGCACCACGATCACGGGATAGTCGGGGTTTTCGGGCAGCAACTCGATGGCAGTGGCCGTGCGGCGAAGTCGCTTGACGGTGACATCATCGCCCAGGCGGGCCACGATGATCTGACCATTGCGAGCCTCACGGGTGGACTGCACGGCGAGCAAGTCACCGTCCATGATGCCGGCGTCGCGCATGGACATGCCCCGCACCTTGAGCAAGTAGTCGGGCTTGTGTTGGAAGAGGCTGTTTTCCACGCTGTAGGTCTGGTCCACATGTTCCTGCGCGAGAATGGGCGACCCCGCAGCCACCCGACCTACCAGGGGCAAGACCAGCTGCGACAGACCCGGGATGGGCAGACTGAATTGGTTGCCACGGGCTGCGTTGATGGAGCGCACTGTGTCTCCGCGCAAGCGGATGCCGCGCGAGGTGCCGCTGACCAGTTCGATCACCCCTTTGCGGGCCAGGGCCTGCAGGTGCTCTTCTGCCGCGTTGGCTGACTTGAAACCCAGCTCGGCCGCGATTTCTGCGCGGGTGGGAGGCGCGCCGGTGCGTGCGATGGCGGTCTGGATGAGATCCAGAATCTGCTGCTGGCGGGCGGTGAGTTTGGGGTTGTCGAGCATGGTGGTTTCCGGTGCAGGCGGTTACAGTGGCGAACAACTGTTTTTTAATCCAGTAACTGTATTTTTCACCAGTTTTTCGGAGTATGCAAGTGAGTGGGCAAAAAATTGTGGTTTTGGGCACCGGTGGCACGATTGCGGGCACCTCTGCACAGGCGGGAGACAACATCGGCTACACCGCTGCCCAGGTGGGGGTGGAGCAACTTCTGACGGCCGTGCCAGGCCTGCAGGCACTGGCAGGGGGGGGCTTGGCTGCTGAGCAGGTGGCGCAGATCGACAGCAAGGACATGGGTTGCGAGGTGTGGCGCACGCTGGCACTGCGGTGCGCGCACCATTTGAGCGACCCTGCGGTGAGAGGTGTGGTCGTCACCCATGGCACGGACACCCTGGAAGAGACCGCGTGGTTTTTGCACGAGGTGCTGGATGCGCGCAAGCCCGTGGTGCTGACCTGCGCCATGCGGCCCGCCACAGCCCTGACCCCCGATGGACCCCAGAACCTGCTGGATGCGGTGGCTTTGGTGTTGGCACCGGGTGCAACAGGTGTGCTGGCCGTTGCTGCGGGTGAAGTGCATGGCGCTCGGCATGTGCAAAAAGTGCATCCCTACCGCGTCAATGCTTTCAGATCGGGCGAGTCCGGTCCTTTGGGCTGGGTGGAAGAGGGCGTGGTCCGTTGGGCCTGCAATAGCCCGGTAGCGCATGTCAATCATGCCGATAACGCTATAAATAATATAGTGAATGCTGTTGCCTGGCCCTGGGTGGAAATCGTCATGAACCATGCAGGCGCGTCGGGCAGGGCGGTTGATGCTCTGGTGCGAGAGGGGGTGCAGGGCCTGGTGGTGGCGTGCACCGGCAATGGCACGATCCACCACGATCTGGAGGCTGCTCTGGTGCGAGCGCAGAAAGCCGGGGTGCGGGTGGTGCGCTCCACCCGCTGCGCCGAGGGACAGGTGCTACCCAAGCCGGGTGATGCGCTGCCTGCCTCGCAAGGCCTGTCGCCAGTCAAGGCGCGGGTCGCTCTGATGCTTGATTTGCTGCGGGCGGATTGATCGAAAAGGACTGCCAGCCGTGTTCACCGCACTCAAGACACACGCCTGGGCTTATCCAGCGCTCGAAGTCGTCCACATTGTGGGCATTGCGCTGTTGTTGGGCAATCTGGTGTTGCTGGAGTTGCGGGTGTTTGGGCGCGGTGCGGCCTTGCCGATGAAAGACCTCGCCCGGCTGAGTCTGACTTTGGCCGTGTGTGGCTTTGGATTGGCGGCAGCGTCGGGTCTGCTGATGTTTGCCACCCAGCCTGCGGAGCTGCTCAGCAACCGCGCCTTTACCTTGAAGATGCTGTTGTTAATGCTTGCGGGCTGTAACGCGGCGTGGTTTCATGCACGCGGTTCGCTTGCACGCCTGGACGGGTTGGCACGTCTGCAGATGCTGGTGTCCACCGTGATCTGGCTGTCGGTGGTGGCCTGTGGCCGCTGGATTGCGTACCTTTGATATGGCCCCTTGAACCGGGTTTTATTCCTACGGGAGTCTTTATGGGCTTGCAACGTCGCCATGTGCTGATCGCCGCCAGTGCCTTGCCTTTGGGGGTGCACGCCCACCATGGCTGGAGCAGTTTCGATGCAGACCGACCGCTGTATCTGGAGGGCACAGCGCGCAAAGTGCGCTGGCAAAACCCGCACGCAGAGCTGGAGCTGGAACTGCCCGCCGCGCTCCGGTTGCCAGCGGACCTTGCGCAACGTGCCATCCCCGCGCAGACAGCGCCCGTGGATGGCCGCGCGCTGCTGGCCAAAACGGTGCTGCCCACCCGCAAGGACCGCGTCTGGGAGATTGAGCTGGCGCCTCTGACCCGCATGCAGGCGTGGCAGGTGCCGGAGATCAAGCCAGGCACCGCCGTATCAGTCGTGGGTTTTGGCCTGCGGGACGAAAAGGGCGAGGCGGTACTGCGCGCCGAGTACCTGTTTGTGGACGGCAAAGCCTACGGCCTGCGGTCCAGTCCTGCCTGAGTCAACGCACACGACCGCAGCAGGCGGCTGTCGCGGCTGCCGTGCTTCAAAAGGCGGCCCATGAAAAAAGCGACGCCCTGGTGCGGCGCGTCGCTTGGTTGGGGCTTGACCGCCCAACGTGTGTCAGGCGGTTTCTTGTTCCTGGTTCAATGTATCAGCTGGCCAGCGCCTGCAGCGCGCGTGCGGTGATCTCGTCCACACTGCCGGTGCCGCTGATAGCGCGGTACTTGGGCGCCACAGCGGGTTCGTCCTTGGCCCAGTTGCTGTAGTAATCCACCAGGGGGCGCGTCTGGTCGCTGTAGACCTGCAGGCGCTTCTTGACGGTTTCTTCCTTGTCGTCTTCGCGCTGGATCAGTTCTTCGCCGGTCACGTCGTCCTTGCCTTCCACCTTGGGGGGGTTGAACTTGACGTGGTAGGTGCGGCCGCTGGCGGGGTGCGAGCGGCGGCCGCTCATGCGCTCGATGATGGCGTCAAAGGGCACATCGATTTCGAGCACATAGTCCAGCTTGACGCCTGCGGCCTTCATGGCGTCGGCCTGGGGAATGGTGCGGGGGAAACCGTCGAACAGGAAGCCGTTGGCACAGTCTGCCTGCGTGATGCGCTCTTTAACGAGACCGATGATGATGTCGTCACTGACCAGGGCGCCCGAATCCATCACTGCCTTGGCCTGCAGGCCCAGGGGGGTGCCGGCCTTGACCGCTGCGCGCAGCATGTCGCCGGTGGAGATCTGGGGGATGCCGTACTTCTGGCAGATGAACGTGGCTTGCGTGCCCTTTCCGGCGCCAGGCGCGCCCAACAGAATCAGTCTCATGGATGTCCTCGAAGGTTAGAAATCGGGTGGCGCCGCTGGCGGGGACGTTCGAAGGGCGCCTGAAGCCGTTCTGTGCGCCCGGGATGCGGTGCTCTCGTTACAGTTGAGGATAGCATGTGACCACCTTGCGCTGACTTACATGGGTGACCGTTTCTAGGTCGGCGCCTCCACGTGTGCACCATGGGGCCCCGCTGTACGTCCCCAGTGCGTTGAGAGTGCGCCCGCAGTGCACCCCGCACGGCGGCGCCAGAGCGCTTTCAGCGAAACAGCGCGCGCACCCGCTCCAGGTCCTCCGGCGTATCCACGCCAGGGCCGGGCGCTGCGTCTGCCAGGTGCACGGCGATGTGGTGGCCATGCCAGAGTGCGCGCAGCTGCTCCAGGGCCTCCACCGCCTCGGTCGGTGCTGGCGCCAGCTGCGGAAATTTCCGCAAGAACCCTGCGCGGTAGCTGTAGATGCCCACGTGCCGCAGCGGTGCAAAGCCTTGCAGTGCCTTGACGCCGGGCTGGGCGGCCTGTGCCGCGCCCTCCCACCAGGCCGTGCCCGCGTGGTCGCGGCCAAAAGGGATGGGTGCACGGCTGAAGTAATGGGCCAGACCCCGCGCGTCCAGCACCACCTTCACCACATTGGGGTTGGTGTAGTCGGCCTGGGACGCAATGGCATGGGCAGCGGTGCCCATGCTGGCTTCGGGGCGCTTTCCATCTCGGTCTTGCAGCAGGCTTGCCACGGCATTGATGAGGCCGGGGTCTATCAGCGGCTCGTCACCCTGCACATTGACCACGATGTCGTCGCCGTCCAGCCCCAGCTGTAGGCAGGCCTCGGCCAGCCGGTCGCTGCCGCTGGGGTGGTCGGCGCGGGTCATGACGGCATCCACGCCGTGCACTGCGCAGGCTTGCAGGATGCGGGCGTCGTCGGCCGCCACCACGACGCGGGTTGCGGCGCTCTGCGCAGCACGCCGGGCCACGCGCACCACCATGGGCAGGCCCGCAATGTCGGCCAGAGGCTTGTCTGGCAAGCGGCTTGAGGCCATGCGTGCCGGGATCAGCACGGTGAAGGGGGTGTGGGCTAAGGCGGGCACGGGTGCGCTCACTGCTCCAGTTCCTCGTCGGTCAGGGTGCGTGCTTCGTTTTCCAGCAACACCGGAATTCCGTCGCGCACCGGGTAGGCCAGCCGCGCGCTGCGCGACACGAGTTCCTGCGCCTCGCGGTCATAGGTCAGGGGTCCTTTGGTGACGGGGCAGACCAGCAGTTCAAGCAGTTTGGGGTCCATGGGGGAGGAGCTTTCCGGGAGGGTTCGTTCAGGCAGGGGCAGATGATAGCGGCGGCCTTTGGGCTCCTGGGCCGGTCGTAATTCGATGGAGCCAGGCATCGAGGGCGGTAAAAAATTGCGGGTCCATCTGCGTGAGCAGAGGAACAGCCAGTGCGTCAGGATGGCGGGTCCAGAGCTTTACGGCGTCTTTTTCAGTGCAAACAAGCTGCATGCGCTGGTCGGATATGCGCTGCCAGCTATCAAAATCATAGTGATCTGGCAGGGCCTCGGTGCGCTCCAGCGCCAGGCCCTGGGTGCGCAGCATGGCAAAAAACTCGCTGGGTCTGGCCACGGCTGCCACCGCATGCAGCGGTTGCCCCTGCAATTGGACCAGTGGCACCTGCTGGCCGTTCGACCGCAGGGCATAGGGCGCCAGGCTACGCTGCAGCTCAAATGCAGGCGCCTTGGTCCCGTGCGGCGGCGCACTGCCTGCGTGCAGCACGATGTCCACGGCGCGGGGCCAGGGCTCCCGCAGCGGGCCGGCAGGCAGCAGAAATCCGTTGCCGATGCCCTGGTCATTGAAGATGCAGATCTCCAAGTCCCGCTGCAGCGCCAGGTGCTGCAAGCCGTCATCGCAAATGAGGACGTCGGTGTCAGGGTGCGCGGCCAGCAGCGCGCGTGCGGCAGCGATGCGGCGCGGGGCCACAAACACAGGCACTGTGCCACCCGCCGCCACGCTGCGGGCAATCAGGGCGGGCTCGTCGCCCACCTCGCTGGCCAGGCTGTCAGGCAGTACCGCACGGCAGTCGTGCGTGCTGCGGCCATAGCCGCGCGAAATCACGCCCACGCGCAGGCCGCGCGCCTGCAGGTGTTTGGCGAGTGCGATGACTACCGGGGTCTTGCCGGCGCCTCCGGCAATCACGTTGCCCACCACGATGACGGGGCGGCCCGGGTGTTCGAAGCGAAGCCAGCCCCTGCGATACAGCCAGCGGCGCAGCGCCACCAACGCGCCATACATCAGGGAAACGGGCCACAGTGCCCAAGCCGCTGGACCCCGGGACTGCCAGATGTTGTGAAGCCGTTGTTCGGCCGTGGGCAGAGAGACCTGTGGGGCCGAAGCCCGGGGCGGCTGCGGCCCGGAAGCGGCCATGCCCGTCAGCGGCTGGCCGCGCGTCCCGACGCGGACGACTGCGTGGCAAACGTGATCTGCGTGAGGCCCACGCGGCGCGCGGCTTCCATCACGGTGACCACGGACTGGTGTGGCGACATGGCGTCGGCGCTGATGATGACCACGCTGTCGCGGCCTGCGGTGGCAGCACTGCGCAGAGCCTGGGCGATGGCATCCACACTCTTGCCTTCCACGCCGGTCTTGTTGACGGCGTAGCGGCCGTCTGCGGCCACCGACACGATCACTTCCTTGGGATGGTCGCGCTGCTGCTCGGCATCGGCCACGGGCAGGGTGAGTTGCAGCTCCGTGAACTTGCTGTAGGTGGTGGTGAGCATCAGAAAGATGAGGATCACCAGCAGCACGTCGATGAACGGGATCAGGTTGATCTCGGGCTCATCCTTGGCGCGGGGACGAAAGTTCATGGCGCTTACTTGGCTTTGCGCAGGCGCAGGATGTGGCGAACAAATTGCTCCGACGCCAGCTCCAGCGTGAGCAGATACGCGTCCACGCGGGCCCGGAAGTAGCGCCAGAAGATCAGCGAGGGGATCGCCACGATCAGGCCAAAGGCGGTGTTGTAGAGCGCGATGGAGATGCCATGCGCCAGCTGGGCCGGGTTGCCGCCACCCATGGCCTGGCCCACACCGCCGCCGCCAGCCTGCGAGCCAAAGATCTCAATCATGCCGATGACGGTGCCCAGCAGGCCCAGCAGCGGCGCAGCTGAAGCGATGGTGGCCAGGGCCGACAGGTACTTCTCCAGCCGGTGCGCTACCGCGCGGCCGGTGCCTTCCATGGCGGCGCGCAGGTCGGTTTCGCTGCACTGGGGGTTGCTGTTGAGGGTACGCAGGCCGCTGGCCAGCACTTCACCCAGGGCCGAGTTCTGGGCCAGCTGGTTCACCACGTCGGGGGTGGGCAAGGCTTTGGACGACACCGTGATGGCTTCGTCGAGGAGTTTGGGGGGGGCCACGCGGGCCGTTTTCAGGGCCAGAAAACGTTCAAAAATCAGTGCCAGTCCCAGGACGGAACACGCGATCAGGGGCCAGATGGGCCAGCCTGCGGCTTGTATGATGGACAGCAAATCTCTCTCCGCGCAGATGAAAGCAATCGGCGATTATGGCCTAGCTTGCGGCGGCCACCGCGTCACAAACCGTTACGTTATCGCGCACGCCACCCATCACCGCGCTCACCCACAAAAACTGTGGATAACTTTGTGGGCAACCCATATCCACAGCCTCGCAAAGTGGCTTCGCGCCGTGCTTGCAACAGATTGATGAAAAATTGTGCAGTGAAAAATGTATATAAATCAACAACTTGCACGTGCTCTCGTGTTTTGCAGCCGATTGGGGTGCCCAGTTTGAAGGCAACTCCCGCTGGCTCGAAACTGTGGAGTACTCGCCGGGGGGGCGCGGCGCCAACGCGCGCCGTTTCTCATGTTTGATCGTTCAAGCCCAGCAGCGGCGCCCCGCATCTGGGAAGTTGGCGCGCTGTGCCGCGCCATTGCTGATGCCCTGGAGGCGCGCTTCAATCCTGCCGCGGTGCGCGGCGAGATTACGGGCTTCTCGCGCGCGTCCAGCGGACATTGTTATTTTTCGATCAAGGACGCCAACGGGCAGTTGCGCTGCGCCATGTTCCGCCGCGCAGCCACGTTGCTTGACTTTTCGCCGCGCGATGGTGAATTGGTGGAAGTGCGCGGGCGTCTCGGTGTGTATGAGGCACGTGGCGACCTGCAGTTCGTCGTGGAAAGCATGCAGCGCGCGGGGCAGGGCGCGTTGTTCGAACAGTTCCTGCGGCTCAAGGCGCAGCTTGACGCCGAAGGCCTGTTCGACACGGCGCGCAAGCGCCCGCTGCCGCTGCAGCCCCGCGGCATTGGTCTGGTCACGTCAGCCGGCGCAGCCGCGCTGCACGATGTGGTCACGGCGTTGCGCCGGCGTGTGCCGCACATTCCGGTGGTGCTGGTGCCCGCGCAGGTCCAGGGTGTGGCAGCCCCGCCGTCGATCATTGCGGCGCTATCAAAACTGTATCTGCTCGCGCAAGCGGGACGGGCGCCTGTGGCTGATTCGAACCGGCATCCGCCCATTGACGTGATTTTGCTGGTCCGTGGGGGAGGCTCCATCGAGGACCTGTGGGCCTTCAACGACGAGCAGCTGGCCCGCACCATCGTGCAAAGCCCGGTGCCGCTGGTCAGCGGGGTGGGGCATGAGACCGATTTCACCATTGCTGACTTTTGCGCCGATCTGCGTGCTCCCACCCCCACCGCGGCGGCCGAGCTGGTGGCCCAGCCGCGCGAGGTCTGGCTGGGCGCGCTGGGGTTGCTGGCAGGCCGCCTCAGCGATGGTGTGCAGCGCCAGCTGGATACCCGCCACCAGCGGCTGGACCAGGCCGCGGCCCGCCTCGGCCGTCCCTCGGGCCTGGTGGCGCGCCAACAGCTGCAACTGGCGCGCCTTGCGCAGCGCATGCGCCATGGGGTGCTCCTGAAAATGCAGCGCCTGGCGCAACGCCAGCAAACACTGGAAACCCAATTGCCCCAGGCTTTGCAACGCAGTGCTGCGCAGCACGCCGAGCGGCTGGACCGCGCTGCCTTGCGGCTGGAGCTACTGGACCCACGCTTGGTACTGCAGCGCGGTTATGTGCTGCTGACCGACACCAGCGGCCAGGCGGTGACCAGCGTGCGCCAGGCCCAGCCGGGCGACGCGCTGCGGGCCACGCTGGCCGACGGCGCCGTGGATGTGACGGTGTCGCAGCCACGGTTGCTGTGAGCGGATCGCGGAGGGCGAGGGCTGCAGGGCTTTTTGTAGGACAGCGGCGGTTTGTGGCGTTGCGGGTGGGGAACCGGGAGCCCACATGCTGCACAGGTCACCTGATGTTCCTACAATGCCCCCTTCGCGCTGTGTCCGACTGCATTGCTCAGGAAAGCCCGCGTTGCAGACGGCATCCCAGAATTTCAAACCACGAGGAAACACCACCATGGAACACACCCTTCCCCCGCTGCCCTACGCCATCGACGCCCTGGCCCCGCACTACAGCCAGGAAACCCTGGAGTACCACCACGGCAAGCACCACAACGCCTACGTGGTGAACCTCAACAACCTGCAAAAGGGCACCGAGTTCGAATCCCTGACGCTGGAAGAGATCATCAAGAAGGCCAGCGGTGGCATCTACAACAACGCTGCGCAAATCTGGAACCACACCTTCTTCTGGAACTGCATGGCTCCCCAAGGTGGCGGTGAGCCGTCGGGCGCACTGGCCGCAGCCATCAACGCCAAGTGGGGCAGCTACGCCGCCTTCAAGGAAGCCTTTGTGAAGTCCGCCGTGGGCAACTTCGGTTCGGGCTGGACCTGGCTCGTGAAGAAGGCTGACGGCAGCGTGGACATCGTCAACACCGGCGCCGCCGGCACGCCCCTGACCACCGCCGACAAGGCCCTGCTGACGGTGGACGTGTGGGAACACGCGTACTACATCGACTACCGCAACATGCGTCCCAAGTTCGTCGAAACCTTCCTCGACAAGCTGGTGAACTGGAAGTTTGCCGAAGCCAACTTCGCCTGATAGACCCGCGCAGTCGCGGTGTGGCGCTCACATCGCGCAGGCAACAAAAAACGGCCCGAGGGCCGTTTTTTGTTGCACTACAGAAAATTTGAACTGTTTTCGACTGGATGCGTTAGTGAATCATGGTTCTGTTGCTATTGAATGTGTAGCATCAGCAGCCCTTGGCGTCACTGCCGGGCAAACGGAGTCCCACTGAGTTTGGCCCCGGCCTTGATGCCCTTCTTGGCAAACCAGCCCTGGTTCATCTCCAGCACGTAGCGCACGGGCTTGGCCGAACAGTGTGAATCCAGTGTCTGGGGCTTCATGTCCTCCAGGTTCACGATGGTGCCGTCATCGGCAACGAAGGCCGCCGTGAGCGGCAGCAAGGTGTTCTTCATCCAGAAGCATTGCTGGGAGGGCTGCTCAAACACAAAGAGCATGCCTTCGTGCGCGGGCATTTCCTTGCGGTGCATCAGGCCGGTCTGGCGCTCCTGGGGGGTGAGGGCGACCTGGGCGTCGATGCGGTGCATGCCGGCCGTCAGTTCCACGCGCCGCAGGTTCATCTGCGGGCCTTCCTGCGCCTGGGCGACCCCAGCGGGCGCGGCCAGTGCACATGCCGCCAGCCAAACCCCCCAGGCCCCGACGGCGCGGCGGGCACGGCTGGGAACACCGGTCGCCCCGCGCAGGGCGGCGAGCGGGAAGGCTGGGAGGGCGCGTGAGGCGGTCATGGGCGGGACTTTCTGGCAAAAAAGACAACACAGGGTGCGGCAGCTGCGCCAGGGACGGACTGCAGCGCTCGCAAAAAGTTCAGGCGGTGCGCAGAGTATGCGAAGCACCAAAGAAAACGCCCGCAGGAGCGGGCGGTTTTTGAATCAGCGAAGGCCTGAGGGCCTCGTGGCGGGTATGCCAGGCCTTGCGATGTTTCAGGCGGCCTTGTGGGCGGTTTTCTTCTTGGCGACCTTTTTGGTGGTCTTTTTCTTGGCGACCTTCTTGGTGGCCGGTGCTGCTGCCTGGGCCGTCATGGGAGCGGCTGCGGGAGCGGTGGTGGCAGGGGCGGCTGCGGGTGCCTGTGCAAAAGCACCAGCAGTGAACAGACCGGCCACGAGGACAGCGAGGAGTTTTTTCATATATGCCGTTTCCAGTGTGAACGAAGGTTGAAGGGCCGGACGAATTCCGTACGGCTCCACTCGCAACGATAGCAGCGCGCGGCCCGTTGACAGGGTCTTGGACGAAATTTTTTGTCATTAGAATGGTTTGAAACCACACTGGCGCGCCTGCGGCGGTGCTTCTTTTCCTCGCTTTGCCCCTCATCGACCGAATCAGACTCGGCGCACATCGGAGACTCCCCACCCATGACCACCTACCAGCACATCGTGGTGCCTGCCGAAGGCCAGAAAATCACCGTCAACGCCGACATGTCCCTGAATGTGCCGGACGAGCCCATCATCCCTTTTATCGAAGGTGACGGCACGGGCCTCGACATCACGCCCGTCATGATCAAGGTGGTGGATGCAGCCGTGGCCAAGGCCTACGGGGGCAAGAAGAAGATCCACTGGATGGAGGTGTACGCGGGCGAAAAGTCCACCAAGGTGTACGGCCCCGATGTGTGGCTGCCCGATGAAACCCTGCAGGTGCTGCGCGAGTACGTGGTGTCCATCAAGGGCCCGCTGACCACGCCCGTGGGCGGCGGTATCCGCTCGTTGAACGTGGCGCTGCGCCAGGAGCTGGACCTGTATGTGTGCCTACGTCCCGTGCAGTATTTCAAGGGCGTGCCCTCGCCGCTGAAGGAACCCGAAAAGACCAACATGGTCATCTTCCGCGAGAACTCGGAAGACATCTACGCCGGCATCGAGTTTGAGGCAGAGTCGGACAAGGCCAAGAAGCTCATCAAGTTCCTGCAGGACGAGATGGGGGTGAAGAAGATCCGCTTCCCCAACACGTCCGGCCTGGGCGTGAAGCCCGTGTCCATCGAGGGCACAGAGCGCCTGGTGCGCAAGGCCATCCAGTACGCCATCGACAACGACAAGCCCAGCGTGACCATCGTGCACAAGGGCAACATCATGAAGTACACCGAAGGGGGCTTTCGCGACTGGGCCTATGCCCTGGCACAGAAGGAGTTCGGTGCCGAGCTCATCGACGGCGGCCCCTGGTGCCGCCTCAAGAACCCCAAGAACGGCAAGGAAATCACCATCAAGGACAGCATCGCCGATGCCTTCCTGCAACAGATCCTGCTGCGCCCGGCCGAGTATTCGGTCGTGGCCACGCTGAACCTGAATGGTGACTACATCTCTGACGCGCTGGCGGCACAGGTGGGCGGCATCGGCATTGCCCCCGGCGCCAACATGTCCGACTCGGTGGCGTGCTTTGAAGCCACCCACGGCACGGCGCCCAAGTACGCGGGCAAGGATTACGTCAACCCCGGCTCCGAGATCCTGTCGGCCGAGATGATGCTGCGCCACATGGGCTGGACAGCGGCTGCCGACCTGATCATCAGCTCGCTGGAGAAGTCGATCGCATCCAAGAAGGTGACCTACGACTTTGCCCGCCTGATGGAAGGCGCCACGCAGGTCAGCTGCTCGGGGTTTGGGCAGGTCATGATCGACAACATGTGATGAGCCTCCGCTGCACCGCGGCCTGAAATGGGCGGCCTTGGATGCAATGGCACCCCTGATCCTTGAGGGGTTCAGGGGTTTGTTTTTTTGCGCGGCCGGGTTGGCATTTCAGTGTTGGTGTTTTGCGGCATTCCCCCCTAATATGGGTTGGCGCTTTCGCCGCAATGCGCTGCCCTGGCCCTCACGACGCAGGGTGATGGGTGTGCCGTGTGGCGAAGGGGTGGTGACCAGGTACAGCACTGCGAGTGTGGTGTGCGCCTTTTCCACCCACACAACAACACCGACACCGGGGCCAACGCGGAGGCACACCAGGCACAGCCGACGCTGTGATGCCACCGCCCCCGGAGCGAGAGGGCTGCATGGCGACTGAATTTTCTGCGGCGTACTGGGAACAGAACCCTGATGCACTGCTGGTGCTGTCACCCCAGGGCGTGGTGCTGGAGTGGAACCCTGCGGCCGAGCTGATCTTTGGCTATTCGCAGGCCGAAGTGCAGGGGCGCTCCATCCTCGACCTGATCGTGCCCCAGGGCCGCGCGCATGAAGAGGACCTTTTCCGTGCCGAGGCCCTGCGACTGGGCACTTCGGTGCAGGAGGCTGTGCGCCGCCGCAAGGACGGCTCGCTGGTGCATGTCAATGTATCGACCAAGGCCGTGTGCGATGCGGCCGGGCAGGTGCTGTACTTTTTGTCGAGCAAGAAGGATGTCACCCAGCTCAAGGTGCAGCGCGATGCCAAGCTGCTGGAGGCACGGTTTCGCGACCTGCTCGAATCCACCCCCGACGCAATCGTGATGGTCAACGTGACCGGGCGCATCGTGCTCGTCAACTCGCAGGCCGAGCGCGTGTTTGGCTACCCCCGCTCCGAGTTGTTGGGCCAGGCGGTGGAGGTGTTGTTACCCCACCGCTACCGGGGTGCCCACCTGGGCCATCGCAGTGGTTTTTTTGGCCAGCCGCGTACGCGCACCATGGGCGCGGGGCTGGAGCTGCATGGCCTGCGCAAGGACGGTGGCGAGTTCCCGGTCGAGATCAGCCTAAGCCCCATCGACACCGAAGAGGGCACCATGGTGATGAGCGCCATCCGCGACATCACCGACCGCAAGCGCGCAGACCAGAAGTTCAAGGACCTGCTGGAGGCCGCACCCGACGCCATGGTCATCGTCAACCGCGAAGGGCGCATCGTGCTGGTCAACTCCCAGGCGGTCAAACTGTTTGGCTGGAGCCGCGATGAGCTGCTGGGCCAGCCCATTGAGTTGCTGGTGCCCCAGCGCTTCAGCGCCCGCCACCCCGACCACCGGCGCAACTTTTTTGCCGAACCGCGTACCCGCTCCATGGGCGCAGGGCTGGAGCTGCACGGTTTGCGCAAGGACGGCAGCGAGTTTCCGGTCGAGATCAGCCTGAGCCCGCTGGAGACGGAGGAGGGCCTGTTTGTCTCCAGCGCCATCCGCGATGTGACGGAGCGCAAGCGCATCGAGCAGGTGCTGCGCGACAAGAATCTGGAGCTGGAGAACGCAGCGCTGGTGAAAGACCGTTTTCTGGCCAGCATGTCCCACGAGCTGCGCACACCGCTCAACGCCATCATTGGCTTCACCGGCACGCTGCTCATGAAGCTGCCCGGCCCGCTCAATGCTGAACAGGACAAGCAGTTGCGCATCGTGCAGACCGGTGCCAAGCACCTGCTGTCGCTCATCAACGACCTGCTCGATGTGGCCAAGCTCAGCGCCAACAAGGTCACGCTGAACCTGGAGACGGTGGACTGCAAGACCCTGATCGACGAAGTGTCTGCGACACTGGAACTGGAGGCGCGGCGCAAGGGCTTGGCTTTTGCCGTGCATGCGCCGCCGGTGGATGTCTTGCTGCTCACCGACCGGCGCGCGCTCAGTCAGATTCTCATCAACCTCGTGGGTAACGCCATCAAGTTCACGCAACAGGGGCGGGTGGATGTGGTGCTGCAGGAGTTGCAGCTGCCCAACGGCCGCGCCGTGCAGCTGCGCGTGCAGGACACCGGGCCAGGCATACCGCTGCAGGAGCAGCCCCGGCTGTTCGAGGCGTTTTCGCGGGTGGAAAGTGCGGACCGCCGCCACCACGAAGGCACGGGCCTGGGCCTGCACCTGAGCCGCAAGTTGGCCGAAGCACTGGGAGGCACGCTGGGTTTTGACAGCACCGAAGGCCTGGGCAGCACCTTCACCCTGCAATTGCCGGAGCCCCTGGCATGACAACCACCATCCATCCCGCCACCATTCTGGTCATCGAGGACGATGACGCAAGCCGCCTGCTGGTCACCTACCTGCTGGAAGCCGCTGGCCACCGCGTGCTGGCAGCCGAAAACGGTGCCGTGGGGCTGGACCTGGCCCTGGCCGAGAGTCCGGACATTGTGTTGTGCGACCTGCAGATGCCGGTGATGAACGGCTACGAGGTGGCTCGCGGCCTGCGCGCCAGCCCACGCTGGCGGGTGGTGCCACTGGTGGCGGTGACTGCGTTCTCGATGCCCGGTGACCGCGAAAAGGCCCTCGAAGTCGGCTTTAATGAACACCTGTCCAAGCCCATCACGCCCGAGACGTTTGTGCAGCAGATCGAGGCGTTTTTGGCTGGTGCCCACCCGGCTCCGCCCCAATCAGGTTGAATATCCAGCACGTACAGCATGGCAAAGATCCTCGTCGTCGATGACCTCCCCGCCAACCGCGCCCTGGTGGTGACCCTCATCGGGCACAGCGGCCACCAGGCGCTGGAGGCGGCCGATGGCGCCGAGGCGTTGGCCGTGGTCCGTGCCGAACGCCCCGACCTGGTGATCTCCGACATCCTGATGCCGACCATGGACGGCTTTGAGTTTGTGCGGCAACTGCGCTCTGAACATGGCCTGGCGGCCACGCAGGTGATCTTTTGCAGTGCCCACTATCACGAGGAAGACGCCCTGCGCCTTGCCAAGGCCTGCGGCGTGACCCAGGTGCTGTTCAAGCCCTGCGAGCCGCAGGACATCCTGGCCGCTATTGAGCAGGCGCTCACGCAGATCCGCCACCAGCCCTCGGTCGCGTTGGAGCATAGTTTTCAGACCCACCACCTGCAGTTGATGACCGACAAGCTCACCGGCAACATGGCCGAGCTGGAGGCCATGAACCGGCGCCTGTCCGCGTTGACCGATCTGAACCTGCAGCTGGCCTCCGAGCGCGATCCACAGGTGCTGCTGGCCAATGTGTGCCGGGGTGCGCGCGAGCTGGTGGGTGCGCAGTACGCCGTGTTGTGCGTGGTGCGCAAGCACAGCGACGGTGCCATCACCTGCACCAGCGGCATGGACCCGGCCCTGCAGAACGGACTGCTCGATCTGCCTGTGGTGTCGCATGGCTTGTTGGGGCAGCTGCGGGCCGAACGCCGCCCGCAGCGCCTGGTCAATGCCGGCGGCGACCCTGTGGCGCTGGGTTTGCCCGCAGGCTATCCGCTGGCGCATTCGGCGGTGATCGCACCCATCGTATCGTTGTCGTTCTCCTATGGCTGGCTGTGCCTGGCCAACAAGCTGGGGGCCGATGCCTTCAGCGCCGATGACGAAAAAGTCCTCGCCATCCTGGGTGCGCAGGTGGGCCGCATTTACGAGAACGGCAGCCTCTACCTGGAGATCCAGCAGCACGCCGACCAATTGCAGGTGCAGGTGCAAGAGCGCCAGCGGGCCGTGGATGCACTGCGTGCCAACAAGGCCAGCCTGCGCCGGGCCCAGGCGCTGGCCAAGATATCCCACGTCATCAGCGGGCCCGATGGCGCCTTCGAGAGCTGGCTCGATACCTTGCCCGACATGCTGGGCCTGGACGAAAGCGCCATGCCCCGGTCGGCCCGCGACTGGCTGGCACTGGTGCACCCCGACGACCGCGACATGTTCCGCCGCCATGCGCTGCAGGCTGCCCACCTGGGCGCGCGCATGGATTTCACCTACCGTGTCCTGCGTGGCGACGGCCAGCCGCTGTACTTGCGCCAGGTGATGGAGCCGCTGGAGGACGAGGCGGGCCGTGGGGAGCAGGGCCGCTGGTTCAACACCATCCAGGACATCACCAAGGAAAAGCGCGCCGAAGAAGAACTGCACGAAAGCGACCGCCGCTTCAACGACATGCTCGACAAGGTCGAGATGATCTCGCTGATGCTCGACTGCGAAGGACGCATCACCTACTGCAACGACTACCTGCTGCGCTTGACCGGCTGGCAGCGCGACGAGGTGTTTGGCCGCAACTGGTTCGACCTGTTCGTTCCACCCGAGATGGGCGATGTGCGCAGTGTTTTTGCGGACGTGCTGGCTGATCGGCCGTCGGCGTGGCACTACGACAACGAGATACTGACCCGCTCTGGCGGGCGGCGCCTGGTGTACTGGAACAACACCGTGTTGCGCTCGGTGGGCGGGCAGGTGACCGGGGTGGCAGCCTTGGGAGAAGACATCACGGCGCGCCGGGATGCCGAGCGGCGCATCAAGCGCCTCAACCGCGTGTACGCCGTGCTCAGCGGCATCAACACCTTGATCGTGCGCGTGCGCCAGCGCGACGAGCTGTTCCGCGAGGCCTGCCGTGTCGCGGTGGAGCACGGCCAGTTCAAGATCGCCTGGATCGGCCGCGTGGACCATGCCCTGCAAGAGGTGGTGCCGGTAGCGCTCGCCGGGGCCGGGGCGGAGTTCCTCATGCATGTGCGGCGCCGGTTGTGGCTCAGCGAAACCCCCAGGGAGGGCGAAAGCCTGAGCGCCAGCGTGGTGCGCACCCAGCAGGCCGCGGTGTGTGAAGACATTCAGAGCGACCCGCGCATTCTGGTGCCGCAGGAGCTGGCTGCGCGCGGCGTGGCATCCATGGCAGTGTTGCCCTTGCTGGTGGCGCACGAGGTGGTGGGCGTGATCGCCCTCTTTGCAGACGAAGCCGGGTTCTTTGACGATGACGAGATGCACCTGCTGACCGAGCTGGCGGGGGACATCGGTTTTGCCATGGACCACCTCGACAAGGAAGAGCGGCTGAACTACCTGGCGTACTACGACGACATCACCGGTCTGCCCAACCGTACCCTGTTCCTGGAGCGCAGCGGCCAGCACCTGCGGCCGCGCGAAGGGGCCAAGGCGCTGTTGGGCATGGGGCTCATGGACATCAGCCGGTTTCGGTTCGTCAACGACACCCTGGGGCGCCAGGAGGGGGATGAACTGCTCAAGCAGGTGGCGCAGCGCCTGCAACAAGCGGCGGGCGACGCCTACGACGTGGCGCGCATTGGCGTCAACAGCTTTGGCATCGCCGTGACCGACGCGCGGGATGCGGGCGCAGTGGCGCTGGCGCTGGACGGGTTGATGCGGGCCTGTTTTGATGCGCCCTTTGTACTGGGCGGCACCGAGCTGCGCATGGCGGCCAAGGCCGGTGTCGCGCTGTACCCCATGGACGGTGCCGATGCAGAAACCCTGCTGCGCAACGCCGAGGCAGCCCTCAACAAGGCCAAGGCCTCGGCCGACAGCCTGCTGTTCTACACCTCGGAGATGAACACCCGCGTGGCCGAAGCCCTGAGCCTGGAAGGCCGCCTGCGCGACGCACTGGAGCAGGGCCAGTTCGTGCTGCACTACCAGCCCAAGCAGCACCTGGCCTCGGGCGCCATCGCCGGGGCCGAGGCCCTGATCCGCTGGAACGATCCCCGCCGGGGACTGGTGCCACCCGTGCAGTTCATCCCCATTCTGGAAGAAACCGGCCTGATCTACGACGTGGGCCGCTGGGCACTGCGCCAGGCCCTGGCCGACAACCTGCGCTGGCGCCAGGCGGGGCTGGCGCCCCTGCGGGTCGCCGTCAATGTGTCGTTCTTGCAGCTGCGGCACCGGGGCTTCATTGCCGAGGTGCGCGACGCCGTGGCCCACGACGCAGGGGCGGCCGCAGGGCTGGAGCTGGAGATCACCGAAAGCATGGTCATGGACGATGTGCAGCACAGCACCGCCAGCCTGCATGCGCTGCGCGAGATGGGCATCACCATTGCCATCGACGACTTTGGCACAGGTTTCTCGTCACTGAGCTACCTGGCCAAACTGCCGGTGGATACGCTCAAGATCGACCGGTCCTTCATCCTGAACATGGCCTCAGGCCCGCAGGGCGTGGCGCTGGTGTCCACCATCGTCAACCTGGGGCACTCGCTGGGCCTCAAGGTAGTGGCCGAAGGTGTGGAGACCGAGGACCAGTCCCGGCATCTGGCGCTGCTGGGTTGCGACGAGATCCAGGGGTATCTGCTGAGCAAGCCGGTGCCTGCCGAGGTGTTTGAGGCGCAGTTCCTCCAGACCCTGATGGCGAAATAGCGGGCAAAAAAATGCCGACCTGCAGGTCGGCATGGTGGGTGCGGCGTGAGGCCCTCGGTGGATGAGGGGGCCGCAAAGATCAGCAGCGCCCCCAGTCCTCGGTCCTCAGCGTATTTGCTTTCAGCCTTTTTGCACCATCTTGATGATGCTGGAGAAGTCCAGCGCGCCGTGGCCTGCCAAGCTGTGCGCCGCATACAGATTGCGCGCCATCCCCCCCAGCGGCGTGGCCGCCTTCACCGCCATTGCGTTCTCCTGCGCCAGGCCCAGGTCCTTCAGCATCAAGTCCGTCCCAAACCCACCCGCGTAGCCTTTGCTGGCAGGCGCGGTTTCCATCACGCCGGGGAAGGGGTTGTACTTCTCCAGTGCCCAGTTGCCGCCCGAGCTGCGGCGCATGATTTCGCTCAGCACCTTGGGGTCCAGGCCGTTGGCAACGCCCAGGGCGATGGCTTCGCTGGTGCCGGCCATCAGGATGCCCAGCAGCATGTTGTTGCAGATCTTGGCCGTTTGGCCTGCGCCCACGCTGCCTGCGTGGAAGATGTTGGCGCCCATTTTTTCGAGCACGGGGCGGGCGCGTTCCAGGTCGGCAGTGTCGCCGCCCACCATGAAGGTCAGCGTGCCTGCAATGGCGCCGCCGGTGCCGCCCGAGACGGGGGCGTCGATGAACGCCACGCCCTTGGCCTTGGCGGCCTCGGCCACCTTGCGCGAGGTGGCGGCTGCGATGGTGGAGCAGTCGATGATCAGCGTGCCCGCAGGCAACTGGGCCAGCAGCTCGCCCGCGCCGAGGAACAGGCCTTCCACATGCTGGCTGGCGGGCAGCATGCTGATGACGACTTCGGCGCCTGCGACTGCCGCCTTGGCGTCGGTAGCGATGGGCACGCCATCAGCGGCCAGCTTGTCGCGGGCGGGTTGCGAGAGGTCGAACGCGCGCACTTCGTGCCCTGCCTTGTGCAGGTTGTGTGCCATGGGGCCGCCCATGTTGCCGAGGCCGATGAATGCGATTTTCATGGTGTGTTGCTCCTGGATGTCGTTGTGATGGTGAAAGGGAATGGGTGCGGATTTAGTATGAATTTGATAGCTAGAAAGGCTTGTCGATCGCCCGGTAGCGGCCTGAAAAGCTTGGAATCTAGGGGCTGATGTCGGCCCCACGCTGCGCCAGCTCGGCGCGCAGCACCGACCGGTGGCAGCGGGCCTCGTCCTCGCAGTAGCAGCCCAGCGACATTGCGCTGTGGTGCGACAGGGCGGCCAGCAAATCGAGCGTGCGGCTGGCCTCGGGCTGGGCCAGTTCTTTGCGGAACTGTTTGGCGAAGGCGTCCCACGCCTTGTCGCCTTCTTGGCCGGTGGGCACCTGCTGGCCCTGGGCCATGAGGTCGGCGCTGGGGGAGAGCAGGGGGTACCACACGTCGTAGTAGTCGCGGCTCGCAAAATCGGCCTTGGGCACGCCACGCGGCGGGCGGCGCACGGTGCCGATGCGGGTGCCTTCCCCAGCGGCGCGCGGGGTGCCAAGGCGGACGATGCGAAGGGACATGGTGGGGCTCCGGGTGGGGTGTGGAGGGGTGAGTCAGTCGTCGGCTTCGAAGATGCTGTGCTTCTTGGCTGCGGGCTTTTTGGCATGAGGCTTGGCGGCCTTGGCGGTCGCGCTTGTCGCGCTTTTCGCGCGCGTGCCTGCTGCTGCGACCTTCTTGGCAGTAGCTGGCTGGGTGTTGGCGGCATCCCTTTTTTTCTTGGGCGGTGCCGCCTTGGCGTGCGGGTTGTAGGCCAGTGCTTCGTCGATCCAGAAGCTCCATTGCGCCCGGGTGGAAAAGCCGTTGGGCTCCACCCAAAAGTAGCCCTTCATCCCGCCGCCCGGAGAGAGTTCGCGCGTGTTCTGCATCTCCTGCAACTCGCCGTGCCGCTCCGGCGGCAAGCGCACCAGCAGCTCCTCGCCCTTGACGGCGATGCACATCTTGCCGTCCACGAAGAAGGCGTGCGTTCCAAAGAGAGCGCGTTCTTCCACGTCACTGCGGTGGGCGAGCGCCGTGCGCACGGCGTCGATCAGGTGCAGGGTTTCGTCAGACAGCGGGCGGGCGGGCATGGTGAGAGCTAAAAATGCCGGTGGCGCTAGTGCAATATGCCTGGGCAGCTATGAATGTTATAGCTACCGGATGGCCTCGGTGGCATCTCCATCCAGCATGCGCCGCGCAATGATCACCCGCATGATTTCATTCGTGCCTTCCAGAATCTGGTGCACGCGCGCGTCGCGCAGAAGGCGTTCCAGCGGGTATTCGCGGATGTAGCCGTAGCCGCCGTGCAACTGCAGGGCGTCATTGATGACGGTAAAGCCTGCGTCGGTGGCAAAGCGCTTGGCCATGGCGCAGTAGGTGGATGCGTCGCGCGCACCGGCGTCGAGCTTGCTGGCGGCCAGGCGCACCATCTGGCGGGCGGCGACCAGCTCGGTCGCCATGTCGGCCAGCTTGAACTGCAGCGCCTGAAAGCTGGCGATGGGCTTGCCAAACTGCTTGCGGTCTTGCATGTACTGCTGGGCGGCGTTGAGCGCGCCTTGCGCCGCGCCCACCGAGCAGGTGGCGATGTTGATGCGGCCGCCGTCCAGGCCCTTCATGGCGATCTTGAAGCCTTCGCCCTCGCGGCCCAGCAGGTGGTCGGCGGGGATGCGCACGTTGTCGAAGCTGATGGTGCGCGTGGGCTGGCTGTTCCAGCCCATCTTCTGTTCCTTCTTGCCGTAGCTGATGCCGGGCGCATCGGCGGGCACGGCAAAGGCGCTGATGCCGCTGGCGCCGGATTGCGCATCGCCCGTGCGGGCCATGAGCACCAGCACATCGGTGCTGCCTGCGCCGCTGATGAAGGCCTTGGCGCCGTTGATGACGTATTCGTTGCCCACAAGCTCGGCGCGGGTCTTGAGCGAGGCGGCGTCGGAGCCCGCGCCGGGCTCGGTCAGGCAGTAGGAGGCGAGCTTTTCACCCGTGGTGAGCAGCGGGCCCCAGTGGTCGCGCACGGCGGGTGTGGCCCAGGTGCCCAGCATCCAGGTGGCCATGTTGTGGATGGTGATGAAGGCGGTGGTGCTGGGGTCCACAGCCGCCATTTCTTCAAAGACCAGGGTGGCGTCCAGCCGGGGCAGGGCGAGGCCACCGGCGGCTTCGGGGGCGTATAGGCCACAAAAGCCCAGCCCGCCCGCCTTGGCGATGGCTTCTTTCGGGAAGATGCCTTCCTCGTCCCAGTGCGCGGCGTGGGGTGCGAACTCAGCTTGTGCAAAGTCGCGGGCCGTCTGGGCAAAGGCGCGTTGTTCTTCGGTGAGTTCAAAGTCCATGGTGTTCTGTCTCGTCGTCGGTTCTTGTTGTTCTGGTGGCCTTGCTCAGGGCTTGGCGGACGGGTGGTCCAGCGTGAGCCAGCGCATCAGGCCCTTGCGGCGCGCCTGGGTTTCGGCCGTCAGGCACTCGTGGTACAGGCGCGGCCACTGGGGTTGCGATTCGTTGCTGCGCTGCGTCTGCTTGCAGCGGGTGGTGCGCTCGCGTTGCCAGGCGGTGTGCTCCTGCCGCAGCTGGGGCCGTTCGTGGGCCGACAGGGCGCGCATCACGTCGCCGTAGAGGATGGCGATCTCGGTGTCTGCCGCCTGGAAGGCTTGCACGGCGCAGGCGTTGGTTTCTTCCACGGTGCCGCCGGGTTTGCAGGCAGCACCGGCCTGTGCGTGGGCATCGGCACCCATCAGCATCACGCACGCAGCACCGAACACCATGGCCCATCTCCGCATCGTTGTCAGATCAATTTGCATGCCCCGCTTTTACCATCGACAGCCGTGCGCAAGAACTGGCACAGCCTAGGCCAGTGCCACCGCGCAAGGGCCGCCCCGCCGCGCTGGTGGCGTCCCCCTTCCGCATCGCGCAGCGATGCAGAGAAAGGGGGAAGCGGCGAAGCCGCTCAGGGGGGCTACTTCAAACTAATCGTCGTGTTCACACCATGCGAGATGGTGCTGTCATCAAACCAGCGCGCCGTCACGGTCTTGGTCTGCGTGTAGAACAGCACGACCTGCTTGCCGTAGGGCCCCAGGTCGCCCAGCTTGGAAGCACGTGAGCCCGAGAAGGAGAAAAGAGGCACTGGCACGGGGATTGGCACGTTGATGCCGACCTGGCCCACGTCGATCTCTTCCTGGAACTTGCGCGCTGCCGCACCCGACTGGGTGAAGATGGCGGTGCCGTTGCCGTTGGGGTTGTCGTTGATGAAGGAAATGGCTTCGTCAATGTCGGCTGCGGCCGACAGGCACAGCACGGGGCCAAAGATTTCCTGGTCGTAGATGCTCATGCCGGGCTTGACGCCGCTGAACACCGTGGGCCCCACAAAGTTGCCCTTTTCATAGCCTGCCACCACGGGGTTGCGGCCGTCCAGCTCCAGCGTGGCGCCGTCGGCAATGCCGCGCTCGATCAGGCTCTGCACGCGGTCCTTGGCGGCGCAAGACACCACGGGGCCCACGTCCGTGCCTTTTTCCACACCGGCGCTCACCTTCAGGGTCTTGGCCTTGGCCACCAGCTCGGGGATCCACTTTTGCGCTTCGCCCACCAGCACCACCACCGACAGCGCCATGCAACGCTGGCCTGCAGCACCGAAAGCAGCACCTGCCAGGGCGTTCAGGGTCTGTTCCTTGTTGGCGTCGGGCATCACGATGGCGTGGTTCTTGGCGCCCATCATGCATTGCACGCGCTTGCCGTTGAGGCTGGCGCGGTTGTAGACATGGGTGCCCACCTTGGTGGAGCCCACGAAGCTGATCGCCTTGATGTCCTTGTGGTCGCAGATCGCGTTCACAGCGGCTTCGCCACCGTGGATCACGTTGAGCACGCCGGGTGGAATGCCGGCTTCGAGCGCCAGTTCGACCAGGCGCATGGTCACCATGGGGTCTTGCTCGGAGGGCTTGAGCACGAAGGTGTTGCCCGTGGCGATGGCCATGGGGAACATCCACAGCGGGATCATGGCCGGGAAGTTGAAGGGCGTGATACCCGCGCACACGCCCAGCGGCTGCAGCAGGGTGTAGGTGTCCACGCCGCCAGCCACGTTGTTGGCCAGCTCGCCCAGTTGCAGGTTGCCGATGCTGGCCGCGTGCTCGACCACTTCCAGGCCTCGAAACACATCGCCTTCGGCGTCCGGCAGGGTCTTGCCCTGTTCGGCCGTCAGGATGGCGGCCAGCTCGGCCATGTTTTCGCGGATCAGCTGCTGCAGTTTTAGGAAGATGCGGGCGCGGGTGCCGATGGGGGTCTTCTTCCAGGTCTTGAACGCTTCCTGGGCCGACGCCACTGCGGCATTGATTTCATCGGCCGTGGCAAACGGCACGCGGGCCAGCACTTCTTGCGTGGCGGGGTTCACCACGTCACGCCACTCGGTGGACTTGGATTCGACGAATTTGCCGCCGATCAACAGCTTGACGGTGGGGGCCAGCACGGCCGTGGAAGTGGGTGCGTTCATGGGTTTGTCTCCGGGGGTTGCAAAGGGCCCGCAGCGCAGGCCTGTCCACGCATGTTATCCGTGCAAATTTGTAATTACAATGCTGTGATTTGCAAGTTCAATGTGCTTTTATGCACATTTCTGCGGTTGCCATTTTGGCAGTGGCATACCCCGCGGGGTGCCATTACCCCATGCGGAGGGGGCCAGGTTAGGCGCCAGAAAGCAAAAAGGGCAAACACAAGCGTTTGCCCTTTTTTGCACCTGCTGTCGCGGGTCGGTTTCGCTCAGTTTCTGGACGGAAATACGCCTTGCACTGCGATGATGTAGTTCATGCCCAAGTGGGGCTGCATGACGGAAATGGGAGAATTGTTGCCCGTGGCGCCAGTGGTCAGGCTGGTCACCGGCAGGGTGGTGTCGGCGCTGGCACCAGGAGCATACTGCGCGTTGCGCTGGTTGGATGCAGCAGGCACCGCGCCGGAGCCGGGCCCGGTCAGTGTGCCTATGCTGGTGGAAGCGGAGACGCTGCCTGTCACCGTGTGGTTATGTGATGGCAGATTGTTAATGGTCAGCGTCTGAGTTGGCGTGCCAGCAACTTCTCCTAAGTCCATGCTGGGCAGCCCCGGACCTTGACCGGTGCCGACAGGTACTCGGCCGCGTAAGTCAGGCAGGGCGAAAGTTGATACGCCGTTGCCACCGTATGTGGTTCCGAGGATGGCGAATAAGGCGCTGTTCTGTGAAATGCTAAGAAGCTGGCCTTGGCAGAACATCCAGTTCTTTGGGGCGAAGTTGCCCGCAAACATTTTGATCTCACCCATTATTGGAGCTGTCGCCATAAAACTTCCTTATCAAGTCAAAAAGTATCCCGTGACCCAGCCGCCAGGTGCAGCGCTGTGGGCGGTGAATTGAGGGTAGGCTTGGCGTCGGCGCCAAGCGTCGGTATTTTGTACAGAACCTTCCCACAGCGGACCGGCGCTGTCCACGGCAGTACTGGTCCACTGGCGTTCTCCGCGTGGGCCGGAAAGAGGGGCTTTACGCAGCGCAGCCCATAGCTCATGGACGCTTGACGTATCGGATGCTGCCGCGAGGGCCTTTCCTACGCTGGCACCTGCTTCCGCTCCCAGCAGCGCTGCTGCCGTCCACCCAAGGCCTGCCTGCGCGAAACGGGCCTTCCAGCCGGACTCTGCCACCTCGGCGGCAGGCCAGCTAGCGACGGTCCATGCATGGACCCCCTGTGTGTGTTCGGCCAGCCAGGGAAAGCCCGCCAACTCGGTGCGGAGAGACGTTGAATGGACCTGCCACCACTGGGTGAAGCGCTGCGCTTGCGGACCCGAGTAGAGTGCAACCACCACATCGGGCTGATGGGACACGATAGACCGCTTCAAATCCTCGAATTCAGAGGAGAGCCCTGGCAGGTTTGCAACATGGCGCCCCACGACGTTGCCGCCTAGTGCTTGCCAGCGGTTCTGGAAAGACTGCAGAAAGTCGAAGCCTGACTCATGCCGTCCCATGGACAAGAAGGCTCGCGGACCGCATTGCGCATACACCTTGTCGGCAATAGCGGATGCCATCGCGCATAGCTCCAGACTATGGCGAACCGTCAGCGAGTGGGCCTCGGCGGTCGAAACTATGTCCGCGCCCGTATCACTGATCCACAGAGGCACACCGGCTTTCCGGGTTGCTGGGGAAATTCTCTTTGCCAGCAAGGGTGGAATCCAGCCCATTACGGCGTCAATTTTGCTTTCCTGTAGCGCCGAGTTGATCACCTTGGCAGGCGCCGATGGTATGGGCCCAGCGGACAGCCAGTTCAATTCAAGCAAGGCGGTGGCGCCGGCCTGGGCCAGTCCGAGCTCCACGCCTTGGCGGTAGTCTTCGGCCAGCTGGGGCATTTTCTCGGAAGTAGGTGCTATGCCAAGTACGCGCCACCGGGGGCGCACCCCACCAAGCGAGGACAGGGCGGCAGCCGAAGCCTGCACACTTGTGACTGCCGCTGCTCCACCCGTTGCCAGGAAATGTCGTCGATGCAGCGTTGCGATCATTGCAGCGCCTCCTCGGGCTTGATGGAGACATAGGTACGCAGTGGGTCGTGGAGCCTCTGGTAGTGAGGTGAGATCCATTGCGCAGCCAGGGACTGAAGGAGGTCGCTTGCCATGCTATGTTTTGTTTCTGTATCGGGGACAAAGACTTGGTGAGGGTGCTTGCCATGCCGCGACGCGCGTTCACACATTCTTGCGCGCTCCTCTGCCGAGACCTGCCAGCGCATATGGGGGAGTACCTGTGACTCGATGGCCTCGGGCAGTTGGGAGTGGTCGAGCAACAATGCGCGCGAAGGTGCGAACTCTCGGGCCATGGCTTCGTAAATGTTCCCAAGCACCCGGGCGCAATAAAGTTCAGGGGGCATGAGGGCCAATTCGTGGGGGCTGAGGCCATCTACACCGCAGCCTGCCATGCCGGGGATCAGGAAGAACGCACGTTCCCGCATCTGCGACACCAGCACCGACAGCGGTTCCCGGGTAAGGAATACCCAGGGGGCGTCCGGCCACGCTTTTGCAAAGAGCGGTGCCTTGTCTGTGTTCCACGCATCGAGCTTGATGCTCATGGATTGCAGCGGTGGGCTGTCGCTGTCGCAGCGTTGCGCCCAGGCGCTGGTCCAAGCGCGCAGCGCGCGCACCACCTGTACTTCGTCAATCAGTCCGCTGGACAGTGCCTGCCGCACAAGGAAGTCCACGGGACCGGGCTCCGACAACTGGAGATGGTGTGCGCTTTCAGCGAGCGTTTGCGTGATGAGCGTGGAGCCGCAGCGCGAGACGTGGAAGATGACTAGAGATGGATCAAGGCCTGGTGATTGCTCATGCCAGGCCAGCAGGTCGCTGAGCGGCGTCTGGCGCCGGAACGCCAGATGGAAAGGGCGCAGCATATGACTCTGGATGCCATGCTGGAAGAAGGGCTCGCGCAGTGGTTCATCGAGCAGGCGGATCCAGTCCACCATCACCTGGCCTTTGGCGATGTAAAAGCGGATAGGGCGCCAGCCGCTGAAGTTCACAGAATCCATTGTTCCACCCACGCGCGGCGCCCGGCCTTCATGGCCGACTCCACATCTGATGCGTCAAATTGAAAGCCTGCGTCCTGCCCCATACGCACCGATTCCTGCACGAACTCGGCAGAGTTGGTGATGGCGCTGAGCCTTGTGGAACGCTCTGCATCCGCCCCCACGAAGTCGCGAAACCGGATGAATTGGCTCCACGGGTCGCTGGGGTCGGACAAAGGCTCGCCGCCATCGCTGGCGCGGAAGGCCTCGAACAGACGCATGTCCACCGAGGCGTCCGCCACCAGGTGCACCCGGTTTTGGCTGCCACGGTTGCGAACACGGTGCGGCAGCGATACATCCACATACCAGCACTCGCCAGCTCGCAGCGGAATGCGTTCACCATCGACATGGAAGAACACCTGCTCGCCGGTTTGCAGCGGCACGTGCAGGCGGGCTTCACCGCGCGCAGCACACACACCCGCATCGGTGTGCTCCTTGATTTCGCAGCCCGGCAGCAATTGCATGAGCCGTACGGATTTCCAGGGCAATGCCATGGTTTCCAGCATCGCGCGCAGCGAAGGGCATTGTTCCAAAGCCGGCGTGTCGGCATAGCCCGATGCTGGCACATCAATGGGAACGACATCGATGGGAGCCTCGGGCGCGGAACGCAGTGCAAGTGCCTGCCAACCTCCGTCATGGCGGCCTTCATTGAAATGGGTACGCCAGAGGGAAGCTGGCAGGGCATTCACCTCGGCCAGGGCTGTGGCCGCGTCAAAACGCCAAGGCAACCTTGCGGTCCGCATGCCCTGCACCATCAGGCCATGGGGTTGCAGGTCGGCAAGCGACGAGTCCTGATACGTCATTGCGCGCAGATGGCGTAAGAACTGCAGGCTGTGGTCAACGAGGGTACGCGGTAGGAGTTGAGGAGTCGGACCGACCAGCCCTGGACTCCGGCCGCACAAGCACCGCCCTCGACGGGGCGGTTGGCCGCCACATACACAGCGTCAGCGTCAATTCCGGCAGCGCCGCTTGCGCCCTCGTACCCGCCGCCGACGACTTTTTCACCCACGTTGCAGCAGGAGGTCACTGCGCAGCTGTCTGCCGACCCACTGCCACTTGCAGTTCGAATATTGATGGCAATGGAGTTACTCCCCGCTGGACCTTGGGGGCCTGTCGCACCTGTAGCTCCGGCAGGACCGGCGGCGCCCGTGGCTCCGGTAGCGCCAGTCAGGCCCGCTACGCCTTGTGCACCAGGGGTTCCTGCTGGTCCGGTAGCACCTGTTGCACCGGCGGATCCAGTGGCCCCAGACGGGCCGGTGGCACCCGTTGCACCCGTCAGGCCGGCTGGACCCGTCGCGCCGGTGGCACCCGTAGCTCCCGTGAGACCTGCCGGGCCTGTGGCACCAGTAGCACCCGTTGCGCCTGTTGTTACTCCGGGGGCGCACTGGCCTAGGCGCCCCGTAGGCCCGTCAAAACACAGCACGCTGGCATTGTTGTTGGCCGTGCCTGACAGACTGGGAACCCTCACTTCGCCGGAGTCTTGCACACGCAGGCGCTCGGTATTGGCGGGTCCCTTGACCACGAATCCGCCGCCGGGAGGCGGTGTGATGCTCACGTCCGCTGCGTGGACGGAAAAAGTTGCCAATGCCAGGCAGGCTTGACCGGCCCACAGCGATTTGTAACGAAAAGTGGTGCGTTTCATAAAGGTCAGGGACTAAGGATGCGGATGGACAACGCAAGCCGGCGCAGGGCCTGCGGCGCAAAAAAAGGGAGGCCGTGTGCCAGTGCCTGTGGCCATGGCTAAGTGCGGCAGGTGACTTGCCCTGCGTGTGGCATGTGCATGCCAGCGGACAGCCTCTGGGGCTGCACAAATGTCTTCATTTTTCCTCCCTCGCACTTGACTATTGCTGGCAACCGCTGCGGGTGCCTTGGCCCAATGGGCTCTGGTTATTGCTCGCTGTTCCATTGTTGCGAGCTTCGGCGCGAGCGCAGTGTGCAATAGAAAATATGCGGTGTAAATTATTTTTGTGCGATTTATCTCCCGATGCCCTTGGGCCGTCGCCGGGTTGCGTCTTTGGTCGGCTTTTTTGACCGGTCGTGCGAGTGCACCAGCGCTTGATTTCCGGGTTGTCTCGGCCCGGGGCGCCACAATCCGGATATGGATTGGGATCATTTCCGTTATTTTCTGGAGTTGGCGCGCGCAGGCACGCTTGCGGGCGCCGCGCGCCGCCTAGGTGTGGAGCACACCACGGTGTCGCGTCGCTTGCAGGCGCTGGAGAACCAGATGGGCTCGGCCCTTTTTTCCCGTGAGCCAGGAGGGCATCGGCTGACAGAGGCCGGCCGGCAGCTGATGCCTCAGGTGGAGGCGATGGAGGCCGCTTTTCTTGTGGTTGAAAGTGCCGCTCCCGGTGTACACCAGGGTCTGCATGGATTGGTGCGTATCGGCACCACTGAAGGTTTTGGCAACCTGATCCTGGCGCCCCAACTGGCACAGTTCGCGTCGGAACACCCCGGTTTGGTGGTGGACCTGCTGGCGCTGCCGCGCCTGGTGCACCTGTCGCGCCGCGAGGCCGACATCGTCATCTCGCTGGAGCGCCCGGCGCGTGGCGCGGTGGTGGTCGTGAAGCTGACCGACTACGTGCTGCAACTGTATGGAGCGCGCAGCTACCTGCAGCGCCATGCCCCCATCCACACGCCGGACGACCTGCGGGGCCACACCTTCATCAGCTACGTGGACGACCTGCTGTTCAGCAAGGAACTGCAAATCCTGGACGAACTGCACCGCCCCGCGCATTTCGCGCTGCGCAGCACGAGCATCCTGGCCCAGTACGAAGCCGCCCGCGTGGGGGCCGGGCTGGCTGTGCTGCCCGCCTTTGTGGCAGCGCAAGACCCGTCGCTGGTACCCGTGCTGCCGGGTGTGGCACGCTTTCAGCGCACCTTCTGGATGTCCATGCCCGGTGACAACAAGCACGTGGCCCGTATGCAGGCCACGTGGGCGTTTTTGCGGGAGGCGGTGGCGGCTCAGCAGGGGTTGTTGTTGCCTGCGGTGATTGCTACTTAATTGATAGCTGATAAGTCAATTTCGACTAGCACTACAAGCCCGTTGGATTCTATTTCCTGATTTTTTGGGGGCGCTACCTGTGCGGCTGGAGTCCATGGCCCAGGACAGGTTTCGAGGGCGCTCGTGTCGGGGCGGGTATTGGGTGTTTGTCCCCAGCTTTTGGGCCAACCTATCGACGCAACACTTGCCCCGGCGTCCGCCACTGCAGCGGTACCAGGTCATACAGCGGGCTGGGCTCGCGCTGCCAGCCGCTGGTGGGTGCTGCGGTGGTCGTGCCGGTGGGCGAGCTGTTGGTGCCGATGTGAAGACCGGCGAGCTGCTGCATCCACGCGACGTCGATGGCGCCGCCTTGCAAGGGTCTGGAGAAGATCAGCTCCAGCATCTTGCGGCCCTGTGGGTCGCCGCTGCTGGCTGCTACCTGGTACAGGCGCACGGCCTCGGTGTAGTTGGCAGGTACGCCGTCGCCGCGGTGGTAGCGCTGGGCCTCCGCGTACCAATCTGCAGCGCTGTAGCGGGCTGATCGGGTGCGGGCGTTGGGACCGCTCTGGATGCGGCGGGCCAGAAGGCGGGCGTTGGCGGCGGCGGCCTCGGATTTTGCAGACGCTGATTGAAACTGGACCATCGCCTGTTCGAGATCGCCGCTGGCGATGAACTCCAGCCCCAGTTCGTTGCCGGCCTGCGCGTTGCCGGCCCGCACAGCTTGCGTCAACAGTTTTTGAAGCGATGGGCTGGTCGTCGCTGGGGTCGCTGAGCCGGGATATCGGTCAGGTGAGGGCAAACGGGGCTCGGCCAATGGAGCCAATGCCTTGGCCGCATGCCATTCGAGGTATTTGGCAAGCCCCGGATCGGCACGGCCCACCAGCGCAATCCAGTGCATGGCGGTTGAAGGATTGGGTGCTGCCACGCACCCGCTGAGCTGGCACCACGCAAGGCCCGCAGGAGCCAGGGGGTGGCTGAGCATTTGCGCACGTTCAAACCAGTGCTGGGCCTGCGCCGGGTCAGCGGGCATGGCCAGGCCATGCAACGCCAGCAATCCCAACAGCCACGCCGCATCGGCAGGCGTCAGGTCGCCCGATGATCGCGTTGTAGGGGCAGGGGGGGCGCGCGGCTTGCGCGTCGGCACCCCATCGCGTTGCGCGGTGCTGCGAAGTTTTTGCAACATCTTCTCCTGCGTGGGGTCGTCAGACCCGGGCACCTGGGGGGACGCCGCGTTCAGGCTGGCGCGATCGATGTCGGAGATTTCCGCAGGCGTGGGAAGCGCCCGCACCGATCCCTGCGCAGGAGCAGCAGTCACCACCGCCATTACCAGGCACGCTGCACCCGAGGCCTGCGCCACTGCGCCATGGATTGCGCGCCATATGCCCTGCGGTGCGTGTGCCCCACCAAGGGTGGAATGCGTGCGCGCCGTGGTCGCCGGGGTGGTGGTCATCGCGTTCGCCTGCGCAGTGCTTTACCGACGGTGTGTCACTTGCGCGGGGCGGGTTGTGCAGGCGCACTGGCTGCGGCGGGCAGGGCCCGGCGTGGAATGACTTGCCAGTACACGGCATTGCCGGTGTAGCCATCGGTACCCCAGGCGGTGGCGAAGGCTTCGTTCAAGCGCTCCAGCGCCCGGTAGTTCGGGATGGGCTTGAGCGGCGGTCCGCGCAGCGCCTCGGGCAAACGGGGCGTGCTGTCCTCGTCGGTGGCAAAGCAGGCCACACCTTCGGTGCCGGGGCTGGCTGCGTCCATGATGAAGCCGGGGTTGGGGCTCATCCAGTCGGGGATGCGTATGGCCTGGTTGGCAGACACCCAGCCGGTGGTGTTGGCCTGGTTGGGCAGCAGGCGGATGACTGTGCCGGTGGCATCGGCCAGAAAACACTGCAGGTAGGAGGCGCGCGACACGGTGGCCGACAGGAAGACCTGTTCCCCCACCTCGAATGCGGAGCGCTCCAGCAACACGTTCTCGATCTGCAGATCGATGCTGCGCGCAGGCGGCGGGTCTCCGTACTTGGCAGCCCCAGGATTGGTGCTCACCATCTGCACTGCAGCATCTGGTGTGGCAGGACTGGCTGCGATCTGCGGCACAGGCTCTGCGTGTGTGCTGGCCCAGCCAATGCGGGCCAGGGTGCCGTCTGCGGACAGCCCGACAAAGTGGCGCAGCGCCCGTTCGTAGGTCGCAAAGTCCACCACGCCCGTCACCACCATGCCGTTGTCCGCCTGGAAGCGCGCCAGGGCCTTGCGCAGCGCCGGGTCGTTGTCCGGCTGGGGTTGCGCGACGGGGGCGAGGTAGCCCCGGCTGACCAGCGAGCGTGCGATGAGCTGGGTGCGCACGGCGGGCGATCCTTCATCAAACCAGTCGCGCAGCTGCCGCTGAAAGTCCGGGTGGTTTTGCTCCAGCGTCAGGCATTGCCAGTAAGGCACCCGGGCCCATTTGCCAATGAGTTCGATGGTGGCCAGGTCCACCAGTGTGCGCACCGCACTGCCAGAGCCCTGGGTGTAGTCACGCCCCACGTTGAACTGAACGCCATAAGTGCCGATGCGCCCGGCCAGGTCCACGCCCTGTCCGCCGTTGCCAATGATGACTTCGTTGGCGGAGTCCAGTCCGGGAATCAGAGTGCGGGTGCGAAAGTCGCCCAGGTGCATCTCCAGGCCGATGATGGTGGCGTTGCGGCTCTGGCTGTAGCCCATGTCGATGCGGGGGCCGGAGAGCCCGGTGTCAAACCGGTTGTTGATCACGTTCTGGTCCACGAACGAGATGGCACCCGACAGGTACAGCGCGGGCCGCTGCAGCTGCATCTGGTTGTTGTTGAGCAGAATGGTGGTGAGGTTTTGCACCGTGTCCTGGCGCGCGATGTCCACCTCGTAGTCCACAAAGCGGAAGGCATTGCTCAGGCGCGACATCTGGGACAGGGCCGTGATCACCATGTCCTTGGTGGCCACGGTGACGCGGGTGGAGTAGTCGGGAATCTGCTTGCTCGTGATCAGTGTGGTGGGCAGCTGTGCATCGCGCAGCATATGGTCCATGCACATCAGCGAGTCGGAGAAGCTGGAGATGGAGCGTGTGGGGCGCACCACGGGGCGGTCGGTGATGGAAGCCAGGCTCTGAAAGGCCTGGTCCTTGCGTGGGTCCCTGGGTGTGGCACAGCCAGCCAGTCCCAGCCCGACGACAAGCCAAAGCGCTCCATGGATCGCGCGCATCACAGGGTGTGGGGAGCGTGGGCGCTGGGGGCGAGAGCATGCAGGCATGGCGGGGCTCGGCGGGGTGGGCGGCATGTTCTCTCTCCTGGCGGCCGGGCGCATGGCGCCTGGCCTGTTATTTGCAGATATTGACGAGATCGCCGCGCAGCACCACCACCTGCGGCGCCTGGTTGGGACCGTACTTGGCCGATCCCGTGGTGTTGGCAGACGCGGTGTTGCTGCCCACCTCCTGGACGCAGGTCTTTTGCATGCCCTGTGCATTGGCAGTGGTGACCACGTCGTTGTTGGTCAGCACGCCGGTGGTGTCGTCTGAGAAAGCCTTGGCTTCGTAGCGGGCGATGCGGGCGCGTAGCCACGATGGCATGGTGTTGCTGCCGTCCAGTCCCGTCGAGGCCGCCACTGGCCCTGTGGGCTGCATCTGGACCGAGAGCTTCTTGGTCAGGATGACCGGGTCTTCCCCGGGGGCCTGCGCCCACGCGGGGCTTGGCATCAGGCCGCAGACCGTGAGCAAAGCTGCGCATGGCGCCAGAAAACGTGTGTTCATGGAACACCTCCTATGGTGAGAATGAGGGGCCCACCCGCGCTGCTGTTTGCAGCCTTGCCGGTGTGCCCCTGGCACGAACTCATCCGGGCACTGATGTGCTGCCGGAATCAGACCCTCGCAGGTCTATTCACCAGCCGGGCTGGTGCCGATCTCAGTAGGGCCAGCCGGCGGGCTTGGTGGGCTGGCAGGTGAAGCAGGCGTTGTTGGAGGCGATGTTTTGCACCGCCTTGCTGTTGCTGCCGCTGGAGAGGTTGTTGACCGACGAGTTGATCATCGAGGTGAATTGGCTGGAGTTGCCAATGATGGTGACTTCGCCCACGTTGGATGACAGGTTCTGGCTGGCGTAGGCTTCGCTGCCGCTGGCGGTGTTGGTCAGATTGCCGCCAAAGCCCGTTACCGTCTGGGTCGAATTGCCACTGATGGTGACGTTGCCGGTGTTGGAGGCCAGGTTCTGGAAGGCTTCGCTCTTCGAGCCCGTCGAGTTGTTGTTGACGGACACCGACGTCAGGGATACCGACTGCGTGGAATTGCCGGTGATGGTGATGTCCGGAGTGGAAGGGACCGGACCGGTGGCCATGGCGGCGGAGGCGATGACGCTGAGCGTGATGAAAGCAAGGGTTTTCATGACAGATCCTTCAAGGATGACTTCTACACTGGCTGCAACCGCAGCGAACCTGCGGTGCAGAGGGGGTTGGACGGCGCTTTCAGGCCTGGTTTTTTTGAGAACCGGTGGCCGTTAGGCGCTGTCGGAGTTCAGTGTGCGAGCCGATGCGATTCGTGCGAATACGCCGGGCGGGCTACCTCATTCAGCGGAGCGGTTCAACCCTTGGACCCGCGCAAAGCCTTTGCCAGCGCGGCTTGGCCGCCCGCACCACATGAGATCGGCCGAACAAAGTCAGGTAGTAACCAATTGCTACTTGGGCAACATTGCCAAATATATTTGGACCTTGAAATTTATTTGGCGCACTGTGTGCGCTGCCGTACAGAGGGGCATGAGTGCGTTGGAGAACATGCATGTGAACGCAAGAGTTGCATGCAGATGCGTCCACCGAAAGACCCAGTCCATCGGGGCCCACCACCACGTCCGCAGGAGTTCACCCATGAGCAGCAGTTGGCAGGTTGATACACCGTCGCAAACGTTGACGTCTTCAGCGTTGCTTTCAAAGCAGAGTGCGCGCGACCTTGCATCGCTTCCGTCGGGCCGGTTTGAAACCTATTCCAATCCGCCATCGGTCTGGCCCGCCTTCCTCACTGGGCAGGAGGCCAACCCGGTGCGGGTCTTGCTGGTGGACGACGATCCGCACATCCGCCTGGTGATTGCACAGGAGCTCATGGCCGATGCCCGCACGTTGCTGGTGGCGCAGGCGGGCAGTGTCCGCGAGGGGCGCAAGGCCATCAAGAATCACGATTTTGATGTGCTTCTGGTGGACCTGAACCTGGGCGACGGTGACGCCTTTGACCTGTTGCACTACGTGAAGCCTGTGCGCCCATCGGCCCAGACGGTCGTGATTTCGGTCATGGAAAACGACGAGCAGGTCCTGCGGGCCTTTGAACTGGGGGCCACAGGGTATGTGGGCAAGAACTCGTGGTTCGGCAACTATTCGCAAGCCGTGTTGCAGGTGGCCAATGGTGGCGCCTCCATCACCCCCAACCTGGCGCGGCGGTTGCTGCAGCGGTTTGACCGCACCCACTCGGCCGAAAACAAGCGACGGCAGCCCGATGAGGCAGATCGGCTGTCCACACGGGAAAAGGAAATCCTGCGCATGGTGGCCAGCGGCTACACCAGCGTCGAGGTGGGTGCGCGCCTGCTCATCAGCAGCATGACGGTCAACACCCACTTGCGCAACATCTACCGCAAGTTGCAGGTGCGCACCCGTGCCCAGGCGGTGCGCTTCGCCTCGCTGCGGGGGCTCTTTTGACGGAGTGATGCAGGTGGCTGCCGCGTGTGTGGGTTGTGCTGTCACCAGGTGTGCTCTCGGTTGCCCACGCCACCTAGAAAGCCAGGATTGAGCGGTGTTTCGCACACGTCCCCCGTTGTTCGCCATCGCTTGCATGTGCATGTGGCTGCTGCAATGGGCGCTCCTTGCGACGGCGTTTTATGGCTATGACGAGGAGAGGCCGTCGGATCGGCAATGGTGGGAGCTGGCCGCCCTGGTGATCTCGGTGGGCCTGGGGGCCCTGCTGCTGGTGCAACTGCCGCGGGCCCTGCAGTGGCGCCCCCGGCTGCGGCTGCGCGCCAGTGCCGAGGTGACGGCAGAGCGGCGGCGCATTGCGCAGGACTTGCACGACAACCTGGGCGCACAACTGGTTTTTGCCATGGCGCTGCTGGAGACCGAGCCGCCCGCAGTGCGTGAACTCCGTTCGCTGCTCGACAAGTGCATGCTGGACCTGCGACTCGTGGTGGACTCCATGGATGCGGCGGACGAGCCATTTGCTGACCGCCTGGCCCGGCTTCGGCACCGCATCCAGCCCGTGCTTGATCGACGTGGCATTCGCATGGTGTGGGATGTGCAAATTCCGCCGTTGTCCAGTTTTCCGTATGCCGACAGTGCCATGCACCTGGTTGCCATTGTTCAGGAGGCCTTGAGCAACGTGTTGCAGCATTCGGGCGCCACTGAGGTCGCGGTGGGTGTGCGTTACCGTGCGGGTGCCGAGTCCTGGTGTGCCGAGGTCAGCGACAACGGGCGCGGCATGATGCTTCACGCTGGCGAAGGCAGCCCACTGGGAGGCCATGGGGTGGCAGGCATGAACCACCGTGCGCAGATGGCGGGCGGTGACTTGCTGGTGCTGCAGCGTCCGGGTGGGGGCACCTGCATTCGGGTGGTGATGCCGGGCAGAGGGAGTGCCTAGGATCACGTGCGACTCCCGGGCGCGCAGCCTCCAGCCCGCTGTCCATTCGCAAAACTGGCGTGAAAACTGTTGGCTTATTCGCCCACCGTACGGGCTGCTGCCCGCTACCCTTGGTGCATCTGGGCGATGCGGTGACTTGCGGACAGGTCAAAGGTACCGGGCTGTCGCCACACAGGAGTTCATGGCGATGTCCCCTCTCATTTCCGGCCTCGCATCGGTGGCGTCGATGATTTTCAATGCGGCCTCCAGTGGCGCGGGCAAGGCGTCCGCGCGGCGTGGGGGTGAGGCGGTGGCACCCGAGCCCTCGGCCGTGGTCACCCTCAGCCCCGAGGCGCAGACGCTGGCGGGGATGGCCGGGCAGGGCGCTCTGGCCACCCAGGGCCAGCCTTCTGGCGCGGGGATGACCGTGGGGCGTTCGTCCGGCCAGGCCACTGCAGCACTGCCCGGTGGCCGTGTGGCAGGGGCCGTGTCCAAGGACGATTTCCAGGCGTTGCTGACCCGGTTTGGTGCCACCGAGGATCAGAAGCAGCAGCTCACGGCGGGCTTTGACGCGGACAAGGATGGTGTCATCACCCACGATGAATTCCTCAAGGGGCTGGCCCGCACCAAAGGCCAGCAGGCGGGCAGCGATCCGTTCGCGCAAGCCGTGCTGCAGGTGATGGACCGTGCGGGTAACGCCGATGGCACCGTGGCCAAGGACGAGTTTGCAGCGCTGACTTCGGCGTTTGCTCTGGCAGAGCGGCGTGCGCCCTCGACACGGACTGCCTGAACAGCCTGAACCGTGAGGGTGCACCGGTACCTGCCACCCGTGCTTTGAGCACGCGTGTTGGTGCTGGAGCCGTGTCAGGTGACCTTGGGCAGCGGCAGCGACACCCAAAAGCTGCTGCCCTTGCCCGGTTCGCTCTCCACCCCCAGGCTGCCCCCCATGCCCTCGACGAGGCGTTTGCACAGCGCCAACCCCAGTCCCGCACCCTCAAAGCTGCGCGTGGATGACCCGTCGACCTGTTCGAACAACGTGAAGATGCGGTGCTGGTCACCGGCCGCAATGCCAATACCCTCGTCCGTCACGCGCAGCCGCCACACCGTCGCATCAGGGGTGTCCTGCTCGGTCTCCAGGGTCAGCTGGATGTGACCCGAGAGGCTGAATTTCACGGCGTTGTCCAGCAGGTGGACCAGCACCTGCTGAATACGGTCTGCGTCCCCCACGTGGCTGGCGTCGGTGCCCACGCCATCGAGGGCCAGGAAGATCTGCAAGCCTTTTTGGCGCGCCTGCGGCTCCAGTAATTGCACCGCATCTGCCGCCAGCTCTGGCACCGATAGCGGCGCAAACTGGAACGCTACCTGGCGTGTTTCCAGCGCAGCCAGATCGATCAGGTCGTTGAGCATGCGCATGAGGCCTTTGGCCGCATCCATCACGTTGTTCAGCACGGGCTTCAGGCGCTCATCCTGCGAGCGGTTGCGCACCAGTTCGGTCATCCCCAGGATCAGTGTCATGGGGGTACGCAACTCGTGCCCAATGTTGGCGAGAAAGATGCTCTTGGTGCGCAGGGCAGCCTCTGCGGCTTCCTTGGCGAGAGACAGCGCCGCCGTTCGTTCCTTGACCCGGGCCTCCAGATGCTCGCGCTCGGCCTGCAATGCCTGCTCCAGCTCCCGCCGGGCGGTCACGTCGCGGCCGATGCTGTGGTAGCCGGCGGGCTGGCCCGAGGCGTCGCGGTACAGGCGGCTGGACATCTCGAACCAGCGGACGCTGCCATTGGCACAGCGCATGGGCAGCGTCAGCAGTTGCCGCCGCTCGCGCACTGCCTGTCTCAGTGCCTCGGCACCCTCGGGCGTCAGGGCCTTGAAGATGGATCTTCCGATGACGTCGCGGGCGGGCACGCCGCGCGCCCGTTCGTCGGCGGGGCTCACGTACGCCACCGTCATGTCGGGGTTGATCCGCCAGATGACCTCTTCGGCGCCCTCGGTCAGTAAGGTGTACTGCTGGTTCCGCTCGGACAGGTGCCGGTACAGGCGGAGGGCTTCACCGACGAACAGGTAAAAACACAGGCTGCTCAGCGACAGCGCGAGCGTGAAGATGATGAGCGCGTGCAGCGAATACGGCGCGCTTTGCATACCGTTGCTACCCAGCACGATGACCAAGGTCATGGCGGTGTAGCCGACGCCCGCCGCGCGCCCCAGCAGCAGGTAGGCTGCACCCACCCCAATCAGGAACCACACGGCGCGCAGCTCGTGCCCCAGGGGTTGCCACAGGGCATAGGTAAAAAGTGCCATCCCGATCAGGGTCTGGATGAGTGCCACCGGAACATAGACCTGGGGCCAACGGCGCAGGGCCCAGCACAGCGCCGCCATGAACGCGGTACCAGCCCCCAGGGTGAGGTTCCACGACCCGGGTGTGGTAACCAGCCCGGCGGCGCCCGCTGCCAGCAACAGCAGTTCAAAAGCCACATTGGCCAGCAGGACGCCCTGCAGCAGGCGGATCTGAAACTGCCGCATGTTGCCAACGTCGGAGGGGGAAGAGGGCATGGTCGAGGTGGTGCGGCGATGTTTTGTATTTATCGTTTATATCAAATAAATGATTAAAATGCCAATGTTATCAATTTGATTGTATTTTTGCTGCAAATTGATCATTTGCGTGTTTCTGGCCGAGTCCGGGTGGCCGCCATGCCGCGCCACCCTCCTACAAAGCGCCAAAGACAAAGGGCCCTCGGAAGGGCCCTATGTGTGCATTTGAAAACTTCCCCTCGGCAGGCGCTGTGTGGCCTGCACCGGAAGTTCAGCTACCGGTCATATCCGGCCCATCAGCAGCAGGATCACCAGGATCAGCACCACCAGGCCAATCCCGCCGCTGGGTCCGTAGCCCCATGAGCGGCTGTGGCCCCAGGTGGGCAGGGCGCCGAGCAGGATGAGGATCAGAACGATCAGAAGAATCAGCGAGAGTGACATGGCAGTTCCTTGTTGGAGTGGTTTGCGGTGAGTGCATTGTTGGGTGCACTCCGCGAACTGCCCGCAGGTGCCGCGCCCGCCACTGGGTCAGGGATTTCCGACACCCACTGTGGGATGCCCGGGTTGTGCCCGGACGAGACCCCGCAGACTCATGTCAAAAATGATAGCTGCAGGCGCATGTTTGACTAGCGCTTGCAGCTGTTTTTTCTCCAAACCTGTGCCGAAGCCTCTCAATGGGCCCCCGCCGCGTCTGCCGCGCCCGCACCGCCGCTGCGCGCAGGGCGCTTGGTCAGCCAGATCAGCCCGATCAGCAGCAGGAACAACCCGGCCGAGCCCAAAAAGATGTCGTTGGCCGCGCGGGTGAACGCCTGCTGGTCGATCAGCCGGTTGATCTGCGCCAGCGCCTGCATCTGCGTGAGGCCCGAGGCCACCAAGCCGTCCAGCGTCTGCGCGAACACCCCCTGGCCTTGCACCAGCCCTTCGGTCAGGTGCGCGTGGTGCATGGCGGCGCGGCTCTCCCACAGCGTGGTGGCAATCGACGTGCCCATGGCACCGGCGGTGATGCGCACAAAGTTCGACAAACCTGCTGCCGCCGGGATGCGGTCTGGCGACACACCCGCCAGCGTCAGCGTGGTCAGCGGGATGAAGAAGAACGCCATGGCCGCGCCCTGCAACAGCGTGGGGATCAGGATGTGGATGAAGTCCGTCTGCACCGTGAACTGCGAACGCATCCACAGCACCGTGCTGAACACGATGAACGCACCCGTGGCCATGCGGCGCGGGTCCCACTGGCCGACCTTTTTGCCCACCAGCGGCGTGAGCAGGATGGCGAACACGCCCACCGGCGCCAGCGCCATGCCGGCCGAGGTGGCGGTGTAGCCCATCCACTGCTGCAGCCACAGCGGCAGCAGCACCACGTTGCCGAAGAACAGTGCGTAGGCCACCGACAGCGCCAGCGCACCAAAGGTGAAGTTGCGGCCCTTGAAGAGCTTCAGGTCCACCACCGGGTGCTTTTCGGTCAGCTCCCACACCAGAAAGACAGCAAACGCCACCACCGCGACCACGGCCATGGTGATGATCTCGCCCGAGGCAAACCAGTCCAGCTCCTTGCCCTTGTCGAGCATGAGCTGCAGCGCGCCGACCCACAACACCAGCAGGCTGAGGCCCACGGTGTCAATCGGCAGCTTGCGGATGGGGGTCTCGCGCTTGCGGTAGATGCCCCAGGTCAGCACCCCGGCCAGCAGGCCCACAGGCACGTTGATGTAGAAGATCCACGGCCACGAGATGTTGTCGGTGATCCAGCCGCCCAGGAGCGGCCCCACCACCGGCGCGACCAGCGTGGTCACGCCCCACAGGGCCAGGGCCGTGCCGGCCAAGGCACGCGGGTAGCTCGCCAGCAGCAGAGTTTGCGACAGCGGAATCATCGGCCCGGCCACCAGGCCCTGCAGCACGCGGAAGAACACCAGCATCTCCAGCGACGACGCAAAGCCGCACAGCCAGGAGGTCAGCACGAACAGCAGCACGCTCATGGTGAACAGCCGCACCGCGCCAAAGCGCTGCGTGAGCCAGCCGGTGAGCGGCACCGAGATCGCATTGGCCACACCAAAGCTGGTGATGACCCAGGTGCCCTGGCCGGGGCTCACGCCCAGGTCACCGGCAATGGCCGGGATGGAAACGTTGGCAATGGACGAGTCCAGCACGTTCATGAACGTGGCCAGCGACAGCGACAGTGTGCCCAGCAACAGGGCGGTGCCCTGCAGCGGCGGATAGGCAGCAGGCGGCCCGGGGGGGGCTGCTGGTGGCGACACCGCAGCAGGCGCCGCCGGAGCGGGGGCCTGGCCTGCGGTGTCTGCAGTGGGGTTGGCGGCAGTCATGCTCGGTCAACCCCGCTTACTGCACCACCGGGGATTGCACGGCGGGCTGCGCCGGGGCCGATGCATGCTTTTGCGCCTGCACTGCGGGCTGGCTGCTCACCTTGGGCGACGCCACGGCCAGTGCGGCCTTGCCATTGCGGCCCAGGTTGGCAGCGATGATGTGCGCCACTTCGTCGTCGGCGGCCTTGAACTGCTCGTCGAACACAGCGGTGGCGGCCACGGGTGTGGTGCGCTGGGTGTCGGCCAGTGTCTTGCCGCTCTGGTCGGCGGTGTCCACCTTGACTTCCATCGACAGGCCCACGCGCAGCGGGTGCTCTGCCACTTCCTTGGGGTCGAGCGCAATGCGCACGGGCACGCGCTGCACCACCTTGATCCAGTTGCCCGTGGCGTTCTGTGCGGGCAGCAGCGCAAAGGCAGCGCCAGTGCCTGCGCCCAGCCCTGTCACCGTGCCGTGGTACGTGACCTTGGTGCCGTACACGTCGGCTTCCAGTTCGGCGGTCTGGCCGATGCGCAGGGTCTTGAGCTGGCTTTCCTTGAAGTTCGCGTCCACCCACAGGTCGTTCAGCGGCACCAGCGTCATCAGCGGGGCGCCGGCCTGCACACGCTGGCCCACTTGCACGCCGCGCTTGGCCACGTGGCCGTCCAGCGGGGCGACCAGCTGGGCACGCTGCACGGCCAGGTAGGCCTCGCGCACGCGGGCCGAGGCACGCTGCACATTGGGGTGCTGCTCGACCGAGGTGCCTTCGGTCTGCGTCTGGCTGGCGGCCAGTTGTTCTTGTGCGGCCAGTACGGCCGACTGGGCGGCGGCCACGATGCTCTTGGCGGCGGCCAGCTGAGCGGTGGCGTGCTGGAACTCTTCTTTGCCCACGGCACCGCTGGCCATCAGCGGGGTGCGGCGGTTCACGTCGTCCTGGGCGCGGGCAGCATCGGCCTGGGCACGGGCCAGGTCGGCGCTGCGCAGGCTGACCTGGGCCTTGAGCGTGGAGTTGTTGGCATACAGGGTGCGCACTTCGCGCACCGTCTGGGCGAGCTGGGCCTCGGCCTGCTCCAGCGCCACGCGGGCGTCAGCGGGGTCGAGCTTGACCAGCAACTGGCCGGCCTTCACATAGTCGGTGTCGTCAGCGCCGATGGACACCACGGTGCCGCCGATCTG
>Ga0207976_100113_pt1 | contig 75778 bp, 72 predicted proteins | sample LakWasMe94_HOW11_2_FD_183916 | JGI IMG/M metagenome (GOLD analysis project Ga0207976, IMG submission 183916) | Freshwater sediment methanotrophic microbial communities from Lake Washington under simulated oxygen tension - Sediment Metagenome... | ecosystem: Environmental > Aquatic > Freshwater >...
TGGCGGTAGTCGCCCCCTCGAGAGGCCGAGTGGAGGTTCTGCGCAGTGGGCAACCCGGCATGGATGCCGGGTTAGCCGCCCCCGGCCATGGATGGCCGATGGCGGCGGGCCCACGGAGCAGGACCGGTGCGAGGGCATGGCGAGCATTAGCGAGGCACCGAACGAAAGGGGCAAAAGCGCTTTGGTTACTTTCGCGCTTTTCGAAAGTGACTCGCCGTAAGGGCGAAACCAATAGTCGCCGTTACCGCAGAAATGGATATGCCCCCACCCAATCCAATCCCCCCCTCAACATCAAACTCGAACAGCAGTTTTAAGGCCCCACCCGTCGGCAAAAGTCTGGATAAATCGCATCAAGGTCGCTATCGGGACAGTGCTGACGGTTTAAGTTGGCAAGATTGACTCACCCACCCTCCCCCCCACCTTGGGGAACACGGTCATATTTATGTCATGTCAGGTCCGCAAGCTCGGACCTGTCCGCCAACAACAGGTTGATAACAACAAGGACGACCACATGCCCACACAAAACCCGCACCGCAACCTCGGTTTGTGCACCTCCAGCAAGGTCTACAACGCCCTGACCGAACTCAAGCACCTGGAAGGTCATCGCAGCGCCAAATTTCTTTCGCTGCTGGCCGAAAACCTTGTGCGAAAAGGCCTGCTCAACGAACAGGAAGTGGTCCATATGCTGGACCTGGTGGTCGACTGACCGACAGACGGTCATTTGCACCCGCTGCCGTCAATGTCGACTATCGAAAGCGATGATTGTTCGTTCGCGCAGCAGACCCGTAAGGTAGCTCCATAGATTGATGGAGGTACTTATGTCCCAGGTTCAAATCATGTCCGTTATTGGCAGCGCCGTTCCCGCCTCGCTTAGAGAGCTAGGATTGCTCGCCTGTTGGTATCTGGTCCAGGACGGTGAACAAATCAGCGGTCCGCTGCCATCGCTGACCGCCGCCAAGGCACTGTCACAGAGCTTCGACGCCGGCCGACTCAGCGCCTAAGGCAACTGCACCCGCGGTTTGGTTTCCATGAAAATCGCCCAGCTCGACATAAACAGCGCGGCGATCAACGGTCCGATGACAAAGCCATTGAGCCCGAAAATCGCCAGGCCGCCGAGGGTCGAGATGAGGATCAGATAGTCCGGCATCTTCGTGTCCTTGCCCACCAGGATCGGGCGCAGCACGTTGTCCACCAGGCCAATCACAAACACCCCGAACAGCCCCAGCACCACTCCCTGCCAGATCGCCCCGCTGAACAGGAAAAATGCGGCCACCGGCGCCCAGACAATCCCTGCGCCGACCGCTGGCAACAGCGACAGAAACGCCATCAACACCGCCCAGAGCAACGAGCTCGGGATGTCCAGAAACCAGAAAATAAAACCGCCCAATGCGCCTTGAGTGATCGCCACAAAAAGGTTGCCCTTCACCGTGGCGCGCACCACGCGGTTGAACTTGAGCTGCAAACGGCGCTTCTGGTGTTCTTCCAGCGGCACGGCGGCGCGCACTTTGCGCGCCAGTTCTGCACCGTCGCGCAAAAAGAAGAACAACAGGTACAGCATGATGAAAAAACCCACCACGAAATCAAACGTACCCTGACCGAAACTGAAGGCTTTGTTGGCGATGAACTCATTGCCCGTCACCGCACTCTTGATGATTTTCTCCCGCAGCCCCTCCAGCTCACCGATCCCGGCGCGATCGAGCAAGTGCTGGAAGTACGGAGGCAGGCTGTGTTTGAAATGCGTGATGTACCCCGCGATGTCCAGCTCGCCGCTTTCGATGCTCTTGTAAAGCGCCGCCCCTTCCTGGACCAGCAGAATACTGAGGACGATCACCGGCAGGATCGCAATGACCATGCAAATGCTCAATGTCAGCATTGACGTCAGGTTGCGCTCCCAACCGAACTTCAGTTGCAGTCGCCGCTGCAACGGCGCGAAGAGAATGCCGAGGATCACCGCCCAGAACACCGCGCCGTAGAACGGCAGCAAAATCCAGATAAACGCGGCGGTCACCAACCCCAGCAAAATCACCAGTGATTTGTCTTGTACCTTCTCTTCGTTCATGTCCGATCCATGTCAGTCCGCAGGGCACAGGCCCTTGTACCAAGAGCCGTCCTGATGCTTAGTCCGCCACGGTTCGCGCGAGTGCCATCCGTTTGTTCATCAAGCATAGATCCAGATCAATGAATGCCACGGGCATGCCGATTATCCTCGCCGGCTTTTGCGATCGACCCGCCCATGACCCTTTTCACACCTGAGCTGCTCGCCCCCGCCGGCACCCTGAAAAACATGCGTTATGCCTTCGCCTATGGCGCCGACGCGGTGTACGCCGGTCAGCCTCGCTACAGCCTGCGGGTGCGCAACAACGAGTTCGATCACGCCAACCTCGCGCTCGGCATTCGCGAGGCCCAGGCCCAGGGCAAGCGCTTTTACGTGGTGGTGAACATCGCCCCGCACAACGCCAAACTCAAAACCTTCCTCAAGGACCTGGAGCCGGTGATTGCCATGGCGCCGGACGCGCTGATCATGTCCGACCCAGGCCTGATCATGCTGGTGCGTCGGCACTTCCCGCAGATGCCGATCCACCTGTCGGTGCAAGCCAACACGGTCAACTGGGCGAGTGTCGAGTTCTGGCAACAACAAGGCTTGAGCCGGATCATCCTGTCGCGGGAACTGTCCCTGGAAGAAATCGCCGAAATCCGCCAGCAAGTGCCTGCCATGGAGCTGGAAGTGTTCGTCCACGGCGCGTTGTGCATGGCCTATTCCGGCCGCTGCCTGCTGTCGGGCTACATGAACAAACGCGATGCCAATCAGGGCAGTTGCACCAATGCCTGTCGCTGGAAGTACTCGGCGCAAGAAGCCACGGAAAATCTGCTCGGCGACATCGTGCAGACCTTCCAGCCCGAACCGACGCTGGGGATCGGCGCGCCCACCGATCAAGTGTTCCTGTTGCAGGAAGCCAACCGCCCCGACGAACTGATGCCGGCCTTCGAAGACGAACACGGCACCTACATCATGAACGCCAAGGACCTGCGCGCCGTACAGCACGTCGAGCGCCTGACGCAGATGGGCGTGCATTCGCTGAAAATCGAAGGCCGGACCAAATCTCACTTTTACTGCGCGCGCACCACTCAGGTTTACCGCCGGGCGATCGACGATGCGGTGGCCGGTCGCGACTTCGACCGGGGCCTGATGACCGATCTGGAATCCCTCGCCCAGCGCGGTTACACCGAAGGTTTTCTACGCCGTCACGTGCATGACGAATATCAGAATTATCAGAACGGCAGCTCAGTGTCGGAGCGACAGCAATTTGTCGGCGAATTGACCGGCGAGCGGCGTGACCGGCTGGCGGAAGTCAAAGTGAAGAACCGTTTTGGCCTGGGCGATCACATGGAACTGATGACGCCCAAGGGCAACTTCCACTTCGATTTGCATCAGTTGCAGAACGTCAAAGGCCAGCCCATCGATGTCGCGCCGGGGGATGGGCACACCGTGTACCTGCCGATTCCGGATGCGGTGGATTTGCGCTTCGGGTTGTTGATGCGGGATGTGCGCGAGATGTGATCTTCCAACCAATCCGCGAATCACCGCTATCTCGGGAAACGCCGCGCCCTCTGTAGGAGCCGGCTTGCTGGCGATGCGTGCGACGCGGTTCAATTGACAGACCGCGTCGCCTGGATCGCCAGCAAGCCGGCTCCTACAGGGGGGCGCGGTGTTCTTACGTGAACTCCTCGCGCAACATCGCCACAAACGCTTCTCGCGCCGGGTGAACCCCGGCGTTTTCATGCCAGTAAAACAGGTTGTCGATGGCGGTCAGTTCAGGGAACTCATACCCCGCGCACCCCGCGCCTTTGGCGTACTGATCGAATACTCCTTTAGGCACCAGCGCGACCCCCGCCCCCGCGCTGACGCACCCGACAATCGCGCCGTAACTCGCCAGGCTGACAATCGGCAGCGCCTGCCCCTGGCGCAACAACCAATGTTCCAGCGCCGCACGGTAAGGACACCCCTGGGGCCACATGAACACGGTCTTGTCCTGCAAATCGGCGATCTCGCGCACCGGCCCCAGCGACGTCGAGGCAATCAGCAGCAGCTCCTCGCGGTACATCGGCGTGCGCTTGAGTTGTGAGCGCTCGACATCCACCGCGACGATTGCGCCGTCGAGCCGGTGGTTGGCGGTGTCATCGAGCAATTGGCCCCAGGTGCCGGTGGTCAGCTCCAGCGCCACCGCCGGATAACGCTTGTGGAACTTGGCGAGCAAACGCGGCAAGCGACCGGTGGCCGACGATTCGATGGCGCCGATGCGCAACGGGCCGGACGGCTCGGCGGCGGGGTCGACCGCCCGTTTGGCCTCAGCCGTCATGGCAAGAATCTTCGAGGCGTAGGCCAGAAAAGTCTGTCCCGACGGACTGATGCGCAACCCTCTGCCTTCGCGGATAAACAACGCGACGCCCAACTCCGCTTCCAGCGACTTGATCCGTGCCGTGATGTTCGACGGCACGCAATGCAACAGCTCGGCCGCCCGGGCGATGCTGCCGACGTCGGCCACGGTTTTGAACATGCGAATCTGTGCCAGCTCCATACATCACCCAAAGTGAACGGTTAGCGCAGTATAAGTCAGTTGTGGCGAACGGTCCGCATTCTGATACTCGAAGCATCTGCCCACAGGTGCCCGACCATGCAAGCGCTCTCAACTGCCACCCCTCCCCTCAAAATCATCCTGGCCATGGCCTTCGTCGTCGCGTGCTGGGGCTATTCCCCGACCGGTATTCACATCGGCTTGCAAGCCTATGATCCCGGGCATCTGGCATCGCTGCGGTTTCTGCTGGCGTCGGTGTTCATGGCGCTGGTCGCGGTGTTCAAAGGCATCAGCCTGCCGACCCTTCGCGATTTGCCAATGCTGTTCGGCCTCGGCTTTTTTGCGGTGAGCCTGCATCACGTGGCGATCAATTTTGGTCAGCAAGGGGTCAGCGCCGGTGCGTCCAGCGTGTTGGCGCAATCGACGCCCTTGTTCAGCACACTGCTGGCGCGCTTCGTGTTCAAAGACCAAGTGAGCGCGTGGCGCTGGGGCTGTGTTTTTCTGGGATTGATCGGTGTGGTGATTGTGGTCGCGGGCGATCGCGGACTGGGCAGCATCGACGCCCATGGCCTGTTGATTCTGCTGGCGGCGGTGTCCTGGAGTTTCTACTTCGCGTTGCAGAAACATCACTCCGGGCGTTACGACGGGCTGACACTGGTCTGCTACACGGTGTGGTCGGGGACCGCGTTGTTACTGGTTTATCTGCCGGGGTTGGCGGCACAAGTGGTCAACGCGCCGATGCAGGTGCAGCTGGCAGTGCTGGCGCTGGGCATTTTTCCGAGCGCGCTCGCCTACCTGGCCTGGGCATTTGTGTTGGCTCACGTTGATTTGAGCCGGGCGACGATGACGCTGTATCTGGTGCCGCCGACGGCCATGGCGATTGCCTCGTTTGCGCTGGGGGAGCGGCCGACGGTGATGATCGTTGTCGGGGGGACAGTGGTGTTGGTCAGTGTGCTGGCGTTGAATCTGGAGCGGCGGTTGGTGGCGATTCGGGTGGAGGGTGTTTGATTGGAGTTTTGTGGTGATGGGGCTGGCGCCTTCGCCGGCAAGCCGGCTCCTACAGGGGATCGCGGCTCGGCTCTGCGCCAGCCGGATTCCGCGAAGGCGGTTAATCGCGATCCGCCAGAAACCGGTCCCGACTGTTGGTCAGGTGCAGCCACATTGCCGCCCGCGCCGCGTCCGCATCCTGACGCTTGATCGCGTTGAGAATCGCCTCGTGTTCCAGATTGGCCAACTGCCCCAGCTTGCTCAAATCCGCCGCGCCACGTTCAGCCGCGTTGACGCGAGTGCGGGGGATCATCGCGCTGCCCAGGTGCTGCATGATTTCCGTGAAGCAGACATTGCCGGTGGCCTCGGCGATCAGCAGATGGAAACGCCTGTCGGCTTCGACACAACTGTCGTTGTTGGCGAGCAGGCTTTGGTAATCGTCCAGCGCTTCGCGCATCTGCGCCAATTGCTGGTCCGTGCGCCGAATCGCCGCCAGCGCGGCGGCCTGGGTTTCGAGGCCCAGGCGCAACTCCAGGATGCTGCGCACGCCCAGCGCGGTATCGACATTCAGTCGTAGCCCCTGCTCCGGTGCGCGCTCGATGACAAACGTGCCGATGCCGTGCCGGGTTTCCACCAGCCCCGACGCCTGCAACTTCGAGATCGCCTCGCGCACCACGGTGCGACTGACCCCGTGCTCCTGAACGATGCTGTTCTCCGACGGTAGCTTGTCCCCCGGCAGCATCTGGCCGAGCAGGATGCTCTGGGTCAGTTTCGCGACCAGGTCATGGGCCAGGTTGTGAGTGCGCTTGCGGGCAGGCGCGTCGAGGTCATCTTGCATGGCAATCATCCGGAAGCAGGGCTAAGCGGATCGTAGCACTGCGGTCGAACGGTTTCTCAAGAAAACCGCCTCCAACTTGTATGACAACACTCAACAAAACAGACATCCAAGACTAAAACAAAGCATACAAACGCCCCTAAACCGAATAAAAAATGACCTTAACCATACTATTTTGTTGAGCATTACCTCTTGCAGGATAAAAAAATGTAGTTGTATGATGTCTAGCAACAACGCCACACCTGCAACACCCCGCATAAAAATAATCAGTGGGAGAAAACCAAGTGAATACATCCGTATCCGGGATGCACGACGGTGCCGATTCGGTCCTGAAGTCCGCCATCTCGAAAGTGAAACGCCACGTTCTGCCGCTGTTCGTCATCATGTTCATCGTCAACTACATCGACCGCGTGAACATCGGCTTCGTCCGCGCCCACATGGAACATGACCTGGGCATTGGTGCTGCCGCCTACGGCCTCGGTGCCGGCCTGTTCTTCATCGGCTACGCGCTGTTCGAAGTCCCCTCCAACATCCTTCTGCAAAAAGTCGGCGCACGAATCTGGCTGACCCGCATCATGCTGACCTGGGGTCTGGTGGCCGCCTGCATGGCGTTCATCCAGAACGAAACCCACTTCTACATCCTGCGATTCCTGTTGGGCGTGGCTGAAGCCGGCTTCTTCCCCGGGGTGATTTATTACTTCACGCGCTGGTTGCCCGGAGTAGAACGCGGCAAGGCCATCGCGATCTTCCTCAGCGGCTCGGCCATTGCCTCGTTGATCTCCGGCCCGTTGTCCGGTCTGCTCCTGCAAATCAGCGGGTTCGGCATGCACGGCTGGCAATGGATGTATTTCATTGAAGGCATGTTCTCGGTCGGGCTGTGCGTATTCGTCTGGTTCTGGCTTGACTCCAAACCCCACGACGCCAAATGGCTGAGCCGCGATGAGCAAGACGCGCTGGTCAAAGCCATCGATGACGAACAACTGGCCCGCGAAGCCGCGACGCCGATCAAACCGTCGCTGGGCACGCTGCTCAAGGATCGCCAGATCATCCTGTTCTGCCTGATCTACTTCTTCATCCAGCTGACCATTTACGCCGCGACCTTCTGGCTGCCGAGCATCATCAAGAAGATGGGCGACCTCAGCGACATTCAGGTCGGGCTGTTCAACTCGATCCCGTGGTTGCTGTCGATTGTCGGCATGTACGCCTTCGCGTCGCTCTCGACGAAATGGAAACACCAGCAAGCCTGGGTCGCCGCTGCCCTGCTGATCGCTGCGGCGGGGATGTTCATGTCCACCACCGGCGGGCCGGTCTTCGCTTTCGTGGCGATCTGCTTCGCGGCGCTGGGGTTCAAATCGGCTTCTTCGCTGTTCTGGCCAATTCCCCAGGCGTACCTCGATGCACGGATCGCCGCCGGCGTGATCGCGCTGATCAACTCGGTGGGCAACCTCGGAGGCTTCGTCGCGCCGACCACTTTCGGCCTGCTGGAACAACACACCGGCTCGATTCAGGGCGGCCTGTACGGTTTGGCCGCGACCTCGATCATCGCCGCGATCATCGTCTTCGCTGCACGCAACACACCGAAAACCGCACCAGCCGTTGCGCTGGGCAAACCAACGCCCAACCACGCCTGATCGCTGCTATTTAAGGACAAGAACATGAACCAACAAGACACTGCAAAAGCCCCGATCATCACCAGCATGCAAGTGGTTCCGGTGGCCGGTCACGATGGCATGCTGCTCAACCTGAGCGGCGCCCATGGCCCGTTTTTCACCCGCAACATCGTGATCCTCAAGGACAATGCCGGGCACACCGGCGTCGGTGAAGTGCCGGGGGGCGAGCGCATTCGCCAGACTCTGGAAGATGCGCGCAGCCTGGTGGTCGGCAGCCCGATCGGCACCTATCAGAGAATTCTTAACCAGGTGCGCCAGACCTTCGCCGACCGCGATGCCGGTGGTCGCGGCTTGCAGACGTTCGACCTGCGCATCACCATTCACGCGGTGACGGGCCTGGAAGCGGCGCTGCTCGATTTGCTCGGCCAGCATCTGGACGTGCCCGTCGCGGCGCTGCTCGGCGAAGGCCAGCAACGCGACGAAGTGAAGATGCTCGGCTATCTGTTTTATGTCGGTGATCGCAACGCCACCGATCTGGCTTACCGCAGCGAACCGGACGCCGACAACGACTGGTTCCGCGTACGCCACGAGAAAGCCATGACCGCCGACGCCGTGGTGCGCCTGGCGGAAGCCGCCCACGCCCGTTACGGGTTCAAGGACTTCAAGCTCAAGGGCGGCGTGCTCAGTGGCGACGAAGAAATCGAAGCGGTCACCGCGCTGGCCGAACGCTTTCCCGACGCGCGCATCACCCTTGATCCGAATGGCGCCTGGTCGCTGAAAGAAGCGATCCGTTTGTGCCGCGATCAGCATCACGTCCTCGCTTACGCCGAAGACCCGTGCGGTGCGGAAAACGGTTATTCAGGCCGGGAAGTCATGGCCGAATTCCGCCGCGCCACGGGCCTGAAAACCGCGACCAACATGATCGCCACCGACTGGCGGGAAATGGGTCACGCGATCCAGTTGCAATCGGTGGACATCCCGCTGGCCGACCCGCACTTCTGGACAATGCAGGGTTCGGTTCGCGTGGCGCAGATGTGCCACGAATGGGGCCTGACCTGGGGCTCGCACTCCAACAACCACTTCGATATTTCCCTGGCGATGTTCACCCACGTCGCGGCTGCTGCACCGGGTGAAATCACCGCCATCGACACCCACTGGATCTGGCAGGACGGCCAGCGCCTGACCAAAGCGCCGCTGCAAATCGTCGACGGTTGCGTACAAGTGCCGAAGAAACCGGGGCTCGGGGTTGAGCTGGACATGGACCAACTGGCCAAGGCCCATGAGCTGTACAAAGGCATGGGGCTGGGTGCGCGGGATGACAGCGTGGCGATGCAGTTTCTGATTCCGGGGTGGAAATTCGATAACAAGCGACCGAGCCTGGTGCGCTAGTCGTCGGTACACCGCACACCTGTAGGAGCCGGCTTGCTGGCGATAGCGGTGGTTCAGTCGACACATTTATCGTCTGATAGGACGCCATCGCCAGCAAGCCGGCTCCTACAGGGTGAGCGGTGTTTGGGCGGCATGCAAAAGCCACCCCTTGAACGCCGCCATCGCCGACGTTTCGGGCCGTGACTGCAAGCGGGTCAGCCAGTAGCTGCCGGTGGTGATGCCGATAGCGAACGGTTGCTCGATGACTCCCGCCGCCAGTTGCCGGGCGAACATCAACGGCGGCGCCAAGGCCACACCCGCACCTTGCAACGCCGCCTCCATCATCGCCAGCGAGGAATCGAAGACGATGCTGCGAGGCGGTGCGGCATGGGCAGGCAGGCCAGTGGCCTGAAACCATTCGGGCCACTCATCCGTGCGATAGGAACGCAGCAACGTTTGCTGCAACAGATCGTCCGGCGTGTGCAGTTGCCGGGCAATCTCGGGCACGCACAACACCGACAACGGCGCTTCGATCAACCTGACCGCTTCAATCCCGTGCCACGCTCCCGCGCCAAACCGAATCGCGTAATCCAGCCCTTCTGCCGCCACATCCACTCGATTGTTGTGGGTCGACAGGCGCAAATCTATGAACGGATGTTTCGCCTGAAAGTCCGCCAGTCGCGGCAATAGCCAACCGACCGCAAACGTCCCCACTGCGCCCACCGTCAACACTTCGCGAAAATGCCCGCCTTCGAAACGCTCCAGGGTTTCGGCGATTCGATCGAAGGACTCACGCAGCACCGGCAACAAGGTCTCCCCTTCACTGGTCAGCATCAGCCCGCGTGGCAGGCGTTTGAACAGGGTGACGTTGAGCTGGGCTTCCAGGCTTTTGACCTGATGACTCACCGCGGCTTGCGTGACGCACAACTCCACCGCCGCCCGTGTAAAACTCAGATGACGCGCAGAGGCCTCGAAGGCGCGCAGTGCGTTGAGCGGTAATTGCGGGCGGATCATGCCAACTCCCAAATTTTTCTAATGGCTAAGCCGAGATATTGTCGTTTGTCGAAGCACGGCATACTGAATAGATTTGGCACGCCCGGCGACGGCCCGATTCATAAACCGCTCGGAGTGTAGCGGGTTTAATCATCAAATCTCATGGACAGCAGCTCAATCATGCACAACTCAACATTCGGCAAGGTCTTATCCTGCAGCGCTTTCGGACTGCTCCTCAGTGCAGGTTACTGCGTTGCCGGGAATCAGACTGACACGCAGATCGAAGCCGCGGTGAATGCCGCGGTTACCCCGATCATGCAGCAACAGAACATTCCCGGCATGGCCGTCGCGATCACCGTGAATGGCAAGCAGCATTACTTTAACTACGGCGTAGCCTCGAAGGAAACCGGCACGCCCGTCACCGAAAGCACCCTGTTCGAGATCGGTTCGGTGAGCAAAACCTTCACCGCCACCCTCGCCGCCTACGCCCAGGCCAGCGGCAAACTGTCCCTGTCGGACAAGGCCAGTCATGTCCTGCCGGCATTGCGCGACAGCGCGTTCGATCACGTCAGCGTGCTGCAACTGGGCACCTACACCGCCGGCGGCCTGCCGCTGCAATTCCCTGACAATGCCGATGCAGCGGACAAGATGCTCGGCTATTTCAAACAGTGGAAACCGGAATACGCCGCCGGCAGCCATCGGCTGTATTCGAACCCGAGCCTGGGGTTGTTTGGATATCTGGCGGCCAACAGCATGGGGCAGCCGTTTGATGAGCTGATGGAAAAGACCGTGCTGCCCAAGCTCGGCTTGAAGCACACCTTCCTCAAGGTGCCGCAGGATCAGATGGCGCTTTACGCTCAGGGTTACAACAAGGAAGACAAGCCGGTGCGGGTCGAGCCGGGCGCGCTGGACTCAGAAGCGTATGGTGTAAAAACCAGCGCCTCGGACCTGCTTCGCTACGTCGAGGCGAACATCAAACCGTCTGGCCTTGAAGCGCCGATGCAGCAAGCCATCGCCACGACGCATGCCGGTTACTACACGGTCGGCGACATGACCCAGGGGCTGGGCTGGGAGTTTTACCACTACCCGATCACCCTCGATAAATTGCTCGCCGGCAACTCGTCGCCGATGGCGATGGAGGCGCACAAAGTCCAGTGGCTGAACCCGCCGCAAGCTCAACCGGACAACGTGTTGATCAACAAGACCGGCTCCACCGGTGGCTTCGGTGCGTATGTGGCGTACGTGCCCTCGAAAGACATCGGCATTGTGATCCTGGCCAACAAAAACTACCCGAACCCGGAGCGAGTCAAAATCGCCCATGCGGTGTTGAGTGCATTGACTCAGTAACCTACGAACCAACCTCCTGTAGGAGCGAGCCTGCTCGCGATGGTCGTCAACGATAACGCTGCATACCTGACACCCTGGAGCTCTCAGGTTCTTCGCGAGCAAGCTCGCTCCTACAGGGGGTAAGCGGCGCTAACAAAAATGGGCGACCTGTTGAGGTCGCCCATTTTTGTTAGCGCGTGGTCATCTACGCCTTCAATCGTCAGGCATTTCCGGCGGCTTGGCAGGCTTCGCCGGTTTACCCGGTTTCGCCCCCTTGGTACCGTTAGGCGGTGCGGCTTCTGTGACGGGCGGCGGGGTTGGCACCGTGGCTTCTTTCTCGGTGGACGGTAACTGGTCGACCGTACTGAAAATCGCCTTCAGATCAACCGCGTCCGATTGCTCGAGTTTTTTTTCGCCATCCTTGCCAACCAGAATCACCTTGGTCTTGGCCCCTGCCCCCAACTTGAGCGAACGGATCAAGGCTGCCGTGTCTTGCGGCCCGAGGTCTTTGCCTTCGCGCTGGCCCATCAGGTTGAGCACGGTGTACAGGACCATGTTCCGGTCGGTGAATTCCTTGCGATTGGCCGGCTCATCCAGTGACTTTTTCAGGCTGACCCACGCCGGGTCGACCGTGCTCGGCGCGATGACAATCAGCGGCCGGGACCTGCCCTTGTCCATGTCCAGCGGTGAGTCGCCATCGGCGGCGAGCAAGGGGCCGGCGAAAGCCAGCAGGGTTGTCAGGGTCAATGACCTGATGAGCATGCGCATCTCCTTTTGATATCCACGCTCTAATGATTGCGCATCGCGGCGTTCGTTCCGGGGTCGCACCGCAATTGTGTTTCGCCTTGACCCAAGCTTAGGTCAGGGCGGTCATTGCGCAACAGGCTGAGCTAATCTCAAGACTCGATATACACCTGAACCGCCGTGAGGATCCCGCCATGAGCGCTCAGCTGAATCACACCATCGTCTGGTGCCGAAACAAACAGATATCCGCGTCGTTTCTGGTCGAGATTCTCGGCTTGCCCGCCCCCGAACCCTTCGGGCCGATGTTGATTGTGAAACTCGAAAACGGCGTGTCGCTGGACTACTACGACAATGACCCGCCGATTGCCTCTCAGCATTATGCGTTTCTGGTCAGCGACGACGATTTCGATGCGGCGTTCGCTCGCCTGCAAGCCAGGCAGCAAGCGTGGTGGGCTGATCCCTGCAAACAGCAGCCGCAACAGATCAACGATTATGGGGGTGGCAGGCGCGTGTATTTCGATGACCCGGACGGGCATCTGCTGGAGATATTCACCCGGGAATGAATGCGGCCAGCGGCAGAAATCAGCAACACAAACAATGCTGCCGGGCATCTTAAGGATCTTCTTGCACCACAAAGGACGTTAGCCGCCTTATCAGCGGTGTCGCAAGTAACACGAATGGCACAATGGTCATCCAGGCAACCAGCCAGGCTTTTAATCCATACGACAGCAACTGGCTAGCCGGAAGGCTTGAAGGACTGGCTATGGCCGTAGCAATAGCGCAGGTGATTGCGGACTGGATCACCGCAGAAGTTCGCTGGCGAAATCGCCGATGGAGCTTGGGCATTTCCGGTACTCCCAGACGGCTGCGTCGCAAGTAGCGAGCAGCCGGCTTGCATGGACCTTACTTGGCTTGGAGCAATTCAACAGTCTGCGCAGTCGTCAACAGAGCGTTGGCGATGTAACGGAAGTTGATCAGCGCGGCCAGGTAACCGTCCCCTTCCGGGGTGGTTGGGCCGGCGGTAGCGTCACGCACCACAGCCACCTCGAAACCTTGCTCGAGTAATTCACGCAGGTGCGACTCGACGCAAAGGTTGGCCGCCATACCCGCCAGAATAATTTGCGATACACCGTGCTTGCGCAACTGCAGCGCCAAGTCATTGGTTTCCGGCCCGTAGACCTTGTGTGGCGAAGCGATGATGGTTTTGCCGTCGAGAATGTACGGCTTGAACTCGGGCATGAAGTCCGCACCGGAGTTCTCGAAACCATCGAGGGTCAGCGGGCCTTTGCGATCGAACATGCAGATGGTGTGCATGACCTTTTCCAGCGGCCCGCCGAATTTCCACTCATGGTCGCACGGATAGTAGTAGTGCGGAGAGACAGCGACCGTGATGCCCGCACCTTTGGCGGCTGCGAACAACTGACCGAGGTGATTGACCACATCGTGTTCGACGATGCTCTTGCCAAACACATCCCAACTCACACCCTCAGGACTGAGGAAGTCGATTTGGGGGTCGATGACGACCAGCGCAGCGCGGGAAAGGTCAATTTCCATCCCTGGATTTGGCAGCGCAGGGCTGGCTGGATCTGCGTAATGTGCGTGGCGTGTTGTGTCGTTGCTCATGCCAATAGACTCCGATCGTGGGTAATAAAGTTGCTCTATGCCATGGCGCCCCTGCGGGCCGTTGCTTACCATCGGCGAGAACTTCATCCTATCCCCACCTTCTGATCCGACTTTGTCAGCACGTACAGAGTCTTTATCTGGTCGTCGCTATCATGGATATCCTGTCCGAATTCTTCGAACGCACGAACCTTCAAGGCAGGCTTTTCTTCTCTGGCCGGGTCGATGGCACTCTTGTCCTCGATAAGCCGCCAGGCATGGCGTTCATCCATGTCATCAGTCAGGGCGGTATCGACATGGTTCAGCCTGGCTTACCAAAGATTTCCATTGCCGAGCCCAGCGTGCTGTTCTGTCCGAGCAGTTGCCGGTATCAACTGCGCTCCAATACGATCGAGGGAGCAGAACTGATTTGCGCCTCATTTCAATTTGGGCGAAACACACAACACCCCTTCCCTCTCGGGCTCAAAGAAACCCTGATCTTCCCATTCAGAGAGCTGGAGAATCTCGACCCGGTCATTGGCGCGTTACTCGCCGAGTTTCGGGATCAGGAGGCTGGAAGGACCAAAGCGCTGAATCTGCTGTTGGAATACATATTTGTCCTGATCGTGCGACGCGCCGTTGCAGACGGACTGATATCCAGTGGATTGCTCTATGCCCTGCAGGATGGGCGCCTCGGCGCGGTGTTCAACAGCATCCATTCAGTGCCGGATGAGCTTTGGACCGTCGAGAAACTGGCGAGCCTGGCGAACATGTCCAGGTCGAAATTTTCCGCCTACTTCACTCAGATAATGGGGAATTCGCCTATGGGGTACGTCACCGCATGGAGGATGAAGGTGGCTCAGGACATGCTTCGTGATGGTGTTCAGATAAAAGTGATCGCCGAGTCGGTCGGTTACAGCTCGCAGGCGTCTTTTTCGAAAAGCTTTCTGAACGTCATTGGTTGCCCTCCAGCCGAGTGGCTGAAACGCGATGCCAGTGCAGAAGCACCCTTGGTGACCGCACACGTGCAGCCTGCACAAGATTTTCTGGTTTCACAGGCGTAACAGAGCAAGGATCGCCGAACCCAAACGAAGTCTTTATGACTACACTACGAGTCATATCGACTCCTTCCAGTCGTTGTATATATGACAACACACAATTATATCTTGTTGATATATAACAACAAATAAACTGGCACGATTCATGAAATAGTTTTGGAAATGCCTCCAAAGCAGGAAATCATCATGTCTCGTTCCATCCCCCTCAGCTTTACGCTTTGCCTATTGCTCTCACCTGTGTGCATGGCCGATCAGGTCGTCCGTGAGGTGCCTGATACCACCACTGGCAAGGGCGCCGGTGCCGTGACCGGATTGATGGTCGGCGCTGTGGGTGGCCCGATTGGAGCGCTGATCGGTGCCGGCGTTGGATTCTTTGCCGGCAGCGCTGTTCAGGAAGCGGCCGGTCTCACGGAAACCGCTTATGAAGTGAAGGACGCCCAAGGCGAAATCAGCACTGTTCGCTCGCCCAATGCCCGCTTCGAACCAGGTCAGCAAGTGACGCGCAAAGGTCCGCGCCTGGTGCGTCAGGACAGTTGATCCTGCCATCACCACGAACTTCTTCTTGGGATCCGGCCATGGGTCGGACCCTCTTTTTTCTCAGTATCAAAACCAGCCAACTGACTGATTTATAACGACTAAAAAATAGAATTGCCTAAACCGTGCGTGGGCCGGATTTGAATTTGCTGCAAAAACCTTTCAATCAATCCTGGGGTAACACAATGCAAGCCATCAACACCAAAGTCTTGAGCGCACTGGAAAACGTCATGGTGATTTCCACCACCGACCTGCAAGGCAACATCACTTACGTCAACGACCTGTTCTGCAAGCTGACCGGGTACACCAAGGAAGAATTGCTCGGTCAACCCCATAGCGTCGTGCGCCATCCTTCGTAGCCAAAAAGCACCTACAAGCAGATGTGGGACACCATCAAGAAAGGTGAAATCTGGACCGGTGTGATCCCCAACGTCGGGAAAGGCGGCGGCCTGTATGTGGTCGATACCACCGTGCAGCCACTGTTCGATGAGCAAGGCAGTATCGTCGAGTACATCAGCATCCGCCGGGTGATCAACGACCTGATGAGCGACTTCGAAGCGCTGGAGTTTTCCAAGGAGCAATTCGACGAACACTACGACAGGTAATCCGCCATGCCAGAGGTAATCGAACGCATCGTGATCGGTTACGGCTCTGAGTCCGGCAATGCTCGCGGGCTGACGCAGCGTTTGTTGCGTCTACCCTGCGTGCAGCCGTATGAACTGGCCGTGCAGGATCTCAACACACTTGACCTCGAAAAACTGACCTCCCGTGACCTGTTGATCATCGTTTGCAGCTCCTTCGGCGATGGTGATCCGCCGGGCAACGCCGATCGCTTCATGGATCAACTGAACCTGGCTGAACACCTGGGAGGTCAGCCCTATGCCATCTTCGGGCTCGGCGATACGGCCTACACGACCTTCTGCGGTTTCACTAAAAGCGTGGATGCCGCACTGCTGCAAAAACAGGCGACGCCGTGGATCAACCGCGTGGACGCCGACACCGATTTCGACGGATTCTTCGACGTCTGGTGCGCGACTCTCGCGGCGGTGCTCAAGGGCGATCGGCGCGCCGGCAGCACGCTGAACCTGCAAGTCACCGCCTATGGTGAAAACGCCGCATGGCCGGCGCGGGTGATCTCGCGCACCCGGCTTAACGCCACGGCGCCTTACGCCTGGCAGGTTCGCCTCGACATCGAAGGCAGCGGTATCAAGTACCGCGCAGGCGACAACCTGTATGTGCTCGCGCAAAACGACGGGCAATTGCTGGCGCAGATCGGCCACTGGTTCGGCCGCGAGGAAGCCGCCACGTTGCTGGCAACCAAGGAACTGCGCCAACTGGGTAAATCGCTGCTGCGCGACATTGCCCGGGTCAGTCAGCACGACACCCTGAAGACCCTGTTGAAAGTCAGCAATCGCAAGGAGCTGGAAGCCTATCTGTACGGCAAGGACGTGCTCGACGTGCTGGGCGACTTTTGTGAACCCGTGCACCTGAGCCTGGAAGACCTGGTCGAGTGGTTGCCCGATTGTTTGCCGCGGGCGTATTCCATTGCCTCCCACGACAACCCCGGCTACGTCGACCTGTGCATTCGCGAGATCGCCTACGACATGGCAGATCGCTCTCGCACCGGCACCGCGACCGGGCATCTCGCCGGGCAGCATCCCGACGTTCGGGTATTTGCCCGCAGCAACCCGCGCTTTCACCTGCCCCGCCAGGTCGAGTATCCGGTGGTGCTGATCGGCACCGGCACCGGCATTGCGCCGTTGATCGCGCTGCTGGAGCAGATCGAGCTGCAAAACAGCCCCGCGCAAACCTGCCTGATCTTTGGTGACCGTCGTCGTGCGTCGGACTTCCTCTACCAGTCGCGCCTGGAAAGCTGGCAGCAGAAAGGCGTACTGGACGAGGTGATCACGGCGTTCTCCCGTGACACTGACACGCGCTATTACGTACAGGACGCCATGCTCGAACACGGCGCCTATTTGTGGGCGTTGCTCGGCAAAGGCGCCCATCTGTACCTGTGCGGCAACAAAACCAACCTGGAACGAGCCATCGAACAGGCGCTACTGAGTATCGCCATGACCTTTGGCCAACTCGATGAGGACGAAGCACAGGCCTTCGTCGACGATTTGTCTGCCGGCAATCGCATGCACAAAGAACTGTATTGAAGCTTTCTCGTTTTCGAGGGTGGACGAGCCGCATCTCGTCTGCCCTTTTTTCTTACACCGCGCTTTATTCTTAGAGGCCTGTGGCACAGCGTAAACACCCTCTTGATGATAATCATCGCAATGAATATTCATCGATCTAACGATAGCTTTCAGCCGCGAAAGTCGCTTCATCTAAGGCAATGCAAAAAACAGCAACTTCATAGCCGGTTGCCAGACAAATATGGATAAGCAGCTAACACACAAGCATTTTTATTTACTTTCCTGACCGTTCGGCCAACAAAGACAGCAAAAATTATCTTCGTCGTCACGTTTTAAGCATTTCAATTCAACACTACTTTCTTATAAAATTCCCCGCCTTAATGGCCCCTGGCCAGCAACCTCGGAAAAGCGGCTCTCTCTCCCTTGAAAAGAAAAGCCCGGCGACACCTTGTTGCGACTTTTCCTGACATCATCCGGTACAGCTCCGAACACTGAATTCCTTTCGTACAATCATGAACTGCCAGCCAGACACTTTCTGCCTGGATGCTCCCTTTACTAACGCTTCCCTATCTGTCCGAGACAGAGGAGGATTATTTGCTTCGCAAGCTTGCACTGCCTTATGGTTTGAGGACGATCCTGACGACTGCGCTGGTATTCCAGTGTGCAACTTTAGTCCTCAGCTTATGGTTAGTGAGCAGCAACCAATCGAGCATTGGAACCCTATCAAGTGTCGCTGTCGATCAAGTCGACGCAGTGGCAGAAACTGTTCAACACTTGATGGAGGCACGCCTCTCCCTGTCGCGAGCCAACACCCGCATCGTACTGTTTAATAAAATTCCGCATGAAATGGTGCAACACGCCCGCACGGAATTGACACTGGCGAATATATCGTTTGACCGTTTCCTCACACACACAAGGGTTGATGAAGAAAACCACATCCGAGTCCAGGCTTTAAAAGACGTGTGTTCACGTTATGTGGAGGTGCTCAATCAATTGGTCAAGTACACGGGCGCTGGCGACGTCCAATGGGCACTCGCTCAGCCGGTACAGGACATTCAAGAGCAACTCCTTCTGGAACAAAAAAACTTCATAAAATACGGAAACAGCATCAGTCAGACTTCACTTCAGTCTATGGGCGATCGATTTAAAATATACATCGCCGCCGCTGCAATGATACTTCTCATGGTATTAGCAACAACATTCTTCCTGCTGTACATCATGAAAAAAGTAGAGAAGAGTCGACTTCTAAAAATTGCCGTCAATCGAACTGACAGTGCAATTATCGTCACCAATCCGGACAGCATAATTACCTATGTAAACGAGGGTTTTGTGCGCATGCTGGGTTATGAAATATCAGACCTGGTGGGAAAAAAACCGGACGAGGTATTTTATGGCCGCCATACGGATCAGGAAGCCGTCCTTTCTTTCAGAAACAGTATCCAGAAAGGACAAAGCCACACCACTGAATTACTGGTCTACAACAAATCTAAGAATCCATTATGGGTACGCGTGGTCGCCAATCCGGTGCTCGACCCACAGGGTGTTCAGCAGGACGTCGTGGCTATTGTGACGGACATCACCGAGGCCAAGATGAATGACGAGTTGCAGTTCAAGGTCCTCAGTGCCATGGCCCGCGAAGAGCCACTTCCCGACATCATGAAGTTGATTTGTCTGGAGATCGGTCGTATCGCTCCTGAAATCGGCGTTTCAATAAGACAATTTGATGAGCAGGGCTGCCTTCCACTGGTGGCGGAATTCAACCTGCCGGCCGGGTTGATTCAGTCACTGGAAAGCCTTGCCGAAAGGTCCATCCTGAAAAAAATGGATGTGAAAGAAAGCATGATGCTGAATTTCACTGACCCAGCATCGGACCAAGGCGATTGCATCGATCACAAGCTCTCGCAATCGTTCGGTTTCACGGCCGGCTGGGTTAACACCATTCGCTCCAACAACGGACGTTGTTTAGGCACATTTACCCTTTACTACCGTGAAAATCACCTCCCTGCGGTCCAACATCACAGGCTGCTTGAAACCAGCCTGAAGCTGTGCGCTCTCGCCCTCGAGAGGGACAGTTTTATCAACGATATTGAACGACTGGCCTACTATGACAGCCTGACGATGTTGCCCAATCGGCGACTGTTGATGATGAAAGCAAACTCAATGATTGCCAATGCTCAGCGCTCGCAATCATCAATGGCCGTGTTGTTCATCGACATTAATAAGTTCAAGCAAATCAATGACTCACTTGGGCATGCCGCCGGGGATTTGCTTCTGTCTGAAATAGCCAGGAGGCTTCAGGGTTCTGTGAGGGGCAACGACTTTGTCAGCCGGCTTTCAGGAGATGAATTCGTCATTATTCTGTCCCCTTCCAGCGCTGAACAGGCGATTGCCTTTTCAGAAAGAATAATCAGCAAACTATCGGAACCCATGATGTTGGCCGATGTAAAAATTGCGCCCTCCGCCAGCATTGGTATTGGTATTTATCCAGACCACGGTAACGACATTCACTCGTTGCTTTTGCATGCCGATCAGGCGATGTACAAAGCCAAGTCCGCAGGCCGCCAGGCAATTGAAGTGTTCGACCAGGTGATCAACGATTCAACCAATGACGAACTGACACTGAGCCTGGCCCTCGAGAATGCCCTGGAGTCCAATCAGCTGACGCTGCATTACCAGCCCCAGATAGCGCTCGACGACAACCAACTCTTTGGTGTCGAGGCACTTGCCCGCTGGTGTCATCCGGAGCTTGGAAACATCCCGCCAAATCGATTCATCCCCTTGGTGCGCGAGGCAGGATTGATGCCCAAGCTCAATCAATGGGTACTCACCGAAGCCTGCCGGCAGATGGCTCAATGGCGCGACTCGGGACTTGCTGTGCCTCGCATGTCGGTAAACATCTTCCCCGTCGCCTTTCGCGACAGAGCCATTATTGATCTCATCCAGTCTCTGCTGACAAAGCATGGGCTCTTACCCTCCTGCTTGACGCTGGAGGTCACGGAAGACTTCATACTGGACGCCACCGACAATGTCATATCGGTCATTACCGAGGTCCGTCAATTAGGCGTCAGCTTATCCATTGACGATTTTGGCACCGGTTACTCCAGCCTGAGCTACTTGCTGCGACTGCCCGTGGACACCATCAAGCTGGACAAGAGTTTTATCGACGATATTGAAAAAAGTGAAAGCGCCCGGACGCTGGCGCAGTCGATTGCCGGGATCTGCAAGAGCTTGCAATTGAACATTGTCGCCGAAGGTGTTGAAACCGATGCGCAACTTGAAATCCTTCGAGGCCAGGGATACCAGATAGCGCAAGGTTATTGTTTCTCGCGCCCTTTGGCCCCACAGGATTTGGCTCAATGGATCCGTGGGAGATTCCTTTCCAGCGATGATAGCGAACGCTACCGAATCTCGGCTCCCAAGAGCCTGCCGTGAGATTTCAAGGGATTTCGTACAGAACCTAGAACGCCAGTTTGTAGCCGATCAGCACCAGCATCGTCGCCAGGCACGGGCGCAACACCTCATCCGAGATGCGGCCGGTCAGGTGGCTGCCCAGGTAAATCCCCGGCAGCGAACCGACCAGCAAGTAGCCCAGCACATGCCAATCCATGTTGCCCATGCTCGCATGGCCGAGACCGGCGACCAGGGTTAGCGGTACGGCGTGGGCGATTTCCGTGCCGACGAGGCGGCGGGTAGGCAACAGCGGATACAGGATAAACAGCGCCACGGTGCCCAGGGCGCCCGCGCCGATGGAGGTCAGGGCGACCATCGTGCCGAGGATCAGGCCGGTGATCACCGTCAGCCCATTCAAGCGTTTGCCGCTTGGGTTGTAGGTACCGCCGGCGCGTTTGTGGGCGAAGTCGAGCAGGCGTTTCTTGAAGAAAATCGCCAGTGCCGTGGCAAACAGGACAAAGCCCAGCGCCTGTTTGATGATGGCGTTCATCGCGTCGGGGGACGTTTGCAAACTGCTCAGGAACCACAACGTCAGCGCCACGGCCGGTACGCTGCCGAGCGTCAGCCAACCGGTAATGGCCCAGTCGATGTTCTTGTTCTTGCGATGTACCAGCACACCACTGGATTTGGTAATCGCGGCGTACAGCAGGTCCGTACCCACCGCAGTCGCCGGATTGATGCCGAACCAAAGCAGGATCGGCGTCATCAGCGAGCCGCCGCCCACGCCGGTCATGCCGACAATGAACCCCACCACCAAACCTGCCACAACCAAACCGAAGTTAACGAAATCCATTAACACGCCCACAAAAACACATGAAAAAACTGGCCCGCAGCATAGCGATTTTTCTTATAACTACTTATATCGATGCGGTCTATCGTTATTCCTTCATGCGCACTCCCTGTAGGAGCCGGCTTGCCGGCGATAGCGGTGTGTCAGTCAAATCAATGTCGCAGATATGCCGCTATCGCCAGCAAGCTGGCTCCTACAGGGTCGGGTTTACTGGACGGGGAGGAAATTGAGGAACAACAGGCTCTGTGCGTAGTTCAGGCCGATCCGCCGGTAGCGCTCGTCCAGCATCTGGGTCAGCAGGTCCAGGCGCGCGACGATCTTGCCGAACTCCACGGCAAAACTCAGGTTGCTGCCCTCCTCCGAGATCTCGTTGGAAAACAGCAAGGGCTCGCCGTTTTTGTTTTGCCGCTGGCTGAGGATCCAGGTGGCTTTCTCGATGTTGCGCGCAGCGTTGCTGACGAAGACCGGATTGATCGCATCGGTCATGTAAAACTCCAGCCGATTGCCGTGAGCGGTGACCAGCATGCTGCCGATGGCGTAGATGAAAGCGCCGACCCGGTCGCCGAGGAACTCCGGACTCATGGCGTACCTCAGCGCCGCCAGATCCTTCTTGCCCCCCAGCGTCGGCAGCGGTTGTTGCTGTTCGATGGCCAGGCGCACCTGTTTGCCGGCGGTGCGGGCGTCGAGGAATCCGGACTTCTTCAGCTCCTGCGGGTTGCGCAGGTAGAGCTTGCCCATCAGCAGGTAGAGGCTGTCGAGGTTGTCGCGCATGGCCAGGGTGGCCATGCGGTCGACGCTGGTCTGGAGGAATTCCTGGGGCCTGCCTTCACGAAACTGGCTGACGATGTCCCGGCCCTGCTGCTGACTGCAACCGGTCGTGAAGAGCATCGACAGCACGGCGAGCAGCAGGCAATGGCGGCGGATGTGCACAGCGGTGAGGGGTAAAACTCGGGCCATGGGTGCTTGAACTTGGGTATGGGCCGGCGGAGGGGATCGCCGCAGGCTGGCCAAGGGTAGAGCCGTGGATTGCGAAAAAGTGCAGAACCTGCAGTCCGCCCTTTCCAAACAAAGTGAAGAGGATCACTAATTAGTCATACTTTTTAATTGCAAAGCCGCACGACTCAGCTATAAATCCTTCCCTGTCGAATTAATAATCGACATTTAGTATGACTACTTTTAAAAAACAATAAAAAGGAAGGTAACCCATGCTTCACTCCAGATACCCGCACTACGCCCTTGGACTGTCCCTGATGATCGCCACCCTCACCGCCCAGGCCAATGGTCTGTCCAGCGAACATAAAGCCTTCGGCAAAACCAATGACGGCACAGCCGTCGAACAATACGTGTTGCGTAACAGCCACGGCATGCAGGCCACCGTGATCACCTACGGAGCGACGCTGCAGTCGCTTGCCGTGCCGGACAAAAACGGCAAGCTCGAAGACGTGGTGCTCGGCTTCGACAACGTACAGGGCTATCAGAGCGGCAAGGCCTACTTCGGCGCGACCATCGGGCGCTTCGGTAATCGCCTGGCCAACGGTGCGTTCGAAATCGATGGCAAGCGCTTTCAGGTGCCGCAAAATGACGGCTCGAATTCACTGCACGGCGGCCCGCAGGGTTTTGACAAACATGTCTGGAAAGCCAAACCGGCGAAGGGCAAGGATTCAGTGGGCGTGACGCTGACATACCTGTCGGCGGACGGCGAAATGGGTTTTCCTGGCAACCTGACAACCGAGGTCACCTACAGCCTCAACGAAAACAACGAGCTGCGCATTGAATACAAGGCCTCCACCGACAAACCGACGGTGCTGAACCTGACCAATCACAGCTACTTCAACCTGGCCGGCGCGGGTAACGGCGACGTGTTGCAACAGGTCGCAACCTTGCACGCCAGTCACTACACGCCGGTCAACGGTAAGTTGATTCCTACCGGCGAGCTGGCTCCGGTGGCTGGTACGCCGATGGACTTCACCCAACCCACCGCCATTGGCAAACACATCAAGGCGGATCATCCGCAGCTGAAATTTGCTGAGCCGAAACAGGGTGGCTTCGATTTCAACTGGGTGCTGGATGCCAAGGGGGACCTCGGCAAACTGGCTGCCGATGTCAGCGACCCGCAGTCCGGGCGTCGTTTGCAGCTCTATACCACTGAGCCCGGCGTGCAGTTCTATACCAGCAACTTCCTTGATGGCTCGGTCAAGGGCAAGGCCGGCAAGACTTACGCACACTGGAGCGCGTTCACTCTGGAAACCCAGCATTACCCGGACGCGCCCAATCAGCCGAACTTCCCGTCTACGCGACTGGATCCGGGCAAGACGTATACCCAGAGTACTGTGTTGAAGTTTTCTGCTCGGTAAGACGTTGGGGGGCATCGGCGCTTGGGTGAATATCCATTATTTCGGTGATGGCTGATCGTGGTTTCGCCCTTACGGCGAGTCACTTGGAGAAGCGCCAAGTAACCAAGCGCTCTTGCCCCTTTCGTTCGGTGGCTCGCTAATGCTCGCCATGCCCTCGCTCCGGTCCTGCTCCGTGGGCCCGCCGCCATCGGCCATCCATGGCCGGGGGCGGCTAACCCGGCATCCATGCCGGGTTGCCCACTGCGCAGAACCTCCACTCGGCCTCTCGAGGGGGCGCTCAGATCAAAAGCGCAAGGCGAGCTAACGCTCGGCCTGGTGAGTGGTGAAAATCAAAAGCGCACGCGATCCCTGTAGGAGCCGGCTTGCCGGCGAAAAACGTCTGGGCGACGCGTTCATTCAGACAGCCCGCGTTATCGTTGACACCTACAGCCCGGGGAACCCATGGGCTATTCTGCTGCCAACCGAAGTATCGACCGAATGACATCAAGGAGCTTTGCATGCGGACTCTCGAACTGGCCGGCATCAACGTACCGGTTATCGGCCAGGGCACCTGGCGCATGGGTGAAGATCGCGCTCGACACCGCGAGGAAGTCGCCGCGTTGCGCCTGGGCATCGAGTTGGGCATGACCTTGATCGACACCGCAGAAATGTATGGCGAAGGGGGCGCCGAGAAAGTCGTCGGCGAAGCCATTGCCGGCCTGCGCGACAAGGTGTTTCTGGTCAGCAAGGTGTATCCGCACAACGCCAGCCGCAAGGGCATTCCCGAGGCCTGCGAACGCAGCCTGCGGCGGTTGAACACCGATTACATTGATTTGTACCTGCTGCACTGGCGCGGCCAGTATCCCCTTGAAGAAACCGTTGAGGCATTCGAACGCCTGCGCGAGGCCGGCAAGATCGGCCGTTGGGGCGTGTCCAATTTCGACGTGGATGACCTGCAAGAACTGGCCTCCCCAGCCTGCGCCACCAATCAAGTGCTCTACAACCTTGAGGAGCGTGGAATAGAATTTGATTTACTGCCGTGGAGCCAACAGCATCGTCAGCCATTGATGGCGTACTGTCCCATCGGCCAGGGCGGGAGTTTGCTCGCTCACCCGACACTCAAGCAGGTGGCCGCCCGTCACGCGGCGACACCGGCCCAGGTAGCCTTGGCATGGATTCTGCGGCAGGATGGAGTCATTGCCATCCCCAAGGCGGTCCGACCTGAGCATGTGCAACTGAATGCGCATGCCGCGCAATTGAAGCTTGTAGCCGGGGATCTGGAGGCGCTGGACCACGCGTTTCACGCGCCACACCGCAAACAGCGACTGGCCATGGTCTGAGCCATCGCGGTTCTGTCAGAGGGCTTCTCATGAGAAGCACCGATCAGCTCGACGTCTTTGATCTGCAACGCTTTCTACGGGCGCAGGACCCGGTATTCGAACGGGTGAAAAACGAGCTCGTTGCGGGCCGCAAGCGCAGTCACTGGATGTGGTTCATCTTTCCGCAATTCATCGGCCTGGGCGGCAGCGAAATGTCGCAACGATATGCCATTCACTCGGGAGAGGAGGCTTCGGCGTACCTCAAGCATGCGCAGCTGGGCCCACGGCTGCGCACCTGCACGCAGTTGGTGCTGGATATTCCGGAACGCTCCATCATCGAAATTTTCGGCCATCCGGACAATCTGAAATTCCGCTCGTCGATGACCCTGTTCGCGCAGTTCGCCCCGGATGACAGCCTGTTCCAGCAAGCGCTGATGCGGCACTTCCATGGGATTCCGGATGACTGGACGTTATCGCTGCTGGACTCAAAACAGGCCCAACTGCCCCCCAATCAGGGTTGAGAAATCGTCATCCACGAACGGCAGAATCGCATCCGCCACCGGTTGCAGTTGCCGGGTGACGTAGTGGTCGTAATCGATCGGCGCGCTGCGGATCTCCAGCGGCTCGGGCCCGGCGACGGTGATCACGTAGCTGATCCAGCCGCCGTTCTGGTATTGCCGCGGACGGCCCTGTTGATCGTTGTAGTCGTCGGCGATCCGCGCCGCGCGGACATGCGGCGGCACGTTGCGCTCATAGTCATCCAGGGTCCGGCGCAAGCGCTTGCGGTAGATCAGGCGATCATCGAACTCGCCCGCCAGGGTCTTGCGCACGTACTCGCGGACATAATCCTGATAGGGCTGGCGATGGAAGATTCGCGTGTACAGCTCTTGCTGGAATTGCCGGGCCAGCAGCGACCAGTCGGTGCGCACGGTTTCCAGCCCCTTGTAGACCATCTCGTCAGTGCCGTCGTCACGCGTGACCAGCCCGGCATAACGCTTCTTGCTGCCCTCCTCCGCACCGCGAATGGTCGGCATCAGAAAGCGCTTGTAGTGGGTTTCGAACTGTAACTCCAATGCGCTTTGCAGCCCGTACTCCTCTTGCACATGCACGCGCCACCACTGGTTGACGTGATCCACCAGCGCGTGGCCGATCTGCGCCGCTTCCTGCTGACCGTGGGCGCGGCGCAGCCAGACAAACGTCGAGTCGGTATCGCCATAGATCACCGTGTGCCCCTGGGCTTCGATCAACTGGCGGGTACGCAGCATGATTTCGTGCCCGCGCAACGTGATCGACGAGGCCAGACGCGTATCGAAGAAACGGCAACCGCTGGAACCGAGCACGCCGTAGAAGGCGTTCATGATGATCTTCAGCGCCTGGGACAACGGTGCGTTGTGTTCGCGCTTGGCGGTTTCGCGGCCCTCGGCGACCCGGGCGACAATGGCCGGCAGGCAGTGCCGGGTTCTGGAAAAACGCGCCCCGCGAAAACCGGGCACGGACTCGCTGTCCTCGGGATGCTTGAGCCCTTCGATCAGGCCCACCGGGTCGATGAGGAAGGTGCGGATGATCGATGGATAGAGGCTTTTGTAGTCGAGCACCAGCACCGATTCGTACAGGCCCGGCTGCGAGTCCATGACAAATCCGCCGGGGCTGGCCTGTGCAGGTTTGCTGCCGAGGTTGGGCGCAACGAACCCCTGGCGGTGCATCAGCGGCATGTACAGGTGCGTGAAGGCCGCCACCGAACCGCCACTGCGATCCGCCGGCAAACCGGTCACGCTGGCCCGCTCCAGCAGGAAAGTGAGCAATTGGGTCTTGGCGAAAATCCGCGTGACCAGTTCGCAGTCCTTGAGGTTGTAAGTGGCGAGCGCCGGTTTGTCCTCGGCGAACATGCGGTTGATTTCGTCCATGCGCTGGTACGGCGTGCTGATCGACTTGCCCTCGCCGAGCAGGGTTTGCGCGACGTTTTCCAGGCTGAACGATGGAAAACTCCAGGTCGCCGAACGCAGGGATTCGATGCCGTCGATGATCAATCGCCCGGCGGCCGAGGCGAAGTAATGGTTGCGGCTGCCGTGCTCGCGCCACTGCATTTCCTCGCCGCCGCGCCCCAGTTTCAGCGGCACCGCCAGGCGTCGGGCGTGTTCGTGAAGCACGCGCAAATCGAACTGCACGACGTTCCAGCCAATGATTGCGTCAGGGTCGTGCCGGGCGAACCATTCGTTGAGCTTTTTCAGCAGCAGGGTTCGCGACTCACAGTATTCGAGCTGGAAGTCGACCTTGCTGTCGTCGCCGTTGGGCGGGCCGAGCATGTACACCTGGCGCTCACCGCAGCCTTCCAGCGCGATGGAATACAGATCGCCCTGAGCGGTGGTTTCGATGTCCAGGGACACCAGCCTGAGCGTCGGACGATAGTCGGGATCGGGTTTCATCTGCGCGTCGAGCAGCAGGCCTTCGGCATCGGGTGTGCCACCGAAGATCACCGGCGCGGTGATGAAGCGCTCCATCATGTAGCGTTCCGGTGGGCGTACGTCGGCCTCGAACATCTCGACGCCGGCCTTGCGCAGCGCGGTTTCCAGGCGCATCAGCTGACCGTGTTGCTGGCAATACAGGCCGAGCACCGGGCGATGCTCGAAATCCAGCAGGGCCAGGGGTTTGAGCTCGACGTTTTTTTCGCCGTGCAGCACCTGCTCAGCCTGCTCGCGCTGCTCGGCGGGGATGAACGCCACCGACGGTTGATGCGGCAGGCGAATATGCTGGGGACCGGTGTCGGTCGCCAGCCAGAACTCGACTTCCGTACCGGCCGGGGTATCGCGCCAATGCCGGGTCAGGACGAAGCCCCGCTGTAAATCCACCACTGCAACCTCACCTCTGATTCAGAGCGCAATTCTACGCGGCATTCCCGCCAATAGCAGTGAACGCCTGCTCTGGAATGCGATCCCTTGTAGGAGCTGGCTTGCCAGCGATGGACTCCAACCTACCGCGTTTAACCAGTCAGCACGCGTTATCGTTGACGACCATCGCTGGCAAGCCAGCTCCTACAGGTCGGTGGTGTGTTCGAAAATGTGAGGTTTATCGAAGAAAAACGGCTGAATGACGTTTTTTGCGCGTTATCTGCCGTTTTCTGCCTTGCCCTCGGCGCTCGGGTCTACGATTCTTCAAGAACAACGACAACACCCGAGAAGCCACCATGAAAACCGTCGCCCAACTGCTCAAGTTGAAAGATCAGAAAAATCAGGAAGTGCACCAGATCAAACCCGATCACATGGTGCTCGAAGCACTGATGAAGATGGCCGAGAAGAACGTCGGTGCCTTGCTGGTGGTAGAGAACGACGAAGTGCTGGGCATCATCAGTGAACGTGATTACGCACGCAAACTGGTGCTGCATGGCCGCTCTTCCGTGGGCACCCCGGTGCGCGACATCATGGTGTCGCCAGTCATCACCGTAGACACCCATCAAACCGTCGATACGTGCCTGGGCATCATGTCTGACAGGCGCCTGCGTCACCTGCCGGTGGTGGAGAACGGCAAGTTGATCGGCTTGCTGTCGATCGGCGACCTGGTCAAGGAAGCGATTGCGGAGCAGGCAGAACTGATCCGCCAGCTGGAGCAGTACATTCGCGGCGAATGATTCGAAAACACCGCAATGCCCCTTGTAGGAGTGAGCCTGCTCGCGATAGCGGTGGGTCAGTCAGCTCTTGTACCGACTGACCCACCGCTATCGCGAGCAGGCTCACTCCTACAATTGGAATTGCGGTGTTATTCAGGCGGGCCAATGCCGCGCAAAGACCGGTGCCAACGTCGGATGCCGGTCGATTCGCTCCAGCCAGGCAGAAAAACCGGGCCGGGCACTGCGCAAATGCTCCCGGGTGCCCGCCCACCGCGAGATCACCGCCGCCAATACATCCAGCGCACCGGGCGTCTCATCGCCCAGGTACAACTCGCCCGAGAACTGATCGGCAAACACCTCCCAACTCCAGTGCAACCGTTCGCGAGCGCCGGCCATGAGGTTGTCCCGCGAGGGTTTGTCCGCCACGAGCAGCCAGCGCTCGGGGTAATCGATGATGCCGATCGCCGCATAACAATTGGTGACGATGTACACCAGCCCCCGGATCGCCTGATCGCGCTCGGCGGCGTCTTTCGGCAGCAGTTTCGACTTGGGAAACGTCAACCCGAGATGAATCAAAATCGCCGCACTTTCGGTGAGCACGCTGCCGTCAGGCAGTTGCAGGGTCGGAATCTGCTTCAGCGGGTTGATCTTCTCCAACGCGTGGGCCGCCTCGGTGGATAACTCGACGTCGATGAAGCGGTAAGGAATCTCGCACAGCTCCAACGCGGCTTCGATGGCGGCGGCGCCGGAGTTCTGGTGTCCGTATAGCTGATACATATCGCGCTCCTGGCGAGACGAACAGGTAGTCGGTAGACGAGCGGGCAAAGGTCACGTTCCCTGCCATTTGGCGGGTCGATGCAGGTAAGATGCGCGATCCCGGGGCACTCTTCCAATACCCCCGCAGCACACTTCAAGGAAAGAACATGCGCCAACAGGATGGCCAACGCGCCGCACTTTTTCGTACCGTCGGTTTCATTCTGGCCTGCCTGGCGCTAAGTGCCTGCTCGCCAAGCGACCACTCGTCATCGGCCAGTTTAGCCGGTGAACAAGGGCGTGGCGGGGCCATGCTGGCCTATGAACACGAATTGCAGCTGTTGCTGCCCCAGGCAGAAATCGCCCCGCGCTTGCAGGCCACACGTGAGGCGTGCGAAACCGCACGCTTCGGCGCCTGCAACGTCTTGCGCATCGAGCAAGGCGCCGGCCGCGCCGACATCACCTTGCGCATTGCCCCTGCCGGCGTCGAGCCGTTGGTGGCGATGGCCGCCGAGGGTGGCGAACTGGGTCAGCGGATCACCAGCGCCGAAGACCTCGCCGATGCCGTGGACGACACCCGTCGACGCCAGGAACGACTCAAGGCTCAACAGCAGCGCCTGGATGAACTGGCGACCCGCAAAGACATCAGCGTCACCGATCTGATTACCCTGAGCAAAGAGCAGGCCGGGATCGAAAACGATCTGCAAGCCCTGGCGCAGATTGCCGCCGGGCACCAGCGGCGTCTGGACACCAATCGGGTCACCTTATCGTTCCTGCCGACCGGCGCCAGCAGTCGCTCGTCGCACTTGAGCCAGGCATTCAGCAATTTGCTCGACAACCTGGCCGAAGGCGCCGCCGATGCACTGGAAAAAACCAGTTACGCCCTGCCCTTCCTGATCCTCGCGTTTCCACTGTTCATGCTGTGGGTCTGGTTGTGGCGCAAGTTTGTTCGGCGTCGGACCTGAACCCGGCGTGCGCCACAGGCATTCAGTTATTTTTTTGGCCACTGCATCCAAATCGCTTTCCGCCGGGTAGTCCCTGTAGCAGCCCTTGTTACTGCGCAAGACGCCAGCTAACCCCCAAGCCCAACGCAATCCTCTGTAGGAGCCGGCTTGCCGGCGATGACGTCCGTCCCGTCAATGAAGGGTGGGACTGATCCACCGCTATCGCCGGCAAGCCGGCTCCTACAGGGATCTGGATTGTTTGCTGGATTGCTGCCCGGCTCGCCCCCCGTGTAAAACCACCCCCGGCCTGCCGACGGCAGAACCATCACGCCCACGCACGGGGCGTCAGCTGTTCCATCACTGCCGTCGATGTTCACCATCACGTCAATGAAGTTCTCATAAAAATTGTGCGGCGTACCATCAGCTCCATACCAAACAACTACACCCCGGAGCACACCACCATGAAACGCCAACTCTTCCTCAGCATCGCTTTCTCGGTTTTTGCAGTTAACGCTTTTGCCGCTTCGTCCGCTCACCCGGTTGTCGCTGAAGGCGGCTCGGATCGGTTGATTGAAAGCCGTGTGGCTGAGGGTGGTTCGGATCGTTTGATCGAAAATCGTGTGGCCGAAGGTGGTTCCGACCGTCTGATCGAAAACCGCGTTGCCGAAGGTGGCTCTGACCGTCTGATCGAAAACCGCGTTGCCGAAGGTGGTTCCGACCGCTTGATCGAGAACCGCGTCGCCGAGGGTGGTTCCGACCGTCTGATCGAAAACCGCGTCGCCGAAGGTGGTTCCGACCGCCTGATCGAAAACCGCGTTGCCGAAGGTGGTTCCGACCGTCTGATCGAAAATCGCGTTGCCGAAGGTGGTTCTGACCGCCTGATTGAAAACCGCGTCGCCGAAGGTGGTTCCGACCGTCTGATCGAGAGCCGCGCTGTATGAATGAATGGCTTTGCAGCAACACTCGACAAAAAACCCGGCCTCACCCGCCGGGTTTTTTTATGCATTTTTTGAGACCGGTCACTTCCCCGCCAGCGCCATGCAGCGCTGATAACGCTCGTCGACCCGCTTGGCAAACCACGCCGTGGTGAGTTTTCGGGTGATTTTCGGGCTCTGCAACGCAATCCCCGGCAATACCGCTCGCGGCAATGAACGGCCTTCGGCCTTCTCGGCCAATTCGAAAACCCGCTGATACAACGTGCTGTCCTCGAACTCGAGGCTTTTGCCCTTCTCCAGTTGATCCCTAATCGTCGGATTGCGCATGCCCAGTTGCTTGCCGAGGGTGCGCACGGCCAGTTCCGTGGTGCCGGGCATGATCGAGTCGTAGCGCACCAGATCACCGTCCAGCGCCAGAGGAATCCCCGAAGCACGGCTCACCGCGTTCTGAAATGCGGCGTTTCGACTGGCGTACCAACCGGCGTTGAAATCGGCGAAGCGGTACAGCGGCTGCTTGTAGCTCACCGGATAACCGAGCAAGTGGGCGATGCCGAAATACATACCGCCGCGACGGCTGAACACTTCATGCCGAATCGAGCCGTCCACCGGGTACGGATAACCCCGCGCCTGTTGCTCGGCGAAGTCGATACTGACCTGCATCGGCCCACCGGTGTGCACCGGATTGAAACCACCGAACAGCGTGCGGCCCATGGGCACCCTGCCGATGAAATCATCGAAGATCGCGCTCAATTCCTTTTCACTGCGCGCAGCATTCAATCGGTCGCTGTAGCTTTTGCCGGTACTGGAACGTATTTGCAGCGCACCGCTCACCAGCAGGCCGGGGATGTGGGCTTTGGCGGCACGGCGGTCGATTTCCTCTCGGGCGATCTTGCCCAGGCCCGGCACCGGCGGGTCCGCCTGAAAGGTCGACTCCTGTTCGGTGACCGCCAGTACGGAACACAGATTTTGCGTAGAGGGATAAATGTTCTGCGCAGCAAACGCCGCGTAGATGTCCGTGGCCCAGCCTTGGCGATCAACGGTTTTCGCCGGCAGCAGGCGCACGATCTCGGCCTTGACCTCTTTGGGTGTGCGGGCCGGGGCTTCCTGGGTGCGCTGAGTCCCGCAACCGGCCAGCACCAACAGCGCCGCGACGCTCGTGATCAATCGATTGGCTTGCATGGCGCTCCATCAGATCCGTTGAACCAGGTTAACCATACGATCAATGGCATGGCGCAGGCTATGACTGTGCCGGCGACACACTGTTCCCGGCACAGACACATTGAACGGTGGGAGCCGGCTTGCTGGCGATGGGAGCACCGAGGTGCATCAAGATGACCGCGTTATCGTTCATCGCCAGCAAACGGGCTCCTACAGGGTCTTTTTCCGTTGGGCGGGCTGTCTGACGGCCCTCTTCGGCTGAACCATACTTGAGCCAAGACGCCAGGGGAGAACAGGCGCATGAACCGTAGCGACGTATTGATCATCGGCGCCGGCCCCACCGGGCTGGTGCTCGCGCTGTGGCTGAGCAAACTGGGGATCCGCGTGCGGATTATCGACAAGACATCGGCCCCCGGCACCACTTCACGGGCGTTGGCCGTACAGGCGCGCACACTGGAACTGTATCGCCAGCTCGACCTCAACGAGGCCGTGATACACAAAGGGCATCGCGTGGCGGCAGCCAACTTCTGGGTCAAGGGCGAACCCGTGGCGCGCTTGCCGTTGGGCCGGATTGGCGAGGGTCTGACGCCGTATGCATTCCTGGAGATTTTTCCCCAGGACGAGCACGAACAATTGCTGATTGAACGCCTGGAAACCTTTGGCATCCGGGTCGAGCGCAACACCGAGCTGGAGAGCTTCGAAGAAACCGGCGATGGCATCACCGCACGGCTGCGCCTGCCCGATGGTCAAGAGGAAATCTGTCAGGCCTGTTACCTCGCCGGCTGCGACGGTGCCCGCTCGCGGGTGCGCAAAACCCTCGATACCGGATTTCCCGGCGGCACCTACCAGCAGATTTTCTACGTGGCCGACGTGCAGGCCAGCGGGCCGGCGCTCAATGGCGAGCTGCATTTGGACCTCGATGAAGCGGACTTTCTCGCGGTGTTTCCCCTCGCCGGCGAAGGTCGCGCGCGGTTGATCGGCACCGTTCGCGACGAACGCGCCGAGCACGTGGAAACCCTGCGATTCGAAGACGTCAGCACCCGCGCCATCGAACACTTGAAAGTGCAGATCGAGCAGGTGAACTGGTTCTCGACCTACCGTGTGCATCATCGGGTGGCCGATCACTTTCGCAGCGGTCGCGCATTTCTATTGGGCGACGCGGCCCATGTCCACAGCCCGGCGGGCGGCCAGGGCATGAACACCGGCATCGGCGATGCCATCAACCTCGCCTGGAAACTCGCGGCCGTGTTGAGCGGCGGTGCTGCCCCGCATCTGCTCGACACGTATGAAACCGAGCGCATCGCCTTTGCCCGCAAACTGGTCGCCACCACCGACCGGGTGTTCAGTTTTGTCACCGCCGAAGGACGCATGGCGGATTTGCTGCGTACCCGTCTGGCGCCGTTCCTGTTGCCGAAAATGGCTTCGTTCGAGGCCTCCCGGGAATTCCTGTTTCGTACGGTGTCGCAGATCACCCTCAATTATCGTGGAATGCCATTGAGCACCGGCGTCGCCGGGCACGTTCACGGTGGCGACCGCTTGCCGTGGGCGCATGATGGTGAAGGGGATAATTTCGGGCCGCTGAAGTGCCCGAACTGGCAGGTACATGTGTACGGCGACACCAGCGACGAAATGATTGCCTGGTGCAATGAACATCACTTGCCGTTGCATGTGTTTGACTGGCGACCGGCGTTTGAAACATCAGGCCTTGGGCGCAACGGGTTTTATTTGTTGCGGCCGGATACTTATGTGGCGGTGGCCGAGTCGTGCTCGGATCCGAAGGTGATCGAACGGTACTTCCGGGATCGCGGGATACGGCCGTATTTCGGCCCTCACTGATTCAACACAGTCCAAATGTGGGAGCGGGCTTGCTCGCGAAGGCGGTGTGTCAGTCGACAGTTGCATTGACTGATACACCGCCTTCGCGAGCAAGCCCGCTCCCACAGGGGTTTTGTGTGTGTGTTTTTTAGATCCCGGCCAGGGCCAGGTCCATTGCGAAGTAGGTGAAGATCAAATCCGCCCCCGCCCGTTTGATCGCACCGAGACTCTCGCGCACCACGCGGTCCTCATCGATGGCCCCGGCCTGTGCGCCGAACTTGATCATCGCGTACTCGCCGCTCACCTGATACGCCGACAGCGGCAGGCGCGAAACCTCGCGAATGTCGCGGATGATGTCCAGGTACGCGCCGGCCGGCTTGACCATCAGCGCGTCGGCGCCTTCCTGCTCGTCCATCAGCGATTCACGCACCGCTTCGCGGCGATTCATCGGGTTCATTTGATAGCTTTTGCGGTCGCCCTTGAGTGCGCTGCCGCCGGCTTCGCGGAACGGGCCGTAGAGCGCCGAGGCGAATTTGGTCGAATAGGCCATGATCGCGGTCTGGGTGAAACCGGCATCATCCAGCGCCCGGCGAATCGCCTGGACCTGCCCGTCCATGGCCGCCGACGGCGCGATCACATCGGCACCGGCACGGGCTGCCGCGACGGCTTGTTTGCCGAGGTTGATCAGGGTCTGGTCGTTGTCGACTTCGTGGTTGTGCAACACGCCGCAGTGACCGTGGTCGGTGTATTCGCAAAAGCAGGTGTCGGACATCACGATCATCTCCGGCACCGCTTCCTTGGCGATGCGCGCCATGCGCGAGACCAGGCCATTGTCACTCCAGGTGTCGCTGCCGCTGCTGTCCAGATGATGGGACACGCCGAAGGTCATCACCGACTTGATCCCCGCCCGGGCATAGCGCTCGATCTCGCCGGCCAGTTTCGACTCCGGAATCCGCATCACACCGGGCATGCTTTTGATCGGCACGAAGTCGTCGATTTCTTCCTCGACGAAAATCGGCAGCACCAGATCGTTCAAGCTGAATTCGGTTTCCTGGAACAGGCTGCGCAGGCTCGCATTGCGGCGCAGACGGCGTGGACGTGCTTCGGGGAACTGACTGGACATGGGGTTTCCTGAAAAATCGGGGGACGAGACGAAAGTCGTAAGGGGGCGAAAGCTTATGCCCAGTTCGCCGCCGGGCACAAACCTCAGTGGAGTAAAAACCGTTACCGCTTCGGCAACAATTCCTGCATCCACCATAAAACCCTGTGGGAGCGAGCCTGCTCGCGATGGCGGTGGATCATCCAGCATCTATGTTGAATGACCCACCGCCATCGCGAGCAGGCTCGCTCCCACAGGTTTTACAGCGTCAGGGTTCCGGAAATACAGGTCACAATTGAACCACCAATCCAGATCTCATCGCCAATCCGCTCGACCGCAATTCGCCCGGCCCGCCCCATGGTCAAGCCCTGACTCACCACATAGGACGCCGGCGCCAGCCCTTCGCTGAGCAGCCATTGGGCGATGCCAGCATTCAGGCTGCCGGTGGCGGGATCTTCCGGCATGCCGTCGCCGGAAATGAACGCCCGCACTTCGAACTGTGCGTCATCGCCGTCACGCTCGGGATGCCACGGCGCAATCACGCCAACCGCGAGGCCGAGCATCTGCGTATGGTCCGGCTGAAGATCCAGCACCTGCTGGCGATCCTCGACCATCACCGCCAGCCAGCCAGCGCCGTTATCGACCCACTGTGCCCGCACGATGGCGCCCGGCTCCAGTCGGAGCCCACGTCGCACGCGCTCCACCAGATCCGCCTGCACCGGCCCGGTCTTGAGCAGTGGCGGTGCGAGAAAGGCCAGTTCCGCGCCTTGCCGGCGCACCCGCACCAGGCCCACGCCGCATTCCTGAATGATCTCCTCGCCCTTGGGCACGCCACCGGCTTCGAGCCAGGCATGGCAGGTGCCCAGGGTCGGGTGACCAGCGAACGGCAACTCGTTCAGGGTGGTGAAAATCCGCACCCGGTAATCGGCCCGAGGGTCCTGCGGGGCGAGGATGAACGTGGTTTCACTGAGATTGGTCCAGGTGGCGAACGCCGCCATGCGCTCATCGCTGAGCTCATCGGCGCCGAACACCACGGCCAACGGATTGCCCTTGAGCGCAACGCGGCTGAAGACATCTACTTGCTTGAAATCGAATGCGTGCATGGCCTGCCTTGGTCTTGGTGGATTCGAAAGGTCTTACTTGGGAATTTCCAGCCCGCGCATCACCGCCGGCCGCGCCAGGAAGCGCTCCAGCACCCGCGTCACGTTCGGGAAATCCTTGATGCCCACCAGATCGCCCGCCTCATAGAAGCCGATCAGGTTGCGCACCCACGGGAATGTCGCGATGTCGGCGATGGTGTAGCGCTCGCCCATGATCCAGTCGCGCCCCTGCAGACGTCCATCAAGCACTTTTAACAAACGTTTACTTTCCTCGACATAGCGATCCCGAGGGCGTTTGTCTTCGTAGTCCTTGCCGGCGAATTTATTGAAAAAGCCGAGCTGGCCAAACATTGGCCCGATGCCACCCATCTGAAACATCAACCACTGGATCGTCTCATAACGCGCAGCCGATTCCTGGGCCAGCAACTGCCCGCTCTTGTCGGCGAGGTAAATCAGAATCGCCCCGGACTCGAACAACGGCAGCGGCAGGTCGTCCGGCCCGTGGGGGTCGAGGATCGCCGGGATCTTGTTGTTGGGGTTCAGCGACAGAAACTCGGGCGACAGCTGGTCGTTGGTGTCGAAGCCCACGCGATGCGGCTCGTAGGGCAGGCCGATCTCTTCGAGCATGATCGACACCTTGACGCCGTTGGGGGTCGGCAACGAGTAGAGCTGAATCCACTCAGGGTATTGGGCTGGCCATTTTTGGGTGATAGGGAAAGCGGACAGATCGGTCATCACATGGATCCACGAAGAGATTGAGAGGCACGATCATAGTGTGAGTGGCCGCAGGCTGCGACGTACGGCGTATCGATATTGATGATTACCAAGATCAATGGATTGCAGTCTTCTCCTGCGACCGCCCCGTGTACTGTGTCCATAAATCCGCAACATCCTGTCGATAACCTCTGCTCCAACCCGTTCATGGTTGTCGATACATTGCTGCGCATGCCGCCGGAATCGAACCAAACGGGCCTCAGTGGACTCTGAGTGCTGCCCTTTCGGAAACGGACCGGATCATCGACATGGAAAACACCCGACGCTGGGAGCGCGTGGTGTAAAGGTTTGTCAGCCTTAACCGAATGCGCTGAAGAACCCTTATTCCATGATGAACCTTATGAAATTGGTCCAACGCTTCAAGCATCGCACCTATGTCGTGCTGCCCTCCCTGTTGGCAATCAGTGCGCTGCTCCTGTCGTTTGTCGTCAGTGAAAGCCGCGCCCAGCCGGCTGACGGCACCCAGACGCTGGTTTTCCTGCGCCACGCGGAAAAACCCGCCGGCGGCCTCGGCCAGCTCAATTGCCAGGGCCTGAACCGCGCCATCGACCTGGCCACCCTGCTCCCGGAAAAATTCGGCAAGGCCAACTACGTGTTTGCAGCCAACCCGACGCGCAATGTCGAGGAAGGCGAGCTGGATAATTCCTACAGCTACATTCGCCCCCTGATGACCATCAGCCCCAGCGCCATCAAGCTCGGTTTGCCGGTGAACATCAACTTCTCGGCCAACGACACCAGTGACCTGGCCGACGAACTGCTGCATGACAAGTACCACAACTCGGTGATCTACACCGCGTGGTCCCACGGCTACCTGCCCGAGCTGATCAACAAGGTCGCCGGCGAAGCGGTCGGCAAGAAACAGAACATCACCGATGACTGGGAATCCAGCGACTACGACTCGCTGTATGTACTCACCCTGACCTGGCACAACGGCAAGGCCAGTCTGCAGAGCCACAGCTACAAGCAAGGCCTGGATAACGGCCGGGAAACCTGCCCGACATAAGGGCGACCTGTAGGAGCCAGCTTGCTGGCGATGCAGACGCCGCGGTGTTTCGGGAGCACCGCGTTATCGTTCATCGCCAGCAAGCTGGCTCCTACAAGGTTGGGGGTTACGGCAGCAGGATGACTTTGTCGCCACTGCCCTCATTCACTTCGGTATAACGTTCCAGCCCTTCGGCCAATGGCGATTCGAACAGCCCTTGTGGCAACGGCAACAGGTCCTGGTCGAAGAACCGGCCGAACTGATCGAGCATCGCCGCGCACGCCTGCACGCCGTATAGCAACGAGTTGATCCCCACCACCGAACCGCCCTTGCGATACAGCGCCAGGGCCGGCAATTGCACCTGGCCATCCACCGGCGCGGCGATGATCGCGATGCGACCAAACGCGGCCAGTGCAGGGACGGAGGCTGGTAACCAGAACCCGGTGGTGTCAAAAATCACGTCGGCGCCGCCGGTGTAGACCGCATTCACCTGCGCGCCCAAGTCCTCGGGTTTATCCAGCTGCAACGTCTGATACCCCTGAGCCTGCAAGTCCTTGACCTGCTCCGGCCGACGCGCCGCCGCCAGCACCTGGGCGCCACGCACCTTGGCCAGCGCCAGCGCAGCACTGCCGACCGCCCCGCCACCGATCACCAATAACCGCGTTTGTGCGCTCACCAGGCTGCGCTCCAGCGCATCCCACGCCGTGGTGTAAGGCACGCCGAGGCTGGCGGCCTGGGCAAAACTCAGGTGCGTCGGTTTGCGCGCCACACCGTTGGCCGGCAGCTTGACGAATTGCGCATGGGAGCCGTCGGCGAAAAAGCCCAGTTCACGGCCGGTGCCCCACACTTCCTGACCGATCAGCGCCTGCGGGCCTTCGACGACTACACCCGCAAAATCACGCCCGGGAATGCGCGGCAACGTGGTGTAGGGAAAACGTCCCAGCACATTCTTCACATCGCTGGGATTGAGGCCGGCGGCCTTGATTTGCACCAGCACTTCATCGGCGCCGGGCACGGGGGTCGGAACCTCGACATAGCGCAGGGCCGAAAGGTCGCCGGTTTTGTCGAACTGCAATGCTTTCATGGAAGTGTCCATCCAACAGGGGAAAGGGAATTCAGGAGATCCAGCCAGTGACCAGTTGCCGCCCCATGGGCCACAACTTTTCACCGGCGAGCATGCCCAGCAGGCCCACCAACGCGATGGCCGGTGGTGCGGGGGAACGAAAATCCAGCGCGCCGTAAAGCAGACCGACGCCCAGACCGATGACCAGCGAGATGAGGTAGCTCATGGCAGACTCCGTGGGCAATTGAGGGATGCCCAAAGTCTAAAGGCCGGCATCCGCGAGCATCGGCCAAGTGCTTCTGAATTCCGGCCAAACCACCCGCAATAACCTGTAGGAGCCAGCTTGCTGGCGATGGGCTCATGAACGACGCGTTTATTCAGACAACACGCGTTATCGTTAACGTCCATCGCGAGCAGGCTCGCTCCTACAGGAAAACTGCGAGGGCGCGACACCCAGCTCCCGACGGAACATGTCACTGAAGCTGCTCGGCGAGTAGCCCAGCTCCCGGGCGATCGCACTGACCGGCGCCCCCTGGATCAGCTCCGCGACCGCAGTCGCCAGTTGCACTTGTCGCCGCCACTCGGCGAAGCCCATGCCCAGACCGTCCTTGAACAGCCGCGCCAGGGTGCGCACGCTGGCCCCGGCATTTTGCGCGTGTTGTTCGAAGGAAACGTCCAGCGATGGTGCAGCCATGACGGCCTGACACAGGTTCATCAGGCGCCGGTCGGAATCATCCGGCAACGGAATTTTCAACAGCGAACGCCTGGCTCGCCGCAGTTCCAGCAGCGCCAGCCCGACCAGCGCCTCGTAATACTCCGGTGCGCCGTCGTCGCCCTGCTCCACCAGCCCGACGATGAGCTCACGCAGCAACCCGCCCACTTCGATCACCTGGACCGTGTCGTCCAGCGTCGCCGCCAATGCCGGACGCAGGTAGATGTTGCGCATCTGCAGGTCCGAGACCACGCGAATGCCGTGAGGCACGCCCGGCGGCAACCACACCGCCCGTTGCGGCGGCACCACCAGCGCCTCATGCGGCGTTTCGACCCACATCACCCCGCTCATCGCATACAACAACTGGCCCCAGACATGCTCGTGGGGTTCGATGAACAGCCCGCGCGGATAGGTGCGCGCCAGCGGTTGCACGGGCACATCGGTGTCACTCAGGTCGGGGGGCGCGGCAAGGGCCATGGTCAGCATTCATCGGGGGTTTTCAGAAAATCCATGATAACCAGCCGCAGACCTCATCGCCACTGGCCGCAGCCGTCTGACAATCCGAATGAATTTTCCGTACCGCCGACGATCCTTCTATTACTACAGGGAGGAATACGGGCTTTATGAATAACGCAAAACTTTTCGTCATTGAATACACCCTTCATGGCGTCCCAAAGTCTTTCATCATTCGCCTGGACAAAATGGACAATGCGCAGGCTTGGCATTGGGCGAGTTGCGACGCCGGCGTGGGCCGGATCCCGCGCTTTGGAAGGGAGAAAGTGCAAAAGACCAGCAAGCCGATGGCGGAAAAATTCGGCGTGGAAAATGTCACTTGGCGGCCAGCAAGCTAACCACTGTAGGAGCGAGCCTGCTCGCGATGGACGTTAACGATGACGCGCATCTTCTGCTCAAACGCGTCGCTCGTGAGTCCATCGCGAGCAGGCTCGCTCCTACAGTCAGTGTTGGGCGCACTTGCAGTCTTTGTGCACGCATTCTTCACCGTGTTCATGGTGTTTGGCGCAGGCTTCGCAACAGTAGTGCTTGCCGTGACGTGCGATCGGATGCTGGCCCAGTTTGCAGTTGCATTTCGGGCAGTCGCATTTACTTTCGCTATCGATCATGAGTCTGACTCCTGAGGTGGTGGTCGTCGGGGCTACAACCCGTCTCACCAGTGTAGAAGTTGCCACAGACGACGCAGCCCAAACCTGTAGGAGCGAGGCTTGCCCGCGAAGAACGATAACGCGATGTAACTGGTTAGATCGCGGCATCTGCTTCGCGGGCAAGCCTCGCTCCTACAGGAAAGCGAAAGCGGTCAGGCCTGGCGGGTGTTGCTGCGATACATGAACACCAGCGCCAACCCGAGCAACACCATCGCCAGTATCCGGCTGCCGGACAGCTCGATCTGCGGGTTGCCCAGCCAGCCGAAGTTATCGATCAGCATCCCCATGCCCAGCTGCCCGACGATCACCGCGACCGTCGCCACCGCCGTACCCACCCGTGGCACCGCCCCCACCATCACCATCATGTACACCACGCCGAACAGCGCGCCGCTGAGCTGCCATTTCGGCACGTCCAGCAGGCTCACGGCATGGGCCGGCTCGAAAAACAGGATCAGCAACCCGGTGCTCACCGCACCCACCACGAAAGTCAACAAACTGCTGCGCAGCACACCGACCGTTTCGCCCAGACGCCCATTGATGGCGGCCTGAACACTCAACACCGCACCGGCAGCCACGACCACCGCCAACAAAATAATCAGATTCATCATTAACCCCGCGCAATCAGAACAAGTGCCGCCACAATCAGCAGCAAGGCCAGCCAACGTTCACCGTTGACCTTTTTACGAGTGGCGCCGAACCAGCCGAAGTGGTCGATCAGCACGCTTTTACCGACCTGCCCGGACAGGATCGCGATCATCGTCATCGCAATGCCGATGTACGGCGTGGCCAGGGTCAGCACCACCACGTAGATCGGCCCTAGAAAACCGCCGATCAACTGCCAGCGCGGCAGGTCGCTGAAGGCCGGTCCCTTTTGCGGGCCGCTGAGCAACAGCAGGAAAAACAGGATCGCCGAGCCGACGCCGAAGATGCTCAACGTCGCCCACAAGTGACCGACCTGAACCCCCAGCGGCCCGAGCAGACCGGCCTCCACGGACAGGCCCATACCGGCCAGGATCACCAAAGGCAGCAGCAAAAGCCGCAACCCGGGTTTGGTTGCTGGTGTGACAGCGATGTCGATTGAAGAAGATTGCATAGAGAACTCCTGTGTTATCGATCAACACACAATCCCTGTAGGAGCCGGCTTGCTGGCGATGGCGTCCTCGAGATTGCTATCGCCGGCAAGCCGGCTCCTACACGGGATTTGTGTTGTCGGTGTGATTGGCGCGCATTATCGGCTGGCGCTGCTGTGCGATAAATGGGAGCATCCTGACAACACTTTTGCGTAACTCGCACAGCAGGATTCTTCATGCACGGCCTCCACGAATTGGGTTTCAAGGCACTTCGGCTGTTTGTCGCGGTACTCGACCACGGCAGCTTCTCTGAAGTCGCCCGCCGCGAGGGCCTGGCGCCGTCGTCGATTTCCCGGCAGATCCAGTTGATGGAGCAGGCGCTGAGCCAGCAATTGCTTTACCGCCACACCCGTGCGGTCACGCCGACGGAAGCCGGACGCTTGCTCGGCGAGCATGCGCGATTGGTGCTGGTGCAGTTGGAGGAAGCCGAACAGGCGTTGCAGGAACAACAAAGCGAGCCGAGCGGGCTGGTGCGGATCAACGCGCCGGTGGTGTTTGGCCAGCGGCACCTGACGCCCTGGCTGGGGCAACTGTGCGAGCGTTACCCGAAATTGCAGCTGGATATCCAGCAGACCGACAGCTACGTCGCACCGTTACAGGAAGGTGCCGACCTGCTGTTTCGCATCGGCCCGCTGCACGATTCGAGCATGCAGGCGCGGATTCTGGCGCCACAACGCTTTCAGGTGGCGGCGAGCCCGGCGTACTTGAAACGCCATGGCACACCGTTGCATCCCGAAGACCTCGCGGCGCATCAATGCCTGGCCTACAAAGGCGTGGCCGGCCAGCAACGCTGGTTTTTCCGCCAGGGTCAGCAGGACTGGAAGCCCTACTCGGTGAAGGGACCGATCACCGGCAACCACGCCGACACCCTCACACAGGCCGCCGAACAAGGCCTGGGCCTGGTGATGTTTCCGTCGTGGCTGATTGGTGAAGCGGTGCGCAACGGCACGCTGGTGCCGGTGCTGGGGGAATATCAGGTGTCCAACAGCCTTGAGCCGCAACAGATCGCCGTGCTCTGGCCCGGGAGCCGGCGGTTGTCGGTGAAGGTAAGGACGGTGATTGATTTCTATGTCGAATGCTTCGGTTCCGTGCCGTATTGGGACAGGCCCTGACATAGACAGCACAACCTGTAGGAGCCGGCTTGCCGGCGATGGCGTTGTGTCAGGCGCCATCAATGTTGACTGACATATCGCCATCGCCGGCAAGCCGGCTCCTACAAAGGGGTGTTGTGTCAGTCGACATCAATGCTGGCTGACATGCCGCTATCGCCAGCAAGCCGGCTCCTACAAAGGGGTGTTGTGTCAGTCGACATCAATGTTGACTGACGCGCAGCCATCGCCGGCAAGCCGGCTCCTACAAGGTGGGGGTCAGATGCGGAACTGGCCGACCAGAGTGCCGAGGCGCTGGCCAAGATCAGCCAGGCTGCGGGACGTCTGGGCGCCGAGTTGGGTTTCGCCGGCCACGTTGTCCACGGCCACCGCGATCTGATGCACGCTGCGGTTGATCTCTTCGGCCACGGCGGTCTGCTCCTCGGCGGCGCTGGCGATCTGCGCGTTCATCGAGTTGATGGTGCCGATCAGTTGAGCCATGGTGTCCAGCGAGGCGCCGGCTTCGTTGGCCTGCATGGACGTACCGTCGCCGGCCTCGCTGGAGCGGCGCATCGCTTCCACCGCCGACTGAGTGCCGGCCTGCAAGCGGTCGATCATGCCCTGGATTTCCTGGGTGCTGATTTGCGTGCGGCTGGCCAGCGCACGGACTTCGTCGGCCACCACCGCAAATCCGCGACCGGCCTCACCGGCACGGGCCGCTTCAATGGCGGCGTTGAGCGCCAACAGGTTGGTCTGCTCGGCAATCGAACGGATCACCCCGAGCACGCTGACAATCGATGACACGTCCTTCTGCAGGCTGTCGAGGGACACGCCGCTGCTGCGAATATCGTCGACCAACGCATGAATCTTGACGATGCTGCCGGCCACCACACGCTTGGCCGTCTGGCCTTCTTCGTCGGTCTGCTGCGCGGCCACTGCGGCGTTTTGTGCGCTTTTCGCCACTTCTTGCGCGGCGGCCGACATTTCGTTGATCGCCGTGGCCACCTGATCGGTCTCGTGACGTTGACGCTCCATCGCCTGATCCGAACGCTGGGCCTGATCGGAAACCTGGTTCACCAGCCCGGTCAATTGCGAGGTCATTTCGGTAATCTGGCGCACCAGGCCGTGGATCTTGTCGACGAACCGGTTGAACGAGCCGGCGAGTTGGCCGAGTTCATCCTGGCTGGTGATGGTCAGGCGCCGGGTCAGGTCGCCCTCGCCCGCCGCGATGTCGTCGAGGTTGGCTTTCATCAGGTTCAGCGGACGCAGAATGGTGTTGGCCAGCAGCATGCCGGCGGCGGCAATCAGCAGCAGCACGACGGCGGCGATGCCGATGATGCTCAGCAACACGCCTTCCATCCGGTCTTGAACCTTGGCCTCAACCACCGCCACCTGCGCCTCGATACCGTCAAGGTTGACCGAGGTGCCGACCGCCATGTCCCACTTCGGCAGGTATTCGGTGTAACCGAGTTTCGGCACCAGCACCTTGGTATTGCCAGGCAATGGCGAGCTGTATTGCAGGTAGTGAGTGCCGTCTTTGGCGACTTTCACCAGGTCGCGGTTGACGTAGACGCCGTTTGGATCGCGGTTATCCTTGAAGCTCTGGCCCACGCCTTCGGGGCTGTTGGCCTTGAACAGGCGCACGGTGTTGGAGTCGTAGCCGAAGAAGTAGCCTTCCTTGCCGTAGCTGATGCTCGACAGCAATTTGATCACCTGGGCCCGCGCCGCGTCATCGCCAGGGGCGGCGGCCTCGTAGAGCGGTTTGATCGCAGTCATGGCCACGGCGACGTAACTTTGCAGGGTGGCCTTGGCGTCGCTGAGCAGGCGCTGACGCGTCTCCTCGACCTCCTTGCGGGCCTGTTCCTGCAGAACGAACAACGTGGTCAGGCTGATGACCAGCGCAAAGAGCAACACCGGGAGGACGGCAAGGGACAGGACTTTAGCCTTCAGGCTCATGCGCATGACGGTTCACTCTTTTGGTTTTATTGGCGTGGTTAAAGGCTTTAACGGCACGCCGGGTCAAAAGTTGAGCTGGAGGGGCAATGAGGTCCCCTGTAGGAGTGAGCCTGCTCGCGATGAGGGCAGCATATCCAACATCTATGTGACAGACAGACCGCTATCGCGAGCAGGCTCGCTCCCACAGGGGGTCTTCGTTCAGAGGACCATCGCGGCCACCCAGCCGAACGCCAGCAGCGGCAGGTTGTAATGCAGGAAGGTCGGGACCACGGTGTCCCAGATGTGGTGATGCTGACCGTCGATGTTCAGGCCGGAGGTCGGGCCGAGCGTCGAGTCGGAAGCAGGCGAACCGGCGTCGCCCAGCGCGCCGGCGGTGCCGACGATGCAGACGATGGCGATCGGGCTGAACCCCAGTTGCACGCACAGCGGCACGAAAATCGCTGCCAGAATCGGCACGGTGGAAAACGACGAACCGATGCCCATGGTCACCAGCAGACCGACCAGCAGCATCAGCAGCGCACCGATGCCTTTACTGTGGCCGATCCACGACGCCGACGCTTCAACCAGCGTCTGCACCTGACCGGTGGCTTTCATCACTTCGGCAAACCCCGAGGCGGCGATCATGATGAAACCGATCATCGCCATCATCTTCATGCCTTCGGTGAACAGATCATCGGTGTCGCGCCATTTCACAATGCCCGACACCGAGAAGATCAAAAAGCCTGCCAATGCACCGATAATCATCGAGTCCAGCAGCAACTGAATAATGAACGCCGCCGCAATCGCCACACCCGCAACCATCAGGCTCAGCGGGTTGTACTGCACCGCGACCTGCTCGACCTGTTCGATCTTTTCCAGGTCGTAGACGCGCTTCTTGCGGTAGCTGATAAAGGCTGCCGCAAGCCCCACCACCATGCCCAGCGCCGGAATGCCCATGGCATGGGTGACGTTGATGCCGCTGATATCGACGCCGCTGCGGGCCACGTTGGCCAGCAGGATTTCATTGAGGAAAATGTTGCCGAAGCCCACTGGCAGGAACATGTACGGGGTGATCAGGCCAAAGGTCATGACGCAGGCGATCAACCGCCGATCCAGTTGCAGCTTGGTCAGCACATACAACAGCGGCGGCACCAGCAACGGAATGAAAGCGATATGTATCGGCAGAATATTCTGTGAAGCGATGGCCACCACCCACAGCAGGCCGATCAGCAGCCACTTCACCGAACCGCCACCGTTGGCGTGCTGGCGGTCAACCATGGCCAGGGCTTTGTCGGCCAGCGCATGGGCCAGGCCGGACTTGGCAATCGCCACCGCGAAGGCGCCGAGCAAGGCATAAGACAAGGCCACCGTCGCCCCGCCGCCGAGACCGCTGTTGAAGGCTTTCAAGGTGGCGTCGATGCCCAGGCCACCGGTCAAACCACCCACCAGCGCGCCGATAATCAGCGCGATCACCACGTGCACGCGGGACAGGCTGAGAATCAGCATGATGCCGACCGCGGCAATTACAGCATTAATCATCGTTACCTCAGGGCAAGCGAAATGAGCCCGGCCGGCAGTCTGCGAAGAGCCGCCAGCGGGATAAGGAATGGGTTTTATTAGAGGGCGCGCACTGTGCCGGACCATCACCGCCTTGTCAAAGCCAGCAGCCCCGAACGCAAGCTAGGCCATCCCTTTCCAAAACGACATCGCCCCCTGTAGGAGCCGGCTTGCCGGCGATGGCGGTGGTTCAGTCCCCCCGTTATTGACTGGGCGGACGCCATCGCCAGCAAGCTGGCTCCTACAGGATTCGTGATAATGATTCCATTTCGTCGGACGGCATAAAGAAAGCGGATTTTCGGCCGCTACAGTGCAAAGTCTCAGATATTTATCGAATAAGGACGTCTCCATGTCGCTCAGACAACTTTCCATTCAATGGAAAATCACCCTGCTGGCCGGGCTTTGCCTCGCCGGTATCGTGACCTTGCTGGTAGGTCTTTCGCTGTATCGCATGGAGCACAGTTCCGAGCTGGTGAAAGCCTCGAGCATGGAGATGCTCACTGAAGCCGCCCAGGCCCGGATCGAGTCCCAGGGCGAAAACCAGGCGCTGAACATTCGCCAGCAGTTCATGGATGCCTATCAATATGGCCACGGCTTCTCGCGTCAGGTGTTGTTCCTGCGCGATCAGGCCGAAAAGCGCTTTCTCGATGCCTTCGACCTGCGTGAAGACCTGACCCGCCAGGTCAAGTCTGCGTTGCAAGCCAACCCGGAATTGCTCGGCCTGTCGCTGGTGTTCGAAGCCAATGCGCTGGACGGCAAGGATGAACTGTTTGCCGGCCAGGCTGAGCTGGGCAGCAACGACAAGGGCCGTTTCGCGCTGTACTGGTCGCAACCGACCCCCGGCAAGGTGACGTCGATGGCGCTGCCTGAAACTGACATGGCCGACACCAGCACCGGCCCCAGCGGTGAACCCGCCAACGCCTGGTTCACCTGCCCGCGCACCTCGCTCAAGCCCTGCGTGATCGAACCCTACTTCTATGTGATCGACGGCCAGAACGTGCTGATGACCAGCATCGTGTTCCCGCTGATGGTCAATGGCAAAGTCATCGCCTCGCTGTCGGTGGACATCAACCTCAACAGCCTGCAAGCCGTCAGCCAGGGCGCGAGCAAGAAGCTTTATGACGGCCAGACCAACGTCAGCATCATCAGCCCGGCCGGTTTGCTCGCCGGCTACAGCCCGGACGCCAGCAAACTCGCCCAGCGTCTGGACGCTGTGGATAAAACCAACGGCACCGAACTGATCCGCCTGCTCGCCGCCAGCAGCAAAACCGCAAGCCTGCACAGCAACCAGCAGTTGAAAGTGCTGTCGCCGTTCCAGCCGATCCCCGATGGCAAATCGTGGGGCGTATTGCTCGATGTGCCGGAAAAAGTCCTGGTCGGCCCCGCCGAAACCCTGAAAAAACAACTCGATGAAAGCAATACCGCCGGCACACTGGTCGAACTAGGCCTCGGCGTGCTGGCCGCGTTGATCGGCCTGTTGTTGGTGTGGCTGATGGCGCGCAGCGTGACCAAACCGATTCTGGGTGTGGCGCACATGCTCGAAGACATCGCCAGCGGCGAAGGCGACCTGACCCGGCGTCTGGCCTACGACAAAAAGGATGAGCTGGGCCAGTTGGCCGGCTGGTTCAACCGTTTCCTCGACAAGTTGCAGCCGATCATCGCCGAGGTGAAACGCTCGGTACAGGACGCGCGCAGCACGGCGGACCAGTCTTCCGCCATCGCCACGCAGACCAGCGCCGGCATGGAACAGCAATACCGTCAGGTCGATCAGGTGGCGACCGCTTCCCACGAAATGAGCGCCACCGCCCAGGACGTTGCCCGCAGCGCGGCACAAGCGGCACAAGCAGCGCGCGATGCCGATCACGCCACCCGCCGTGGCTTGACCGTGATCGACCAGACCACCACCAGCATCGACAACCTCGCCGCCGATATGAGCGCAGCGATGGTGCAGGTCGAAGGCTTGGCGGCCAACAGCGAGAAAATCGGCTCGGTACTGGAAGTGATCCGCGCCATCGCCGAGCAGACCAACCTGCTGGCCCTCAACGCCGCCATCGAAGCGGCCCGTGCCGGTGAGGCCGGACGCGGTTTTGCGGTGGTCGCCGACGAAGTGCGCAACCTGGCGCGGCGTACGCAGGAGTCGGTTGAAGAAACCCGTCTGGTGATCGAGCAGTTGCAGAACGGCACGCAGGATGTGGTGGGGTCGATGAACAACAGCCATCGCCAGGCTCAGGGCAGTGTCGAGCAAGTCAGCCAGGCCGTCACGGCGTTGCGCCAGATCGGCGACGCAGTAACGGTGATCAGCGACATGAACCTGCAGATTGCCTCAGCGGCGGAAGAGCAAAGCGCGGTGGCGGAAGAGATCAACAACAACGTGGCGACGATCCGGGACGTGACCGAGTCGCTGTCGGGGCAGGCCAATGAATCGGCGCGGGTGAGCCAGTCGCTGAATAGCCTGGCGAATCAGCAACAGAGCCTGATGGATCAATTCCGCGTCTGACTGCCTCCCCTGTAGGAGCCGGCTTGCCGGCGATGGCGATTTTGAAGACGCCATCGCCGGCAAGCCGGCTCCTACAGTAAAGCGGTGTTTCCGGGCTCAGCGTTTGGGCAGTCCGATGACAACCTTCAACCCGCCCCACTCGCTCTCCTCCAGCCGCAACACCCCGCCCCACGTGTCGACGATGTCGCGCACAATCCCCAGCCCCAACCCATGCCCTTGCGCCTGCTCATCCAGCCGTGTGCCCCGGCTGAACACCTGAGCACGCTGGTCCTCGGGAATCCCCGGCCCATCATCTTCCACGCTTAGCTCAAACCCTGCGGCCGTCTCGACCACGCTCAACCGCACCTCGGCATCCGCCCACTTGCAGGCGTTGTCCAGCAGGTTGCCCAGCAGTTCCAGCAAGTCTTCGCGATCCCAAGGCAGCTGCAACCCGGCCGGCGCGCGATAGCTCAGTTCAAGGTGTTCGCCGTGGATCATGTTCAACGTGGCGAGCAATCCCGGCAGTTCCGCATCGCAATCAAACAACGCCCCCGGCAGCGCATCGCCGGACAACCGTGCGCGGTTAAGCTCGCGATTGAGCCGCTGCTGAACCTGTGCCAATTGGTCTTTGAGGATCTTGCGCAGCTCGGGATGGGCGTCGAGTTTCTCGCTGGACGCCAGGCTCAACAACACCGCCAGCGGGGTTTTCAAGGCATGCCCAAGGTTGCCCAGCGCATTGCGCGAACGCTTGAGGCTGTCTTCGGTGTGGGCGAGCAAATGGTTGATCTGCGCCACCAGCGGCTCAAGTTCCACCGGCACCCGGTCATCCAGTTGCGAACGCTGGCCCTGCTGCAACTGGGCAATCTGCTCTCGGGCCTTTTCCAGTGGACGCAAGGCGCGGCGCACGGTGATCCGTTGCAACAGCAAAATCAGCAGCAACCCCGCCAGACCCAGGCCCAGCCCCACTTGCTGCATGCGCTTGAAACTCTCGCGCACCGGCGTGTAATCCTGAGCGACGCTGATGGAGATCGATTGTCCCAAACGGCGATAGTCCGAACGCAAGACCAGCAATTGCTGGCCTTCCGGCCCCAGTTGCAGGTTGCTGTGCAGGCCGGGATGTTCGAGGCGCGGCAATTCCTGATCCCACAACGAACGCGAGCGCCAATGGCTGTCGGCAAAATCGATGCGAAAGTAATGCCCGGAAAACGGCCGTTGATAGGCCGGTGACAGATGTCGTTCATCCAGCTGCAAGCCCTGCGGCCCGCGCACCAGCGCCACCAGCAAACTTTCGCTGTCGTTGCGCAGCCCCGCTTCGAGGTAGCGCTGCAAGCCCACTTCGAACAACCACAGGCTGGTTTGCGCCAGCACCAGGCCGACGATCACCATCACGCTGATCAGTCCCAGACTCAAGCGGCGCTGAATTGACCTCACTGCGCTTGCCCGCCGAACAGGTAACCCTGGCCGCGACGGGTTTCAATCACGCTGCGCCCGAGCTTGCGCCGCAGGTGGTTGACGTGAACTTCCAGCACGTTGGAATCGCGCTCGGTTTCACCGTCGTAGAGGTGTTCGGCGAGGTGGCTTTTGGAGAGGATCTGCTCGGGGTGCAGCATGAAATAGCGCAGCAGGCGAAACTCCGCAGCGGTGAGCTGGATGTCGGCACCGTCGCGGGTCACGCATTGCCGGCCTTCGTCCAGATGCAATCCGGCCGACTGCAGCGTCGGTTGATTGACCTGGCCATGGGAACGGCGCAACAACGCCTGAATGCGCAAATGCAGCTCTTCAGGGTGGAAAGGTTTGCTCAGGTAATCGTCGGCACCGGCCTTGAGGCCTTCGATCCGTTCGGCCCAGGAACCGCGCGCGGTGAGGATCAACACCGGCGTGGCCAGCCCACCGGCGCGCCATTGCGCCAATACGTCGAGCCCCGGCAAACCCGGCAGACCGAGGTCGAGGATGATCAGGTCATACGGTTCGCTGCTGCCCTGATACACCGCATCTCGACCGTCGGCCAGCCAATCCACGGCGTAGCCCTGACGATTGAGGCCGGCCATCAGTTCGTCGGCCAGGGGCACATGGTCTTCCACCAGCAGCAATCGCATCGGTCAATCTTCCTTGTCTTTCAGTAACTTGCCAGTGGCGGCGTCGAGGTCCAGTTCACGGACCACGCCTTCGGTGGTCAGCAGCTCGACTTCATAAATGTAGACGTCGTGTTTCTCTTCGAGCTCGGCTTCCAGCAGTTTTGAGCCTGGATAACGCTCCAGCGCCTGCTTCACCACTTGCTCGAGCGGCAGGATCACGCCCTGCTGGCGCAGGCGCAGGGCTTCGTCCTGATCGAGGTCGCGGGCCATGACGATCGAGCAAAACGCCAGAAGCACCAGCGCCATGCGTGACAATGAACACACCTTCATTACGTATCCTGATGATCCTTGAGAAGCTGCCCGCTGACCGCGTCTAATTCCAGGTCCCACTCAAGGCCTTGCGGGTCGCGCAGCTCCACCTGATAGATGTACTTGCCGTACTCTTCTTCCAGCTCGGTTTCGGTGACCGTCGAGCCTGGGTGTTTGGCCAGTGCCGTGGCGTTGAGCTTCTCGAAAGACACAATGGTACCAGCGTCGCGCAGCCGCAGGGCTTCGTCGGGCCCCAGGTCGCGAGCGTGGGCGATGCTGACGGTCATGGCGACGATGGAGGCGGTGAACAGGGCAGTCAGGGTTTTCATGGGTGTCTCCGTATTTTTTATGTGTTGCGTACGGAAGGCACCTTAGCGATTCGAACTTAATTGAAACTGAATTGCCATCATTGGCCATGACAACGCGCCATCACCGACCGACACAAAACCTGTGGGAGCGAGCCTGCTCGCGATGGCGTCGTGTCAGTCGACATCAATGTTGAATGTCAGTACGCCATCGCGAGCAGGCTCGCTCCCACAGTAGATTTGTGACGTTGCCTGACCTGTTTATAATCCGCCCGCTTGCCAGACATCGAGACCGGTATGACCGCCATCCACATCAAGTTCCCTTCCCTGACCCTCAAGGCCGGCCCGCGTGCCTTGGCGCGCATCCGTGAGCACGGCTTGAACGCCGCCGATGTCGGCACGTTGCCGGGTGCTGCCGGCGGGCCGAAGGCGTTGGGGATTCAAGGTCTGGACCTGGCGCTGTTTGGCGAGTGGCTGCCCGCCGCGCCGCGTGAACGGTCGCTGATCGGCGCCTCGGTCGGCTCCTGGCGCTTCGCCAGTGCCTGCCTGCCGGACGCCGCCGAAGGCATTCGCCGCCTCGGTCACCTGTACACCGAGCAGAACTTCGCCAAGGGCGTGACCATGGCGCAGATCAGCCAGAGCTCGCAACGCATGCTCAATGACCTGCTCGACGGTCGCGATGCGGCGATTCTGAGCAACGCCAATTACCGGCTGAACATCATGGTGGTCAAAAGCCATGGCCTGCTTGCGGACGATCATCGCGGTCGTCTCGGGCTGGGCCTGTCGTCGGTGATCGCCGACAACCTGCGCGGTCGCGCGCGGCTGTCGCGGCATTTCGAGCGGCTGATCATCCACGACCCGCGCCTGGCACCGCCGGTCAACGCGCTGAACGATTTCCCCTCGCGCTTCGTCGCGCTGAATGCCGGCAACCTGCGCCAGGCCCTGCTCGCCTCGGGCTCGATCCCGATGGTCATGGAAGGCGTGCGCGACCTGCCGGGCGCCGGCGCCGGGACGTTCCGCGACGGCGGCCTGCTCGACTATCACCTCGACCTGCCCTACAGCGGCAACGACATCGTGCTGTACCCACATTTCACCGACCGGGTGATTCCCGGCTGGTTCGACAAGACCCTGCCGTGGCGCCGTGCCTGCCCAACGCGCTTGCAGGATGTCCTGTTGCTGGCGCCGTCCAAGGAATACCTGGCCCGCCTGCCCTACGGCAAACTGCCGGACCGTAACGACTTCAAGCGTTTCATGGGCGATGCGCCGAGCCGGCAGAAATACTGGCGTACGACCATGGATGAAAGCCGCAGGCTGGGCGATGAGTTTCTCGAACTGGCCGCCAACGGTCGCCTTGGCGAACGCTTGCTGACCCTTTAGTCAGGACAAACTGTTAAACTCGCCGCCTGCCCACATCGCTGCGGCGATCGCCACCTGACAGAGCTGAAACCACTGTGGAAATCTTCAAAGAATTTACCTTCGAATCCGCCCACCGCCTGCCCCACGTCCCGGAAGGCCACAAGTGCGGCCGCCTGCACGGTCACTCGTTCAAAGTGGCGATTCATTTGAGTGGCGATCTTGATCCGCATACCGGCTGGATTCGTGACTTTTCCGAGATCAAGGCAATATTCAAGCCGTTGTATGAGCGCCTGGATCACAACTATTTGAATGACATTCCGGGGTTGGAGAATCCGACCAGTGAAGTGTTGGCGAAGTGGATCTGGGTTGAACTCAAGCCATTGCTGCCAGAACTGAGCGCGATCCGTATTCACGAGACCTGCACCAGCGGTTGCATCTATCGCGGCGAATAGTCAGACCACCCAGATCCCCTGTGGGAGCAAGCCCGCTCCCACAGGGGGAACTGCGTTTCGTCAGTGATTAAAAAAACAGCCTTCATCGGCTGTTTTTTTATGCCTATGCTTTTTGGCTTGCACCCGCCAAGAGGACTTACCCATGACTGACTGGCCGCTGGCTCAAACCTATCGCTTCAACGGGCACTCCGTCCGTTACGCCGTGCGTGGCGACGGCCCGCCGTTGGTGTTCGTGCATGGCACGCCGTTCTCTTCGTATGTGTGGCACCGGATTGCGCCACACTTCATCACGTCGCACCGGGTGCATTACTTCGACCTGCTGGGTTACGGGCTGTCCGAGAAGGTCGAGGGCGATGTGTCGCTGGGGGTGCAGAACGAACTGTTGACGCAACTGCTGGAGCATTGGGGTCTGGATTGCCCGGATGTGGTGGCCCACGATTTCGGCGGCGCGACGGTGCTGCGCGCGCATCTGCTGAACGGCAAGGACTACCGCAGCCTGACGCTGATCGACCCGGTGGCGTTGACGCCGTGGGGCTCGCCGTTCGTGCAGCAGGTGCGTCAGCATGAAGCGGCGTTCAGCGGCGTGCCCGATTACATTCAGCGGGCGATTGTGTCGGCCTATGTTCGCGGGGCGATCAAACGCGACATACCCGACGATGAACTCGCGCCCTACGTGCAACCGTGGCTGGGCGATCCGGGGCAAGCGGCGTTTTACCGGCAGATCGCGCAGATGGATCAGCGCTATACCCGCGAGGTCGAGGGGTTGTACCCGACGGTTCGTTGCCCGGTGCAGATTCTGTGGGGCGAGGATGATCAGTGGATCCCCATCGAACGTGGCCGCGCGCTGCAGCAGATGATTGCGGGGGCGCAGTTTCACCCAATCCCCAATGCCGGGCATCTGGTTCAGGAAGATGCGCCCGAAGCCATCGTTGCCGCGCTGCTGCGTTTTCTCCCCAAATCCCCCTGAAAACACCCAGTCCTTGTAGGAGCCGGCTTGCTGGCGATAGCGTAGTGTCAGTCGGCACATATGTTGCCTGTTATACCGCTATCGCCGGCAAGCCGGCTCCTACAGGGAAGCGGTGTGGTCCCGATCAATGGCGGGCATTTTTCTTTCGCTGCCGTGGTCAAAGTTCACATCTGTCCGATGCTCGATTTCCGTTGCCGCGCTAATGTCTATAACTGACGCGCCAACGCACTACTACAAGATCTCCTAAAGGATTCGCCTGATGCACATCATCAACGCCCGCCTGCGCAACCAAGAAGGCCTGCATGAGTTGCACCTGGAAAACGGCCTGATCAGCAATATTGCCCGTCAGACCGAAGCGCCGACCCTGGGCCCCGATGATCTGGACGCCGGCGGCAACCTGGTGGTGCCGCCCTTCGTCGAACCGCACATCCACCTCGACGCCACGCTCACCGCCGGCGAACCGCGCTGGAACATGAGCGGAACGCTGTTCGAAGGCATCGAATGCTGGGGCGAGCGCAAGGTGACGATCACCGAGGAAGACACCAAGACCCGCGCCAGGAAAACCATCCAGGCCCTCGCCGCCCACGGCATCCAGCATGTGCGCACCCATGTCGATGTCACCGACCCGCAGTTGACGGCGCTGAGGGCGATGCTCGAAGTGCGCGAGGAAAGCCGGCACCTGATCGACATGCAAATCGTCGCCTTCCCCCAGGAAGGCATCGAGTCGTACCGCAACGGTCGTGAGCTGATGGAAGAAGCGATCCGCATGGGCGCGGACGTGGTCGGCGGGATTCCGCATTTCGAATACACCCGCGATCAGGGCGTGAGCTCAGTGAAGTTCCTGATGGACCTCGCCGAGCGCACCGGTTGCCTGGTGGACGTGCATTGCGATGAAACCGATGACCCGCACTCGCGGTTTCTCGAAGTGCTCGCCGAAGAAGCCCGCAGCCGCGACATGGGCTCGCGGGTCACGGCCAGCCACACCACGGCCATGGGCTCGTACGACAACGCGTACTGCGCCAAACTGTTTCGCCTGCTCGGGCATTCGGGGATCAGTTTTGTCTCCTGCCCCACCGAAAGCATTCACCTGCAAGGGCGCTACGACAACTTTCCGAAACGTCGTGGCGTCACTCGGGTGAATGAATTGCTCGAAGCGGGGATGAACGTGTGCTTCGGCCAGGATTCGATCGTCGACCCGTGGTATCCGCTGGGTAACGGCAACATTTTGCGGGTACTCGAAGCGGGTCTGCATATCTGTCACATGCTCGGGTATCGCAACCTGCAAAGTGCGCTGGACCTGGTCACCGACAACAGCGCCAGGGCGATGAACCTGGGGGATCGGTATGGACTGGAGCGCGGGCGGCCGGCGAATTTGCTGATTCTTTCGGCGGACAGCGATTACGAGGTGATCCGCAGTCAGGGCTTGCCGCTGTATTCGGTTCGTGATGGGAAGGTGTTGATGAAACGGCAGATGCCGGTGGTGGAGTTTTTTGGTGAGCAACCCTGAGTTTTGTGTTGGCTGAGCTGACGCCTTCGCGGGCAAGCCTCGCTCCTACAGGGATCGCCGAACCTGTAGGAGCGAGGCTTGCCCGCGAAGGCAATCTCAAATTCACCCCATCAACCGCGCCGTACCAAACAAACTGACCCGACTCAATTCCCCATCTGTTTCCTCCAACAAAATCGGCGCAGTCCCTCCAGGCATCACCACTTTCACCTCACCCGCCACCACCCAACCCACCCGCCACGCCGCACACGCCACCGCGCTCGCACTGGTGCCGGACGACGCCGTCGGCCCTTCCCCACGTTCAAACACCCGAGCATCAATTCGCCCCGCTGACTCGCGCATCGCCCATTGCAAATTAACCCCCGCCGGGCACGGTCGCCCTGCCCCGGTCGGCATCGCGTAGGCAATGCGCGTCAACCCTTCGGACAATCGCGCTTCGCGCATCTGCTCATTGGCCGGCAATTCCTCGACATCGTCCACAAGGGTTACGCAATGCGGATTACCAACCCGCACGAACTGGCTGCGCGACCAGGCGGGATCCAGCGCCGACAACGGTTGAACGTGGCTGAGCTCACGGCCGTTGAATGCCACATCGGTCACCCCTTGAGCACTGACCGCCTCGGGCCCGAACGCCGGTTTGCCCAGATCCAGCCAGAAACCCTGCACACCCTCGACCTGCGCGCGGTTCACCGATGTTTCACCGGGCGAAGGCGTGTCGGCCTTGTCGTGATGAACCCTGAGCACACACGCCGCGTTTTCAGGAAACAGATCTTGATCGCTGAGCGCTTGGGAGAAAATCGTCAGCCCGTTGCCACTGCGCTCGGCCAGAGTGCCGTCGGTGTTGACGATCAACAGATCGAACGGCGGCGACGTTTGAAACGGGCCGACCAGCAGACCGTCGCAGCGATGGTCCTTGCTGCCGGGCGGTTGCGTGCCCGGCGCCCAGGCACAGAACGCCTCGATGGCCGACACTGCCCAGGTCGTGCGGGTTTGCGCCGCCAGACTGGCCAGGTCAGGTAAATCGATCCCTTCGCGGCGCACTGCATCCGGCGCCACTACCGCGTAGATATTGCCTCGAGCATCGTAGAACGGCGTCATGGCGCCTCCCGTGTAAACATCACAGGCGTGCAACATATCGCGAAACCGCGACGGGCTGTGCAAGGATGTCACCCTGCCTGACCGCGAAACCGTCCGGACGCTGATCGAACCTCATGGGTGAGTCACTGTCCCTTGGGGACGCGACGTTTTTTGCCAAGGATCGATATGACCAACCTCAACACGCCCACCACTTTCGTGCCCGGACGCCTGGAACAGATGTCCACGCGCATTGCCTTTTTCATCGCCGGTTTCGGGATTGCCGCGTGGGCGCCGCTGGTGCCTTACGCCAAGGCCCGGGCCGGGCTGGATGAAGGCACCCTCGGTTTGCTGCTGTTGTGCCTGGGGGTGGGCTCGATTCTGGCGATGCCGATGGCGGGGCTGCTGGCCACGCGTTTCGGCTGCCGGCGCGTGCTGACGGGCGGTACGCTGTTGATCTGTCTGGCGCTGCCGCTGTTGGCGACGGTGTCCTCGGTCCCGGCGCTGATAGCGGCCTTGTTCATGTTCGGCGCGGGCCTCGGCACGGTGGATTCGACGGTGAACCTGCAAGCGGTGATCGTCGAGCGCGCCAGCGGCAAGACCATGATGTCGGGTTTCCACGGGCTGTTCAGCCTCGGCGGGATTGTCGGGGCGGCGGGCGTCAGTGCCCTGCTCGGCTTCGGAATTTCTCCGTTGGGGGCGATGCTGGTGGTGATCGTGCTGCTGCTGATCGCACTGTGCAAAGCCGCGCCGCACCTGCTGCCGTATGGCAGTGAAAGTTCCGGGCCGGCCTTTGCCATTCCCCACGGCATCGTGCTGTTTATCGGCGGGATGTGTTTCATCGTGTTCCTTGCCGAGGGCGCGGCGCTGGACTGGAGCGCGGTGTTCCTGGCGCAGGAACGCGGGATCGACACGGCCTATGCGGGATTGGGTTATGCGGCGTTCGCGCTGACCATGACGGCCGGGCGGTTGACCGGTGACAAGATCGTCCGGCGCCTCGGCGCGACACGGGTGATCGTGTTCGGTGGGCTGACGGCCGCTGCCGGCCTGTTTCTGGCGACGTTCGCACCGAGCTGGGAGATGGCGCTGGTGGGTTATGCGCTGCTGGGCGCGGGTTGCTCGAATATCGTGCCGGTGCTGTACACCGCAGTGGGCAAGCAGACGGTCATGCCTGAAAGCATTGCCGTGCCGGCAATTACGACGCTGGGTTACGCGGGGATTCTGGCGGGGCCGGCAGTGATCGGGTTCATCGCCCACGGCAGCAGTTTGAGTTTTGCCTTTGGGCTGATGGCGGTGTTGCTGGTGGCGGTTGCCATTGGCGGGAAGGTGTTGAAGGCCTGAAAAGCATCGCCGGCAAGCCGGCTCCTACAAGGTTTTGCGTCGTGCACAAATTCTGTGAATGACATGAAACCTGTAGGAGCTGGCTTGCCGGCGATGCAGGCGACTCGGTCTATCAGAACCCGACGCTGGCCTGCACGAAGAACGTGCGCGGTGCGCCGACGTACATGCCTGAGTTGTTGTCGCTGGAACGGGTGAAGTACTGCTTGTCGAAGACGTTTTTCACCCCGGCGCCGACTTTCAGGTTGGACAACTGCGCGCCAAAGTCATAACCACCCCGCACGTTCCAGGTGACATAACCCGGAATGTCGCCGTACTGACCGTCGGCAGTGCCTTCGGTGATGTACTTGTTGGTGAAACTGCCGTTGGAATTCACGGCAACGCCCGGCGAACGTTGTTTGGACTGGGCAAACGCATCGACGTTGTAGGTCCAGCGGTCGATGTCATAACGCAGACCGGCAGTCACGACCTGGCGCGAATAGAACGGCAAGTCACGGCCCTTGAAGCCCGGAATCTCGCCTTCATAAACGGCACGCGTGTAGGTAAAACCGGCGTTGGCGGTCAGGCCGTCGAGCCGTGGGTCCAGTGCCGCCATGTCGTAGTGCACCGACGTCTCGACGCCCTGGTGCGTGGTCGCGCCGAGGTTGGTCCAGCCCGCATCGTTGCTGATGTACTGCAACTCTTTATCGAAGTCGATGTAGAACAGCGTCACTTCGCCGCCCCACACATCATCGTTGTAGCGCGTGCCGAGCTCGTAGGTCTTGGCTTTTTCCGGCTCCAGACCGTTGGCGGTGCTGTCACCCGTACCGCCCTGGCCGAGCTGGAAATACTGCAGGCTGCCGAACGAAGTCTCGTAGTTGGCGAACAGTTTCCAGGCATCGGAAATGTGATACATCACGCTCAAGGCCGGCAGCGGCTCGTTGCTTTCGATGCTGCGATTCTTCTCTGTCACACGCTTGCCATCGGCATCGCGTCCGGGGCGCTCATGCCAGTCGGTGCTGATGTGCTCGAAACGGATGCCGGGTGTAATCGTCCAGTTGCCGACGTCGATCTTGTCGTCGAGGTAAACGGAGTTGGCTTCCGTGCCGCCGGTGCGGTCCTGGTACACATGGCCGTCCGAGGCCTTGGTCACGACGGGCTCGTTGCTCTTGTTCAGCTCCAGACGGGTCGCCTGTTCGTGCATGCCTTCCTTGAGGTAGCGATAACCGACGCTGACTTCCTGGGTGGTCGGGCCCACGTCGAACACATGGGACACCCGCGGTTCGATGCCGAAGGTGTAATAGGTACGCGGGAACGAGCCGATAGTCTTCTGGTCGCGGGCGGCGATGTTGCTGCCACGAAAGCTGTCGGAGTAGTACGTCAGCACTTCCGCCTGGGTACGGTCATCGATCTGCCGCGCCCACTTGAACGAGACGTCCTTGCGGCGCCCGCTGAAGTTGTCGTTGTTGCGGTCGGACTGAAACGGATTGGCGTCGTACTGCGCCTGAGTCAGGCCGCCGGGCATGTCGGCGCTGGCGTCGTAGTAATGCAGGTTGAGGCTGAAGTCGTCGACATCGGTCGGCGCCCAGTGGGTCTTGAGCAACACGTCATCGATGTCGTTGCCATTGTTGCGCTCACGGTAACCGTTGCCGTTCACGCCCGAGTACAACAGCGCCACGCCAATGCCGTTATCCGCCGTACCGCCGGCAAACGCCGTATCGATGTGCTTCCAGCCACCGTGCTTGGAGGTTTCCAGGGTGGTGCCGATTTCGGCGGAGGCTTTTTCCGGGATTGCGCGGGTCACGAAGTTGATCACACCGCCAACGTTTTGCGGCCCGTAGCGTACGGAACCGGCACCGCGCACCACGTCGATGCTGTCGAGGTTGCCGGAGGAAATCGGCGCCATGGACAGCTGCGGCTGGCCATACGGCGCGAATGCGGCCGGCACGCCGTCGATCAGCACGGTAGAGCGTGGCGACAGACGCGAAGTCAGGCCGCGCACGCCGACGTTCAGGGAGATATCGCTGCCGCCGGTGCCGTTGGCCTCCTGCACTTGCACACCGGGCACACGCTTCAACACGTCGCCGACGTTCATCGCACCTTGCTCGACCATGGCTTCGCGGCGAATCACCGTGCGGGCACCGGGGTGGTTCTGCACCACGGCGGCATCGGCGTCACCGAGCCAGTCACCGACGACCTTGATGTCAGTCACGCCCAGTTCCAGCGGGCCATTGGCAGCGGAAGTCGGCGATGGAGCCGGCGTCAGGGTCACCGAACCTTCGTCGATCTGATACTCGAGACCGCTGCCCTGCAGCAATTGGCGCAAGGCCTGCTCCGGCGAAAGGTTGCCATCCACCGCCGGGGCCTGTTTGCCGGCGACCAGTTCAGGACTGAAAAAAACCTGCAACGAGGTTTGCTGGCCGAGCTCGCTCAGCGCCTGGCCCAAGGGTTGCGCCGGGATGTGAATGGCATCGGCGGCAAAGGCCTGGGGCAGCGCAGCGTTGACCGCCAGCGCAAGGGCCAGCGGCAACCAAAGGGAGTTGTTGTTTTTAGCGGTGGTTTTTTTCACGTCGAACGTAGTCCTGTGGATCGCAAGAGTGTGCGCCTGTTAATGCAAACCAGTTGCAGTTGGACAGGAAGACGATCAACTCGAAAAAAACCTGAATCTATTTTGAAATTATTTCCTGACTGCCGTCATCGAGGGTGCGCACCGCCACCGGCAAGATGGTCGGCAAGGCCTTGAGCAGCGCGTCGGTGTTGTCGGATTTGAACACGCTGGTCAGGCGCAGATTGCCCACTGTGTCGTTGCCGACGGTGAGTGGCTTGGCCCGATAACGCGACACTTCCTCGGCCACTTCGGCCAGGCTGGCGTTGTTGAACACCAGTTTGCCGTTGCGCCAGGCCGTCAGTTCCGCAGGGTTGACCGCATAGGCCGCGGCCACTTTGCCCTGGGCATCAATGCGCGTTCCCAGGCCAGCGGTAAGGTTGACGAACTCATTGTCCGCCGCGCCGTGCCCCTGAACCCTGACCGTGCCCTGCTCCACCACGACCCGGGTGTCACTGACGCCGCGACGCACATCGAAGCGCGTGCCGGTAACCGTGACCTTGCCGCTGCCCGCTTCGACCACAAATGGCCGATCGTTGTCGTGGGCGACGCTGAACATTGCCTCGCCTTGCGTCAACTCGATGCCGCGCTGGCCTTTTTCAAAGCGCACCTGAAGACGGCTGCGGCTGTTCAGGTCGATCACCGAACCGTCCGGCAACGCCACCTGGCGACGCTCGCCCAACGCTGTCGAATACTCGGCGGTGTATGGCGCCGGTTGATTCAAACCGCTGAACAGGCCCAGGCCCAGCGCCACGGCCACCACACTGGCCGCCACCGCATAACGCACCAGCGGCCGACGTTTGCTGCGCGCCGACGGGGTTTCGCACAAGGCTTGCAGTCGTGCACGCGGCACCAGGTCGGCGGCTGTCCACAGGCCCTGAAGCAACTGAAATTCGTCGCGGTGCTGAGGGTGCTCGTTCAGCCAGTGCTCGAAACGCTGGCGCTCTTCGACGTCAATGGCCGGCTCCTGCAAACGCACAAACCACTGCGCCGCCTCATCGCGAACCGTCGTTTGCCCGCACGCGCAATCACGAGTATCCATCATGGAAGTTCCTGTTTGGCTGGGGAAGAGAGTGCACGGCCGATCATGGTTGCAAACCGTCAAGGCGGTCGCGCAGATGCCGCAGGGTGCGGATCATATACTTTTCCACCATGTTCTTGGACAGTCCCAGGCGTTCGGCGATTTCAGCCTGGGTCAGCCCTTCGATCTTCTGCCAAACAAAAACCTTGCGACAGTTGACCGGCAACTCGGTGAGCGCCCGTTCAATGGAATCAGCCAACTGGATCGCATGCATGAAATGCTCCGGGTCGCCGGACGACGACACACTGTGATCAACCGCCTCCGACTCCATGGCGCCCCGCCGATCCTCACGCCGATAACCATCCACCGCGATGTTGCGCGCAGTCTGGTGCAAATACGCCCGGGGCTGCTGCACCGCCGCCGAATCGGACTCAAGCACCCGCACGAAAGTGTCGTGGGCCAGATCCTCGGCCTGCTGACGATTTCTCAGGCGACGGGTCCAGGTGCCAACCAACTCTTCGTAATGCTCGAAAAAGCCGTGTCTGCGGGGCAACTTGGGGGTCATTGCGGTGTGCTGTGATGACGGGGCGTGAATAGTAATGCTTCCTATTAACCGGAAGCAATGGATTCCAGACACCCGACTCGCCACCACGCGTCAACGAGAAAAGTTGATTTAGGCACACAGCCAAAGGATTCTGGCAGGCATCCAAAAGAAGCTATCCACGAGCTGTAGCAAAGTGCAGTCATGCCAGTCACCGGCGTTCGTCCAGGAATTCAGACATGTTCACCTCCTTTGCCTCACTGAAAAGAAAACCCCTCGCCCGCCTCGCGCTGGCCATCAGCCTTGGCACGTTTGGCCTGCCTTACTGGGCGGGCACCGCTCAGGCCCATGGCGGGCACGCCGAGATGGTGCCGCTGCAAGCGGGCCTTGAGGAGTTTGGGGCCACGGTGAAATGGGACGACTACGCCGACCTGTTCGTGATTGCCAAGGACGGCGTTTATCTCAAGGTCAAACCGGGCAGCAAGGTCGCCATGCTCAACGGCAAACGGATGGAGCTGAGCGTGCCGGTGGTGTTCAAGGGCAAGACCGCCTTCATGTCCAAGGACTTCATCAATCAGGTGTTCCAGTCCGGCCTGGACAAGACCTTTGTCGTCGAGACGCGTCCTAACCCGCTCAACCCGCTGAGCGCGGACGAGATCAAGACCGCTGTCGAGATCATCAAGCAATCGGAGCACTACAAACCCGGTTTCCGCTTCACGGAAGTCTCGGTCAACGAGCCGCCGAAGGATCAGGTGTGGAATTTCGTCTACAGCGGGCAAAACGTCGCCCAACCGCGCCAGGCCAACATTGTGGTGCTCGACGGCAAGCACGTGGTTGAAGGCCTGGTCGATCTCGACAGCAAGACGCTCAAATCGTGGAAGCCGATCGAAGGTGCCCACGGCATGGTCCTGCTGGATGACTTCGCGACGGTGCAATCGGCGATTGAAGCGAGCCCAGAGTATGCGCAGGCGCTGACCAAACGCGGTATCAGCGATGTGAAGAAGGTGGTGGCCACGCCGTTGACGGTCGGTTACTTCGACGGCAAGGACGGCCTGGCGCAGGACAAGCGTCTATTGAAAATCGTCAGCTATCTGAATACCGGTGACGGCAACTACTGGGCGCACCCGATCGAGGGGCTGGTGGCGATTGTCGATCTGGAGCAGAAGAAACTGATCAAGATCGAAGACGACGCGGTCATTCCGGTGCCGATGAAATCGACGCCGTACGACGGACGCGGGCGTAAGGGCACGTCGGTCAAGCCGCTGGAAATCATCGAGCCCGAAGGCAAAAACTACACCATCACCGGCAACAGCATTCACTGGCAGAACTGGGACTTCCACGTTCGCCTCGACTCGCGGGTCGGCCCGATCCTGTCCACCGTCACTTATGACGACAAGGGCAAGAAACGCAAAGTCATGTACGAAGGCTCGCTGGGCGGCATGATCGTGCCTTATGGCGATCCGGATGGCGGCTGGTACTTCAAGGCTTATCTCGACTCGGGCGATTACGGCATGGGCACGCTGACCTCGCCGATTGCGCGCGGTAAAGATGCTCCGGAAAACGCCGTGCTGCTGGACGCGACCATTGCCGACTATACCGGCGCCCCGACTTCGATTCCCCGCGCCATGGCGGTGTTCGAGCGCTACGCCGGCCCGGAATACAAACACCAGGAAATGGGCCAGCCCAACCTCAGTACCGAGCGTCGCGAACTGGTGGTGCGCTGGATCAGCACCGTCGGCAACTATGACTACATTTTCGACTGGGTCTTCCAGCAAAACGGCACCATTGGCATCGACGCCGGCGCCACCGGTATCGAAGCGGTCAAGGGCGTGAAATCGAAAACCATGCACGAAGCCACCGCCAAGGAAGACACGCGCTACGGCACGCTGCTGGACCACAACATCGTCGGCACCACGCACCAGCACATCTACAACTTCCGCCTGGACATGGACGTGGACGGTGAGAACAACTCGCTGGTGGAAGTGAATCCGGTGGTTGCCCCGAACGACCGTGGCGGGCCGCGCACCAGCACAATGCAGACCGAAACCAAAGTCGTCGGCACCGAGCAGCAAGCCGCGCAGAAATTCGACCCGTCGACTGTTCGCCTGCTGACCAATACCAGCAAGGAAAACAAAGTCGGCAACCCGGTTTCCTATCAGCTGATTCCGTACGCCGGCGGCACGCACCCGGTGGCCAAGGGTGCCAATTTCGGCAAGGACGAATGGCTCTATCACCGCCTTAGCTTCATGGACAAACAGCTGTGGGTGACGCGCTACAACCCGGAAGAAAAGTACCCGGAAGGCAAGTACCCGAACCGCTCGGACAAGGATGCGGGGCTTGGGCAGTTCACCCACGACAACCAGTCCATCGAAAACAGCGATGACGTGGTCTGGCTGACCACCGGCACCACGCACATCGCCCGAGCGGAGGAATGGCCGATCATGCCGACCGAGTGGGTGCATGTGCTGTTGAAGCCGTGGAATTTCTTCGATGAAACGCCGACGTTGAACCTCAACGTGCCGCAGTAATACGGCCCCCCCCTGTAGGAGCCGGCTTGCTGGCGATGGCGGAGTGTCAGCCGACATTAATGTTTCTGACACACCGCCATCGCCAGCAAGCCGGCTCCTACAGGGGTTAGGCGTTTATTCAGTTGGATCTCAGGCGTGTTTTTTGCGGTACTCACCGGGCGAAATGCCGAAGCGCGATTTGAACGCGGTGGAAAAGTAGCTCGAATCGGAAAAGCCCCACGAATACCCCAGCACCGACAACTTCTGCTCGGTACGCGTTTGGCGCAGGGACTCCGCGCACAAATCCAGGCGCCGATTCTTGATGTACCGCGCCACCACCAATCCCTTCTTGGCAAACATCCGGTACAAACCACGCGTCGACATTCCCACCTCGCGCGCCAGCCATTCGGGGCAGAGGTCTTCCGAGCGGATGTGCTCATCGATGAAACCCAGGGTCTTGCGAAAGAGGCGCTCATGCACGTCCGCGCATGCTTCGCTGTGGCTGATGGCCGGGCGCAGCAGGCTGACAATCGCCTCCAGCGTCGCTTCGCTTTCTGCCCGGCTCAGGCATTGCTGGTGCGTGGCGTCCAGAATCAAACGGTGCGAAAGCATCGCGATGGGGGATGTCGCGGCGATCCGGTGACCGCACTGGACCTGATTGAAGCGCAGGGTTTGCTCGACCAGTTGCGACGGCAGAATCAATGACAACTGCCGGGAGTTTTCACTGTAGGTAAAGTCGCTGGGGCGCGAGGCGTCGATCAGCGTGATATCCCCGGCCGACAGCAACACCTTGCTGTCGCCCTGAGCCATGCCGGCGCTGCCATCGAGCTGAAACACCGCAAAATATTTACCGTCCTCGCCCGCCGCCACTTCGTGAGGCGTGCGGTACAGCCGTGCCTGGCGGGCATCGACAAAACTGAGCTTCAGCGCGCCGTCCTGGTGCTCGCGGATCTGTCCGGCAAATTCATCGCCCAGGGGTTGCGCATTGAAGGCGCCGCAGATCTGGTTGATCTGATGAATCCACTGATCGAAGCCATCACGGCGCTGTGCAATTGAAGAAATCATGTCGGGCCTCACGCAGGCTTGTTTTTATTATCTACGCCAATCCACGGGTTCTCCTGAACAGTGCCGCTCCTACGGAAACAGACGGGTTACTTAAGCCCGCCAAAGCGCCGATAAAAGCTTTCGCCCACGTCCGGCAACGGACCATCGGCGGTTTCCAGTGCAGTGTTCAACCACTCTTCGGCCTTGGCGTAGATCAGCCGGTAAATGTTGCGGCACAACTGGCGGGCGGCGCGTCCTTCCCAATCGCCGGGCAACAACTCGTCCGGTAATTGCGGGTCACGCAGCAGCAGTTTGCGGTACTCGTGAATAAGCAGGACCCGTGCCAGGAAGCAGTCCGACGGTTGCAGGTTTTCCTGCTCGCGAAGCGCTTGCCAGAGCGGTCGGAACAGCTGGATGAACTCGCTGTAATGGGCCGCCAGTTCCTCGATGTTCCAGCTCTCGCGCACCTGCAAACGCAGGGCCTTGGAGGCGAGCACGTCTTGTGCGGTGGTTTCGAAGACGATGGTGTCTTCCTGGGCACCCAGGTCGAGCAAGGTCGCGTTGACGTCGGCCCGATCACTGCGCGGGCAGGCCAGCACGGCGGGCGATATCGCACCAAAACCTTGCCACTCCAGCTCTTCGCGCACTTGTTTGCGCTTGTCCTGAGTCAGTTGCGTAAGCATCACCAAGCACCACGAACCGTCCCAGGCCGGAACGGTGGAGCTGTAGACCCGCTTGAAAGCTTTGTCGAAACGCCGACGGCCGGCGCCGGTCAGGCTGTAGTAGCTGCGACGCCCGACTTTTTCGGCGGTCAGCCAGCCTTCCTTGGTCAGGCGAAAAATCGAGGTGCGGATCAGCCGTTCATTGATGCCGATGGGCTCGAGCAACTGAATCAGGCTGCCCAGCCACACCGTGCCGCCGTGGGGCTCGATGGCATCCCCGTACAGCGTGATGATCAAGGAACTGGCGCGGATCGGCGTCTGCTCCTGGAAGCGGGTAATCAGATGGTTCAAGGGTGTCAGGGACGACATGGGCGTACCGAGCTGAAAAAAGAAAGGAATATACCGAATTTCCTTTGTAGGAGCCGGCTTGCTGGCGATCGCGGTGTGTCAGAAACATTAATCTCGACTGACACACCGTGATCGCCAGCAAGCCGGCTCCTACAAGGATTGCGTGTTCATGAAGAACTGCCCTTGGGCCGCAGGCCGTTGTCGCTGATACGCGGGCGGTCGGGCTCCGGTTCGGTCAGCGGCTCGCAGACTTGCATCTGCTCCAGGCAACGCTTGGCCAGTTGCTGATATTCACGAGTGCCCGCCTGCTTCCACGACACCTCTTCATCGCTGAGGCTGCGCTTGACGCTGGCCGGCGCGCCCATGATCAGCGACTGCTCGGGGCCTTCGAAACCGGCCTTGACGAAGGCCGCCGCCGAGACGAATGAGCGAGCACCGATGCGCGCATTGTCCATCACCACCGCATTCATCCCCACCAACGCGTCGGCGCCAATCCGGCAGCCGTGCAACACCGCGCCATGACCAATATGGCCGTTGCGCTCGACCACGGTGTCGCTGTCCGGGAAACCGTGCATCACGCAGGTGTCCTGCAGATTGGCGCCCTCCTCCAGCACGATCCGGCCGAAGTCACCGCGCAGACTCGCCAGCGGACCAACGTAGCAATGGGGACCGATGATCACGTCGCCGATCAGCACGGCGGACGGGTGAACGTAAGCGCTGGGGTCAACCACCGGAGTCAGGCCATCGAGGCTGTAGCAGGTCATGGGGCGTTTCCTTATAGAGCATTCACAAAGCGATGCCGATGCAGACTCATTTTGTATCACATCACTTTTACATTAACAAAGCACAAAAACCGTATCACTTACAAAGCCACTCGCCAGCCGCGTCTATTTGGACGACAAAACCCCGACCGAAACCAATAAAACAGGCGCATCCAGCGCTTGATCCAAGCCATTCAAACCAAAGCCATAAAACCACAAACCCGACGATAGGACACATTAAATCTACTTTTGTATTGCATTTACGTATCACGTTATAGGTATACTCCGGCAAAACCGGCCTACGCGCCGATCCAATAATGAGCCGGCATTACAGCCGAGCGTGCACCGTGAGGGCATCCGCCATGCCTCTAACCCTTGCTGTCGAATTCTTCGAACCGGGCGTCCGCCTGATTACCTTGCAGCGTCCGCAAGCGTTGAATGCCCTGACCACCCAATTGCTGGGTGAACTGGCGGACGAACTGACGGCCGCGCAAGCCGATCCCGAGACCCGCGTCGTGGTCCTGACCGGTAGCCGCAAAGCCTTCGCGGCCGGTGCTGACATCAAGGAAATGGCCGAGCGCAATCTGGTCGGCATCCTCGACGACCCGCGCCAGGCGTCGTGGCAAACCATCACCCGCTTCAACAAACCGCTGATCGCCGCCGTCAACGGCTTCGCCCTCGGCGGTGGCTGTGAACTGGCGATGCACGCCGACATCATCATCGCCGGCGAGGACGCACGTTTCGGCCAGCCGGAAATCAACCTCGGGATCATGCCCGGCGCCGGCGGCACCCAACGTTTGCTTCGCGCCGTCGGTAAATCCATGGCCATGCAGATGGTCCTGACCGGCGAGCCGATCGACGCCCGCCAGGCCCAGCGCGCCGGGCTGGTCAGCGAAGTCACCCAACCGGAATTCACCGTCGAGCGTGCGCTGCAGATCGCCCGCAGCATTGCCACGAAAGCACCGCTGGCGGTGCGCCTGGCCAAGGAAGCGCTGCTCAAGGCAATGGACACCGACCTCGCCAGCGGCCTGCGTTTCGAGCGCCACGCCTTCACCGTGCTGGCCGGCACCCGCGACCGCGACGAAGGCATTGCGGCCTTTCAGCAAAAGCGCACACCGACCTTCACTGGCCAGTAATCCGGCCATCGATAACGAATTCGAACGACCTCCCAGAGAACGCCAAGACCATGAACTTCGAACACATCCTGTTTTCCATCGAGGCCGGCGTTGCCCTGCTGAGCCTCAATCGCCCAGACCAACTCAACAGCTTCAACACGCAGATGCACGGCGAAGTGAAGGAAGCGCTCAAGCAGGTTCGGCAGAACCCGGACGTGCGCGTACTGCTGCTGACCGGTGAAGGTCGCGGTTTCTGCGCCGGGCAAGACCTCAGCGACCGCAATGTCGCGCCGGGCAGCGCCGTGCCGGATCTGGGCGAGTCCATCGAGAAGTTCTACAACCCGCTGATCCGCCAATTACGCGACCTGCCGCTGCCGGTGATCTGCGCGGTCAACGGCGTGGCGGCCGGCGCCGGCGCCAACATTCCACTGGCTTGCGATCTGGTATTGGCAGCGCGTTCGGCGAGCTTCATCCAGGCCTTCTGCAAGATCGGTTTGATCCCGGATTCCGGCGGCACCTGGACCTTGCCGCGCCTGGTCGGCATGGCCCGCGCCAAGGCACTGGCCTTGCTCGGCAATCGCCTGAGCGCCGAGCAAGCCGAGCAATGGGGGCTGATCTACCGCGTGGTGGATGACGCCGAATTGCGCAATGAAGCCCTGACCCTCGCCCGCCATCTGGCCACGCAACCGACGTATGGCCTGGCACTGATCAAGCGCAGCCTCAACGCCAGCCTGAGCAACACCTTCGACGAACAGCTGGAGTTGGAAAAAGACCTGCAACGCCTGGCCGGGCGCAGCGAGGATTACCGTGAAGGCGTCAGCGCCTTCATGGAAAAACGCAGCCCAAGCTTCAAGGGGCGCTGAGTCATGACCGCACTGAACACTAACGCGCGCATCGCGGTGATCGGCGCCGGCGCCATGGGCGCTGGCATTGCCCAGGTCGCGGCGCAGGCCGGTCATCCGGTGTTGCTGCTGGACAATCGCCCCGGCGCTGCGGCCCAGGCCATTGAAGGCATTGATCGACAACTGGGCAAACGGGTCGAGAACGGCAAACTGTCCGCCGAGTCGCGCAGCGCAACGATTGCGCGCCTGCATGCCGTGGAGGCCATCGAAGCGCTGGCCGAGTGCGAGTTGATCATCGAAGCCATCGTCGAAAACCTTGAGGTCAAACGCGCGCTCTTCCGCCAACTGGAAGGCATCTGCGGTGAGCACTGCATTCTGGCGAGCAACACCTCGTCGCTGTCGATCACCAGCATCGCCGCACAGTTGAACCATCCGCAACGCTTGCTCGGCTTGCACTTCTTCAACCCGGCGCCGGTCATGGCGCTGGTGGAAATCGTTTCCGGGCTGGCCAGCGATCCGGCGTTGGCCGAGTGCCTGTACGACACCGCCAAAGCCTGGGGCAAAAAACCCGTACACACCCGCTCTACGCCGGGCTTTATCGTCAACCGTGTCGCCCGCCCGCTCTACGCCGAAAGCCTGCGTCTGCTGCAGGAAGGCGCGGCGGATTGCCCGACGCTGGATGCGCTGATGCGCGAGGCCGGTGGTTTTGCGATGGGCGCCTTCGAGCTGACCGACCTGATCGGCCATGACGTCAACTATGCCGTGACCTGTTCGGTGTTTGATGCCTATTACGGTGACACGCGTTTTCTGCCTTCGCTGATTCAGAAGGAATTGGTCGACGCCGGGCGCCTGGGTCGCAAGAGCGGCCATGGCTTCTACCGTTATGCCGAAGGCGCCGAACGGCCACAGCCGACCTCTATCAGCTGTGATCACCCGGTTGAAACCTGCGTCGTGGAAGGTGATCTCGGCATCGCCAACGCGTTGATTGCGCGTCTGCGCGAACATCAGATCAACGTCATTCAGCGTGATGGCCTGGGCCTGTTGAAAGTCGGCGATGCCGTGCTGGCGCTTAGCGACGGGCGCATGGCCTGTCAGCGGGCGAAAGAAGACGGACTGCGCAATCTGATCCTGCTGGACCTGGCCTTCGACTACGGCAAGGCCAGCCGCATCGCCATCAGTTGCTCGGCAGACATCACCCCTTCGGCACTCGAACACGGCGTCGCACTGCTGCAACGCGCTGGATTCACAGTCAGCCAACTCAGCGACAGCCCGGCGCTCGCAGTGTTGCGCACGGTGGCGATGCTCGCCAACGAAGCCGCCGACGCCGTGCTGCAAGGCGTGGCCTCGGCCGCCGACATCGATCTGGCGATGCGCGCCGGGGTCAATTACCCGCAAGGCCCGCTGGCCTGGGCCGACGCCATTGGCCTCGCGCACATCCTCAACGTGCTGGAAAACCTGCAAACGAGCTACGGCGAACAACGCTATCGACCGTCGCTGCTGTTGCGCCGCCGCGTCGCTGAAGGGAGGACGTTCCATGACTAATCACGAAGCAATGAACCTTGCCAGCAACTGCGCACAAACGATGTTCAAGCGCGACGCCGCGAGCCAGGCCATGGGCATGCGCCTGCTCTCGGCGGCACCGGGCTGCGCCCGCGTCGGCATGAGCGTGCGCGCCGACATGATTCAGGGCCACGGCACTTGCCACGGCGGTTACCTGTTCGCCCTCGCCGACTCGGCGTTTGCCTTTGCCTGCAACAGCTACAACGAAGCCACCGTGGCCATCGGTTGCAGCATCGACTACATCGCCCCGGCACGCCTGGGCGACACCTTGACCGCCGATTGCACCGAGCAGAGCCGCTCCGGTCGCACCGGCAACTACGACGTGCGCATTGAAAACCAACTGGGCCAGCTGATCGCGCTGTTCCATGGCAAATCCTACAAAGTGCGCGGCGCTGTGCTCGCGCAGGAGACCCCGAATGAATGACGCCTTGATCATCGACGCCGTGCGGACCCCGATCGGCCGCTACGCTGGTGCCTTGAGCAGCGTACGTGCCGACGACCTCGGTGCAGTGCCGTTGCGCGAACTGCTGCGCCGCCACCCGCAGGTCAACTGGAATGCCGTGGATGATGTGATCTACGGCTGTGCCAACCAGGCCGGCGAAGACAACCGCAACGTCGCGCGCATGTCGGCGCTGTTGGCCGGGTTGCCGGTCAGCGTGCCGGGCACCACGCTCAACCGTTTGTGCGGTTCCGGGCTGGATGCCATCGGCACCGCAGCGCGGGCGATTCGTTGCGGCGAAGCCGGGCTGATGCTGGTCGGCGGCGTCGAATCGATGTCCCGCGCGCCGTTGGTCATGGGCAAGGCCGAACAAGCCTTCTCTCGGGATGCGCAGGTCTACGACACCACCATCGGCTGGCGCTTCGTCAATCCGCTGATGAAAAAGACCTACGGTATCGACTCGATGCCGGAAACCGCCGAGAACGTCGCCGAGCAGTTCAACATCTCCCGCGCCGACCAGGACGCCTTTGCCCTGCGCAGCCAGCAGCGTGCCGGCGCGGCCCAGGCCAGTGGGCGTCTGGCCAAGGAAATCGTCGCGGTCGAAATCCCGCAGCGCAAAGGCCCGGCCAAAGTCGTCGAGCATGACGAACACCCACGCGGCGACACCACGCTTGAGCAGTTGCAGAAACTCGGCACGCCATTTCGCGAAGGCGGCAGCGTCACCGCCGGCAATGCCTCCGGGGTCAATGACGGCGCTTGCGCACTGTTGCTGGCCAGCCCGGCGGCCGCCAAACGCCATGGCCTGAAGGCTCGCGGCCGGGTTGTGGCCATGGCCACTGCCGGGGTCGAGCCGCGCATCATGGGCATCGGCCCGGTGCCAGCGACGCGCAAAGTGCTGGAACTGGCCAACCTGAGCCTCGCCGACATGGACGTGATCGAACTCAACGAAGCCTTCGCCGCGCAAGGCCTGGCGGTGTTGCGCGAACTGGGTTTGAGCGACACTGACCCGCGGGTCAACCCGAATGGCGGCGCCATCGCCCTCGGCCACCCATTGGGTATGAGCGGCGCGCGGCTGGTGACCACCGCCCTGCACGAACTGGAAGAACGTCAGGGCCGCTACGCGTTGTGCACCATGTGCATCGGCGTCGGCCAGGGCATTGCGCTGATCATTGAGCGCTTGTCCGACTAAAGAATCGCGATTCCCGGGGAGCCTAGAGGTATCCTTGGGGCATGCACTCAAAGCCCGGCTGCGGCCGGGCTGAAACACAAAAATAATTCGAGTGAAGTTATGAACATGCCAATTGCCAAAGCCGTGCTTGATCCCGTGCTGGACCCGCTGGAAACCGCCAGCATTGACGAACTCCGTCAGCACCAGCTGGAACGCCTGCGCTGGAGCCTCAACCACGCCTACAAAAACGTGCCGCTGTACCGTCAGCGCTTCGATGCACTGGGCGTGCACCCGGATGACATCAAATCCCTGGAAGACCTGGCGAAGTTTCCGTTCACCACCAAATCCGACCTGCGCGACAACTACCCCTACGGCATGTTTGCCGTGCCGATGCAGGACGTGGTGCGCCTGCACGCGTCCAGCGGCACCACCGGCAAACCGACCGTCGTCGGCTACACGCAGAACGACATCGACACCTGGGCCAACGTGGTCGCGCGCTCAATCCGCACAGCCGGTGGCCGACGTGGCGACAAAGTGCACATTTCCTATGGCTACGGCCTGTTCACCGGCGGTCTCGGCGCGCACTACGGTGCCGAACGCCTGGGTTGCACGGTGATTCCGATGTCCGGCGGCCAGACTGAAAAGCAAGTGCAACTGATCAAGGATTTCCAGCCGGACATCATCATGGTCACGCCGTCGTACATGCTCAACATCGCCGATGAAATCGAGCGCCAGGGCATCGACCCGCACAAACTGGCCCTGCGCCTGGGCATCTTCGGTGCCGAGCCGTGGACCGGCGAACTGCGCAGCGCCATCGAGAACCGTTTGGGCATCACTGCACTGGACATCTACGGCCTCTCGGAAATCATGGGGCCGGGCGTCGCCATGGAATGCGCCGAAACCAAGGACGGCCCGACGATCTGGGAAGACCACTTCTACCCGGAAATCATCGACCCGGTCACCGGTGAAGTGCTGCCGGACGGGCAGATGGGCGAACTGGTGTTCACGTCCCTGAGCAAGGAAGCCTTGCCGATGATCCGCTACCGCACCCGCGACCTGACGCGTTTGCTGCCGGGGACTGCGCGGCCGATGCGGCGGATCGACAAGATCACCGGACGCAGCGATGACATGTTGATCATTCGCGGGGTGAACGTGTTTCCGACGCAGATCGAGGAGCAGGTACTGAAAATCAAACAGCTTTCAGAGTGTTATGAGATTCATCTGTATCGCAACGGGAATCTGGACAGCGTGGATGTGCATGTCGAGTTGAAGGCTGAACACCAGCATTTGAGCGATGAGCAGCAGAGGGCTGTTTGTGGCGAGTTGAGCAAGCACATCAAGACGTATATCGGGATCAGTTCGCGGATTGTTTTGCAGCCTCTGCATTCGATCAAGCGCTCTGAGGGCAAGGCTTGTCACGTAATGGACAAACGCCCGAAAGCATGACTGCTGCACCCTTTAAGCCCCGCTTTTGCGGGGCTTTTTTTTGGGTGTACGCGCACGAATCCTGTGGGAGCGAGCCTGCTCGCGAAGGCTTTACAGGCAACCCGACTCTCGCGGATGTACACGGTCCTTGTAGGAGCCGGCTTGCCGGCGATGGCTATATGAGGGTGTACATATCCATTCCTGCGGTAACGGCCGCTAATGGTTTCGCCCTTACGGCGAGTCACTTGGAAAAGCCCCAAGTAACCAAGCGCTCTTGCCCCTTTCGTTCGGTGCCTCGCCAAGGCTCGCCATGCCCTCGCTCCGGTCCTGCTCCGTGGGCCCGCCGCCATCGGCCATCCATGGCCGGGGGCGGCTAACCCGGCATCCATGCCGGGTTGCCCACTGCGCAGAACCTGCGCTCGGCCTCTCGAGGGGGCG
>Ga0207976_100115_pt1 | contig 73701 bp, 73 predicted proteins | sample LakWasMe94_HOW11_2_FD_183916 | JGI IMG/M metagenome (GOLD analysis project Ga0207976, IMG submission 183916) | Freshwater sediment methanotrophic microbial communities from Lake Washington under simulated oxygen tension - Sediment Metagenome... | ecosystem: Environmental > Aquatic > Freshwater >...
AGTTACGTCTGGCGTCAATAGCCCTCTGGTCCCACCCCTTCCCATCCCGAACAGGACCGTGAAACAGAGTCGCGCCAATGATAGTGAGCATCTCGCTCGCGAAAGTAGGTCAACGCCAGACTCCCATACAGCAAACCCCCTCTACCCATCAGGTAGCGGGGGTTTGTGCTTTCCAGCATCCAGAATTTTTACCGGCTTGCCGTAGCATCCTCCGCTTACCCCGCTGCTAAAGCAGTACACTGGTGCCCTGTCGGGAAATTATCAGGCCCATCTCTTGGCCGCCTGTTGGTTTCGAGGTTCTATTTCTTCCATTTTCAGCATTGCAAAGGCGAATTCATGCACCCGGTCCACGACGTTGACGCACTTCTTGTTTGGGCCACGGCGCTCGCCTCCAAGCGGCGCCCGGCCGAACTGCTCGAGATTGTGGCGGCGGCCGATCTGCTCAACAACAATGTTCCGGGCGAACTGAAGATTGTCGATGCCTTCGAGCGCCTGTCGAGAAATGGGTTGATCTGCGAGATCGATGGCGGCTACGCGCTGACACCGGCGGCGCAGGTTGTGGTGTCCGACTTGCCGCGCAAGGCTGAGACCGCGGAATGCCTGTTTGCGATCAGGGACAATCTGTCGATGTTCAACGTCAAGGGCGACCATCCTGCGGTCACGCTGACGGCAGAACAGGTGACAGCGGCGATCCAGGCGCATCGCGCGGCGGGCAAGACGGCGGCGAAGAATTTGCTGGTGCCCAAGCCGAAGCCGGAAGCTGAAGTTCGCAAGCCGGGTCAGCGTCAGCGCAAGCCGATGCCGGCACGCAAGCGCAAAGCTTGAGCCTGGCATGAGCGAGGTAACGGAGAGCACTACCCGGGCATTCAGCGAATTGCCGCTGTCAGCGGCCATGCTGGCCAACCTGGCGCAGCTTGAATATCTGACGATGACGCCGATCCAGGCGGCCAGCCTGCCGCTGGCACTGGCCGGGCAGGATTTGATCGCCCAGGCCAAGACCGGCAGCGGCAAGACGGCAGCCTTTGGCCTGGCGCTCCTCAATCGACTGAACATCAGCCGCTTCGCCGTGCAGGCCATGGTGCTCTGCCCGACGCGCGAATTGGCCGATCAGGTGACGCAGGAAATCCGGCGTCTGGCCCGTTTTGCGGAGAACATCAAGGTGCTGTCGCTGGTCGGCGGTTCGACCCTGCGTAACCAGGCCAACAGCCTGGAAAACGGCGTGCATATCGTCGTCGGGACGCCCGGTCGCATCATGGATCACATTGAGCGCGGCTATCTGAAGCTCGACGAACTCAATACGCTGGTCCTCGACGAAGCGGACCGCATGCTCGACATGGGTTTTCACGATGACATCGCTTACGTTGCCAAGCGCTGCCCGGCGCAGCGCCAGACGCTGCTGTTCTCGGCGACCTATCCAGAAGGTATTGCCCAGCTCGCCCGCCAGTTCTTGCGCCAGCCGACGGAGGTCAAGCTCCTTGAGCAGCATGAGGAAGGCAAGATCCGCCAGCGCTTCTACGAGGTCAAACACGAAGAGCGCCTGGATGCGGTGGTGCGACTGCTCAAGCATTACCGCCCGGTCAGCACGCTGGCTTTCTGCAACACCAAGCAGCAATGCCGCGACTTGCTCAATGTGCTGCGCCATGCGGGCATTCACGCGCTGACCCTGAACGGCGATCTGGAACAGCGCGAGCGCGATCAGGTGCTGATCCAGTTCGTGAATCGCAGCTGCTCGGTGCTGGTGGCGACCGACGTCGCGGCGCGCGGTCTTGATATCGACCAGCTGGCAGCGGTGATCAACGTCGACGTGACGCCCGATCCGGAAATCCACATTCACCGCATCGGCCGGACCGGCCGCGGTGACGAGCAGGGCTGGGCGCTCAGCCTGTGCAGTCCGGGCGATCGCCGCCGGGTGACTAGCATCGCCGAAGCGCTGCAGTGCAAGCTGGATGTGCACGACTTGGCGACCCTGGAAGTTTCCGACGAATCGCCACTGCTGCCGCCGATGTCGACGCTGCTGATTCTCGGCGGGCGCAAGGACAAGATTCGCCCCGGCGACGTGATGGGCGCGCTGGCCGCCGAGGCCGGGCTGACCCGCGAGCAGGTCGGCAAGATTACGGTGACCGACCAGAGCACCTACGTTGCCGTGGCCCGTGACATGGCCCGGGATGCCGTGCGTAAGCTGGCGGCCGGCAAGCTTAAGGGCAGGGCGGTCAAGGTCCGGATACTGGCTGGCTGAGAGGCGGCCGGGCAGCCACCTGGTTTTTCATTTTTTGGCCCTTTTTTCCGGCTTACCGCGCCCTTAAGGAAGTCCCCTTGGGGGATAGCATTCCCCAAAGCGGCTGCCCGGTCGCCTCCAGATGGCTCAAGTAGGCGCGCAGGTCGAATTCGAGCTGGAAATAGGCCGGTTCGATATGTACGCAGAGCTGGTAGAAGGCCTTGTCGTGCTCGCCCTCCTTGAGGTGCGCCAGCTCGTGGGCGACGATCATGCGCAGGAACTCCGGCGGCATGTCGCGGAAGACGCTGGCGATGTGGATCTCGCGCCGGGTCTTCAGCTTGCCGCCCTGGACCCTGGCGATCTTCGTGTGCGTGCCAAGCGCCTGACGCAGGCTCTGCAGCTTGCCGTCAAAAGCCACCTTGCTCGGTTGCGGCGCGTTGCGCAGGTAATCGCCCTTGATCGCCAGCACGTAGTCATAGAGCGCCTTGTCGGTGCGCACTTCGTGGGCCTGAGGATATTTTTTGCGCAGGATGTCGCCCAGCCGATTGTCGGCAATGGCCTGCCTGACCGGCTCGACCAGATGGGCGGGATAACCGGCGAGGTAGTCGGGCGAAGGTCTGGGGCGCATGGTAAGGGCATGATTGCAGGAGGCGTCGATTGTACTTAAACGGCCTGCTTGGCGGGCCGCTTCACACCGCCTTCCCGCTTGTTTCGCAGCCCCGCAAATTGCCGGAAATCGTTATATCCTGATGGGCCTTTGGCATCTCGTCATCACCATGCAAAATCCCGTTCTCGTCATCGTCGTCGCCCAGCTATTCGGCACCTCACTCTGGTTCTCGGCCAACAGCGCGGCCGACGATCTGGTGCGGGCTTGGGGCATCGCGCCGGCCGACATCGGGACGCTGACCAATGCCGTCCAGCTCGGCTTCATCCTCGGCACCCTCAGTTTCGCCATTTCCGGCCTGGCCGACCGCTTTGCAGCCAGTCGAATATTTGCCGTTTGTGCCGTGCTCGGCGCCTTGGGCAACGCGGCATTTGCGCTGCTCGCCGATGGCATGGGCTCGGCGATCCCGCTGCGCTTCGCAGTCGGCTTTTGCCTGGCCGGGGTCTACCCGCTGGGCATGAAGCTGGTGGTCAGCTGGGTGCCTGAACGGGCCGGTGCAGCGCTCTCCCAACTGGTTGGCATGCTGACGCTGGGCAGCGCTTTGCCGCACGGCATCCGGCTGGCCGGGGCGGGCTGGTCCTGGCAGGCGACCATTCTCGTTTCATCGGTGCTGGCGCTGGCCGCCGCGGCGCTGATCTTCCGCCTCGGCGACGGGCCGCACCTGAAGCGCCGGCATGGCGCGCCGCCGCTCCGGCTGGGGCGGGTCTTCCATGCCTTCTCGGTGCGCGAATTCCGGGCCTCGGCGCTCGGCTACTTTGGCCATCAATGGGAACTCTATGCCTTCTGGACGCTGACCCCGGCGCTGGTCATCCTCGCCGGCCTGGCCGCACCGGGGAGCCGCGAACTCTCCGGGCTAGCCTTCGCGATCATCGGCGTCGGGGCGCTTGGCTGCCTGCTCGGCGGCTGGTCGAGCCATCGTTTCGGCAGCGCCCGGGTGGCGGCTGCGGCGCTGGCTATTTCGGCCTGCTGCTGCGCGCTGTTTCCCTTGCTCGGCGACTGGCCGGCCTGGGTCAGGTTGGCCCTGCTGCTACTCTGGGGCGCTTCGGTGGTTGCCGATTCGCCGCATTTCTCGGCCCTCTCGGCCCGCGCCTGCGCGCCGGAAATCGTCGGCAGCGCGCTGGCCTTTCAGAATTCGATCGGCTTCGCGGTCACCATGCTCTCCATCCAGCTCGGCACGGCCTGGATTGGCACTTGGGGTACGCATATCGCCTGGCTGCTGCTGCCCGGGCCGCTGCTCGGACTGCTCGCGCTTTATCCGCTCTGGCGCCAGGCTCAACCGCGATGAACCCGGAAGACCTGCAACGCCTGGTCACCGTGGCCATGCCATTCGGCAAGTACAAGGGACGGCTGATTGCCGACCTGCCTGGCAATTACCTGCACTGGTTCGCCCGCGAGGGTTTTCCGCCTGGTGAACTGGGCCGCCTGCTGGCGCTGATGCGGGAGATCGACCACAACGGGCTCTCGGACCTGCTCAAGCCCTTGCGTCAGCGCTAGAGAAGCAACAAGAGCGCACCCGGCGCCCTTGTTTGTGCTTGTAGCCGGCTTACTTGATGAAGCTGAGCTGCTTGCTGATCCGTTCCAGCACCGGTTTCTTCTTCTCGTTGAAACCGACCTTGTTCTGCGAGATCAGGTTGTTGCCATGCGTGTCGATCGAGATGATCAGCGGGCCGAATTCCTTGACCCGGTTGATCCACAGCGTTTCCGGCATGCCCAGATCCTGCCACTCTGCACCTTCGATCTCCTCGACCTGGGTCGCCGCCAGCACCGCGCAGCCGCCCGGGAAGATCGCATGCACGGCTGGGCCTTCCTGGCAGCCGGCGGCGGTTTCCGGGCCCATGCCGCCCTTGCCGACGATCAGCTTGACGCCGGTCTGCTTGATGAACTCGCGCTCGAATTTCTCCATGCGCATGCTGGTGGTCGGGCCGATGGAGACCATTTCGAAATTTCCGTCGTCCTTTTTGCGGACGATCGGGCCGGCGTGGAAAATCGCCCCACCTTCGAGGTTGACCGGCAGCTCCCGGCCCTGCTCAATCAAGCGGCGGTGGGCAACGTCGCGGCAAGTCACCAGGCGGCCAGTCAGGTACACCACGTCGCCAACCTTCAGGTCCGCCAGATCTTCGTCCTTGATTGGGGTCGTCAGAATCTTTTTCACAGCACCACTCCTTCGTGGGAAAGAATTTCGTAGGACATGTCGGCATTGATCCGGATCTTGCCGCGGCGGTGCGCCCAGCAACCGGTATTGACGGCGACGCCGATGGTCGAGGGGTGGCGGGCCGACGACTCGATATTGACGCCCATCACGCTGCTATTGCCGGTCAGGCCTTGCGGGCCGATGCCGATCTCGTTGAGGCCTTCTTCCAGCAGTTGCTCCATCAGCGCAGCGCGCGGGTTGGCGCTCTTGGAGTCGACCGGCCGCATGATCGCCAGCTTCGACAGGCGGGCGGCAGTTTCGACCGAGGTCGAGACGCCGACGCCGACCAGCAGCGGCGGGCAGGCATTGACGCCGCGCTCGGTAATGACATCCATCACGAACTCGGCGACGCCTTCGTAGCCCTGGCCCGGCATCAGCACCTTGGCGGCGCCGGGCAGCGTGCAGCCACCACCGGCCATGTAGACGTCAATGGTGCAGCTGTCCTTTTCCGGGACGATGCGCCAGTCCAGCCAGGGGATGTTGGTGCCGGTGTTGGTGCCGGTGTTCTTTTCGTCGAAGGTCTCGACGGCGTTGTGGCGCAGCGGGCCCAGGCGGGTCGCACCGGCGGTCGCTTCCTGCAGGATTTCCTCCAGCTCGCCGAGCAGGGGGAAATGGGCGCCGGCCTCGACGAAATACTGGATCACGCCGGTGTCCTGGCAGCTCGGGCGGTCGAGCTTGTCGGCCGCTTCCTGGTTGCCGTGCATCGAGTCGTAGATCGACTTGGCCAGCGGGTTGGTTTCCATCGTGCGCAGTTCGGCCAGCTTGGCCTTGACGTCCTTGGGCAGACGCTTGCTGATGTAGGCCGTGAATTTGGCCATGGTTTCCGTCAGGGACTGGACGGCAATTTCCTTGTCCATGTTGTGCTCCTTTATGAGTCTGTTGGGGTTGGGGTCGTTGGGTCAGTGCGCTGTTGCTTCGGCAGTGGCCAGTTCTGGCTTCTGCGATCGGGCCAGTACCAGGGTCAGCACCGCGGACATCACCAGCAGGCCGGCGACGAAGTAGAGACCGCCGCTGAAGCTGCCGGTCTGGTCCTTGACCCAGCCGATCATCGCCGGGCCGGCAAAGCCGCCCAGGTTGCCAATCGAGTTGATCGTTGCGATGCCGGTGGCGGCAGCGGCGCCTGACAGGAACACGGTCGGCATGCTCCACAGCGGCGGCTTGGCGCAGCTGATCCCGATATTGACGAGAGTCAGCGCGGCGATCAGACCGACCACGCTGTTGGCGCCGGCAGCAACCACCAGCCCGATGGCTGCGGCGAGGCAGGCCAGCACGACGTGCCAGGTCCGTTCGCCGGTGCGATCGGAATGTCGCGACCAAAGCACCATCGCTACCACCGAAACAATCGGCGGGATGGCGTTCAGGAAGCCGACCGTCATCGACGAAACGCCCAGCTGCTTGATGATCTGCGGCGCCCAGATGCCGAGGGTGTAGAGGCCGGCCGAGGTGCCGAAATAGATCATGGCCAGCGCCAGCACCCGCGGATTGGCCAGCCCGGCGAAGACGCCGTGCTTGGCGTTGTCGGCCTTGGTGGCGTTCTCCTCGGCCATGGCCTTGACCAGCCAGGCACGCTCGTCGTCCTGTAGCCACTTGGCTTGCTCGGGTTTGTCGGTCATGTAGAAGAAGACGACGACACCGAGGATCAAGGCGGGAATGGCTTCGAGAATGAACATCCACTGCCAGCCGTGCATCCCGCCGACGCCATTCATCTCCAGCAGCGCGGCGGAGATCGGCGAACCCAGTGCGGTCGACAGCGGCGCCGCTGCCATGAAGAAGGCGGTGACGCCAGCGCGGTGGCGGGCCGGGAACCAGTAGCTGAGGTACAGGATGATGCCGGGGAAGAAGCCCGCTTCGGCGGCGCCGAGCAGGAAGCGCATCACGTAGAAGCTGGTCGGCCCTTCGACAAAGGCCATCGCCCCGGAGATGATCCCCCAGGTAACCATCACCCGGGCGATCCACAGCCGGGCGCCAACCTTGTGCAGCACGATGTTGGACGGCACCTCGAACAGGAAGTAACCCCAGAAGAAGATGCCGGCGCCGAAGCCGAGGATCGATGCGGTGAAGCCCAGGTCTTCCTTCATGGACAGCGCGGCGAAGCCGATATTGACCCGGTCGATGTAGGCGATGAAATACAACAGCATGATGAATGGCACGATGCGCCAGGTGATGCGGCGCAGGGTGCGCTTTTCGAGATCCATTTCCATGGTTTGTCTCCTCTCTAAGTGACGATGACCGACCCGGTCGGGCGTTGCCGTCTTCTGCGGCTTGCTCGCCTGTTCCACCGGGGATAGCGTGGAACGGAGGTTAAAACCTTTGATGAAATGAATAATCGAGTTAGAGTTAATACATTATTTCTATTTAGTGAATAATGAATCCCAACTCCGAACTGGCCTTCTTCTGCCTCCTGGTCAAGCTCGGCAGCCTCGCCGCCACGGCGCGCGAGATGAACCTGACGCCGCCTGCCGTCACCAAGCGCCTGGCCCAGCTCGAAGAGCGTCTTGGCGTGCGCCTGCTCAACCGCACGACGCGGCGCATCAGCCTGACCAACGAAGGTGAGGTCTATTTCGCCAACGCCCAGCGCATCCTCGGCGACATCGCCGAAATGGAGCGTCTGGTCTCCAGCAGCCGGGCGGCGCCCAAGGGGCTGCTGCGAGTCAATGCGCCGCTCGGCTTCGGGCGCTCCTACATCGGCCCGGCCATTTCGTTATTCACCAAGGCCTACCCGGAAGTGGAAGTGCAGTTGCACCTGACTGACCGCCCGGTCAGCCTGCCAGACGAAGCCATCGACGTCGCCATCCGCTTCGGCGATATCCCCGACTCGCGCCTGATCGCCAAGAAGATCGCCGCCAACCGCCGCCTGCTCTGCGCCTCGCCGGCCTACCTGAAAGCCTACGGTCGCCCCGAAATTCCGGCTGATTTGGCCCGCCATGCCTGCATCGTGCTCCGCCAGAACGAATCGGCTTATGGCGTATGGCGGCTGGCCAAAGGGAAACAGCAGGGGGAGGCGGTCAAGGTGCGTGGCAAACTCAGCACCAACGATGGCGAAGTTGCGCTCAACTGGGCGCTGGACGGCCACGGCATCCTGATGCGCGCCGAATGGGACGTCGCCAAATACCTGCGCACCGGGCGGCTGGAACAGGTGCTGGCCGACTACGAAACGCCGCCGGCGGATGTGTATGCGGTGTATCTGGAGCGCCTGAACCTGTCAGCCAAGGTGTCGTATTTCATCGAGCACTTGCGGGATTACCTGGGCCGGCACGCTGATGGGCCGGAGCAGCGGGCGATGCGGTGGTAGCTTGGCCGCTGTGGTGGGCGATGGAGACAGAGCCCGGCTATAACGGCGACGGTAGAACGATGTGACTGGCGCTATCGCATCGGCATCCAAACCAACGACTTCAAGTGACGTTGGCGACAGCTGTGTCTGCTTGTCTTCACAAAGGGCCTAATTGGCCCACTTTCTTGCCTCTTGTAACGAGTCAAAAAATTGGACGGCATCGATTATTGGGTTTGCAAATGAGCAGTGGCGAGCATCTTAACTTACCCATTCACTGTCAGGCAGACCAAGGTGCTCCATTGGTTTGGAACCCGTGCCAACTCGTCACTGATCCCTTCCACAGGATGCCCCTTATGGCTGTCAATCCGGGGATGCCCATGGAGACCTCCCGGGCTCAATCGTTGCCGGCGCACTGGCGAAAGTGATCCTCCGCCATCTCGACCGCGACTTCCCACAACGCCGGGGCGCCGCGCTCGATGGGCGGCTGGCAGCGAGCCTTGATTTGCTCCAGCGTCACCGCACACTCCACCCACGTGCCGCCGTCAGTCGCGGCGTTGTGCAGCATGGGCTGGAAGCGGTCGAGGGCCTTGGCGAATTTCGCTTCGTCGCTTTCGGCGGCTTCGAATTCAAACCAGAGTGTGCGGAACTCACTGGCCTGGGCTTCCGGCAGCAGGCCAAATAAGCGCTCGGCGGCCAGTCGTTCGCGCTCGTCCTGCCCAGCATGTGTGGCGGGGACGTGAAACGGGACGTCGCCCGCGTCGATCTCGACGATGTCGTGGATCAACAGCATCTTTACGACGCGCAGGATATCGACCGAGGCGGCGGCATGCTCGGCGAGCACCAGCGCATACATCGCGAGATGCCACGAATGTTCGGCGCTGTTTTCGCGGCGCGAGCGATCGATCAGCGGCGACAGGCGGACGACGCTCTTGAGACGGTCGATTTCCCTGAGGAATGCCAGTTGCTGCGCCAGGTCGGACGGGATCACGTGTCTGAGCTTTCGTGGAGAGGGTGGAGTCGCGAGTCTATCAAAGCCGCACTCGCCCGATCAGCGGCCAGGGTCTTCCCCCGCAAACCACGCCGCCAGAAACTCCACGCACACCCGCAAGCGTGCCGAGGTCGATAGCCGCGACGGGTAGACCGCCCACACATCGGCCTTCTGGGCGTATTCCGGCAACAGCCGGAGCAGCCGGCCGGCGGCGATATCCCTTTCGACGTCCCACTGCGAGCGGAGAATAATGCCGTGGCCGTCGATGGCCCATTGGCGGACCATTTCGCCGTTGTTGGCGGAGAGCGGGCCGCTGACGCGGATGGTTTCACTGCCTTGCGGGCCGCTCAGGGTCCAGCGGCCGAATTCCTGGTCGCGCTCGCGGATGGCGATGCAGCGGTGACGCTTGAGATCGTCGAGGCGATTAGGCGTGCCGTGTTCGGCCAGGTAGGCCGGGGCGGCGCAGAGGATGCGCTCGTTTTCGGAGATGCGCCGGGTGATGACATTGCCTTCGCTGACCGCGCCGACCCGGATGTCGAGATGGAAACCTTCTTCCAGCAGATCCACCGGGCGGTCGAGCAGTTCGACCTGGATTTCCAGCGCCGGGTAGCGGCGGGCCAGAGCCGACAGGGCTGGGGTCAGGCGGTTGCGGCCGAAGCCGGTGGTGCTGCAGAGGCGCAGCAGGCCGGCCGGGGCGGCGCGCTCCAGGGAGAGGGCATCGCCCATCTGCTCGACGTCGTCGAGAATGCGCTGGGCCCACTGGTGGACGATGTCGCCCTGGCCGGTCAGGCTGAGGCTGCGCGTGGTCCGGTGTAGCAATTTGGCCTGCACGGCCGCTTCGAGCAGGGCCATGCGCTTGCTGACGACGGCCTTGGAAATGCCGAGTTCGCGGGCCGAGGCGGCGAAGCTGCGCAGGCGGACGACGGTGCAGAACAGGCGCAGGTCGTCGAGTTGAGGTCTTATGTTCACGATTCGTGTCCGATCAAACCACGTTTTCGGTAATTGTTAAATTTTTCGTTGTCAGTATTCTTGGCGCTCTACCCCGCCCGGTCAACCCATTTCAGGAGAGCACCATGAACAAGCACCGCATCGCCGTCATTGCCGGCGACGGTATCGGCCAGGAAGTGATGCCCGAAGGGCTGCGCGTCCTTGAGGTCGCCGCGGCCAAATTCGGGATCGGTCTCGAATTCACCCATTTCGAGTGGGCCAATTGCGACTACTACCTGCGGCACGGCAAGATGATGCCGGACGACTGGTTCGAGCAGCTCAAGGGCTTCGAGGCCATTTATTTCGGCGCCGTCGGCTGGCCGGCGACGGTGCCGGATCATATTTCTTTGTGGGGCTCACTGATCAAGTTCCGCCGCGATTTCGACCAGTACGTCAATCTGCGCCCGGTACGCCTGATGCCCGGCGTGCCGTGTCCGCTGGCCAACCGGCAGGTGGGCGACATCGATTTCTTCGTCGTCCGCGAAAACACTGAAGGGGAATATTCCTCGGTCGGCGGGCGGCTGTTTGAAGGCACCGAGCGGGAAACCGTCCTGCAGGAGTCGATCTTTACCCGCAAAGGCGTCGATCGCATCCTGAAATTCGCCTTCGACCTGGCGCAGTCGCGGCCGAAAAAGCACCTGACTTCGGCCACCAAGTCGAACGGCATCGCCATCAGCATGCCTTACTGGGACGAGCGGGTCGAAGTGATGGCCAAGGCCTATCCCGAGGTGCGCTGGGACAAGTATCACATCGATATCCTGACCGCCCGTTTCGTACTCAGCCCGGAGCGCTTCGATGTGGTCGTCGCCTCGAACCTGTTCGGCGACATTCTGTCTGACCTCGGTCCGGCCTGTACTGGCACGATAGGGATTGCCCCGTCGGCCAACCTGAATCCGGATCGCACGTTTCCGTCGTTGTTCGAGCCGGTGCATGGGTCGGCGCCCGATATTTACGGCCAGGGCATTGCCAATCCGATTGCCATGATCTGGTCCGGCGCCATGATGCTCGACTTCCTCGGTCAGGGTGACGCCCGTTACAAGGCGGCCCATGATGCGATGGTGAAAGCCATCGAAGAAGTTCTCGTGGCCGGTCCGCGCACGCCGGACATGGGCGGTTCCGCAAGCACGACCGAGTCCGGGCAGGCGATTGCCCGGGCGCTGGCAGCGCAGCCTCTTCCATAACCCCGCCAGATCCGGAGAACCCGACAATGCACCTGCTGGCCATGGCCGATCTGCTGAGCATGCTGATGCTGGGCGCCGCCCTGGGCTTTTTCGGCGGCCTGTTCGGTATCGGCGGCGGGATAATCGCCATTCCTTTCCTGGCGCTGGCCTTCGGCATGGAGCAGGCGCTGGCCCAGGGCACTTCGCTGGCCATGATGGTGCCCATCCTGCTGGTCGGCTGGTGGCGCTACAGCCGCCGCCACCCCGTGCCGTGGCGGATGGCCATCCAGATCGGGCTGCTTGCCTCGCTGACCACCGTGTTCGTCGCTTATGTGGCGACCAGTTTGAATCCCCATCTGCTGCGTAGCGTGTTCGGCGTTTTTCTCGTCGTGCTGGCGCTGCGCATGCTGGCCGGACGGCAAAAAGCCGTTGCCGAGGAGAAGGCCGGCCGTTTCAGCCTGCGCCTGATACCGTTGGTCGGCGTGCTCGGCGGCGCCTGCATGGGGTTGCTCGGGGTCGGCGGCGGGCTGGTGGCAACGCCTGTTTTCACCGGCCTGTTCGGCCAGCGGCAAACGGTCGCGCAAAGCCTGTCGCTGGCGCTGGTCACGCCGTGCTCCATCGTCGCCCTGATCACCTACGGTAGTGCGCAGCGCGTGGACTGGTCGGTCGGTTTGCCGCTGGCCATCGGTGGGCTATTCACTGTGTCGGCTGGAGTCAGCCTGGCGCACCGGTTGCCCGAGCGCACCATGAAGACCGCCTTTGCCTGGATGATCCTGCTGACGGCGATCTGGCTGTTACTGAAACCGTTGCTGCTGCGTTAGGGCGTCTTCCCGGCGACCGCTAGACTGCCGCGAGTGGCGAACCAGCCAGGGCGGGAAATGCTACGGTCGGCCGGAAATTTTGCCCAAAATTGAAATGCCGGTTGCCCGGCATTTCGTGCGTTCATTTGACGTTGAAGTGTTCGCGCAGGCAGGCCTTGTGTTCCGGTCCCATCTTGTCCTTGCAGGCCTCGCGGGCTTTCTGATGCTGCTCGCAACGGGCCGGGTTGGGTGCTTTGCTGCAATCGGCCGGCGGCATCTTCTGCTGCACGCACTGGCGGAAGGCCGGTCCGGCCTGGCCCTGGCATGCCTTGTAAGCTGTCTTGCGCGATTCGCATTGCTGCGGATTGCCGGCCTTGGCGCAGTCGAAATTCTGCATCTGTTCGTGCATGCATTGCCGGCGTTGCGGCCCGGCGCTGTCCTTGCACGCTTCACGGGCTTTCAGCCGGGCGTCGCGGTGGGCGGTGCAGGCGGCCGGGTTGGGGGTCTGGCTGCAGTCGCGCGGGGCGCGGGCGCGGGGGCCTTTGCCCGGACCCATGCCTTGCATCGCACCGGGATTCATCCCTTCTCCTCCCATTCCGCCCATGCCCGGGCCGGGCTGGGCACTGGCCGGTAAGCAGATCAAGGAAGCCAGCAGGGCGCTGGCGATCATCATCAGGCGGGTTTTCATGTTGTGCTCCTTGCGAGTGGGTACGACTTCATTCTAGGCGCATGAAAGCCATTGTTCCGCCGATGTTGTAAAGGAATGCAAACAGCGGGCTTGCACGTTACAAATGGTTACCGGCCGCATGCTATATTGCCGCGCATGAATGACAGGAATATCGGCGAACATCGCCTGGCACTGACGGAAGTCCTCGACTGGATGATCGAGGACGGTCTGGTCGACCGCGAGGCGGCCGAAGCCTTGCGGGAGGAGCGTCGGTTGCACGGCGGCAAGATGCATCCGCTGATCGTCATCGCCGACCAGAAGTGGCGCAACGCTAAACCGCCGGCCGTCCTGCTTAGCCTGGAAATGCTGACCGAGTGGCTGGCCGGCCGGACCGGCCTCGACTACCAGCATATCGATCCGTTGAAGATCGACTTCACCGGCGTTGCCGAGGTTATGTCCAGCGCCTACGCGGCGCGCTTCGGCATCCTGCCGGTGCAGGTGACGACGCGCGAAGTGGTCATCGCCACCGCCGAGCCCTTCGTCCGCGAATGGGTCGAGGAACTGCAGCCTATCCTTCGCAAGCAGATCCGCCGGGTGATGGCCAATCCGGAGGACATCAGCCGCTACCTGGTCGAGTTCTTCAACCTGGCCAAGTCGGTCAAGAAGGCGGCGGCGCGCGGCGACGTCACCACCGGCCTGTCCAGCTTCGAACAGCTGGTCGAACTGGGCAAGGGCAACAAGCAGTTCGACGCCAACGACCAGCACATCGTCCATATCGTCGACTGGCTGTGGCAGTACGCATTCGACCAGCGGGCTTCGGACATCCACATCGAGCCGCGGCGCGACCTCGGCATCGTCCGCTTCCGGATCGACGGCGTGCTGCATCAGGTGTATCAGATCCCGATGACGGTCATGAACGCGATGACCAGCCGGATCAAGCTGCTCGGGCGGATGGACGTGATCGAGAAGCGTCGGCCGCAGGACGGCCGGATCAAGACCCGCACGCCGGCCGGCCAGGAAGTCGAGCTGCGCCTGTCGACGCTGCCCACCGCTTTCGGCGAAAAACTGGTCATGCGCATCTTCGACCCGGAAGTGCTGGTCCGCGATTTCCGCTCGCTCGGCTTCTCGGACGACGACCAGGCGCGCTGGAAGCAGATGACGGCCATGCCGAACGGCATCGTGCTGGTCACCGGTCCGACCGGCTCGGGCAAGACGACGACCCTCTACACGACGCTGAAGCAACTGGCGACGCCGGAGGTCAACGTCAGCACCATCGAAGACCCGATCGAAATGGTCGAGTCCTCGTTCAACCAGATGCAGGTCAATCGCGCCATCGACCTCGGTTTTGCCGACGGCGTGCGCGCCTTGATGCGCCAGGACCCGGACATCGTGATGATCGGCGAAATCCGCGACCTGGAAACGGCCGAAATGGCCATCCAGGCGGCGCTGACCGGCCACCTCGTGCTGTCTACGCTGCATACCAACGATGCCCCGTCGGCGATCACCCGGATGCTTGACCTCGGCGTGCCAGCCTACCTGATCAACTCAACGCTGCTCGGCGTGATGGCCCAGCGTCTGGTCCGCACGCTCTGTCCGCATTGCAAGAAGGCGGTCCAGCCCCGTGAAGAGCAGCGCGCCGCCTGGCGTTCGCTGGTTGCGCCTTGGAAGTCGGCCGAGCCGACTCAGATCTGGCTGCCGGTCGGTTGCCTGGAATGCCGGATGACCGGTTACACAGGCCGGGTCGGTATTTACGAAATCCTGGTCAATTCGCCGGAGATTCGTCGCCTGATCAAGCCGTTGACCGAAATCCCCAAGCTGCGCGAACAGGCCTTCCGCGAAGGCATGCGCCCCTTGCGCATCTCCGGCGCCTTGAAAGTGGCCCAGGGCATCACCTCGCTGGAAGAGGTGATCAAGGTGGCGCCGCCCTCCGACGAGGGGTAATCGCTAGATCAGGCTGGCCTTGCGGCGTACCGCGTCGACATAGGCCAGCGCATCCATCGGCTTGCCTTCGCGCTGGGCGCGCCAGATCGTCTCGCCCAGGCATTCGAGCAGCACGTGCTCGGCGTCGTGCGGGTCCATCCGCGCGCGCAATTGCTCGAAAGCCATCCGGATGCCCGGCGGCTGGTCGATGCTGACCTGCTCATGGATGGCCAGGTGCAGCGACAGGTGCAGGAAAGGATTCATCGCCCCGCCTTCCGGCGTCCAGTCCTTTTCCACGGCGGCGTTGGCATCGGACAGCAAGGCCTGATATTCCGGGTGACGGGCGGCGATGTCGGCAGCAGTGACCTCGGCGCCGACCAGCGGCAGGCGTTCGACGTGTTTTCTCCAGGCGTCGCAGAAGAAGCGGCGGACCTGTTCGCGGGAAGGATTAAACATGGGCGCTTTCGAAGAGCAGGGTGAGGGCGGTGTTGTGGAACAGGCGGTTGCGGCCGGCCTGCGGCGCGATCTGTCCGGCGCCGTAGGCCCCGAGCAGCGGCGTGTCGGGAAAGGTCTCGCGAAAGGCCAGCAGGTCGCGGTCGTCATTGCCGTAGAACAGCGGGCCGCGGCCGATGCAGGAAAACATCAATGCGAAATTTGGCTGATTTTTCGGGCTTACCGTAGCATTTTGAATATTCACGAGCGCGGCGGCATTCAGGGCGGCACGCATCTCCTGCTCGGCCGCCAGCGGCTGGCGGATCGCCCAGGTGACGGTGTCGCCTTCGCTCAACGCTTCGGCCAGCATCAGCGAACCGTCGCCGCTGGCCGAGAGGATGGCGATGGCCGGTTCGTCGGCGGCACGGAGCACGGTAACCCGGTGCAGCGGCGGCTGGTCGCGCAGTTCGGCCGGCAGGGCGCGGTATAGGCTGTCGATGGCGCGTTGGCCGCCGACGCGGACCAGTTCGTAACCGTGACATTGCTCGACCGGTGCTGCCTCGCCCAGCAGGCGCAGGCCGCTCGCCCTGGCCAGGCGGGCATCCAGCCCGGGCAGGCGAAACTCGGCGCAGCCGTTGTCGGTGATCCGGCCATGTGCCCAGGTCACGGCATCGGTATCAAGCAGGCCGGCGCGGGCGGCGCCTTCCTGCCAGTCGAAGGGCAGGCGGCTGTGGCTGCTGAACGAAAGGGTCGGCGATTGGCCGGGGCCGTTGGTGTCCGGCGCGGCGATGACGAGGGCGGCGGCAGTCGGCTGGTCCAGTTGCCAGCCGCGCTCGGTAAACAGGCCGCTGGCCGTGCAGCCATGGACCGACAGGCAGCCGGCGGCGCGCGCCGCAGCGAGGACAGCGGCCGGCGCATGGCGGCTGAACTCGCGGCTGAGAAACAGGATCACGTTGTCGGCGCGCTCCAGGCCGGCGTTGGCCAAGGCAAGTTGCACCGCCTCCTGGGCCAGTTCCGGCAACGGACGAGGGCCGGTGACCAGGCCGGTTGCCGCCTTCATACCGTCTTGCCCCGGTAGGCGCAGAGATCGACGACCACGCAGCGAGCGCATTCCGGCTTGCGCGCCTTGCAGACGTAGCGGCCGTGCAGGATCAGCCAGTGATGTGCGTCCTTCTTGAACTCGTCCGGGGTGACGCGGAGCAGCTTCTTCTCGACCTCGTCGACGGTCTTGCCCGGGGCCAGCCCGGTCCGGTTGCCAAGGCGGAAGATGTGCGTATCGACGGCGATGGTCGGCTGGCCGAAGGCCGTGTTGAGCACGACATTGGCTGTCTTGCGGCCGACGCCGGGCAGCGCTTCGAGCGCCGCCCGTTCGGCCGGCACCTCGCCGCCATGGCGTTCGAGCAGCAGGCGGCAGGTGGCGATCACGTTTTTCGCCTTGGTCCGGTAGAGGCCAATCGTCTTGATGTATTCCATCAGCCCTTCCTCGCCCAGCGCCAGCATCGCGTCAGGCGTCGGCGCCGCCGGAAACAGCAGTGCCGTGGCCTTGTTGACGCCGACGTCGGTCGCCTGGGCCGACAGGATCACGGCGATCAGCAACTGGAAGGGCGTCGCGTAATGCAGTTCGGTCGTCGGTGCCGGATTGGCATCGCGCAGGCGGGTGTAGAACTGCGCTATGTGGTCTTTTTTCACGGGTGGGGCGAGAAGTGGATTGTCAGGCGCCTCGGGATGCGCCATATTGTGGAAAACAAAATTCTACCTGACAGAGGAGAGGCCCCCATGCCGGATCGCACAGATGGTGGTCGAATTGCGCTGAATCAGTTGGTGGAGGGTAATCCGGTGGCGACCTTCGTCATCGATGCCCAGCATCGCGTCTCCCATTGGAACCGCGCCTGCGCGGCGCTGACCGGCGTTCCGGCATCCGACATGATCGGACGTTCCGAGCAGTGGCGCGCCTTTTACCCCTCGGCGCGGCCTATCCTCTCCGATCTGGTCATCGACGGGGTATCCGAAGCGACCTTCGAGCAGTATTACCGGGACAAATTCCGGCGGGCAGCGCTGATCGAGGATGGCTACGAAGTCGAGGATTTCTTCCCGGCCTTCGGCCAGGACGGGCGCTGGCTGTTCTTCACGGCCGCCCCGATCCGCAACGCGGCTGGCGAGATCATCGGCGCCATCGAAACCCTGCAGGACGTCACCGAACGGCGACGGGCAGAGGCTGCCCTGCGCGACAGCGAGGCCTACCTGGCCCAGATCGTCGACGGCTCGTCGGTGGCCATGCTGGTCATCGACGCCGAACATCGCGTCACGCACTGGAACCGCGCCTGCGAGGCGACGACCGGCACGCTGGCCAAGGACGTCATCGGCACCCGCGATCAGTGGCGGGCGTTCTACGCGTCCAGCCGCCCGATCATGGCCGACCTGGTTCTCGACGACGCCAACGAAAGCATGGTCGATCGCCTCTATCACGGGCGCTTCCGGCCATCGCTGCTGATCCGCGGCGGCTACGAAGCCGAGGATTTCTTCCCGCATTTCGGCGAGCGCGGACGCTGGCTGTACTTTACCGCTGCGCCGCTACGCAATGCGGCTGGCGAGGTGATCGGCGCCATCGAAACCCTGCAGGATGTCAGCGAACGCCGGCGTGCCGAAGAGGCGCTGCGCGACAGCGAAGAGCGTTATCGCAACCTGAGCCAGACCGATTCGCTGACCGGCCTGTTCAACTCGCGTTACCTGCACGAGCGGCTGCCGGCCGAGATCGACCGGGCCAACCGTTATGGCCGGCCGCTCTCATTGCTGGTGCTCGATTGCGACAACTTCAAGAGCATCAATGACCGCTACGGCCACCTCGAGGGCGACAAGGTGCTGATGAGCCTGGCCGAGGTCATCGGCATGTGCCTGCGACGTTCGGACAGTGCCTTCCGCTACGGCGGCGAGGAATTCGTCGTGCTCCTGCCGGAAGCCGGTGAGCAGGCTTCGGTGGCGCTGGCCAATCGCCTGCGCGAGATGTTTGCCAATCAGAAAGTGCTGACCGCCACCGGCGAGGAAATCCGCTGCACCGTCAGCATCGGCGTCTCGCGCCACGTGCCGGGCGATACGGAAAGCTCCCTGATTCGCCGGGCCGACGAAGCCTGTTACAGCGCCAAGGATCAGGGCAAGAATTGTGTCGTTCTGGCTGGTCTCGGCGTTTAGCGAACGCCGGTTTTCAGTTGTTTCAACAGGCTCTTGCGGCTGGCCGGTGTGGCCTCCGGGTCGAGGCTGCGCGCCCGTAGCTGGCCGCAGCCGCCATCGACATCCTGGCCGGCCGAGTTGCGCACCGTGGTCCGGATGCCGCGGCCGTGCAGGCTGCGGGCCAGCGCCGTGACGCGCTCGAGCGGCGGGCGGCGATAACTGAGCGCGGCGGTGGCGTTGTAAGGGATCAGGTTCATGATCGCGTACTTGCCGGCGAGCAGCCGCACGATGCCGTCCATTTCGGCCTCGCTGTCATTGATGCCGTCGAGCAGCGTCCATTGGTACTGGATCGGGTAGCCGGTGGTCCGCGCATAATGCTCGGCCAGATCGACCAGTTCGGCCGGATCGATGGCCGGCGCCTTGGGCAGCAGTTCGGCACGCAGGTCGGCCCGGGTCGTGTGCAGCGAGATGGCCAGCGCCGGCTTGACGCGTTCCTGTGGCAGGCGTTCGAAGACACGGTAGTCGCCGACGGTCGAGAAAACCAGATTCTTGTGGCCAATCGCACCGGCCGTGCCAAGCAGGTCGATCGCCTCGAGCACGTTGTCGATGTTGTGCGAGGGTTCGCCCATGCCCATGAAGACGACGCGCTTGACCGGGCGGCGACGGCGGCCGAGCACCACCTGGGCGACCATCTCGCCACTGCTCACCTGGCGCAGCAGGCCATCGCGGCCGGTCATGCAGAAAGTACAACCGACCGCGCAGCCGATCTGGGTCGAGACGCACAGCCCATCGCGTGGCAACAGCACGCTTTCCGCCATCTGGCCGTCGGCCAGTTCGACCAGCAGGCGCGACGAACCGTCCTCGCCCGGGTGTTCGGAGCAAACCCGGGCCAGGCCGGAAAGTCGGGCGTCAAGATCGGGCAGGGCGTTGCGCAGGGGCAGCGGCAGATAGTGTTCGGCCGGTTGCGAACGCGGGCCGGCATCGAGCGGCTTGGCCTGCGCCCAGGCACGCAGTACGCGCTCGACATGGCATTCCCTGGCGCCAGCGGCGAGCAGGGACTGGCGGATTGCTTCTATACGCAAGCGGGCGCTTTCGTCAGGCCCGCAACGGGCTGTTTTGGTGGGGGGTTAGTGGCAACCGCCGGCAGCAATCGGCGTCGGAGGTGGTAACTGTGCGCGCTGGGCTGCACGGGCGACCACCCAGTTCCTCCAGGCCACCATGCAGCCGAGGCAGATAAAGGCACCGGGCGGCAGAATCGCCACCATAAAGCCGGGATAGTCATCCGGCAAAATCTGCAGCGCGGAGGTGCCCGGAATCACCAGTTCAATGCCGCCCAGGAAGGTGCCGGAACCGATGAACTCGCGGATACCACCGAGCAAACCGAGCGTCCAGATCATGCCGACGCCCATCATGGCGCCATCGAGGCCTGCCCCGAGCGGACTGTTTTTGGCGGCGAAGGCTTCAATGCGGCCCAGGACCAGACAGTTGGTGATGATCAGCGGAATGAAGATGCCCAGTACGTTGTACAAGTCGTGCATGTAGGCATTCATGCCGAGGTCGATGACGGTGACCACGAAGGCGGCGACCAGGATGAAAACCGGGATGCGGATTTCATAGGGGATCAGGTTGCGCAGGCAGGCGACCAAGAAATTGGAGAAGGCCATCACCAGCAGGGTGGCGAAGGACAGCATGACACCGTTGACCATCGTGGTGGTGATGGCGAGCAGCGGACACATGCCGAGAATCTGAACCAGGCTGCTGTTTTGTTTCCAGACCCCGTTGAGGGAAATCTGCTTGATTTCGCTGAGCGTGATCAACATGGCTTACTCCTTGGCGCCTGTTTGAGCGAACAGGCGGTCGCGGTTTTCGGTCGCGAATTTCACGGCTTTATAGACAGCCTTGGTCACGGCTCGCGGGGTGATGGTGGCGCCGGCGACGGAATCAAAGTGCCCGCCGTCCTTCTTGACCTTCCACTCGTTGGCCGTCGGCATCTTCTCCAGCGACAGGCCATTGAACTGGGTGATCCATGGACGGGCCTTGTTCTTGTCCTTCTTCGGCTCGATGTAGTCGCCCAGGCCCGGAGTTTCCTTGTGCAGCGTGACGCGGACGCCGGCCACTTCGCCGTTGGCACGAATTGCCAGCAGCATGCGGATTTTGCCGGAGTAGCCGTCAGGGGCGACGGCTTCGATGACCAGCGTCGAGGGCTCGCCCTTGAGGCGCCCGCGATAGACGGTCGATGCATCGTCCTGGCCAAGTTCCGGCGTGGCGGGCAGGGTCAGGGTGTCGGCCAGCAAATCGTTATCGTACAGATCGCCCGGCAGGACATCGTTGATTGTCCGCATCTTTTCTTCGGCTGCCGAAGCGTCGATGGCCGGCTTGGTCATGTTGTAGACCACAGCCAGAGCGGCGGTAAAAGCGACGACGAAGAGAACCAGGATGATCGAAGTTCGGGTGGCCATGGTGGTGGCCGTAGGGTCTTTGACCGTTACCATGTCACTGGTCCTTCATGCCGAAGACGGGGGGCTGGGTATACATGTCGATCAGCGGAACGCTAATGTTAAATAGCAGGACGGCAAACGCAACGCCATCCGGATAACCACCGAAGACGCGGATCAGGTAAGTGAGCAGGCCGATGCCGGCGGCGAAAATCAGCTTGCCGCGCGGCGTCGTTGCCCCGGTGACCGGGTCGGTGACGATGAAGAAGGCACCCAGCATGGCGCCGCCGCTCAGCAGGTGGAACAGGGGGCTGGCGTAGGTGTCCGGGTGCCAGAGCCAGAGCGGCGCGGCAATGAGTGTCAGTCCGGCGACAAAGGCAGTCGGCATGTGCCATGTGATGACGCGCTGCTGGATCAGCCACAGACCGCCGGCCAAATAGGCGATGGCGATCCACTCCCAGCCATGTCCGCCGACCAGGCCGAAAATTTCCGGGTTGGCCCGGATGCCGGCCACTGTCGCGGAATGAGAGTCGCCGGCCAGCATCAGCGCTGTTTTCAGCGCATCGAGCGGTGTGGCCGAAGTCAGTCCGTCAACGCGGGGGGCAAGACCAAAAATGACCTGCAACTGGCTGGAAAAGTCCCCCCCGGTGCCTGGCCATTGCGACATTATCGCCGGGAAGGAGACGATGGAGACGGCATAGGCAATCATCGCCGGGTTGAAAGGGTTTTGTCCGAGGCCACCATACAACTGTTTGGCGACGACGATGGCGAACAGGGTCGCGGTCACCGTCAGCCACCAGGGGGCGAGCGGCGGGAAAGCCAGTGCGATCAGCCAGGCGGTGACGACTGCCGAGAGATCGCCGAGGAACAGGTCGAGCGGCCGGCCGCGCACCTTCAGCATGACGGCTTCGCCGAGCAGTGCGGCAACGGTGGTCAGGGCAAGGTGAATCAGGATGGCCGGACCAAACAGCCAGACATAGGCAGCAATCCCGGGGACCAGGGCGAGCAGGACCTTGAGCATGACCCGCTGGACGGAGGCTTCCTTGAGCAGATACGGGGAGGTGTTGAATTCCATGATTTAGCTGTTCTTCTCGGCATCCGGGGGCGGTGTGTCCGTTGCCCCGAGAATTCGGGCGTGACGGGCATCGATGTCGGCAATTTCCTTTTCGACGGCTGCCGGCAGGTGGTCGACGTTTTTCGGCTGGGCTGCCTCGCGCAGGGCTTTTGCCCGGGCCATCGCCGCTTCGATGGTGGCCCGTTTTGCCTCTTTTTCTGCATCGACCGTAGCATTCGGTGCCGGAGCGACCTCGCCAGCGGCACTTTGGGCTTCGGCTGGGGCTGCGGCCGCCGCAGCTGCTTCCGCCGCCTTTTTGGCTGCCTGGGCGGCGGCTGCCTTGGCCAGCTTTTCTGCCTTCTCCGACTTTTCGCGCTCTTCGCGCAGTTGCTTGAACTCGAAGCGGTTCTTCGCCCCTTCAGCCGCTTGTTTTTCCCGCTCACGAGCCCAGATCTCGCTCTTCGAGAAGCGGAAATACTGGACCAGCGGAATGTGCGATGGGCAGACGTAGGAGCAGCAGCCGCACTCGATGCAATCGAAGATGGCGTATTCCTGGGTCTTGCCGAAGTTTTTGGCGCGCGAGAACCAGTACATCTCGAACGGTTGCAGTTCGTGCGGACAGGCCCGGGCGCACTCGCCGCAACGGATGCACGGCATCTCGGGGGGCTTGGGCGGGAACAGGGTCGGCGAATGGGCGATCAGGCAATTGGTTGCCTTGACGACGGGCGCTGCATGGTCAGGCACCAGGAAACCCATCATCGGGCCGCCCATGATGATGCCGTCGGTGTCCGGCTTCGGTTGTCCGATGCGGAGCAATTCGTCCATCGGCGTGCCGATCAGAACTTCCCAGTTGCGTGGTTCGCTGACATTGCCAGTCACCGTGACCAGTCGGGAAATGACCGGCTCGCCGTGGGCAATGGCGCGCCAGGCGGTGTAGGCGGTGGCGACGTTGAAGCACTGGACGCCGAGATCCGTGGAGCGCTTGGAAGCCGGGACTTCCTTGCCAGTCAGTACACGGATCAGCTGCTTGGCGCCGCCGGCCGGATAACGGGTCGGCACGGCGATTACTTCGAATTCCTTGAAAGCATCGCCCAGCGCCTTGACGGCGGCAGTCATTGCGGCGACGGCTTCCGGCTTGTTGTCCTCGATGCCGATCAGCACCTTTTTCGGGCGCAGCAGGTCGCGGAAGATGCCGGCACCACGCACCACTTCCTCGGCACGCTCGCGCATCAGCAGGTCGTCGCAGGTGATGTAAGGCTCGCATTCGGCACCGTTGATGACCATTTCTTCCATCGGGACGGTCTTCGATGCGGTCAGCTTGCCATGGGTCGGGAAAACGGCGCCGCCGAGGCCGACGACACCTGCTTCACGCAGCAGTTCACGGACGGCTTCCGGTTTGAGCTCGGCGTAATTGACCGGCTGGCGATCTATCCAGCGATCCTCGCCGTCCGGCTCGATAACCACCGCGGCGGCGGTCAGGCCGGAGGGGTGTGCGGCCGGATAGAGGCCGACCTCGATGACTGTGCCGGAGGTTGGAGCATGAACGGCGGCGGAAATCCAGCCATCAGCCTCGCCGATCTTCTGGCCCTTGAGCACCTTGTCGCCGATGGTGACCAGCGGGCGCGGTGTGCCACCAATGCTTTGATGCAGTGGGACAGCCAGGCGGGATGGAATCGGCGCAGTCGCGATCGGAAGGGTGACGGACTGGACTTTATTGGTGGCTGGTTTGACGCCACCCTTGAATTTGAATAATTGAAGCATCAGGCTGCTTTCCTGATTTCGATAACCGGGTATTTCCACTTCCAGTTATCCACGGTTTCCTGGACGGTGACCATGGAAATGCATTCGACAGGGCAGGGCGGCAGGCAGAGTTCGCAGCCGGTGCACTGCTTTTCGATAATCGTGTGCAACTGCTTGGCCGCACCGACGATGGCGTCCACCGGGCAAGCCTGGATGCACAGCGTGCAGCCGATGCAGGTGTTTTCGTCGATGACTGCGACCTGCTTCGGTTTTTCCTCTGCATCCAGCGGCTTGACCTCGCGGCCGAGCAGGTCGGCCAGCTTGCGCACGCCTTCTTCGCCGCCCGGAGGGCAGAGGTTGATATCTGCCTCGCCCTTGGCGATGGCTTCGGCGTAGGGGTGGCAGCCGGGGTAGCCGCATTGTCCGCACTGGGTTTGCGGCAGCAAGCCTTCGATTTTTTCGACCAGCGGGTTGCCATGGACCTTGAACTTGATCGAGGCGAAGCCCAGGGCTGCGCCAAGGATGATGGCCCCGAGGGCCATGATGGCGAGGGCGCTGATCATTGGTATTTGTCCAGTCCGGCGAAACCCATGAAGGCCAGCGACATCAGGCCGCCGGTGACGAGTGCGATCGCAGTTCCCTTGAAGTAGGTGGGGATGTCGGCCCCTTCGATCCGTTCGCGGATGCCGGCAAACAGGATCAGCGCGAAAGAGAAGCCAATCGAACTGCCCGCGCCGAAGATCAAGGACTCGAGGAAGTCGTATTTGGCGCCGAGGGCGAGCAACGGTACGCCGAGCACGGCGCAGTTGGTCGTGATCAACGGTAGGTAGATGCCCAGTGTCTGGTGCAGCATCGGGCTGGTCTTTTGAATGACCAGTTCGGTCAGCTGGACGAACGCCGCGATGGTGACGATAAAGGCGATGATCCGCAGATACATCAGGTCGAACGGCATCAGGAGATAGTGGTCGATGATCCAGCTTGCCCCCGTGCCGACGGTGAGCACGAAGGTTGTGGCGGCCCCCATGCCGTAGGCGGTTTCAAGCTTCTTGGACACGCCCATGAAGGGGCAAAGGCCGAGAATTCTGACCAGTACGACGTTGTTGACCAGTACCGTGCTGATCAGGATGAAGATGTATTGGCTCATAGTTTTAACCAGCGAGAGGAGCGAATTATCGGGCTTTGTTGCAGTGCAAACAACCGCGCGCTGCTTATGGCCTTATACGGTTTTCTTGCGCAGCACGTGGGCCAGCGTCTCCGCCACTTCGGCCACCAGCTCTGGGCCGCGGTAGATGAAACCGCTGTAGAACTGGACCAGGCTGGCGCCGGCGCGGATTTTCTCGGCCGCGTCCTCGCCGCCCATGATGCCGCCGACGCCGATGATCGGCAGTTCGCCGGCCAGGGCGATCGACAGCTTCTTCTGCACGGCGGTCGATTTCTGGAAAACCGGCTTGCCCGACAGCCCGCCGGTTTCGGCGGCATTCGGCAGGCCTTCGACGCCTTCGCGCGACAGCGTGGTGTTGGTCGCGATCACCGCGTCGAAACGGTGGCGGCGCAGCGCGTCGGCGATCGCGGTGATCTGCTCGTCGTCGAGATCGGGGGCGATTTTCAGCGCCATCGGCACGTATTTGCCGTGCTGGTCGGCCAATTGCAGTTGCTTCGCCTTCAGTTGCGCGAGCAGGTCGTCGAGCGCCTCGTCCTTCTGCAGTTCGCGCAGGTTCTTGGTGTTCGGCGAGGAGATGTTGACGGTGACGTAGCTGGCGTCGTTGTAAACCTTGTCGAGGCAGATCAGGTAGTCGTCCGCCGCCTTCTCGATCGGCGTCGTCGCGTTCTTGCCGATGTTGATGCCGAGGATGCCGCCCTTTTTCGGGAATTCAGCGGCGCGGACGTTGCGCAGCAACTGGTCGACGCCGGCGTTGTTGAAGCCCATCCGGTTGATGATGCCCTGCGCCTCGGGGATACGGAACAGGCGCGGCTTCGGGTTGCCGTCCTGCGGGCGGGGGGTGATCGTGCCGATTTCGATGAAGCCGAAGCCCAGTTTGGCCAGGCCGTCGATATGATCACCGTTCTTGTCCAGGCCGGCGGCCAGGCCGACCGGGTTGGGGAACTTGAGGCCCATCACCTCAACCGGGCACGGGGCAACCGGCTTGGCCATCAGGCAGGCGACGCGGTCGATGCCCTGCATGCCGATGCCGTGGGCGGTTTCGGCGTCGAGGGAGAAGAAGAATTTGCGGATCAGGGGATATAGCATGATGGGGCGGGATTTTACCGCATTGGAGCCCGCTCCGTCCCGTCTGGCGCGCAGTCGGACGCCCTATAATGGCTGCCAATGAGGTTTGTTTCGAGGGAATGACGATGGCGACGCAGCAGGAATTCATCAAGGCGATCCGCGACGGATCGCTCGCCGCAGTGGTCCGCATGCTCGACGAAGGCATCGCGCCGGATGACGAGGGCGATCCGGGCATGCCGCTCGGTTTTGCCTGTTATCTCGGGCACTGCGATATCGTCCGCGAAATGGCGCGGCGGGGGGCTGGGCTCAACCTGCCGGACAATGCCGTGCCGACGTCGCCGCTGAGCATGGCGGTACGGGGCAAGCAGAAGGAGATGGTGCGCACGCTGGTCGAGCTTGGCGTCGAGGTGCCGGCCGGCATGGCCACCGGGCTTAGCGAGCAGGAACTGACGCTGGCCCGCTGGATGGCGGTGCGCGACGGCCATGTCGCGACGGCAGCGCCGGAGGTGGCCGCTGTCGAGGAAATTGTCCTCGCCGGTTATTCGGGCACCGATACGGTGGCGCTGGAGGCTGAGGCCTTGCGCCTGCTCAACCCGGGCCGCTGAACGGGAAACAATTGCTCACATCTCGCCCGCTGGCGAAGCAGGTACACTAGCGGCCATGCCGAAAACCGTCCGCCGTCTTGCCTATCTTCTCTGTTGCCTGGCCTTGCCCGCGCTGGCAGGCGGGCTGACCGACCCCTTCGATACCGAGGCGATGGCGCCGCTGAAGCCGTCACCGCGTCTTGCCGCCCGGGTTGGTGAGGCGCCATGTGCAACGGACCTGCCGGCCACCGCGCTGACCGCCGTCGATGCCGTCGACCTGGCGTTGTGCAATAACCCGCAGACCCGCGAGGTGTGGGCGTCGGCGCGGGCGCAGGCGGCGCTGGTCGGCGTCGCCAAGGCCGGCTGGCTGCCCAATCTCGACGCCAGCGCCGGGGCGACGCGCTTCCAGTACCAGAACAACCCGTTCACCCGCACCTCGGCGGCGCTGACCCTGTCCTGGCTATTGGTCGATTTCGGCCAGCGTTCGGCCAATGTCGAGAATGCCAACCAGTTGCTGAATGCCGCGGCGGCGACGCAGGACGCCACCGTACAGGCGCTGTTCCTGGCCGCCTTGCAGACTTATTACGCGGCGCAGGCGACGCAGGCGGCGGTGGTCTCGGCCAACGAGGCCGAGCGGGCGGCGCGCGAGAGTTTCCAGGCGGCCGATGCGCGTTACAAGGTCGGCGTCGCGACGCCGGCTGACCGCCTGCAGGCGCAGACGGCGCTGTCGCAGGCGACGCTGAACCGTATCCGGGTCGAGGGCGAGGCGCGCAATGCGCTGGGCGCCCTGGCTAATGCGCTGGGTTTTGGTGCCCAGAAGGCGATGGTGTTGGCCGAATTGCCGGCGGCGCCGGCCGAAACGGTTTTCCAGAAGGAGGTCGACGCGCTGATCGGCGAGGCGCAGTCCCGGCGTCCCGACCTGCGGGCGGCCGAGGCGCAGTTGAGAGCGGCCGAGGCCAGCGTCGACCTGGCCCGCGCCCAGGGGCGGCCGACGCTGTCGCTGGCGGCCGGGCCGAACTGGCAGGAGTCGGCCGGTGCGATCACCCAGGGCAACAGCATCGGCCTGAGCCTCAACGTGCCGCTGTTTGCCGGCTTCGATACCACCTACCGCGTGCGTTCGGCGGCGGCCCAGGCCGAAGTCCGGGCGGCGCAGCGCGACCGCATAAAAAATCAGGTGGCGCTCGATGTCTGGCGCGCCTACCAGAGCCTGACGACGGCGACGCAGAGCCTGAAGACGACGGCTGACCTGGTGGCCAGCGCCGAGCAGTCGGCCAAGGTGGCGCTCGGCCGCTACAAGGCAGGCGTCGGCACCGTGCTCGATCTGCTGACCGCGCAGAGCGCGTTGGCCAGCGCCCGGCTGCAGCGCATCCAGGCCCAGCTCGACTGGAATGTTTACCGCGCCACGCTGGCTCAGGCCGTCGGCGCGCTTGATTACACGCTGCTGCAACCGGCAGCGGAAGGAAGACCATGAAGCGTATTGGCAAGATTCTGATCGGCGTGACCGTGGCCGCCGGGCTGATCGGCGGCAGCGTCTGGTACGCCAGGCAGCGCGCGGCGCACAATCCGGAAGCGCGCTACAAGCTGGCCGCCGTCGAAAAAGGCGAGGTGACGCAGACGGTGTCGGCCAACGGCACGCTCAATCCGGTGGTGCTGATCAGCGTCGGTACCCAGGTTTCCGGCACGGTGCGCAAGCTGTACGTCGATTTCAACGACAAGGTCAAAAAGGGCCAGCCGCTGCTTGAACTCGACGACGCGCTGGTTTCGGCCAGCGAGCGGCAGAGCGCCGCCAATGTCGTCAACGCCCAGGCGACGCTGGAACTGGCTCAGGCCAACGAGGCGCGGATGAAGTCGCTGCTGGCCCAGGAATACGTCTCCAAGCAGGAATACGACCAGGCCAGCCAGGCGCTGAAATCGGCCAAGGCCCAGCTGGCGCTGGCCCGGGCGCAGAACGAGCGCGACCGCGCCAACCTCAATTTCACGGTCATCCGCTCGCCGGTGGACGGTGTCGTCATCGACCGTGTCGTCGATCTCGGCCAGACGGTGGCGGCCAGCTTCCAGACGCCGACGCTGATCAAGATCGCCCAGGACCTGTCGGAAATGCGCATCGACACCAGTTTCGCCGAGGCCGACATCGGCAACATCCGCGAGGGGCAGAAGGCGCGCTTTACCGTCGATGCCTTCCCGAACCGCCATTTCATTGGCGATGTCCAGCAGATCCGGCTGAACCCGACCAATCAGCAGAACGTCGTCACCTACAACGTCCGGATCAACGTGGCCAACCCGGAGGAAATCCTGCTGCCGGGCATGACGGCCTACGTCAATATCGGCGTGCAAAAGCGCGAAGGCGTGCTGCTGGTGCCCAACGCCGCGCTGCGCTTCAAGCCGGCCGAGGCGGCCGACAAGAAAACTGAAAATGGGCAAAAAACCGGGCCGACCGCGACCGGAGGAAGTGCAGAGCGAGCATCCGCCCCGCCCGCGACCCCCGAGGGCGCCCCGAAAGGCCCCGGCAAGGGCAAGAAGCGCGATGGCCAGAGCGGCACGGTCTACGTGCTATCTGGCGAGGAGATCAAGCCGGTCAGCGTCCAGCTCGGCATCACCGACAACCGGGTGACCGAGATCGTCGGCGGTGAACTGAAGGAAGGCGAGCGCGTCGTCACCGGCGAGAACAGCAACGGCGTCAAGCCGCCGTCCTCGGTCGGCATGCGGATGTTCTGATGGCTGAAGCAGTCATCCGGGTCTGCGGGCTGGGCAAGTCCTACGAAACGGCGGCGGGTCTGTTCCCGGCGCTGAAGGGTGTGGACCTCGAAGTGCGCTCCGGCGAGTACATCGCCATCATGGGGCCGTCCGGTTCCGGCAAGTCGACGTTCATGAACCTGCTCGGCTGCCTCGATACGCCGACCATCGGCGACTATTTACTGGCCGGCGAGAACGTTGCCCACATGGACAAGGATGCCTTGGCCGAGCTGCGCAACCGGACGCTCGGCTTCGTCTTCCAGGGTTTCAACCTCTTGCCGCGCATGAGCCTGCAGGACAACGTCGCGCTGCCGCTGGTCTATGCCGGCGTGGACAAGGAGACGCGGCGGGCGCGGGCGCGCGTCATGCTCGACAAGGTCGGCCTCGGCCGCTATGCCGAGTCGCTGCCCAACCGCATTTCCGGCGGCCAGCAGCAGCGCGTGGCGATTGCCCGGGCGCTGGTCAACGAGCCGCGCCTGATCCTCGCCGACGAGCCGACCGGCAACCTCGACAGCCACACCAGTGAGGAAATCATGCGCCTGTTCGGCGAGCTCAACGGCGAGGGCATCACTATCGTGCTGGTCACCCACGAGCCCGATATCGCGGCGCACTGCAAGCGGCAGGTGCGCTTCCTCGACGGGCAGATCGTCGGCGATCACCTGACGGGGGCGGCGGCATGAGAAAAATTTCGATTTTGGCCAAAATTTCCGGCCGACCCTGGGGCCAGCCTTTGTTTCTATGGTCGTGGCATTTGGTGCTCCAGCCTCCGGAGGCTCGGCCATGATCCACCCGATGCTCGGCGAAGCCTGGCTGGCGATGGGCGCCAACCGCCTGCGCACGGCGCTGACCATGCTCGGCATGGTGATCGGCGTCGGCGCCGTGGTCATCATGATGGCCATCGGCCAGGGCGCCCAGTACGCCGTGCAGCAGACGATCAGCACCATGGGCTCCAACCTGTTCATCGTCCTCTCCGGCTCCTTCACCGCGGCCGGCGTACGCAGCGGTTCGGCCGGCGGCCCGACGCTGACCGTGGCCGACGGCGAGGCGATTGCCGAACTCGATGGCGTCGTCCATGTCGCACCGACCCACCAGGGGCGCCGGCAGCTGGTCTATGGCTCGCAGAACTGGAGCGCCAACGTCGTCGGCACGACGCCGGAATATCTCGACGCCCGCGCCTGGACCATCGCCAGCGGCGCCGCCTTCGGCGATTCCGACGTCCGTTCGGCGACCCGCGTCGCGCTGCTCGGCAAGACCACGGCGCAAAACCTGTTCGGCGACGAAGACCCGGTCGGCAAGACCATGCGCATCCAGCAAAACCCGTTCATCGTCATCGGCGTGCTCGGCAGCAAGGGCCAGAACCTCGACGGCAACGACCAGGACGACACTGTGATCATTCCGCTGTCCACCGCCCAGCGCAAGGTCTTCGGCACGCCCTTCCTGGGCTCGGTGCGCATGCTGATGGTCCAGGCCGATTCGGCCGAGGCCATGCAGCGCGTCATGGATGCCACCGAATCGCTGCTCCGCCAGCGCCATCGGCTGCGCGAAGGCATGGCCAACGACTTCTTCATGCGCAACCTGTCGGCGGCGGCCGAGTCCGAGGCCGAAACGACGCGCACGATGTCCATCCTGCTCGGCGCCATCGCCTCGATCTCGTTGCTGGTCGGCGGCATCGGCATCATGAACATCATGCTCGTCTCGGTCACCGAACGGACCCGGGAAATCGGCATCCGGATGGCCATCGGCGCCCGCCAGAAGGACATCCTCAGCCAGTTTCTGCTGGAGGCGGTGATGATCTCCTTCGCCGGCTGCCTGATCGGCCTCTTGCTCGGGCTGGCCATAGCGCTGGCCATCAACGCCTTTACCGGCATGGTCATCGTCATCTCCGGCAGCGCCGCGCTGATCGCCTTCGCGGTCGCCGCCGGCGTCGGCATCTTCTTCGGTTGGTACCCGGCCAGGAAGGCGGCGCGGCTCGACCCCATAGAGGCGCTGCGCTACCAATGATCAGTCGTCGTCACTTCCTGGCCGGTGCCGGCCTGCTTCCCTTGGTCCGCCTTGCCCGTGCCGCGCCGCAACGCGTGGTGATCGTCGGCGGCGGTTGGGGCGGGCTGTCGGCGGCCCGCCATCTGCGCGCCCTGGTACCCGAACTGGAGGTCATGCTGATCGACCGCCAGCCGGCCTTTCATTCCTTCGCACTGAGCAACCGCTGGCTGGTTGGTCATGGCGGCGCTGGCATCGAAAGCCACGATTACGCCGCACTGGCCCGGCGTTTCGGCTACCAGTTCCGGCAGGCCGGCGTTGACGCCATTGACCGCGAGCAGCGCGTCGTCATCGCCGGCGGTGAACGGCTGGCCTACGACTGGCTGGTGCTTGCCCCCGGCATCCGCGAAAACTGGGCCGCCTGGCAGGTCGACGACGCTGCCACCGTCGCCGAACTGCGCCGTCGCCATTCCGGCGCCATGGTGTCCGCCGCCGATCTGGCCGGGCTCAAGCAACGCCTGGCCAACTTCAAGGGCGGCGACCTGCTGATGACCATCCCGCCCGCGCCCTACCGCTGCCCGCCGGCGCCCTACGAGCGGGCGATGCTGATTGCCTGGTGGCTGAAGACGCAGAAGATTCCGGGCAAGTTGCTCATCGTCGACCCCAACCCGATCATGCCGGCCTTTCGCGGCATCCTGCTCGACCGCTTCAAGGACCAGGTCACCTACCTCGACCACGCCAAGGTTCGCCAGATCGATCCGGTACGCAAGACGGTGAGCACCGAGATCGACGACATCCGCTACGATGAAGCGCTGCTCTGCCCGCCGCAGCAGGCTGCCGACCTGCTCTGGCAAGCCAAGCTGATCCGCGCCGAGGACAGCGGCCGGCCGAGCGGCTGGGCGGCGCAAGGGTCAGTCGATTGCCGCAGCCCGCTTGATCCGCGCGTCTTCATCATCGGCGACGCCGCCGGCCTCGTCTCGCCGCTGTTCGGCTACTACCCGAAGACCGGCCAGGTCGCCAACCGCATGGGCCTCTCCGTCGCTCAGCAGATTGCCGCCGAAGTGACTGGCCGCAGCAGCGAGCCGCTCCTGCCGGAAAGCGTCTGCCACGTCACCAGCAGCGTCGACCCGCTGGAAAACACCCGGATCGAAACCAGCTACCGGATGCGCGGCGACGGCTTCCTGCTGCAAACCGTCAAGCAAACCCGCGACCCCAACCCGGCTGGCGAGGACGTCGCCTGGGCCGAGATGATGTACAGGGATTTCCTGCGCCCGTAAGGGGCGGGGAAATTTCGATTTTGGGCAAAATTACCGGCTGACCGTAGCATTAGTGAAAATGCCGGGGCCGACTGACGAAAATCCATTGCGCGCTCGCGCGCTCATCCGTTCATGGCGTGCGACATGATGGCCTGGTGCAGCCAGCGCGGTGTCGCCCAGGTCAGGATGACCAGGGCCTTGTTCGCCCAGCCGGCCACGACGCTGATGCGGCCGGCCTGCAAGGCGCGGATGCCGGTGCGCACGACCGGGGCCGGCTGCATCATCAACAGCTTTAACACGGGCGTCAGCTTCTGCTGCGCGGCGGCGGCGAAGCCGGTATCCGACATGCCGGGGCATAGCGTCGTCACGGTGACGCCGTCGCGCTTCAGTTCGCGATGCAGCGCCTCACCCAGACGCAATACGTAAGCTTTGGTGGCAGCGTAGACGGCGAAGTTCTGCACGCCCTGGTAGGCGAGCAGGCTGGCGACCAGCAGGATTTTCCCGCGTCGGCGCGCCCGCATGTCCTGGGCAAAGAGGTGAGTGACCGCGGTCAGGCTGGCGACATCCAAACGCACCATGGCCAGGGTTGCGTCCAACGGGCTATCGACGAAGGGGCCTTGCAGTCCATGGCCGGCATTGTTGATCAGGATGTCGATGGCAATGCCGCGCGCCTGGAGGCGACCATGCAGTTGGGCGACGGCAGCGATGTCCGAGAGATCGACTGGCTCGACCACGATCTCGATGCGGTATTGCCGGCGTAGTGTCTCGGCCAGCGCTTCAAGCCGGTCCTGCCGCCGCGCCACCAGAACCAGCGAGTGGCCTTGCGCGGCATATTGGCGGGCGAACTCCTCGCCGAAGCCGCTCGATGCGCCCGTGATGAGCACCCATGAATTCTCTGTTGTGGTCATTTTGCTTACCTGTGGTTGTTGGTGGAGAGCTTGCCGGCGAGGCGGTCGCTGCTGGCATCGGGCGCATCCCAGCCACCGCCCAGCGCCCGGAAGGAGGCAATCGCGGCGCGCGCCGCCTCGGTTTGCGCCTGGGCCTTGCCGTCGCGCACCTGGAGCAGGTTGCTGTCGGCATCGAGCACCTCGATCAGGCTGACGATGCCGCCTCGGTAGGCGGCAAAGGAGTTGGCGCGGGCCTTGGCGAGCGACGCTTCGCCCCGCGTCAGGATGCCGACCTGCGCCTCGCGTTTGACCAGTGATGAAAAGGCATTCTCGACATCCTCGGCAGCCCGCAACACGGCCAGCCGGTAGGCCGCCAGGGCCTCCGCCTCCTGGCCGCGCGCGGCGGCGATCTGCGCATCGACGCGACCGAAATCGAACAGGCGCCAGCGCAGTCCGAGTACGCCCTGGGCCTGGCTGGCGGCCCCGGTGAACAGGTTGCCGCTGGCAATGGCAGTGGCGCTGCCGAGCAGCGCGGCAAGCGAGAACTTGGGGTAATACTCCGCAATCGCCACGCCGATACGTGCGTTGGCCGCGGCGAGTTGCCGCTCGGCGGCGATCAGGTCCGGCCGGCGCCGGATCATCTCGGCCGGCGTACCGCTCGACGCCAGGCCCGGCGCGACCGGGACCGGCGTCACCGCGGCCAGTTCCCTGCGGTAGGTTCCCGGCTGCACGCCGAGCAGTACGTCCAGCCCATTCATGGCCGCATCGAGGCCGGCCTCCAGCACGGGGATCTGCGCCTCGGCCTGGGTCAGCGAACCCTCGGCCTGGTTCATCTGCAGCTCGGCGGCAACCCCCTTCTCGTACTGAAGCCTGACCATGGCGAGCAACTGGCGGCGGGTGTCCACCTGCTGGCGGGCGATCGCGAGGCGTGCCTGCAAGCCGCGGATGGTGACGTACACATCGGCCGTCTGCGCGGCGACGGCCAGCCGGGTTGCCACCGCACCGGCTTCGGAGGCTTCGTAGGCGGCACGCGCCGCCTCCCGGCCGCGGCGCAGGCCGCCGAACACGTCGATCTCCCAACTGGCACCAAGATTGGCCTCGTACAGGCTGCCGCTGCGGTCGAAGCCCGGGTTGGCGTTCAGCACCTGCCCGAGCGGGGTTTCGACCGACTGGTAGGCACGCGCCGCGCTGGCGCTAAGGTTGGCCGCCGGTAGCAGTGCCGCATCGGCGTAGCGCAAGGCCGCCCGCGACTGGGCGACGCGGGCCGCCGCCTGGGCGATGTCCAGGTTCTGTTCGAGTGCCAGCGAGATGAAGCGGGTCAGCAGGGGGTCATCGAAGGCGGCCCACCAGACGGCGAGATCGGCCTGACGCTGAACCGGCCGGGAATCGACCCCTTGCTGCCCGAGGAAGCTGGGCGATAGCGCGATGTCCGGTGCCCGGTAGTCGGGGCCGACGGCGCAGCCCGTCAGGATGCCGGCACTCAGAAGCAGGGCGAGAAAACGGGGATGGGCGAACATGGGAGTCCTTCGGGGTTGAACTGTTGAAGTGACTATAACCCAAAACGGTCACTGGTTGTCAAGCGGTCGCCGACGCGCTATTGTTTTCTCCATGAGCGATATCGAATCTTCCATCCCCCAGGCGCGCGGCCCAGTCGACCACAGCGTTCGCGAGCAGATCGTCGAAGCGGCCGGCGAGCACTTCAGCCACTACGGCTACGACAAGACCACGGTCTCCGACCTGGCCAAGGCGATCGGCTTTTCCAAGGCCTATATCTACAAATTCTTCGATTCCAAGCAGGCGATCGGCGAGGCTATCTGCGCCCAGACCCTGAGCAAAATTATCGCGGCGATCGAAGACGCAGTCGCCGGTGCCAGTACGCCGACGGAGAAATTCCGTCGATTATTCAAGGCCATGGTAACGACCAGCGTCAGTCTGTTCTTCAACGATCGCAAGCTCTACGACATTGCCGCGCATTCGGCCGGCGAGGGCTGGCCGTCCGCCCAAGCCTACTGCGAGCGCATCCGGCAGATCCTGACGGAGATCGTTCGCGAAGGGCGGGAGGCTGGCGAGTTCGAGCGCAAGACGCCGCTGGACGAGACGGTGCGCGCGATCTATCTCGTCATGCTGCCCTTTGCCAATCCGCTGCTGCTCCAGCACAACCTCGACCTCGTCGAGGAAGCGCCCACCCAGTTGTCCAACCTGGTGTTGCGTAGTCTGGCACCCTAGAACGCTCACTGAGTAAAATGTGACTATTGACAATATTGGTCACTAGATAGAAGATGGAGGCCTTCATATCCCTGGAGGTCGCCATGCTTCAGCACCGCAATATTCCTTTCCTCGCCGTCCTTGGACTGTTGCCCATCGCCCTGGCGGCATGCGGCAACGCCGCTTCGTCAAACGATCCGCGGACCCAGGCTTCCCTCGTCCGGGTAGGCGTCGTGGCGGCCGCCGACCAGGGCGAGCGTTCATTCACCGGCATCGTTGCGGCGCGGGTGCAGAGCGACCTGGGTTTCCGTGTTCCCGGCAAGATTCTGGAGCGCCTGGTCGATACCGGACAGGCCGTCAAGCGCGGCCAGCCGCTGATGCGTATCGACCCCACCGATTTACGGCTCGCCACGCGCGCCCACGACGAGACCGTTGCCGCCGCCACGGCGCGCGCCCGCCAGACCGCCGAGGACGAGGCGAGATACCGCGACCTGGTCGCCGCGGGCGCGGTATCGGCCTCCACCTACGACAAGATCAAGGCCGCCGCCGAGTCGGCAAGGGCGGAGCTGAAGGCAGCCCAGGCCCAGGCCGAAGTCGCTCGCAATGAAACCGGCTACACGGTCCTGCTGGCCGATGCCGACGGTGTCGTCGTGGAGACCCTGGCCGAACCGGGCCAGGTTGTCGGGGCCGGGCAGGTCGTCGTCCGGGTGGCCCATGCCGGTCGCCGGGAGGCAATCATCAACCTCCCCGAAACCCTGCGCCCGGCCGTCGGATCGGCAGCGCGCGCGGCCTTGTATGGCAGCGAACTGACCGGTGCGGCGAAACTGCGCCAGTTGTCGGATGCCGCCAACCCGCAGACGCGCACCTTCGAGGCGCGCTACGTGCTGGAGGGACGCCTGGCGGATGCCCCGCTGGGGACGACCATTTCTGTTCACCTTCCGTCCGACCACGCTACTCCGGCGCTGCAAGTGCCGCTCGGGGCGATACACGATCCCGGCAAGGGGCCGGGCGTCTGGGTGGTGACCGGGAAAGAGCCTAAGGTTAGCTGGCGCGCCGTGCAGGTAGCCGGCCTCGGCAGCGAGACGGCAGCCGTCGTCAGCGGCCTCGCGCCGGGCGATCGCGTCGTCGTGCTCGGCGCGCATCTGCTGCACGAAGGCGAGCCGGTGCGACTGGCCGGCAGCGAAACAGCGCCCGCTGGAGAAGTGAAATGAGTGCCTTCAACCTCTCGGCATTGGCTGTCCGCGAGCGCCCGGTCACCCTGTTCCTGATGCTGGCGATCTTCATCGCTGGCGTCGTGTCTTTCCTGACGCTGGGCCGGGCCGAGGACCCGGCCTTCACCATCAAGCAGATGACCGTGGTCACCGCCTGGCCCGGGGCCACGGCCAAGGAGATGGAAGAACTGGTCGCCGAGCCCCTGGAAAAGCGCCTGCAGGAACTGCGCTGGTATGACCGGACCGAGACCTTCACGCGGCCCGGTCTGGCCTTCACCACCTTGTACCTGCTCGACAGCACGCCGCCGGTCGAGGTCCCCGAGCAGTTCTATCAGGCGCGCAAGAAACTCGGCGACGAGGCCGCCAAGCTGCCGCGCGGCGTTATCGGCCCGCTGGCCAACGACGAATACGCCGACGTGACCTTTGCGCTGTACGCGCTGAAAGCCAGGGGCGAGCCGCATCGGCAGCTGGTGCGCGACGCGGAGAGCATGCGCCAGCGCCTGCTGCATGTAGCGGGCGTCAAGAAGGTGAACATCATCGGCGAGCAGGCCGAGCGGATTTTCGTCGAGTTCTCGCACGACCGCCTGGCCACGCTGGGCGTTTCGCCGCGCGACCTCTTCGCAGCGCTGAACGGACGCAACGTCATGACCCCCGCCGGTTCGATCGAAGCCAAGGGCCCGCAGGTCTTCATTCGCCTGGACGGTGCCATCGACGACCTGGAGGCGATCCGCAACACGCCGGTTGAAGCGCGCGGCCGGACCCTGAAGCTCGGCGACATCGCCGATGTCAAGCGCGGCTACGAAGATCCGGCCAGTTTCCTGATCCGCAACAACGGCGAACCGACCCTGCTGCTCGGCGTGGTCATGCGCGAGGGCTGGAACGGCCTCGATCTGGGCAAGTCGCTGGAGGCGGAAGCGGCGGCGATCAACGCCGAGATGCCCCTTGGCATGAGCCTGTCCAAGGTCACGGACCAGTCGGTCAATATCCACTCGGCGGTCGGCGAGTTCATGGTCAAGTTCCTGGTCGCCCTCGGCGTGGTGATGCTGGTCGGCTTCCTGAGCATGGGCTGGCGCGCCGGCATCGTCGTCGCCGCCGCAGTGCCGCTGACCCTGGCGGTCGTCTTCATCGTCATGGCGGCGACTGGCAAGAATTTCGACCGGATCACGCTGGGCTCGTTGATCCTGGCGCTTGGGTTGCTGGTCGACGACGCGATCATCGCCATCGAGATGATGGTCGTGAAAATGGAGGAAGGCTACGACCGCATCCGCGCCGCGGCCTATGCCTGGAGCCATACCGCCGCGCCGATGCTGGCCGGCACGCTGGTCACCGCGATCGGCTTCATGCCGAACGGCTTTGCCAAGTCGACGGCCGGCGAATACACCAGCAACATGTTCTGGATCGTCGGTATCGCCTTGATCGCCTCATGGATCGTTGCCGTGGTGTTCACGCCCTACCTGGGGGTAAAGCTGCTGCCAAATTACAAGCAGCACGAGGGCGGGCACCAGTCGATCTATGCCACGCCGAACTACGAGCGCTTCCGTCGTCTGCTGGGCTCGGTAATCCGGCGCAAATGGCTGGTCGCGGCGAGCGTGATCGGCGCCTTCGTCGTCGCGATCCTGGGCATGGGCGTGGTCAACAAGCAGTTCTTCCCGACCTCTGACCGGCCGGAAGTGCTGGTCGAGGTGCAGATGCCCTATGGCACTGCCATCGAGCAAACCAGTGCCGCGACGGCCAAGGTCGAAGCCTGGCTGGCGCAGCAGGAGGAGGCCAGGGGCGTCACGGCCTACATCGGCCAGGGCGCGCCCCGTTTCTTCCTGGCGATGTCGCCTGAATTGCCCGACCCGTCGTTCGCCAAAATAGTCATTCTCACGGGGAACGAAAAGGAAAGGGAAGCCCTCAAGTTCAGGCTGCGCCAGGCAGTAGCCGACGGCCTGGCACCCGAGGCGCGCGTGCGCGTCACCCAGATCGTTTTCGGTCCGCCTTCGCCATTCCCCGTGGCCTTCCGCGTCATGGGGCCGGACCCGGACAAGCTGCGCGAGATCTCGGCGCAGGTGCGCGGCGTCATGCAGGATTCGGCGCAGATGCGAACGGTCAATACCGACTGGGGCGAGCGTGTGCCGATGCTGCATTTTTCGCTCGACCAGGACAGGCTGCAGAGCCTCGGCCTGTCCTCCAGCGATGTGGCCCAGCAGTTGCAGTTCCTGTTGAGCGGCATCCCGATCACGGAGGTGCGCGAAGACATCCGTTCGGTCCAGGTCACCGCCCGTTCGGCCGGCAGCACGCGGCTCGATCCTGGCAAGATCGGCGACTTCACGCTGGTTGGCGCGGCCGGCCAAAAGATTCCGCTGGCGCAGGTCGGCAAGGTCGAGGTGCGCATGGAAGATCCCATCCTGCGCCGCCGCGACCGCACGCCGACGATCACCGTGCGCGGCGATATCGCCGAGGGGCTGCAGCCGCCGGATGTGTCCAGCGCCGTGTTGAAGGATCTGCAGACTGTCATTGCCCAGTTGCCGCCCGGTTACCGGATCGAGCAGGCTGGCTCCATCGAGGAGTCCGGCAAGGCCAATCGCGCCCTGGCGCCGTTGTTCCCCATCATGATCGCCCTGACCTTGATCACCATCATCTTCCAGGTCCGCTCGATCTCGGCGATGACCATGGTGTTCGCCACCGCGCCGCTCGGCCTGATCGGCGTCGTGCCCACGCTGCTGGTGTTCGGGCAGCCGTTCGGCATCAACGCGCTGGTTGGATTGATTGCGCTGTCCGGCATCCTGATGCGCAACACGCTGATCCTGATCGGCCAGATCCGCGACAACGAGAAGAGCGGCCTGGCACCTTTCGATGCCGTGGTCGAGGCCACCGTGCAACGCGCCCGCCCGGTCATCCTGACCGCGCTGGCCGCCATCCTGGCCTTCATCCCGCTTACGCAGTCGGTGTTCTGGGGAACGCTGGCCTACACCCTGATCGGCGGCACCTTCGCCGGGACGGTCCTGACTCTGGTCTTCCTGCCGGCCATGTACGCCATCTGGTTCAAGATCCGGCCGGCAACGGGGGGCGAGCAAGCCGTTTCGGCGCTGCGGGCGGAGTCCGTTGCCGCCTGACCGAAGAAAGTGGCGCGCCGGCCCTGCTGTAGATTGCCGGCGCGTCGCTGCAGGTTCCACGCTGCAGCGCGCCCGGCCGCCTGCCTTAGCTCAGATAATCTCTTGACCAGCAAGGATTTGCCGCTCGGGGCCAATGGCGACTATTGAGAAATGCTGGTGGGTGAGCAGACGCTTCGAAGCAGCGCTCGCGACCGGCAGCAGATGGCCGATCGCTGCTCTCAGTGTCGCGCGTAGATCGACGTCTTGCCGTCCTTCTTGACCAGCAGCGTTTCGTAGAACTCGCGGCGCACCCGCGGGGCGGCCTCGCTGTCCTTGTCGAGCATGGTGCAGGCGGTTTCGCAGGTCGGACTGGAGAATTCGCGGCCGGGGGCGCCGAGCGGCAGGCCGGGGACGGCGAGGCCCAATGCCTTGGGTTTCTCGGTCAGCAGTTCCTTGATCTGGTCGGCATGCACGTGACCTTCGATGAAGTAGCCGGCGACGGTGGCGGTGGGCACGGCTTCCAGGTCCTTGGGCACCTTCAGGCGGCGCTTGACGGCTTCCATGTCCTTTTCCGGAACCTGGGTGACTTTGACGGTCAGGCCGTTCTGCCGCAGGTGTTCGGCCCAGTCGATGCAGGCCAGGCAGACGGCGGGCATGAAGACTTCGATGGCCGGCCAGGTTTTGGCCGGCTCGGCCCGGGTCGGCCCGGCGAGCAGGGCGAGGCCAAGGAGCAGGGCGGCCTTCAGCATGGCTTGCCGGCCTTGCAGCCTTTCAGTATCCACAGCGACAGCACGCCGGCGGTTTCGTCGGCCTTGACCTTGCGGGCCATCGAGCCGGCATCACGGCCGTTGTCGGTCTTGGCCAGCGGGTCGGCGCCGGCTTCGAGCAGCATCTGGACGTGCTTCGGGCGGCTGGCGTAGGCGGCCATGTGCAGCGGCGTGGCGCCTTCGTTGTCGCGGGCGTTGGGGTCGGCGCCAGCGGCGATCAGGGCCTTCATCGCGCTGAGGTCGCCGTTCATCGCGGCCAGGTGCAGTGGCGTGGAACCCAGCGCGGTGCGGGCGTCGCGCTGCTTTGGATCGGCCTTGAGCAGGCGGCTGACATCGTTGCCGCTACCGGTCCGGGCGGCGTCGTGGATCGGCTGGTCGTAGCTGGTGACCTCGGCAAATACCGGGGTGGCAAGCAGGGCGGCGAGCAGGAATAGGGTGGTTCGTTTCATCAATCGGGCCTCGGTCGGCAGGTTGGTTGCCATTGTTCATGCAGTGTATTCGACAATCCTTGATCTGTCGCAGTTTCGTTGTCTTCTAATATAATGATTTCATTGGCTAATTTTGATAATTCAAGGGCTTGTGGCAGTATTTTGCCCGTATCGGTTGCTGATCTGGAGCAGGCATGGGCAGTATCGCGCGTCACCTCGTTATTGAAGGTCGGGTCCAGGGCGTCGGCTATCGCTGGTCCATGGTCGAGCAGGCAACGAAGCTTGGCGTGGTCGGCTGGGTGCGCAATCGCGCCGACGGCAGCGTCGAGGCGATGGCAGTCGGCGAGGAGGAGGCTGTCCTGAAGCTGATCGCCTGGGCCCGGCGCGGTCCCAGCCATGCCATCGTCCAGCACGTGCATGTCGAGCTCGGCGAGGGGCGTTTCCACGCCTTCGAGCAGGCGCCGAACGCCTGAAGGCCAAATGCTACGGTAAGCCCGAAAAAAGGGCCAAAATCAGAATTTTTCGGCCGTGCCGATTTAGCGCACCGGGCGATTGGCCGGCTTGAGCAGCAGTTCGAACGCCGCCGGCGATCCGCCCGGCGCCGTCGGGTAGGGCTTGTTGCCGGCAAAGAGCAGCTTGCGGCCGGCCTCGATGCGGGCGACGACGATCAGCCGGCTTTTCTGGCCGATCAGGTCGCGGTCGACGGTGGCGGAGAAGGGAATCGGCACCTGGGCGCCGTTCAGTGCATAGCGTTGCTCGGCCAGCGTCAGCGGTTTGCCGGGGCGGCCGGTGTCGTCGATGCGGATGGTCAGCGTGGCGTCGGTTGGCAGGGCGATACGGGCCAGGTAAGTGACCTTGCCGGCAATGTCGATGAAGCTGCCGGAGGCCGACGGTGGTGCGGTCGTTGTACCGGCCGGCGGGGTGGTGCCGCGCGTGCAGCGGCGCTGGTTGCCCTTGCCGTCCTCGAGGATGGCGTCGTCGCCCTGGGTGTGCAGGCGGATTTCGCCGCGCCGATAGAGCGTGCCGGAGGCGGACGGGACTTGCGGCAGGGTCACCGCTTCGTCGGCGAAATGCAGGCTGGCCTGGGGCCGGCCTTCGGTATCGACGGCGAAGCTGATGTCGATCCGGCTGCCGTTGTCGCAGGCGTAGGGAATGCGCTGCTCGCCGGCAAAGACGCAGAACGGGATGAGCAAGGGCAGCAGGGGGCGAAGGTTCACGGCGACGCGGGATCGGGCAGGGTTACCCAGTGGCCATCGACCAGGCCTTCGATCGGCCGGAAGGCGGCCTTGTAGGCCATCTTGCGGCTGGCCGCGATCCAGTAGCCGAGGTAGAGATAGGGCAGGCCGAGGGCGTGGCATTGGGCGGCCTGCCACAGGATGTTGTAGGTGCCGTAGCTCGCGTCCGGGACGTCCGGGTCGTAGAAGGTATAGACCGAGGAGAGGCCGTCGTCGAGGATGTCGATCAGGCTGACCATGCGGATCACGCCGTTTTCGGAAAACTCGATCAGCCGGGTGTCGACGCGGCTTTGCAGCAGGAACTGGGCGTATTGCTCGTGGCTGTCTTCGTCCATGCCGCCGCCTGGATGGCGGGCCTGCTGGTAGCGGTTGTACAGCGCGTAATGCTCGTCGAGGTAAACCAGCGGCAGTTCGCGGGCACGCAGGTTGGCGTGGCGCTTCATGGCCCGGCGCTGGCTGCGGTTCGGGTGCAGGTCGGCGACCGGCAGGCGGACCGGCACGCAGGCCTGGCAGCCGTCGCAGTGCGGGCGGTAGGTGAAGACGCCGCTACGGCGGAAGCCGGTGCGGACCAGTGTGCTGTAGATTTCGCTGTCGATCAGGTGGGCAGGTGTGGCCACCTGCGAGCGCGCCTCGCGGTCGGGCAAATAACTGCACGGATACGGCGAAGTGGCGTAGAACTGGAGCAGCGAAAAGGGCAGGGCAGCGTCGTCAGGCTGGGCCATGGCTATCTCGCCGGGTCGAGTGGGTCGAGCGGGTCGGTCGACCACCGGGTGCGCGGACTCCCGCTCGCCGTCAAGACCGACAGGCGATCCAGGAATTCGGCGCGCGGAATCTCCCGCCCGCCAAGCGAGGCCAGGTGGTCGGTGTACATCTGACAGTCGATCATGCCGAATTGGTGGGTCACGAGAAAGTCGATCAGGTGGGCGAAAGCGACCTTGGAAGCATCGCTGCGCCGGGAAAACATCGATTCGCCGTAGAACATGCGGCCGATCGCCATGCCGTAAAGGCCGCCGACCAGCTCGCCGTCTGCGTAGGTTTCGACCGAGTGCGCCCAGCCGAGTTCATGCAGGCGGGTGTAGGCATGTCGCATTTCGGCCGTGATCCAGGTGCCGTCCTGGCCGTTACGCGGCGTACTCCCGCAGGCCGCCATGACGCCGGGAAAATCGCTGTCGAAGCGGACCTCGAAGCGGCCGGCGCGCAGGGTCTTGCGCAGCGAACGGGTCAGTCGGAATTCCTCGGGAAAGAGCACCATGCGCGGGTCCGGGCTGTACCACAGCGGTTGGCCGTCGACCGTTCCCCACGGGAAGATGCCGCGCCGGTAGGCGTCGAGGATGCGGTCGGGCTGCAGATTGCCGCCGACGGCGAGCAGGCCGCCCATGTCCTCCCGCGCCGATTCGACCGGCGGAAAGAGGTCGAGTGGGCCGAGATAGGGAATCATCGGCGGATTAGCGCTGGCGTTCTTCGGTCAGCCAGGTGACCGGCCGGGCCTGCTGCTGTTCGAGCCGGATCTCGCAGGCCGGGTCATCGCATTCCTCGTGCTTCTTGAAGGCGATGACGTGGTCGGCGTCGAGCCGGATGCCGATTTTTTCACCGAGCGCGTGATTGTGGTGCGAGGGCACCAGCGACAACACCTCGCTGCCGCTGTCCAGGCGCAGTGTGTACAGGATGTCGGCGCCGCGGAAGGCCTTGTGCAGCACTTCGGCCTGCACCGGGCTGTTGTCGTCGTGGACGATGTCATCCGGGCGCAACAGCACATCGACCTTGCAGCCGTTGTCGCAGGCGTCGCAGGTCTCGTTGCACTCGACCGGGGTGTCGGAAATCAGCGTGCCCAGTTCCATGCGCACGCTGTTGTGTTCGCCGACGGTGCCGACGACCAGCACGCCCTGGCCGATGAAATCGGCGACGAAACGGTTGGCTGGTCGGTGATAGAGGTTGTAGGGCACGTCCCACTGCTGGATGCGGCCTTCGTACATGATGCCGATCTCGTCTGCCATGGCGAAGGCTTCGTGCTGGTCGTGGGTGACCATGATGGCGGTCGAACCCTCGCGCTTCAGAATCTCGCGGACCTCGACCGACAGGCGCTCGCGCAGGCCGACGTCGAGGTTCGAGAACGGTTCGTCGAGCAGGATCAGTTCCGGGCGCGGGGCCAGCGCCCGGGCCAGCGCGACGCGCTGCTGCTGGCCGCCAGAGAGTTCGTGCGGGTACTTGCTGCCCTGGCCTTGCAGGCCGACGGTGGCCAGCAACTGGCGAACGCGCTGCTGCGCATCCTCGGTCGGGTTGCGGCCGAGGCCGAAGGCGACGTTCTGCTCGATCGTCAGGTGCGGGAACAGTGCGTAATCCTGGAAGACCATACCGATCCGACGCTTCTCGGGCGCTACCCGCTGGCCGGGACGGCTGACCACCTGGCCGTGCAGGCGGATTTCGCCGCCGGCGATGTCCTCGAATCCGGCGATGCAGCGCAGCAGGGTCGTCTTGCCGCAACCCGAAGGACCGAGCAGGCAGGCGATGCTGCCCGCTTCGAGCTGAAAATTGACGCCATCGACGACGGTGTGCGTGCCGTAGCGCTGAACGATGCCATTTAGTTCAAGTTGGGCCATAGCGGTCGATTATAATTCGCATTCACAGACATGCGTACCGCCCAATACTCTCCCCTGCTCGTCGTTAGCCTGGTTGTGGCCCTGCTGGCCGGCCTGCCGGTTGCCAGCGTCGGCCTCAATCTTTTTGTCGGGGGAACGAGCGGCACCTGGGCGCATCTGGCGGCGACGGTGCTGCCCGAATACATTGCCAATTCGCTGTGGCTCTGCCTGGGCGTCGGTTGCGGCGTCGGCAGCATCGGTGTGACCACCGCCTGGCTGACCGCGATGCATGAATTTCCCGGCCGGCGCTTCTTCGAATGGGCGCTGGTCCTGCCGTTGGCCGTGCCGGCCTACGTGATGGCCTACGTCTATACCGATTTCCTGCAGTTCGTCGGGCCGGTGCAGACCTTGCTGCGCGACACCTTCGGCTGGCAGCACGGCGACTACTGGTTCCCCGATATCCGGACCTTGCCGGGCGCCATATTGATGTTCATGAGCGTCCTCTATCCCTACGTTTACCTGCTCGCCCGCACGGCTTTCCTGGAGCGCGCCAGCGGCATGCTCGAAGCGGCGCGGACACTGGGCATGGGCTCGTGGCGTGCCTTCTTTGCCATCTCCCTGCCGCTGGCCCGGCCGGCCATCGTTGCCGGCATCGCGCTGGCGCTGATGGAAACCCTGGCTGACTACGGTACGGTGGCCTACTTCGCCGTCAATACCTTCACCACCGGCATTTACCGCGCCTGGTTCTCGCTTGGCGACCGCGTTGCCGCTGCCCAACTGGCGGCCATGCTGCTCGGTTTTGTGCTGTTCCTGCTGGTGGCCGAGCGGATTTCCCGCGGTCGGGCCCGCTACAACAATACGACCGGCCGCAACCGGCCGATGGCCGGTGCCACGTTGCGCGGCCCGGCCGCCTGGCTGGCCACGCTGGCCTGCACCATGCCGCTGCTGCTCGGCTTCGTCCTGCCGGCGACCTTGCTGCTCAAGATGGCGCTGACCGAAGGCGATGCCCAGTTCGGCGAACGTTTCCTGACCCTGTCGCGTAACAGCTTTGTCCTGGCGGGTTCGACGGCGGTGATCGGCGTATTTCTTGCCCTGTTGCTGGCCTACGGCGCGCGCCTGTCGAAAGCGACCTTCGCCCATGCGCTGAACCGGCTGGTCGGCCTCGGCTACGCGGTGCCGGGTGCGGTCATCGCGGTCGGCGTGCTGATTCCGGTGACCCGTCTCGACAACTGGCTGGCCGGGCAGTGGGCGGCCTGGTTCGGCCACAACCCCGGTCTGCTGCTGACCGGCGGCATCGCTGCGCTGATCTATGCCTATCTCGTCCGCTTCCTGGCCGTGGCGCTGCATACCGTCGAGTCCAGTCTGGGCAAGATCACGCCCAGCATGGACGACGCGGCGCGCAGTCTGGGCCTGGGGCAGGGCGAAACGCTGCGCCGGGTGCATATGCCGATGTTGCGCGGCAGCTTGTTCACGGCCGGCTTGCTGGTCTTCGTCGATGTCATGAAAGAGTTGCCAGCGACGCTGGTCATGCGTCCGTTCAACTTCGATACCCTGGCTACCCAGGCTTATACGCTGGCTTCAGATGAGCGTCTGGCCGAAGCGTCGACTGCCGCGCTGGCGATCGTCGCTGTCGGCTTGCTACCGCTGATCGCACTTTCCCGGCAGATTTCTTCGGCGCGTCGCAGGTAGTCAGGCCGTCGAGGCCTTGCTCGGGGTGTCTGCGCTATCCGGGATGGGCAAGTCTGGTTGGAGGTCGTTTTCGTCAAGGAACAACAGGTTCATCGATAGAGCCTTTGTTTCGGTGCCGCATGCCTCGGTCGTGTCGTGGTCTGTCATGAACAGGCCGATGTCAGTCCGGGTAAATTCGATGATGTTGTTCGCCGCGCTATCCGGTTGTGATGGGGCGAGCGCTTCGCCGGCCAGGGGGGGGACCTCGAGTACAAAAATGGAAGGATCGATCGGGATGCCCGCAGGAGGCTGTGCCCCCCGCTGCAGCAGCAAGGCGGAGATTTCCTTGTGACCGCCCCGCAAGGCCAGACGTAGCGGCGCGCTGGGGCCGTCGCTGGCCGAGGCGTTCGGGTCGGCGCCACGGGTCAGCAGCTCGCGCACGATTGCTTCGTTGCCGGCAAAACAGGCGGTGCGCAAGGGCAGACCTCGGCTGCCGTGCATGTCCGGCTCCTCGATGTCGGCGCCGGCTTCAAGCGCTTCGATCACGTCGCTGACACGGCCAGCCCGGATGGATTCGATCAGTGCGCTGGTTTGGAATCCCTTGCTCGTCATTTTCCTGTGTCCCTCGACAGTCCCGGAATTGTAGGCAATCGCCGGGACTTTAGCGAGGGCAGGATTACTTGAAACCGACCCGATCGAAGACGATCTGGGCCTTGGCCTGATACATGGCCAGATTCTTGACCGGCAGCTTGTCGGCCTTGAATTTACCCAGCGAATCGAGGGCCGGATTGGCGATCTTGACGCTGGCGACGACCGGCCATTCGTTGTTGCCGTCGGCAAAGTAGGCCTGGGCCTTGTCGGACGCCAGGTATTCAAGGAATTTGACGGCAGCGTCCTTATGGGGGGCTGTTTTCAGCATGCCGCCGCCGGAAACGTTGATGTGGGTACCGTTGCCGCCCTGATCAGGCCAGACCACAGCGACTTTCTCCATCAGCTTTTGCTCTTCCGGCTTGTCCGAGCGAAGCAGTCGGGCTACGTAGTAGGTGTTCGAAATCGCGACGCCGCATTCGCCGGCGGCGACTGCCTTGATCTGGTCGGTATCGCCGCCCTTCGGGGTGCGGGCGAAATTGGCGACCATGCCGCGGGCCACTTCCTCGGCCTTGGCTTCACCCTGGTGGGCGATGATAGAGGCCATCAGCGACAGGTTGTAGGGGTGGGAGCCCGAGCGCGAGCAGAACTTGCCCTTCAGCTTCGGATTCGCCAGGTCAGCATAGTTCTGCACGTCTTCGGCCTTGACCGAGGATTTGTTGTAAACGATGACCCGGGCGCGGGTGGAGAAGGAGAACCAGTCCTCGGTGCGCAGGTGGGCCGGGATACGGGATTCCAGCAGCTTGGAGGTGACCGGTGCAAAAAGGCCCAGTTCGTGGGCCTTGGCCAGGCGGGCGGCATCAACGGTCAGGAAGACATCGGCCGGGCTGTTGGCGCCTTCGTTTTTGATCCGCTCGAGCAGTTCGTCTTCCTTGCCTTCGATGCGGTTGATCTTGATACCGGTCTGTTGCGTGAAGTTGGCGTAGAGCGCTTCGTCGGTCTGGTAGTGGCGAGCCGAATAGAGGTTCAGGATTTTTTCCTGAGCGACGGCAGGGTGACTGAGAACGGCGATCGCGGCGGCGACCAGTGCGGACATCGACTTCATGCGACAACTCCAGGATGAGTGTGATAGTGGTTCGAGTTTACTAACCGGGTCTGGTTTTGTAAATGAGAATGGTTATCTAATTGGGGCGTAAAAAAAGCGGCTTGAAAGCCGCTCAGTCTCTCGATCTCAGTTGCCTTCGAAAATCCGTCGTGCGCCGTTGTAGCGCGACATCCAGTAGCTGCTGTCCATGCTTTCGACGCGGACTTCGGCACCCTTGCGGGGCGCATGGAGGAAGTGGTTGTCGCCGAGGTAGATGCCAACGTGCGAGAACGTGCGGCGCATGGTGTTGAAGAAAACCAGATCGCCAGGCTTGAGTTCGTTGGGGTCGATTTTTTCGCCGACTTCGCTCATCTCGCGGGCTGTGCGCGGCAGGGCTGCGCCGATACTGTCCTTGAATACCAGGCGGACGAAGCCGCTGCAGTCCAGGCCGCTATCTTCGTCGTTGCCGCCCCAGCGATAGCGGACGCCGACCAACTTCAATCCTTGAAGGATGACATCCTGAGCGACGTTGGTGTAACGTTCCAGAAAAGACTGCTCTTCCGGCTTGCGAACCTGCTCGGCTGCGGCAGATGCGCCGATCCCGCCGACCAGCAGCGAGCCCGAGAGCAGGAATGAAAGCATTACTTTACGCATAGCCTTGAAATGTATTTGAAAACCGGGGCACTGTAAAGGTGCTGTAGCAATCGACCACGACACCTATGTTCATAATTCGTAATTATGAATACAATTTATATTCGCGAGGGGTGAGGAGAACATGAATTCCTTTAATGCATTGCAAATCGAGAAAACTGACAGTCTTGTCGTCAGAGGCTTCGTCCAGGTGGGCGAATGCAGGCTTGATTTTCGCAATGCGACCAAGTGTGTCGTCTGCCTGTTTGTTGTCGAAGCCGGGGAGGCTTGAGATGGCTGACGAGCTGCCCCGTATTTTGATCGTTGACGATTCCCGGGTCGTGCGCATGTCGCTGATCCAGCACCTCAAGGGGAGCTACGAGGTGCGCGAGGAGGGGGATGGCGAAGCCGCTTGGCAGTCGCTGGTTGTTGACCACTCGATCAGGGCGGTCATCTCTGATTTGCAGATGCCGAAGTTGAACGGTTACGAACTGCTGGAGCGCGTGCGTACTTCGAAGCTGCGCCGCTTGCAGCAATTGCCGTTCATTCTGGTTTCCGGCGAGGAGACGGAGGAGGAGCGGATCAAGGCGCGGGAGCTGGGGGTTTCCGATTTTGTCACCAAGGGGGCTGGCGGCACTGAAGTATTGACTCGGTTGAACAACCTGCTGGCGTTGAATAGCACCCGGGAGAACCTCGATGCCGGTCGCGAGCAGATGGTTCAGGACCCGGTCAGTGGTTTGTTCACCCGAAAGTATCTGGAGCTGCAGGCGGCGCAGGCGATGTCGCATGCCTCCAGGCATGGGGTCGACGTCAGCGTGATGGTGCTCGGCTTCGATGGTTTTGCAGGCATGTGCGAGCGGTTTGGCGAGCAGGTGGCCGAGCAGATCGGCAATCGCTTTGCCAAGATGCTGGCAGGCAAGGTGCGGCATGAAGACAGTCTCGGCCATTTTGGCAGTGGCCAGTTTGCGGTTGTTTCGCCGGGAACGGCGCCTGCTTTTTGCGCAACCTTTGCCGAGCGCGTTCGTGAGGCGGTTGAGGTGGCACGCCTTTCGGTGCAGGGACAGACCATCGCCTTGACAGTCAGCATCGGTCTGGCCAGCGTGCCTACCGATCATGCCGATTCGGCTGGCGCTCTGCTTGACCTGGCCGGGCAGCGTATGCAAACGGCCATGCAGGCTGGTGGAAACTGTACCGAATCGGGAGGGATTCTGCCTGCCTCGAGGCCGATTTCGATTCAACACGCCCTTGAATTGCTGGCAGCCAATCGCCAGAACGTTGTAATTCCGCATTTGCCGGCGCTGGCCGAGCGCTTGCTGCCTTTGATGCGATTGATGAATCAGGAGCTTGATTTCGAACTGCCGGTAGACGAGATCGAAGTGCTTTTAAGCGAACGGAAACCTGAAAACAATTAGTCCGTTTCGTATTTTGTTGTGCAGGAAAAACTTTTAGATAGAGGGAATTTTATGGCAACGTACAAGGAGTTTCACCAGTATTCCATTGAAAAACCCGATGCGTTCTGGACCGAACAGGCCCAGCTCATCGACTGGAAGGAACCGTTTTCCCAGGTCTGCGATTACTCGCGCCCGCCGTTCGCCAAATGGTTCGTCGGCGGCAAGACCAACCTGTGTCACAACGCCGTCGATCGCCACGCGGCAAAGCGTCCGAACGACCGTGCCCTGATTTTTGTTTCGACGGAAACCAACGAGGAAAAGATCTATACCTTCGCCGAATTGCAGCGTGAAATCGAACGCATGGCGGCGATCTACCAGAGCCTGGGTGTGAAGAAGGGCGACCGCGTGTTGATCTACATGCCGATGATCGCCCAGTCCTGCTTCGCCATCCTGGCCGCAACCCGGATCGGTGCCATTCACTCGGTCGTCTTCGGCGGTTTTGCTTCCGGTTCGCTGGCCACGCGTATCGACGATGCCAAGCCGACGCTGATCGTTTCCTCCGACGCCGGCATGCGCGGTGGCAAGGCGGTGCCGTACAAGAATCTGCTGGACGAGGCGATCGAACTGGCCGAGCACAAGCCGGCCAAGGTGCTGATGATCGATCGGGGTCTGGACAAGGGCTTCAACAAGGTCGAAGGCCGTGACGTCGATTACGCCACCCTGCGCAACCAGTTCATGGATGCCCAGGTGCCCTGCGAATGGCTGGAGTCCTCGGAGCCTTCGTATATCCTTTACACCTCGGGCACGACCGGCAAGCCGAAGGGGGTGCAGCGCGATACCGGCGGTTATGCCGTGGCGCTGGCCTCGTCGATGAAGCACATCTATTGTGGTGAAGCTGGCGAGACTTATTTCTCGACCTCGGACATCGGCTGGGTGGTCGGTCACTCCTACATCATCTATGGTCCGCTGATCGCCGGCATGGCGACGGTGATGTACGAAGGCACGCCGCTGCGTCCGGATCCGGGTATCTGGTGGCAGATCGTCGAGAAGTACAAGGTCAATGTGATGTTCTCGGCGCCGACGGCTGCCCGTGTGCTGAAGAAGCAGGACCCGGCCTACATGCACAAGTACGACATTTCGTCGCTGAAGCACATCTTCATGGCCGGCGAGCCGCTGGATCAGCCGACGCATGAATGGTTCATGGGCGAATTGGGGATTCCGGTCATCGACAACTACTGGCAGACCGAGACCGGCTGGCCGATGCTGGCCGCCCTGCCGGGCGTTGAGAAGACACCGATCAAGTTCGGTTCGCCGAGCTTCCCGGTCTATGGCTACAACCTGAAGATCTTCCGCGAGGACGGCTCCGAGTGCGGCGCCAACGAGAAGGGCATCGCTGCAGTCATTCCGCCGCTGCCGCCGGGTTGCTTGACCACTGTATGGGGGCAGGACGAGCGGTTCGTCAGCACCTATTTCACGCTGTTCAAGGATCCGATGGTTTACTCGTCCTATGACTGGGCGATCAAGGATGAGGACGGTTATTTCACCATCCTCGGCCGGACTGACGACGTGATCAACGTCGCCGGCCATCGTCTGGGGACGCGCGAAATCGAGGAAGCGATCCAGGCCCATGCGGCGATTGCCGAGGTGGCCGTGGTCGGTGTCGAGGACAAGCTGAAGGGCCAGATGCCGATGGCCTTTGCCGTGGTCAAGGATGCCGCCAAGGTGGCAACGCCGGAATTGGTCAAGGCGCTTGAGAAAGAGGTCATGGGCACGGTGGACGGCATCCTGGGCGCCATTGCCCGGCCGGCCCGGGTGCATTTTGTGACCGGCCTGCCGAAAACCCGTTCCGGCAAGATGCTGCGCCGCTCGTTGCAAGCCCTGGCTGAAGGACGCGATCCGGGCGATCTGACGACCATCGAGGATCCGTCTACGCTAGAACAGATCAGGAACGCGCTGGCTAGCTGATCCGGTTCGCATTCCCAAAAATCCCGCCGTCAGGTTTGACGGCGGGATTTTTTTTGCAACCTTCGCGTCAGAATCGGCGAGGGTGAGGGGTGTTAGAATGGCCGGCAGACCTACCTTTGCGTTGTTTTCTGCCGATGATTTACGAAACCGTTGCTGCTGTCGATCTGGGTTCCAATAGCTTCCGCCTTCAGGTGGGAAGGGTGGTTGACGACCAGATTTACACGCTGGATTCGTTGAAGGAGCCAGTGCGCCTGGCTTCCGGTCTGATGCCGGACAAACGCCTGGATGCCTCGGCCCAGGCTCGGGCCCTCGATGCCTTGCGGCGTTTCGGCGAGCGCCTGGGCGGGTTGGACAAGGGGGCGGTTCGGGTAGTGGCGACCAATACGCTACGGATTGCCAAGAACGCGGTCGAATTCCTGCCCCTGGCCGAGCAGGCGCTTGGTTTTCCGATTGAAATCATTGCCGGCCGCGAAGAGGCGCGCCTGATTTACATCGGCGCTTCGCACTCCTTGCCGAGCGCGGCACACAAACGTCTGGTCATCGATATCGGCGGCGGTTCCACCGAGTTCATCATCGGCAAGCGGCACGAGCCGCAGCTGATGGAATCGCTGTACATGGGCTGCGTCAGCTACACGCTACGCTTCTTCCCGGATCGCCGGATCGACAAGAAGCGTCTGCGCGAGGCGCAGATTGCGGCGGCCAAGGAAATCGAGTTGATCGCCCATGATTACCAGCGCCTCGGCTGGAAGGAGGCGGTCGGTTCCTCCGGTTCGGCGCGCGCCATTGCCGACGTGCTGGAACTGAACGGCCTGAACCCGAATGGCGAAAGCGGCATCACCCGGGTTGGGTTGGATCGCCTCTGCGCCATGCTGATCAAGGCAGGATCGGCCGAGGCGCTCGACCTGCCGGGGATAAAGGGGGACCGGTTGCCGGTCTTTCCGGGCGGTGTCGCCATCATGTCGGCGATATTCGAGGAGCTCGACATCGAGCGCATGACCTATGCTGACGGTGCGTTGCGCCTCGGGGTGCTTTATGACCTGCTGGGCCGTTTTCATCATCACGACATGCGCGACTCGACGGTCAAGCAGTTCCGGCGCCGTTACCAGGTCGAGGGCGATCAGGTCGAGCGGGTCGAGACGACGGCGCTGTCGGCCTTGACTCAATTGTCGAACGGGGCGCCCTCTGAAGCCGATGTGCAGTTCCTGTCCTGGGCTTGTCGTCTGCATGAAATCGGCATTTCCGTGGCGCACAACGCGTACCACAAGCACGGGGCCTATGTGCTGACCTATGCTGACATGCCTGGATTCTCCAAAAAGGATCAGGCGCGGCTCGCTATGCTGGTGCTCGGGCACCGGGGGAAGCTTGATAAGCTGGGCATGATTCCGGCGGAAGACAGCGCCTGGAATTTGATTTTCTGCCTGCGTTTGGCGGTGCTCCTGCATCGCACCCGGGATGACCGGGAGCTACCCGCTTGGCGGGTTTCGCTCAGCGGCAACGGCTTCCTGGTCGAACTGCCATCCGATTGGCTGGCGGCCAATCCCTGGACGGCAGCGGCATTGAAGGAAGAGTCCAGCGTCTGGAAGCAGATTGGGCGCGAATACATCGTCAAGTCCAAGCCGACGAGGAAAGCGCCGTGAATGAAATTCCCCGCTTGCATGTCGAGCCGGGGAGGGTGGTGCTGTCCGGTTGCTGGACGCTGGCCGGGATGTTGCCGCAGTTGAATGCCCTGCAGAAGGCGTTGGCCGAGCGCACGAAGGCGGCGGACGACTGGGACTTGTCAGCCGTCACGCGACTTGACAGCGCGGCAGCTGTCTTGCTCTGGCGGGCCTGGGGTGGCGACTGGCCGGTGCGCCTGAGCGTCTCTGCCATGCATCGGCAGGTACTCTCCCGGGTTGCCGAATTGCCGCGGGATATGCCCGCGCCCCCAGCTCCGCGAGTTCATCTCCCCGAATTCGTCGGGGTCTTGATGCTCAAGGCATTGGCCAATCTGCAAGGCATGATTGTCCTGTTCGGACAACTGCTGCTCGATACCCTCTATCTCTTCCGCCATCCTGCCGAGGTCCCCTGGAAAGAGCTGACGGCCAACGTCTACAAGGCCGGTACGCAGGCCCTGCCGGTCACCGCGCTGGTCGGATTCCTGATCGGGGTGACGATCAGCTATCTCTCGGCGCTCCAGCTCAAGAGCTTTGGTGCCGACGTGTTCATCGTCAATATCCTCGGGGTCTCGATCATCCGCGAACTTGGGCCGGTGCTGGTGGCGGTACTGGTGGCCGGTCGCTCGGGGTCGGCCATGACGGCGCAGATTGGTGTGATGCGGGTGACCGAGGAGATCGACGCCTTGTCGACGATGGGTATCTCGCGCAGTCTACGTGTGGTTTTTCCCAAAATTTTCGGCCTGACCGTAGCATTGCCGCTGCTGGTGTTGTGGACATCCGCTGTCGCGCTGTTTGGTGGCATGCTGGCCGCGTTGTTGCAACTGGACCTGTCGCTGGTCTACTTTCTCGACAATCTGCCCCGTGCCGTGCCGGTTGCCAATCTGGTCATCGGCTTGAGCAAGGGGGTGGTGTTCGGTTTTGTCATCGCCGTCGTGGCCTGCCATTTTGGCCTGCACGTCAAGCCGAACACGGAAAGCCTGTCGGCCAACACGACCAGCGCGGTGGTGACGGCGATTACGACGGTGATCCTGATCGACGCGATCTTCGCCATTTTTACCCGCAACGTCGGGGTGCCGCAGCTATGAGCCAGCCGCCGGTCATCGAACTGCAGGGAGTGGGGACGAGCTTTCGCGGTCAGGTCGTACATCGCGACCTGGCGCTACGGGTCGACGAGGGCCAGGTCGTCGGACTGCTCGGTGGTTCAGGCAGCGGCAAGACGACGGTGCTGCGCGAAATCCTCGGCCTGCTGCGGCCCGATACCGGGAGTATCAAACTGTTCGGTGTCGCTCTTGATGAACCGGATCCACAGGTGCAGCGCAACCTGCGACGTCGCCTCGGGATGCTGTTCCAGCATGGTGCCTTGTTTTCCGCGCTGTCGGTGTTCGACAACATCGCCTTTCCGCTGCGCGAATTGCATTGCCTGGACGAGGACTGGATTCGCCGGTTGGTGCACCTCAAACTGGCCATGGTCGGTTTGGAGCCCTCGCACGGACGCTTGAAGCCGGCCGAGCTGTCGGGCGGCATGGTCAAGCGTGTTGCCCTGGCCAGGGCGCTGGCACTGGAGCCTGAATTGCTCCTGCTCGACGAGCCGACGGCTGGGCTTGACCCTGATCGCAGCCAGAATTTTGTCGAGCTGGTCGGCAATCTGCAGCGCGAACTGGGCCTGACCGTCGTCATGGTGACCCACGATCTCAATACGCTGGCCGGCTTGGCGACCCACGTTGCCGTACTGGCCGACCAGCACATCGTCGCTTTTGGCCCCCGGGAGGAGATCATGACGGTCGATCATCCCTTCGTTAACGGCTTTTTTGGCGCCGATCGCCAGAAACTGCTTTAATTGATCATCATGGAAAACAAGTCATACGCCTTTGCTGCCGGACTCTTTGCCCTCCTGCTCGGTGCGGCCAGCCTGCTCGCGCTGTACTGGCTGAATGGCAGCCACGATGCGCTCCATGACTACATCGTCGTGACCAAGCAGAATATCGGCGGCCTCAACCCGCAGGCGCAGGTTCGCTACCGTGGCATCCGGGTCGGCAAGGTCAGCGACATCCGCCTTGATCCCGAGGATTACAGCAACATTCTGGTCACCATTTCGGTCAACGACGATGTCCCATTGACTAAGGGAACGGTCGCCAAACTGAACTATCAGGGGGTGACCGGGCTGGCCCATATTCTCCTGCTTGAAACCGGCAAGGACCTTGAGCCGCTGGAGCCTAACGACCTCTCGCCGCCGCGGATCGCGATGATCCCTTCGCTGATCGACGAACTCGGCGAAACCGGTATGGCCACCCTCAAACTAGCTGGCCAGCTGATGGTCAATGCCAATGCGCTGCTCGACGAGAAAAACCGGGCGCATCTGACGGCAACCCTGGCCAACCTGGAAGCGGCATCGGGCAACATGAAGCCGGCGCTGGAGAAACTGAATGCCACGCTCACCCAGGTCAACAAGTTGCTCGATGACAAGAACCTGAAACAGCTCTCGCAGGCGGCGGGCGAAGTTGGGCCGTTGCTGAGCGATACCCGGGTGCTGATCGGTAAGATGCAGGCCACGACCGACAAACTCGATGTGGCGATCGGCGACGCCTCGGCCGGTGGAACGTCGGCCCTGATGCCGCGCCTGAACGAACTGGCGACTGATTTCTCGATGACCTCGCGCCAGTTGAGCCGCGTCCTGCGGATTCTTGAAGACACCCCGCAGGGGCTGGTGTTCGGCGTGCCGGCCGTGCTCCCTGGCCCCGGTGAGCCGGGATTCGTACCGGCAGGGGGGCGCTGAGATGCGCTGGCTGGCTTGTCTGATCTTCTGTCTGGGGTTGTCGGGATGCTTCTCCAGTGGCAAGCGGGGTGGCGACAGTCCGCTGGCCGTCTATGATTTCGGCCCGGCGGCGGCCAGTCTGCGTACCGTGCCAAGGAAACAGCCGCTGGCGCTGGAAGTCCGTGCTCCCTTGTGGTTCGACTCGCAGGGCATCGACTATCGCTTGGCCTACGAGGATGTCGCGCGCTTGCGCGAATACGCGCGGGCACGTTGGGCCGGCCCGCCGGTGCAACTGATCCAGCAGCGCCTGATCCAGCAACTGGGCTTGTCGATGGCCGGTCAATCCCAGGCACGCTGCCTGTTGCGAATCGAGATTACCGAGTTCAGCCAGGTGTTCGCGACGGCCAGTGATAGTCGTGGCGTCTTGCAAGGGCGGGTTGTCCTGCTCGATCGGTCGCGGCAGCAACAGGCCGAGTTGTTGCTAAATCTCGAAAAGCCGTCCCCGTCGCCGGATGCGCGCGGCGGCGTTGCGGCCTTGACCGGCACCGTTGACCAGTTGGCGGCTGACGTGGCCGCCTGGGAGAAGCGGCTGCTGAAAGCGGGGAATGCCGGCGGCTGCTTTGGCTAGCTGGAAACGATACGCTCGGCGATACGCTGTTTGAGATCGGCAATGTCGTTGTCAAAACGGCCATAGTGCATCAGCGACAGGCCAAAGACACAGGCGTAGAGCAACAGGCTCCGACTCTTGGCCTCGGCGTCCGACATGCCGGATGCTACGAACAGTTTGCGTGTGCATTCCAGGCGGTAGAGATCGACAGCCTCGACAAAACTGGCCGCGCGCGGATCATGGCGCGCCCAGTCGCGGACGGCCAGCTCGATCGACATACCCTTGCGGTTGCGGTTGGCGCCGTAGAGGTCGATGGCGAAAAGTAGTTGTTCGCGTTCGCCGCCGGGCGTGACCGCGGTGGTTTTCTCGATGTCCCGGATACGTCCGGCTTTCCAATGCTCCAGTACTGCCTCCAGCAGGGCCTGGCGGTCCTTGAAATGCCAGTAGAAACTGCCCTTGGTAACGCCGCAGCGTTTGGCCAGAACCTCGATGCGCAAGCCGGTAACCCCTTCCTTGGCCAGCACATCGATGGCAACATCGATCCAGCGCTCGGGATCGAGCTGCGTGCGGGCTGTGCTGGCGCGGGAACGCGTTCTGGTTGAGGCCGATTTGTCCGGGGACTTGACAGGTATATTTTCCATACGCTACCGTATGCTTTTCCATACTATACAGTATGGTAATTGTGCGGGTTGAGCCAAGCCCTGTCAAACAGGCGAAAATGCCCGGGCAGATACGATCAGGTAAAAGGAGAGACTTGTGAAAATACTCGTACCCGTCAAACGGGTCGTCGACTACAACGTCAAGGTCCGCGTCAAGGCGGACGGTTCGGGCGTCGAACTGGCCAACGTCAAGATGAGCATGAACCCCTTCGACGAAATCGCCGTCGAAGAAGCCGTGCGTTTGAAAGAAGCCGGCATCGCCAGCGAAGTCATCGCCGTCTCCTGCGGCGTCGCCGCCTGCCAGGAAACCCTGCGCACCGCGCTCGCCATTGGTGCCGACCGCGCCATCCTCGTCGAGACCGATGCCGAGCTGCAGCCACTGGCCGTCGCCAAGTTGTTGAAGGCCCTCTGCACCCAGGAACAACCCCAACTGGTCATCTGCGGCAAACAAGCCATCGACGACGACGCCAACCAGACCGGCCAGATGCTCGCCGCCCTGCAAGGCTGGCCGCAAGCCACCTTCGCCTCCAAGGTTGCCATCGCTGAAGGCAAGGCGACCGTCACCCGCGAAATCGACGGCGGCCTCGAGACCCTGCAAATCAGCCTGCCCGCCGTCGTCACCACCGACCTGCGCCTGAACGAACCGCGCTACGCCACGCTGCCCAACATCATGAAAGCCAAGAAAAAGCCGCTCGACACCGTCAAGCCGGCCGACCTCGGCGTCGATGTCACCCCGCGCCTGACCACGCTGAAAGTCGTCGAACCGGCCAAGCGCAGCGCCGGCATCAAGGTCGCCGACGTCGCCGACCTCGTCAACAAACTCAAGAACGAAGCCAAGGTGATCTGATCATGAGCATTCTCGTTATCGCTGAACACGACCACCAGCAACTCAAGGCCGCCACCCTCAACACCGTCGCCGCCGCGCAAAAGATCGGTGGCGACATCCACATCCTGATCGCTGGCAGCAACTGCCAAGGCGCCGCCCAGCAAGCCGCCACCCTCGACGGTGTCAGCCTGGTCAAGGTCGCCGACGCCGCCCACTACCAGGCCCAGACCGCCGAAAACCTGACCGCCCTCGTCGTCGAACAGTCTGCGGGTTATACCCACATCCTTGCCCCGGCCACCACCTTCGGCAAGAACCTGCTGCCGCGTGTCGCCGCCTTGCTCGACGTCGCCCAGATCTCCGACATCATCGGCGTTGAATCCCCGGACACCTTCGTTCGTCCGATCTACGCCGGCAACGCCCTGGCCACCGTGCAGAGCAGCGACAAGATCAAGGTCATCACCGTCCGCACCACCGCCTTTGCTACGACCACAGAAACAACGGCTGGCCCTAGGGTCGAAGGCAAAAATCAGGCAAAAACAGAAAACATCGCCGCCGGTCCGGACACCGCACAAACCCAACTCCAACACCGAGAACTGACCCAGTCCGCCCGTCCCGAGCTCGGCGCTGCCAAGATCATCGTCTCCGGTGGTCGTGGCCTGGGCAGCGGCGAGAACTACCACGCCCTGCTCGAACCGCTGGCCGACAAGCTCGGCGCCGCCCTCGGTGCCAGCCGTGCCGCCGTCGATGCCGGCTTCGTGCCCAACGACTATCAGGTCGGCCAGACCGGCAAGATCGTCGCCCCTGAGCTCTACATCGCCGTCGGCATCTCAGGCGCCATCCAGCATCTGGCCGGGATGAAGGACTCCAAGGTCATCGTCGCCATCAACAAGGACCCGGATGCGCCGATCTTCCAGGTCGCCGATTACGGGCTGGTTGGTGACCTGTTCGAGGTGATTCCGCAACTTGTCGGGGCAGTGGACTAGAATACTTGTGTGAATCTAACCGACAACCTGCTGGGCGATGGATGGTACTGGGCGGCTTGGGCTGCCTGGGTACCGTTGTTTGTCCGCAGTGTTTGGCGGTCGCCATGGCGGCGACTTGCCGATTCCACACAGTTGAACGTCTGGCTCGGCATGATCGTGGTGTTGACGCTGGTCTGGAGCCTGAAGGCAGGCGTAAAGCCAGGGCTTGATCTGCACATGTTGGGGGCGACCCTGTTCACCCTCAGCTTCGGCCCTCATCTGGCTTTTGTCGGGCTGTGCCTAGTGGCGGCTGGCGTCATGCTCAATGGCGCTGCCGACGCTTTCCCCTTTGCGGCAAACGCGTTGCTGATGGCGGGGGTTGGCGTGGGTCTGAGCCAGCTTTGCTACCGTGTATTTTCCGGCATATTTCCCAAGCATTTTTTTGTATATATCTTCGCCAATGGATTTTTTGGCGCCGCACTGACGATTATTGGCGTTGGACTTTGCTCAACGCTCCTTCTGGCGGTCGCCGGCGCCTATCAATTGGAATACCTGATGGGCGAGTATTTGCCCTATTTTCTGCTGCTTGCCTTTTCCGAAGCCTGGCTGTCTGGGATGGTTATCACGCTTTTTGTCGTTTACCGGCCCGATTGGGTTGGAACCTTCGAAGACTCGCGATATTTGGCGGGTAAATAAGGCTACAATTCAAAAAATATGTCGTCGAGGGCCGATTCGTTGGATCGCTTGGTAAGTCGCTATTCGTTTTCGCTATGGATGCTCCTGGCCGGGAATGCATCAGCGATCGGTCTTGGCGAATTGCAGGGGCAGCCCGCACTGGGGGATAGCATCAGGCTGGAGGTTCCCCTGCTGGGCGCGGAAAAATTGCACCTCGATAATGCGTGTTTTCGCCTTGTGCAGCCCTCGGGTCCGGGCGATCTTCCCTGGTTGAAAAAGGCCACCCTGAGCGTACGCAAGGGGACGCCGCCCGTGCTCGAAATTCGTTCCGGCGTGCCTTTGCGTGAACCGGTCCTGCAGATTGGCGTCTATTTGGGCTGTGGGCACGAGGTGTCCCGTGACTATGTGATCATGGCCTCGCCGGTTAATGCTGCCGTTTCGCCGGTTGCTGAACCGCGGTTGTCGGCTGTCGATGGCGACGCATCGTCGCCGGTTCCGTCCGAGGTGCAGCGACAGGCACCGAGGATAAGAAAAACTCTGCCTCCGGCAGCTGAATTATCTTTGGCTCCTCCCCGAAAACGCCAGGAGAAGCGCGTGCCGGCGCTGGGCGTCCCGGACCGTCTATTGTTGTCCGATGGCGTTGATCTTGGCGATCCCTCTTTGCGCTTATCCACGGCGCTGATGTCCGGAATGCTAGAAGCCAAGGAATCCCAGCGCGAAATATTGCGTCTGGAATACCGGATGTTGATGGCCATGAACGAGCAGGCGGTCTCGCAAATGGCTGCCGCGGAAAAGCTGCGGAACATGGAGGCCACGCTTGGCGAACTGCAGCAGCGAGCCGCCGATTTCGCGCAGCGCGTGGAAAAGGACAGCACGGCAGGTGATGCGCAATCCCAAGGCTCGTCTCCCCTGGCGCCACCGCAGGGTGGGCAGGTGCCAGCGGCCGAGATGCCAGCAAAGGGGGTAGCCAAAGTCGAGTCGGCGAGCGTTCAGGAAAGCCAGGGCGGAAGCTCCTGGGGATTCTACGGCGCCCTTTTGGGCGCCCTGCTTGGCTTGGGCGGCTGGTATGGCTGGCGGCGCTACAGCCAGCACAAGCTGCCGGCAGAGGTGGGCGAGGCGCCGATTCTGGTGCCGGAAGTTGAAGTTGACCCTAAGCGAGTCGGGGAACGCGAAGAACTCGGGGGCGTGGATTTGCCGTTTGAGCCCGCTGCCATGGGTATGCCGATGCAAGTCGATGTCCAGCTCGATGCCGAGAGTGAGCAGCAAGCTGAAATTGTCGAAACGCCGCCAGAAGCCCCTGTTCGCGGCAGTGATTCGGTGATGTCGATCAACGCGACGACGCTTGATGAACATTTCGAAGCCAATCCGGTCATGGAACTGGCTGACATCATGCTCTCCTTCGGGCGCGTCAAGGGGGCTGCGCAGGCGCTACAGGAATTCATCGACAACAACCCGCAGGAGGCGCTGCAGCCCTGGATCCGCCTGATGGATGTCTATCGGATGGCGGGTATGCGTGCGGAGTTCGAGAACGTCGCCCGTAATCTAAATCAACATTTCAATGTCGAGGTCCAGAGTTGGGAGCAGGGCGCCGGCCAGCTCGATATCGTACGTACGGACAGTGTCGACGAACCGCCGGTGGCGCTGCGCCCGCAATCTCTGGAAGATTTGCCGCGCTTGATGAATACGACAGTCCAGCTGTGGGCGGAGGGCGATGTCGTCGGCTATCTTTACCAGTTGCTGCGCGATAACCGCGGTGGCCAGCGTGCCGGCTTTGCCCTTCCGGTTGTCGAGGACATCCTGTTCCTGATCGAACTCAAGGAAACCGCCAATCGCATGGAAGCCACCTGAGTGGGCTTCGTCGCCCAATCACGCCTGGTTTGCCGGCTGATCAACGGGGTTGAGGTTGTTGCTCCGATTTGTCCATAAGCGATTTTTTGCTGTTATAATCGTGGGCTTTTCAACCTTGCCCTACCGCAAACGCATGGCGGGGGGTTTATCCCAAAAGGAGCTTGCATGCGCCATTACGAAATCTGCTTTATCGTCCATCCGGACCAAAGCGAACAAGTGCCCGGCATGGTCGAGCGCTATCGCGCCATTGTTACCACCAAGGGCGGTAGCATCCATCGCCTGGAAGACTGGGGCCGCCGCCAGCTGGCTTACCCGATCCAGAAGATCCACAAGGCTCACTACGTTCTGATGAACATCGAGTGCGACGGCGACACGCTGAACGAACTCGAGCATTCGTTCAAGTTCAACGATGCCGTTCTGCGCCACCTCACCGTCAAGATGAAGGCTGCCGTGACGACTCCTTCCCCGATGATGAAGGAAGAGAAGTCCAAGTCCATGATGCCTGGTGATGCCGCTCCGGCTGCCCCGGCTGAAACGGCTGCTGCTTAAACATATTTGTGCGGGATTGACGGCTGAACTGCATCACACTCTCGGGAAAACTGGTTGAGCGCAAGGCTTTGCGCTACACACCAGCCGGAGTTCCGGTCAGCGAAGGATGGTTGCAACACAGTTCTTCGCAGATCGAAAGTGGTGCGGAACGACTGGTGGAAGTTGAAATTGCTGTCGTGGCCTTGGGCGAAAGCGCTCGCTGGCTACAGGCCGCACCCCTCGGTGGGGCGGTCAAGCTGACAGGATTTCTGGCTGCCAAGAGTCGCAACAGCAAGGCTCCCGTGCTGCATGTGAATACACTCGAATATTTGGAAGGAAACGAAAATGGCTCGATTCTTCAAGAAGAAGGATGACGACAAGAAAAAGAAGCGCGGTGGCGGCCTGTTCAAGCGTCGCAAATTCTGCCGCTTCACGGCTGAAAAGGTCGAACAGATCGACTACAAGGATGTGGATGTCCTGAAGGAATACATCCAGGAAAACGCCAAGATCATGCCGGCTCGCCTGACCGGTACCAAGGCCGGCTATCAGCGTCAGCTGGGCACCGCTATCAAGCGCGCCCGCTTCCTGGCCCTGCTGCCGTACACCGACAACCATCAATAATCTCGGGGAGACGAAACATGCAAATCATTCTGCTCGAAAAGGTTGTTAACCTCGGTAACCTCGGCGATGTGGTCAAGGTCAAGGACGGCTATGCCCGTAACTTCCTGATCCCGCAACGCATGGCCAAGCGTGCCACGCCGGCCGCCATGGCCGAGTTCGAAACGCGCCGTGCCGAACTGGAAAAGCTGGCCGCTGAAAAGCTGGCTGCCGCCCAGGCTGTTGCCGACAAGATGAACGGCACTTCCGTTTCCGTCGCCCGCAAGGCCGGCATGGACGGTCGCCTGTTCGGTTCCGTGGGCAATGCCGACGTCGCCGAAGCCCTCAAGGCTGCCGGTTTCGATGTCGACAAGGCTGCCATCCGCATGCCGGAAGGCCCGCTCAAGGCAATCGGCGAGTTCCCGCTGGACGTGGCCCTGCACACCGACGTGCTGGCCAATATCACCGTGGCGGTTGTTGCCGAGTAATCCAGGCAACGTCTCACGAAAAAAAGGCCTCGCAGTAGCGAGGCCTTTTTACTTTAAACTTCGCTCCATGAACCAACGTCCCCAGAAAACCCGAATTCCCGATCCCACGCTGGACGGCCTGCGCGTACCACCGCATTCGATCGAAGCTGAGCAGTCGGTCCTCGGCGGCTTGCTGCTCGACAACCAGGCATGGGACCGGATAGGAGACTTGGTCACTGATACCGATTTCTATCGCGACGAACACCGGCGGATTTTCCGGCAGATACGCAATTTGCTGGAGCGCGCCAAGCCGGCCGACGTCGTTACCGTCGCCGAGGCGCTGGATGCCGCCGGGGAAGGCGACCAGACCGGGGGCCTGGCCTACCTCGGCGAACTGGCGGCCAACACCCCTTCGGCTGCCAATATCAAGCGCTATGCGGAGATCGTCCGGGAGCGTTCGGTGTTGCGCCAACTGGTGGCGACCGCCGATGAAATTGCCGCCGATGCGTTGAATCCGCTCGGTCGGGATGCCGAAAGCCTGCTCGACGAGGCGGAATCGAAGATTTTCAAGATCGCCGAGGCAGGAGCGGGGCACGCCGAAGGCTTTGTGCACATCAATCCCTTGCTCACCCAGGTGGTTGAGCGCATCCAGGAGCTGCATGACCGCGACAATCCTTCGGATATCACCGGCGTGCCCACGGGATTTATCGATCTTGACCAGAAAACCTCTGGCTTCCAGCCCGGCGACCTGATCATCGTGGCCGGTCGCCCATCGATGGGCAAGACGGCGTTTGCCTTGAACATCGCCGAGAATGTCGCGGTCGAGACCGGGCTGCCGGTCGGCGTGTTCTCCATGGAAATGGGCGGCGCGCAGTTGGCCATGCGTATGCTGGCCTCGATCGGCCGCCTGAACTCGCAGAATTTGCGTACCGGCCGGATGAGCGACGACGAGTGGTCAAAACTCTCGTTTGCGCTCGGCAAGTTGCATGAGGCGCCAATCTACATCGACGAAACCGGCGGCCTGAGCCCGGCCAACCTTCGCGCCCGGGCGCGGCGCCTGGCACGGCAATACGGCGGCAAGCTCGGTTTGCTGGTCATCGACTACATCCAGCTGATGTCGGGCAACAAGCAAGGCGAAAACCGTGCGACGGAAGTTTCCGAAATCTCGCGCTCGATCAAGTCGCTGGCCAAGGAACTGCAGGTGCCGATCGTGGCGCTGTCGCAGCTATCGCGTAAAGTCGAAGAGCGCACCGACAAACGGCCGATGATGTCCGACTTGCGCGAATCGGGCGCCATCGAACAGGATGCCGACGTGATCCTGATGATGTACCGTGAGGAATATTACAAGCCAGATACGCCAGACAAGGGCATTGCCGAAGTGATCATCGGCAAGCAGCGTAATGGCCCTACCGGTACTGTGCGCATGAACTTCGTCGGCGAATTTACCCGCTTCCAAAACCTCGCGGGTGGTGGCTACCAAGAGGCACGCGAGTAATTCGAGGTTTCGGCGCAGCCAAAACCTCGCGGGTGGTGGTTATCAAGAGGCTCGTGAGTAATTCGAGATTTCGGCTTAGCCAAGATTTCGTGGGTGGCGCTTACCCTTAGGTGCGCGCCAACCGTTCTTACAGTTCAACCTGCCGGGTTCGTATGGTGTAGGGCGTGCCCGAAACTTCATTGCCGGAAGATTCCAGATATGGCAGAAGCAGGAAGGGCATCCGGGCGTTCTTGCCGGGCAGGACGATGTCGGTGCCCAGGTTGAACGCGATCCAGTTCATTTCCCAGACGCCAAACAGAATTTTCTTCAGCGATAGCAGCTTGCTGTCCCGGTCGGAAATGCCTTCCAGTGCAATGGTGCGTCGGACATCGCTGGGATCGACCGGAATCCAGCCGTAGCCGGGAACGTAGAATTCGGCGCGGACATGCTGGGCGCGGGTGGCGTCGTCACCGTTCAGGCCGAGGTTGCGGAACAGGCGGGACGAGCCGGTGCGCAGGCCATAGACACAGCGGGCCGGGATGCCGATGGCACGGCAGATGGCAACGAACAGTCCATTGATGTCGGCCGAGCGGCCACCATACTGCCCCTGGATCAGCTGACGTCGGACATCACCCGTGCCGCAGCCAGGCAGGCTTGGGTCGTAGGTCGTGTTGTCGACAACCCAGTCGTAGATGGCCTTGGCCTGGGCGACCGGATCCTTGATCCGCCCGATGATGCGTTCGCCAAGCTGGAAAGCGAGACCGTCATTGGGGACCAATTGGGAGGCCTGCAGATTGCGGCGCAGGATGTCCTCCCGTTCCGGGGCAACGGTGCGTTTGGTGATGTCGAAATGGCGGTCTGCCGTGGTGACCAGCGTAGTCAGTTGCAGCTTGGCATCGCCGGTGTCTGGCCATTCGCAGTAAAAGACCTCAAGATCGCCGTCTGGAAGGCGGCGCATGCCCGCACTGGCCGGGTTGCCTACCCAGGAATGGCCTAGCGTGCGCTGGAACAGGGTGTCCTGGTTGAGTGGCAAGGGTAGCCACAGTTTGGCCGGTCCGCCCCGTCCCTTGACATTGATCGTCGTCGTGATTTCGTAGGTCCGCCATTCGTTCGGCGGTTCGGGGGCCTTGACCGGCGGAAGCCGGGATGCGGTGGTGCCTTGCGGCGGACGTTCGAAGACCGGATCGTCGGCCGTGTGCGCAACAGCCTGGTGAGGCGCCGCGGCGGCCCTGGTCTTGCCTTTGTGGCGCTGTGCCGGCTTGGCTGAGCCGGCGCGTGGCTTGGCCTTGGCGGTACCCGGTTTGGCAGCGGCCGGCTTGGTTTGCTTTTTGGTTGCCCATGCTTCAGAGGCAAACAGGGATAGCGCGGTGACGGATGCTAGAAAATCGCGACGTTTCAAAAGACTCCTCCGGCGGAAACTATCCGTGGCTGAAACGAAAAGGCCGTGTCACTGACACGGCCCCTTGATCTGATTGCAAGGATTATAGCACTTCGGCCGCGTGGTCGGCCAGGCGCGAACGCTCGCCGCGTTGTAACGTAATGTGACCGGAGTGTGGCCAGCCTTTGAAGCGGTCGACGACATAGGTCAGGCCGGAACTGCCCTCGGTCAGGTAGGGGGTGTCGATCTGAGCGATGTTGCCCAGGCAGACCACCTTGGTGCCGGGGCCGGCCCGGGTGACCAGTGTTTTCATCTGCTTGGGCGTCAGGTTCTGGGCTTCGTCGATGATCAGGTATTTCTTCAGGAAGGTTCGGCCGCGCATGAAGTTCATCGACTTGACCTTGATCCGCGAACGGATGATGTCATTGGTTGCCGCCTTGCCCCATTCGCCGCCATAGGGGCCGCTGTTACCTTCCTCGGAATGGGTCAGCACGTCGAGGTTATCTTCGAGAGCGCCCATCCACGGGGCCATCTTTTCTTCCTCGGTGCCGGGCAAAAAGCCGATGTCCTCGCCGACCGGCACGGTAACGCGGGTCATGATGATTTCGGCAAACTGCTTGCTTTCCAGCACCTGGGTCAGGCCGGCGGCCAGGGTCAGCAGCGTCTTGCCGGTACCGGCCTGGCCGAGCAGGGTGACGAAGTCGATGTCCGGGTTCATCAACAGGTTGAGCGCGAAGTTCTGCTCGCGGTTGCGGGCGGTGATTCCCCAGACCGCGTTCTTCGGATGGGTGTAGTCGACCAGGGTTTCGAGAACGGCGGTCTTGCCGGCGGTTTCCTTGACGATGGCGCTGAAGCCGTCACTTTCCAGCCAGACGAATTCATTGACCAGCAGCTGCGAACCGAGCGGGCCGGTGACCTTGTAGTAGGTTTTGCTGTCCTTCTTCCAGGATTCCATGCCCTTGCCGTGCTTGTCCCAGAAATTGTCGGGCAGGGCGCGGGTGCCGGTATAGAGGATGTCGGTGTCTTCGAGCACCTTGTCGTTGAAGTAATCCTCGGCCAGCAGGTTCAGGGCGCGCGACTTGATGCGCATGTTGATGTCTTTCGACACCAGGATAACCGGGCGCTTGGGGAATTTTTTCTGGAGGTGGATGACCACCGAGAGGATCTGGTTGTCGACCTTGGAGGTCGGCAGGCCTTGCGGCAGTTCGGCGCTGATCGCCTCTGTCTGCAGGTAGAGGCGGCCGCTGGCCAGTTTGCTGGAGGGGCCGACAAGGTCGATGCCCTCGTCGATGTCGACTTCATCGCGGGCCAGCATTTCGTCCAGCATGCGCGAGGCCTGACGGGCGTTGCGGGCGATTTCGGTCATCCCTTTCTTGTGGTTGTCGAGTTCCTCCAGCGTCATGATCGGGATGAAGACGTCGTGTTCCTCGAAGCGGAACAGGCAACTGGGGTCGTGCATCAGCACGTTGGTGTCGAGAACGAAAATCTTGGTAACGGCGGGCTTCTTTGTGGCTGCGGGCTTGCGCGGCATGGAATGGGCCTTTGGTCAGGGTGGGAAAGATTTAAAGGGTTTTGACGAAATCGAGGACTGCCTGGACGTGGCCGGGTACCTTGACGCCACGCCATTCGCGGCGCAAAACGCCGCTACGGTCGATGACGAAGGTGCTGCGCTCGACGCCCCTGACCTGTTTGCCGTACATGTTTTTCATTTTCATGACAGCGAACAGGTTGCAGACGCTTTCGTCGGCATCGGAGCCCAGTTCGAACGGGAATTCCTGCTTGGCCTTGAAGTTTTCGTGCGATTTAAGGCTGTCGCGGGAGATACCGAGGATGACGGCACCGGCAGCGACGAATTCGGCATGCAGGTCGCGGAAGTTCTGGCCTTCGGTGGTGCAGCCGGGCGTGCTGTCCTTGGGGTAGAAGTAGATGACGACCACCTTGCCGGCCTGGGCGGCGAGGCTGAAGGTCGTACCGCTAGTCGCGGGCAGGGAGAAGTCGGGGACTGGCTGGTCGAGCATGGGGATGCCTCTGTGTCGTGTTGTTTGGGCCATTGTGGGCAATTCAAGCTGGACTGGTCAAGCGCTGCGGCGGGCATTTGCTAAACTCTCCGCCATGCAAAAAATCTGTGCCTGCTTCGCAGTGGTCGTTGCCTTGTCCGGATGCGGTCAAGCCTGGAACGATCCTTATCCGGCCGCCGATGCCGGTCGCAACATCCTGTACACGGCCTTTACCGATCGTCCGAAGCATCTCGACCCGGCCCAGTCCTACGCTGAGGATGAAGCGGCCTTCACGGCGCAGATCTACGAGCCGCCGTTGCAGTACCACTACCTGAAGCGCCCCTACCAGCTGGTGCCGGCCACCGTCGAGGCCGTGCCGGTGCCGCGCTATGTCGATGATCAGGGCCGCGAGCTGCCGCACGACGCGCCGCCTGAGCGCATCGCCGAGAGCATCTACGAACTCAGGCTCAAGCCCGGCATCCGTTTCCAGCCACATCCGGCGTTTGCGCCCGAATCCTACGGTCAGGCCGAAAATTTGGCCAAAATCGAAATTTCTCGGGCGCGCTCGATCGCCGACTTTCCCCACACCGGCAGCCGCGAGTTGACGGCTGACGACTACATCTACCAGATCAAGCGCCTCGCCCATCCCCGGCTGCATTCGCCTATTTTCGGCATGATGGCCGACAAGATCGTCGGCCTGAAGGAACTCGGCGACGCACTCGGCAAGGCGGCAAAGGAACTGCCCAAGGATGGCTGGCTCGACCTCGACGCCTATCCGCTCTCCGGCGTCGAGAAGGTCGATGCGCTGACCTGGCGCATCCGCATCAAGGGCAAGTATCCGCAGTTCGCCTACTGGCTGGCCATGCCCTTCTTTGCGCCGGTGCCGCGCGAGGTCGACCGCTTCTACGCCCGCCCAGGCATGGCCGAGAAGAACCTGACGCTGGACTGGTGGCCGGTCGGCACAGGGCCGTTCATGCTGACCGAGAACGATCCGAACCGCCGGATGGTGCTCTCGCGTAATCCCAATTTCCGTGGCGAAGCCTACCCCTGCGAAGGTGAGCCGGGCGACCGGGAGGCCGGCCTGCTGGCCGATTGCGGCAAGCAGCTGCCACTGCTCGACCAGGCCGTGTTCACCCGCGAGAAGGAAGCGATACCCTACTGGAACAAGTTCCTGCAGGGCTACTACGATGCCTCGGGGATATCGTCGGACAGCTTCGACCAGGCCGTGCGCGTCAATGTCGGCGGCGACGTGGCGCTGACCGACGAGATGCAGGAAAAGGGCATACGCCTGCTGACCTCGGTCAAGTCCTCGATTTTCTACATGGGCTTCAACATGCAGGACCCGGTCGTCGGCGGCCTGGGCGAGCGGGCGCTCAAGCTGCGCCAGGCGATTTCGATTGCCATCGACCAGGAGGAATTTATCTCCATCTTCCAGAATGGCCGCGGCATCGCCGCGCAAAGCCCGTTGCCGCCCGGCATCTTCGGTTACGAGGCGGGCGAGGCCGGGCTGAACACCACGGTTTATGACTGGGTCGACGGCAAGCCCAAACGCAAGCCGGTGGAAGTTGCCAAGAAACTGATGCTGGAAGCCGGCTACCCGAACGGTCGCGATGCCAAAACCGGCGAGCCGCTGGTCGTCAATCTCGACACCACCGGCGGCGGCATGGGCGAGAAGTCGCGTCTCGACTGGCTGACCCGCCAGTTCGCCAAGATCGACGTGCAACTGGTCGTCCGCGCCACCGACTTCAACCGCTTCCAGGACAAGGTGCGCAAGGGCAACGTCCAGCTCTTCTACTTTGGCTGGAACGCCGACTACCCGGACCCGGAGAATTTCTTCTTCCTGCTCGATGGCCACGAAGCCAAGGTCCCGCATGGCGGCGAGAACGCCGCCAACTACGCCAACCCGGAATTTGACGCGCTGTTCGGCCGGATGAAGAACATGGACAACACGCCGGAGCGCCTGCAGATCGTCCGCCGGATGAACGCCATCCTGCACCACGATGCGCCCTGGGTCTTCGGCCTGCATCCCAAGAGCTACACGCTGAGCCACCGCTGGCTGGGCAACCGCAAACCGAACGACGTCGCCAACAACACGCTGAAATACCAGCGCATCGACGCTGCCGCCCGCGCCGCAGCGCGCCAGTCCTGGAATGCGCCGGTATTGTGGCCGCTCGCCGTCGGTTTTGCGGTGCTGCTGGCTGCCGTTCTGCCGGCCTGGATTGGCTACCGCCGTCGCGAACGCGGCGCCGCGCTGCGGTGAGGGCAGCCGAGCACCGCCGGCAACTCGACACCGCACTGCTGGCCTGGCGCGATCTCTGGCACCCGCAACCCTTCCGCCAGGCGCGCCCCGCCTGGTGCGCACGCTGGCCGGCGCTGACCGCCGCCTTGCTGGCCCTGGACGACGCCGCAGCCGCCCATCTCAACGACGATGCCCCGGCCGCGCTGCGCTGGCTGGCGACCTATGTTCCCGGTGTTGACGCGCTGCTGCCGCTGATCGAGGTGCCGGCCGCCGAATACCGGCCGCCAGCCGTGCCCGGCGAACGCTGGGCCTGGGAAATCCCCGGCCGCAAGCGCGCCCAGATCGAAGCCTTTGCCGGTGCCGTGCAGGCGGGCGGCGAGGGCGTCATCGACTGGTGCGGCGGCAAGGGCCACCTCGGGCGGCTACTCGGCCTAGCCTGGCAAAAGCCGGTACATACGCTGGAAATCGACGCCGCGCTGTGCGCCGACGGCGAGCAGCTGGCCGGCCGCATTGGCCTCGACCACCGTTTTCTCGAACGCGACGCGCTGGCCGTCGCCGACTGGCCGCAGTCCGGCCAGCAGGCCGTCGCGCTGCACGCCTGCGGCAACCTGCATCGCCGGCTGGTCGAACACGGCGCCGGGGCAGGCGTCGCCCGTTTCGATGTCGCGCCCTGCTGCTACTACCGCGGCGTCGTCACCGATTACCAGCCGCTGAGTGGCAGCGGGCAACTGCAACTGAGCCGCGACGACACCCGTCTGGCCGTCACCGAAACTGTCACCGCCTCGGGGCGCCTGACCCGCCAGCGCGACCATGGCATTGCCTGGAAATTGGCCTTCACCGCTTGGCGCGAGCAGGTCAGCGGCGTTGCGTACAAAACCTTCAAGCCGGTCCCGGCGCCTTGGTTGCGCAGCAGCTTTGCCGATTTCCTCGCCAACATGGCCGTCCGCGAGGGCCTGCCGGCGCCCGATAGCCGCCACCTGGACGCCATCGAAGCCGCCGGCTGGCAACGCCTGCGCGAGGTCATGCGCCTCTCCATCCCGCGCCATGCATTCCGCCGCGCCCTCGAACTCTGGCTCGTTCTCGACCTGGCCGAATACCTGGGGGAACGTGGCTACGAGTCCGGCCTCAGTACCTTCTGCGATCGCCTGCTGACGCCGCGCAACCTGCTGCTCACGGCACGGCGGGCGTGACTGCTGGCGGCAGGCGCCGTCGGAAAAATTTCAATTTTGGGCAAAATTTCCGGCCGACCGTAGCATTCGGTCGCCATGCCTGCTTCAAGTGCCCATGGCGGCACTTGGTGGCGGTCAGCGGCCAGCGCGTGGCCTGAGGCAAACCAGCAAGTCGGCTGGCTGGTCAATGATCCATTCCGCACCCCAGGTCAGCGCCGGCCCGCTGTCCCCGAGATAGCCGTAGGCTGCCGCCACGGTCCGGCAGCCGGCGGCATTGCCGGCGACGATGTCGCGCCGGTCGTCGCCGACGTAGAGCGTGCGTTCCGGACGGCAGTTGAGCAGTTGGCAGGCGTGCAGCACCGGCAGCGGCGAGGGCTTGGCTTCGGCCGTGGTGTCGCCGCTGACCACGCAGGTGGTGCGCGGCGTCAGGCCAAGTTGGGCAACCAGCGGATCGGTGTAGCGCATGCGCTTGTTGGTGACGATGCCCCAGGCCAGGCCGAGGGCTTCGAGTTCGTCGAGCAGTTCGCCGACGCCGTCGAAGAGTACGGTGTCTACACACAGGCGGCCGGCGTAGAGGGTCAGGAAGCGTTGGGCGAGATCGTCGTAGCCGGGCTGGCCGGGCGCGATGTCGAAAGCGACGCCGAGTAGGCCGCGCACGCCTTGCGAGGTGTGGGGGCGCAGCGTACTCAGCGGCAGTGGCGCCAAACCTTCGGCCTCGCGCAGGGCATTGGCCGCCCAGCCCAGATCGGGGGCGGTGTCGGCCAGTGTGCCGTCGAGGTCGAAGAGGATGGCGTCAAACACCGGTGTCAAACGCGCGTTGCGCGCATCAGGTAATTGACGCTGGTATCGCGGCCCAGGCTGTATTTCTGGGTCAGCGGGTTGTAGCTCATGCCGACCAGTTCCTGTGGCTCAAGATTGGCCAGCTTGGCCCAACGCGAGAGTTCCGAGGGTTTGATGAACTTGGCGTAGTCGTGCGTCCCCTTGGGCAGCATGCCGAGCACGTACTCAGCGCCGACGACGGCGAGCAGATAGGACTTGGGATTGCGGTTCAGCGTGGACAGGAAAACCTGGCCACCAGGCTTGACCAGCCGGGCGCAGGCGGTGACAACGCTGGACGGGTTCGGCACGTGTTCCAGCATTTCCAGACAGGTCACGGCGTCGAATGAACCGGGCATTTCATCGGCCAGTTGCTCGACTGAGATCTTGCGGTAATCGACCTTCTGGCCGCTTTCCAGCAGGTGCAGCCTGGCGACGCCGAGCGGCTTGTCGGACAGGTCGATGCCGGTCACGTTGGCACCGCGGACGGCCATGCCTTCGGAGAGCAGGCCGCCGCCGCAGCCAACGTCCAGAATGCGCTTGCCGGACAGGCCGATGCAGGCGTCAATCCAGTCCAGGCGCAGCGGGTTGATGTCGTGCAGCGGCTTGAATTCACTGTTCGGATCCCACCAGCGGTGGGCGAGTTCTCCAAATTTGTCGAGTTCGGCTTGGTCGGCGTTGAGCATGGTCTTCAAAATCTCTGAGAAAAGAAAAAGCCCCGCAACGCGGGGCTTTTCGGGAAGCGTAGTCGGCTTACTTGGTGCCGATGACTTCGATGTCGACGCGGCGATCCGGCTGCAGGCAGTCGATCAGGGCCTTGGTCTTGGCATTGCCCTTGCACTTGTCGCCGGTAACCGGCTGCTTTTCGCCCTTG